>Ga0163153_10001295_pt1 | contig 39695 bp, 32 predicted proteins | sample OliLakLV19MP6IB1_FD_148629 | JGI IMG/M metagenome (GOLD analysis project Ga0163153, IMG submission 148629) | Freshwater microbial mat bacterial communities from Lake Vanda, McMurdo Dry Valleys, Antarctica - Oligotrophic Lake LV.19.MP6.IB-1 | ecosystem: Environmental > Aquatic > Freshwater >... | reverse complement strand
GCCCACACCCTTTGTGTGGACCAAGACGGCACAGGAAATCCTGGTGAAAGTGAATCGGGCCAGGATCGCCCTGGATAAGACAAGAACAGCATGAATCACTACACTAGTATGGGCACCACATGGTGGAGTCCTCAACTGAATGCCCTGCTTGGCAGCCTCGTGGTCGCGGCAGGAGCATGGCTTGCGTGGGACTCGCTTCCAGCCTGGGGAGTCTTTCTCATTACAGGAGTCGTCGCGGGGTTTCTGGTATGGCAGGGGCGGACGATTGGACTGGTGTGGGCCTGGGCAACCCTATTACTCGGCTTGGAGAGTCTTGCCTGGCCCATCGTCACAATGGTTCAAGTCCGTTCAGTCACGATGGAGCCGACCGACGAACAGTTGGGGACGATGCTCTCAACCGTTCTGACGGGGCTCGTTTCAGCTGTTTTTTGGATCACATTTTCCTATGGGTTCTTCAAGCGAGCCCGCCAGCCCCTTGCCACTGAATCGGTCGATGCAATCCAGAACCCTTCACCTGCGCCGCAGTCAAGGCGTTCACGCAGAAACAAGTAATACCTACCACATCTCGATCGGATCGACGTCGACATCGAACTTGATGGCCCGTCTCTGATACGTTCGTTCCATATCCTTGACTGTAACCCGCACCGCTTCGAGCCCTGTACCCCGTTCGGACGATTTCACGAGAATCTGCCAACGGTACCTCCCTCGGAGTCTCGGCACCGGAGAAGGAATTGGCCCCAGGACAGTGAGACCGTCCGGTCGATCAAGCGATTGAATTGACGCGAGCGGCTTTGTCGTTGCCGTCTGCCCGACCACCGCTGGTGACGAGCGTGCAATAAGGCGAGCGACCCAGGCCACTGCCGCATCGTGAACCATGTTCTCATCGGTCCCGGACACGAGGAGGGCAATCAACTGCACCGAGGGCGGATATCCCAATGCGCGCCGATGGGACAGTTCCTCCGTGAGAAAGACGGATTCGTCATTCTTGACCACAGCCTGAATCGCATGATGGGAGGACAGATTGGTCTGCACGATAACCTGGCCGCCAGCCTCTGCCGGATCGGCGAGACTGATCGCGTCGAGCAGCGTATGATACGTACGTTCTGCGGATTGGAAATTCGGCACTGTGAGTCCTGCATCTGCCTGCACAATCCCAACGAGGCCCATCGCCGGAAGGGACCCTCGGCGTAGCAGCAGCTGCGTCCCGACGATGATATCCCACTCCCCTTGCTCGACTTTCCCCCAGAGAGTTTCGGCCTGCTCCGGACGCCGCATGGTATCGCCATCGAGCCGAATGACCGTTGCGTGGGGAAACAATCGCTTCGCATCCTCTTCAACCCGCTCTGTGCCCTCCCCAATCAACTGCATGCGAGAGCCGGAGCAGGAGACGCAGGTTTCTGGGATGGGTATCACGTGCCCGCAGTAAGAACAAAGCAGGCGACTCGCTTGCCGAGAGTACATCAGCGCGACACGACAGGCGGGGCAACGGGGCACTTGGCCGCAGTCACGACAAACAAGAGCGCCGGCATAGCCCTTCCGATTGAGAAACAGCAGGACGCCAGCCCGGCGACTGATCGCGTGCCCCATGGCGATAATGAGCGGGCGACTCAGGACCGTACCGTGCTCGCGTAATTCAATGACCTGCACATTCGGTCGCGTCTCAGGCAATATACGCTTCTGTATCACAATCCCTCGTTGTTCCACTGCCGCTCTGCTCTCAAGAGAGGGGTGGGCAGAGCCCAGAACCAGCACTACCTGTTCATTCTGTGCCCTCAACCACGCCACGTCCCGCGCATGGTAGCGAGGTTCTTGTGGTTCCTTGAGCGATGCATCATCTTCTCCCTCAACCCAAATCACCCCAAGAGCAGTCAATGGGAGAAAGATAGCCGAGCGCGTTCCCACAACTACGCGAACGACCTTTTGATGAATCTGATCCCACATCTTGGCTTTGAGCTGTTCTGAAAGGCCGCTATGGAAGCAGGTCGGGGAAATGCCCGCCTCGTCATCACGGAGTAAGCCGGCAACCCATTCAGCTCGCTCCGCTTCGCCTACGATGAGGAGGATCGTCTGTCCTCGCTCGAGTACAAAACGAATGGCCTGTTGCAACAGCCTCAGTCGATCGGCCCAGGAAGCCTGCACCAGCACCTGCATTGCTCCTCGACCTTTCATCGCATCGAACAGTGGTTCCGCCCAAGACATTGCCGGGTCGGGAATGAGCGGCGCGGTACTGTCCAAACTGCCCTGTTTCTCCCGTCTAGTTGTGAGAGGGAGAGGCGCGGCCGAGGTAGGTGGTATGTCCCGAACGTCCACGACCCACCCGCGAGCTTTCAGATCGCGCAACAGGTCGGCAGAGGCAGGGCGACGAGATGATTGGCGGAGCTTCAAAGGTTTATTTCGAAGACGGGTGAGCAACGCCCGCTCTTTCACCGAACAGGGTGCGCGAGACTCAAGTGCGACCCGTCCTTGTTCTGTCAGCTCGACGTGAACAACCGGTGCCCGCGGTTTGGGTATTGGAGGCAACACCAGCCGGAGACATTGCCCCCATGGCGCGACGTACGCTTCAGCCACCTGCCGTGAGAGTTGGAAGAGGCTTGGGGACACGTCTGTCGCGGCCCCCTCAGAAATCAACGAGCGAATCTCCTTGAGGCGTGCCCGGTCAAGACCTTGAGGAATAACCTGAGCGAGGGCGACCACGGCTCCTTCAAGAATCGACCGTCCGAATGGCACAAGCACTCGATGTCCGATACGGAGTGTGTGTCGGAGCGACGAAGGTACGGTGTAGGTGAAGGAACCCGCCAGATGTCGTGGCACAATGACATCGGCGAAGAGGGTCTCTGGCTCTCTAGGGGAAGGGTCTGCCTGCGTCGATATCATGCGGCATTGTAGCAGCACAGGAAAAGGAGGGACAACGAGAGAGAAATGATGGAAAGGTTCTTGAAGAGAATCGAAGAGGGTTGACGATTCAACGTCAACCCTCCGCACAACATTCGATGAATTTACTGTGGAAGGACAGCCGGAGGAACGGGAATCTGGCCTGAATTGCCCTCATCGACTGATGCCGGATTCGTTACCGAAGCAGGGCTTGCAGGGATAGAGGAGGGCTGTTCCTTGGACAAACCAGTTGGAGTCACCTGGTCCACTGCAGAACTCGGAGCTCCGCCTTCCGCTGAACTGAGACGAGACACGCTATAGCTGGCATCGCCTGTCTCCGTCGGCTTCGCAGCCTGCCCAGGCCGTTCACCAACCGATTCCGATGAATACAGTACGATATCCACACGACGGTTCTTCTGCCGATCTGCTTCAGTGGCGTTGCCTGCTATCGGCTTCGTATCGCCGTAGCCCACAGACGAAAGTTTCTCCGAATCGATCCCGCCCTTCTCGAGTAAATACTGAAGGACCCCTCCAGCCCGAGCTTTCGATAGATCCCAGTTTGTTTGATAGCGTGATTTCAGCGAAGGGCCGATTTCCATGTTATCCGCATGACCCTCGACTCGAATCAACCGATCGCCGGCATCAGTCTTGAGATGCGCGATCAGTTCGTCGAGTACCTGATAGCCCTCAGTCGTGATGGTGGATTCGCCCGATTCAAACCGAAGCTGCTTCATCAAATTACTGAGACTGATTCGGCTTTCGCCGGCGGCATTCTTGACCTGCAACTTGCTCTGAGAAGGCACCTCCGGAGGGACGCTATCATGAGACTGCTGGGGGGATTGAGAGATCGGTATGGCCTCGTGGATGTGACCCTTCGTCCTGAAGCGATCACCCTTGAGAATGCGGGAGATCGATTTGGTGATCAGCGCCGTGGCCGTTCGGTCTTCAATCGACAGAATCTTCAATTCGCCCACGACCCGTTGAGGAAGACTCCCGCCGGACCGAACGATGTCCATTCGATCCCCAGGCCTGACCCCGTCTTCTCGTCCCCGGTCCAGATAAACGATATTCCTTTGCGCCGCCATGTTCATGACGCCCAGATTGGATTGGAACTCCACAACCCGCCCCTCCGCATCACCTCCATAAGGGTGGCCAACCGCTTCCCCCTCGTCAGTCGGAAGAGCAAACTTCATGACCGGGTCACCCGGCGAGACAGCTGCATAGGCCCGCACGATTTGAACAGTGGTGAGGTCCTTGTGAACTTCATTCACCTGAACCACCGCAAGACGATTAACCAAATGCCCCATGTATTGACCGGTCACGGGATGGAATACTTTGTGCGGACGTTTATATATCGTGAAAAGATCCCCAAGCGCGACATTGCCGGGGTTCTTGAGGCGGAGATACAGGAAATCCCTGCTTCCCAATATCATATGATCTCCGGTGGTCTGATTGTCGCCGGTAATCACATGCACGGACCCATCTTGCGGCGTGGTGTGCTGGATGGAGCCGGACGAATAGGCCAGAGCCGCTTCTCCGAATCGGACGGCATTGATGTCGTCTGTTGCCCAGGCTACCGAAAGGAACGGTGTAGCCAAAGTCCAGACCATGAGAGAAACCGCTGATTTCATTGAATGGTAAGCCATGATAATTGTCCTTCATGTGAGACAAGCGTTGCTGTGTCAACCATAGCAAATAGCCCTGTATTGTCAAGAATTTGAGCCCTTGTCGTCATTGACCGCCCAATTCACCCGATGCTATGGTGGCAAGGAGAGTACTTTCTCGGAGAGGAGCAACCACATGGGTTCCGATCAGCTTCCGACCTGCGAGGCTCAAGACCAAGAAACTCCCCGCATCGAGACCCAGATTCACCGACGCAAAAAAGCCAAGGCCTTCTCGGCCCTGGAGTCTGAATGGGATTCTATCGACCACGCGTTGCCCTCCCATCTCCGCATGCCGTCAGACCGCATGGCACCTACCCCGCCGAACAAACCAACAGGATCATAGAAGTTTCAGAAGGTTCACGACAGAACAGAGTGTTACGCATTTCTTCCGCAGGGCCTGTTGGGTGAGCGCCAACAGTGCTGGGCATCATTCCAAATCATCCGGCGTGCCCTGTGGCTCAGGAATAACAGGAATTCTTGCGAACGGAGCCTGAAGCAGACGAGGACGGGCACTCATGAAATAGAAAGACGGAGGCTCACCTGGGTATGAATGAGCTGTGGCAGCTACGGCAGTTGGAAGACACATGTCCAATCGACGACTCGGCACGAATTTCTCGCTCGACAAGCACATGTTGGCCGTACGCGTTCTGCGACCGAGAAGGACGTTGGGTGCTTATCTCCTATCTTTCATCGCCCGCTCCACCTCGCGGCTGGCTTCGCGATTCTTGATAGAGGCTCGTCGGTCATGCTGCTTCTTGCCTTTGGCCAACCCGAGTTCAATCTTGGCAAGACCACGCTTGGAAAAATAGATGCGGAGCGGAATGAGTGTGAGTCCTTGCTGCTGCGTCTTGCTGAGTAGTTTATTGATCTCCTTACGGTGGAGGAGCAATTTCCGAGTACGGAGAGGTTCATGATTCATGAGGTTGCCATGGCTATAGGGACTGATATGGCAATGGTGGAGAAAGGCTTCACCGCCCTTTACGCTGGCATAACTATCTTGTAGGTTCACCCGCCCATCTCGGAGCGATTTGACCTCGGTGCCCTTGAGCATGATGCCCGCCTCGAATTTATCTTCGATGAAATAGTCGTGGTAGGCCTTGCGATTCGTGGCCACCGCTTTTTCAAAACTGTCCTTTTCTTTGCCCATCAGTCTTCAGGCTTCCACTTCCAGAGGTCAATCGCGGTTCGTGTCCGCTCGAAAGAATCCCCAACAGGGTGCTGATTGCCCCAAGAGTTTTTGCTATGATGCCGCCATGCGTGGAATTGGCTCCATCGACTCTCTCTCCAGCATCCTTGAAGGATTGGCTCGTCGCCTTGGTATCGAGTCCAAGTTGCTCGAAAGCCGCTTGCGTCGGGACTGGGTCTCCGTCGTCGGGGAGCCCATCGCGTCGAATACCTGGCCCGACCAGATTCGCTACAAGAAACTGTATCTCCTGGTCCACAACAGTGTCTGGCTACACCAACTCACGTTCCTCAAACCGACCATGCTTCACAAGCTCAATATGGTCGCTGGCGGGGAATTGGTTACCGATATCGTGTTGCGCGTGGGAGAAATCCCATCGCGTGTGGTCGTGTCTTCTGCGACGACACCTATCATTGACATCGATGTCACCGCGTTCGACGCCCTACTGGCCGAGACATTGCCCCACGTTTCAGCGATACAAGACCCGGATCTCCGCCAGCAGTTTACATCGGTGATATCGAGAAATCTTCGGGCTCCAACTCCGCCGGGATAGTATCCGTCACACGCCCCTTGAAGAGAATACGTGTGTCATCGGAGACAGACTCGGCTTTGGGGATAGGGCCGAGACCTCCTTCTTCTTCTTGATCATGCAAGCGATAGTACCCCCGCATCGCTGTCCCATACTTCTTGACTACCTCCGCGTCCCCAGCCAGATATTTGTTGAGCATCTCCGGTTCAGCCCATCCGTCATCATCGAACACATACACCACGATCTTCCTGTACCACCCTGCCGGATCGCCCGGTGTGGTTGGCTGAACCTTCATCTTAGCAAAATGGTGTGTCAGACGCCCGACCTTACGAAACCGCTTCACCAATGTCTCAACCCCTAGGTCCGTTGTGTCATGAGGCACATGCATCGCGACGATGTGGCCGACTTGGGAACCGACGCTATAAGGAGGGATGCTTCGATCTGGACGAGTGAGATACATCCCGCCCCAGATCATGGCAAAGGACATGACCACCACGCCGAGCGCTAGCTTGACGACCATGTCCAAGCGCTTCTTCGGCTTGGAATGGGGAAGCGGAGTTGGGGAAGAATCCTTCTCTTGCATGGAAGGCCTAGCCCGCATTATTCATGACGGTTCGTCGCGAAGTCGCTGAGCCGAGTCGCGAGCCCGGCGCGCGGATCCCTGAGGACCCGATGTGTACTCGTGGAGTACGGTGAGGGGCCGAGGGGCGAGCTCGTCGGCCGAAGGCTCGTCGCAGCAGCGGATCGGCGATGGCAGCAGAAGCGGTCATGTATCATGCGGGCCAGGATCAACGAACAAGACATAGGAGATCATGTGTGTCCGTTACTCGCCGCCTTCCTCGGGGAGCGCCTCGACGGTTTCCGCCAAACGCGCAACGGCCACGACCCGGTCGCCCGCTCCTTCGAGATCGAGGATCCGCACCCCCTGGGTGTTTCTGCCGATCTCACGGAACCCGTCGACCTTACACCGGAGCACCTTGCCTTGAGCGGCCATCAGCATGATTTCATCGCCGTCTCGGACTTGAAGAAACCCGACAGCAAGCCCGTTGCGCTCATTGGTCTTTACGCTGATAATGCCTTTCCCTCCACGTCCCTGGATACGATACTCATTCACCGGCGTGCGCTTGCCGTAGCCACCTTCAGTAACCGTGAGTATCTGCGTGGTGGAGTCGGGAGTAATGGTTTCCATCCCGATGACTTCGTTGCCTTCTTCCAGCGTAATGCCGCGCACCCCGTGCGCCGTGCGGCCCATCGATCGGACATCGTCTTCCTTGAAACGGATGGTGATGCCTTTTTTCGTCCCCAGCAAGATTTCACGCTGACCATCGGTGACATGCACACTGATGAGCCGATCACCCTTGTCCAACGATAAGGCGATGATGCCGCCCTGGCGGGGATTGCCGTAGGCTGAGAGTTCGGTCTTCTTGATGATGCCCTGCGCGGTTGCCATGACAACAAACCGGTCTTCACAGAATTCTTTGACCGGCACAGTCGCGGTGACTTTCTCATCGCCGGATAGTGCCAATAGATTCACGAGCGCTTTGCCCTTGGCGGCCCGCCCAGCGTCTGGAATTTCATGAACCTTCAGCCAATAGACCTTTCCGGCGTCTGTAAAGAACAGAAGGGATTCGTGTGTAGACGCGGTGAACAGGGTCACGACAAAATCCTCTTCCTTGACCCCCATCCCGATTTTGCCCTTGCCGCCTCGCCGCTGCGCTCGGTACAGGGTGACCGGGTTGCGCTTGATGTAGCCGGCGTGCGAGATTGTGACGACCACTTCTTCGTTCGCAATCATGTCTTCCAGGGTAATCTCCGCTTCTTCCTTCACGATCTTCGTACGGCGGTCGTCGGAGTAGGCTTCACGCACTTCGATCAACTCATCTTTGACGATCGAACGGACCAACGCTTCGCTGCCCAAGATCGATTTGAGACGTTCGATCTGTTTCAAGACCTCTGTATATTCCTCGATGAGCTTGTTGCGCTCCAATTGCGTGAGGCGCTGGAGCCGCATCTCCAAAATCGCATTCGACTGGATTTCGCTCAGCGCAAACCTCCGCATCAGGCCGACACGGGCTTCATCGGGCGACTGTGCCTGTCGGATCAATGTGATCACCGCATCCAGATTATCGAGCGCAATCTTGAGACCCTCTAGAATATGAGCCCGCTCTTCCGCCTTGCGCAACTCGAAGGCGGTTCGACGGACGATGACCTCACGCCGGTGCTCGATAAAATGATGCAGGATCTGCTTGAGATTCAACACTTCCGGCCGGTTGTTCACCAGCGCCAACATAATGACCCCGAAGGTCGTCTGGAGTTGCGTGAGCTTATACAGATTATTCAGTGTGATGAGCGGAATTTCCCCGCGCTTGAGTTCGATGACGACGCGGATGCCATCACGATCTGACTCGTCACGCAGATCGGAAATCCCTTTGATCCGTTCGTCTCGAATCAACTCGGCGATCTTTTCGATCAGCTTGGACTTATTGACCTGATAGGGCAGCTCCGTGACGATCAACCGTTCGCGATCCGTGCGTTCATCGGACTCGACCTTCACTTTCGCGCGCAACGTGAGAAGACCCCTTCCACTTTCGTAGGCGGACTTGATGCCGGCCGTTCCATAGATGAATCCAGCCGTCGGAAAGTCGGGGCCTGGAATCTTTTTCATCAACTGGGCAATCGTGACGTCCGGATTTTCCAAGAACAGGAGGAGCGCCTCGATGACTTCGCCGATATTATGGGTCGGAATGTTGGTGGCATAGCCCACAGCGATGCCGCCAGCGCCGTTGACGAGGAGATTCGGAATTTTTGAGGGGAGCACCAGCGGTTCGACCAGCGACTCGTCGTAGTTCGGTCCGAAATCGACCGTCTCCTTGTCGATATCGGCAAGCATGTCCTCGGCGACTTTGGTCAGCCTGGCTTCGGTATAGCGCATGGCCGCCGGCGGATCACCGTCGACCGATCCATAGTTGCCCTGCCCGTCCACGAGCATATACCGCATGTTAAAGGGCTGCGCCATCCGAACGAGCGTGTCGTAGATCGCGCTGTCCCCGTGGGGATGGTAGTTCCCCATGATCTCGCCGACAATTTTTGCAGACTTACGATAGGCCCGGTTTGATGCCAGGCCCATTTCGTTCATGCCATGGAGAATACGTCGATGAACCGGTTTGAGACCGTCACGCACGTCGGGGAGCGCCCGGCCCACGATGACGCTCATCGCATAACTCAGGTACGACGAGCGCATCTCGTCTTCGATGGCGATCTGTCCTAGTCTTTCATCAGGTGGCATTAACCTTCTCCACGGATGCTGAAAATGATCCCCAGCTTCGTTCTCGGCTCGTGAAAACCTTCAACATACCCCAGAGGGTACGCCTCAGATTTTCGCTCGCCTGCGGCCTTGCTGGATGACCATTTTGAGCATCCTACAAGCCAATCTCCGTTCTTTTTTCTAGCTGATAGCTTTCCGCTATACGTCTAGATTTCTGACCTCGAGTGCGTGGGCCTGGATGAAGTTTCGTCGAGGCTCGACCTCGTCGCCCATCAGAATGGTGAAGATTTCGTCGACCCCTGGCACGTCTTCCAGCTTGACCTTCAACAGCGTCCGGACTTCTGGATTCATCGTCGTTTCCCAGAGCTGATTCGGATTCATTTCGCCGAGACCTTTGTAACGCTGAATACCGAGCCCGTGCTTGCCCTTATCGAGGATCGCCTTGACCAACTCAACCGTCGAGGGCTGGAGCTGTTCCTGACCGTCGGCTTTGATCTTGTACGGCGCCCGGCCCAAGCCGATCGCCGACGGTGAGAGCTTCTGCAGCTCTCGGAACTCGGCAGAGCCGACGAGCACATGTGTCACATCGAAGCTATAGGTGGCCCCATTGGCAAGCAGCCGGCAGGTAACTTTGTTCGATTGATGTTCCTCGTCTTCGACGATGTCCAGCGTCGGTGTAAGTTTCGGGTAGACCACCGCGAGAGTTTTCTTCACACTGGCCACGACCTTCTTGAGCGCCGCCTGATTCTTGAGAAGCTCGCGATCGAGCCCAGGCTCATCCACAAACGCTCGCACCATGCTGGCCTCGTGCGGCTTCTTATTGAGCCGGCCGAGCAATGTCTCGAAGGCGATCATCTTCTTCAGTATGGGTAGGAGCCGCCGTCCCGTGACATACCCTTGGACTCCCTCCACATACACTTCCACATCTTCGACGGCAATATCGGCCAGGTGCTCGTTCAACGCCATCTCATCTTTGAGATACCGTTCTGTCTTACCCTTCTTCACTTTGAAGAGCGGAGGCTGTGCAATATAGATATACCCTCGTTCGAGCAGCTCCGGCATCTGCCGGAAGAAGAACGTAAGGAGCAAAGTTCGGATGTGGCTGCCGTCCACGTCGGCGTCCGTCATGAGGATGATCTTATGGTACCGGGCCTTGCTGATGTCGAACGAGTCTTTGTCGGCCTTTTCGCTCTCTTCGCGTTTGCGGCCGATGCCGGTGCCGAGCGCCATAATCAACGTTCGGATCTCATCGCTGGAGAGCATTTTGTCGAAACGCGCCTTCTCAACGTTGAGAATCTTTCCCTTGAGCGGCAGGATCGCTTGGAACTTGCGGTCGCGTCCTTGCTTGGCGGAACCGCCGGCTGAATCTCCTTCGACGATGTACAGCTCGCTCAAGGCCGGGTCTTTCTCCGCGCAATCGGCAAGCTTGCCGGGCAACGAGCCCCCGTCAAGCGCGCTTTTGCGCCGGATGAGCTCTTTCGCCTTTCGCGCCGCTTCACGGGCACGAGCCGCATCGATCGCTTTCCCGATGACCTTTCTGGCCACCGGCGGGTTCTCTTCAAAATAGGTGCCAAGCGCCTCGTTGACCGCGGACTCGACGATACCTTTCACTTCACTATTGCCCAGCTTGGCTTTCGTCTGTCCTTCGAATTGAGGATTCCGGACCTTGACGCTGACGACGGCTGTGAGCCCCTCACGAACGTCGTCGCCGGTGAGAGATTCGGTATCTTTCTTGAGCAAGTCGTTGGCGTTGGCGTACGAGTTAATCGTGCGGGTCAGTGCGGCCTTGAAACCCACCAAGTGCGTGCCGCCTTCCTTGGTATTGATGTTATTTGCAAATGAAAACAGGTTTTCAGCGTAGCCGTCGTTGTATTGAAGCGCGACCTCCAGCACCATATCGTGCTTTTCAACCTGCACGTAAATAGGTTTGTGCAGCGGTGTCTTGGCCTCGTTCAAATGCTCGACGAACGAGACGATCCCGCCCTTGTACTTGAATGCCTGCTCTTTGACCGGCTCTTTCCGCTCGTCCTTGAGCGTGATCTCGAGTCCCTTATTCAAAAAGGCGAGCTCGCGAAGCCGCTGCGCCAGCACGTCGAAACTGAAGTCGAGTGTCTCGAAGATCTGCCCATCTGACTTGAACGTGACCGTTGTGCCACGGCGCTTGGTTTTACCCGTCATCTTGAGCGGGGCAGTCGCCTTCCCGCGCTCATAGCGCTGCTCGAACACCTGGCCGTCCTGCCAAATTTCCAGCTCGAGCCATTCCGAAAGGGCATTGACCACCGAGATCCCGACGCCGTGGAGTCCACCGGACACCGTATACGCCCCTTGCTCGAACTTACCGCCTGCGTGCAAGACTGTCAGGGCAACTTCAGCCGCAGATTTTTTTTGCGTGGAATGCATTCCAGTAGGAATACCGCGACCATTGTCTGAGACTGTGACGCTGTTATCGATGTGGATCGTCACCTCGATGGTTTCACCGAACCCCGCCATATGTTCATCGACGCTGTTGTCGACGACTTCATAGACAAGATGATGGAGGCCGTCCACACCGGTGCTGCCAATGTACATCGCCGGACGCTTCCGTACGGCGTCCAGGCCTTCCAATACTTTGATTTGATCCGCACCGTAACTCTCGGATTTGGATGTGGTCTCGTCGTCGTTACTAGCCATCAGTCTCCTACTTCAAACACGTCTTTGATCAACGGTCATTCGCAACGGGCAACCAAGGGCCGATTGCCTCATCCATTGACCGATGACAATAGACTTGTAACTCTCAGATCTTGATCGGCATGACTACACACTTGAACCCGGGGCTGTCCGGCTCTTGGATCAAGCAAGGGCTCAACGGATTATCCATTTGCAGAGAGATCGTTTCTCCGTCCATCACCCCGAGGACATCCAACATATAGCGGGCGTTGAAGCCTGTGTTCAACGCCTCTCCTTCGTACCGTGCCGCAAGCTCCTCTGTCGCCTCACCAAAATCAGGATTGCTGGAGAACAGCGTCATCTGTCCGGAGACGAATGACACCTTCACCGCGCTCGCCTTATCACGGGACAGCACGGAGACGCGCCTAAGTGCGCTTTCAAGGTCGGCGCGATTGACCCCGATTTTTCTTCCGCTCTCCTTCGGAATCACTTGCTGATAATTCGGGTAGTTTCCTTCCATAAGCCGCGAAGTCAACAGGAGTCCGCTCTTCCGGAAAATCATGAGATTTTTTGTGAACCCGATCAAAGGCTCTCCCTCGCCGCCTTCTTCCAGAAGACGCTGCATTTCATGCGCCGCTTTTTTCGGAATAATGGCTTTGATCTCTTGCGGAGCGCCTTTGACTCCGGCATGTCCGACTTCCTGCTCAGCAACCGCTAACCGATGTCCATCGGTACCAACCAACCGCAAAATCGTTTTCTTCTCCGACGTGATGAGCGTCACCAGCAGGCCGTTGAGGATGTAGCGCGCGTCATTGTCTCCGGCCGCGAAGAGGGTTTTCCGAATCAACTCCAGAAACCCCGCCCCGGCGAGTGGAATGAGCCCTTCTCGTTCAATCGTGGGCAACGCGGGATAGTCGGTGCTGGGGAGACCGACAATCTTAAATTGGCTCTTGCCGGCGTGGATCGTCGTCCAGTTGTTGTCGCCCGATGCGATTTCGATTTCACTGACTGTGAGTTCCTTGATGATCTCATACAGTTTTCTGGCCGAGAGCGTGATCCCGCCAGGCGTTTCCACGGTCGCCTTGTAGAGACCGCGCATGCCGATTTCAAGATCGGTCGCGACGATTTCCACCCCCTCTTGCTTGGCCTCAATCAAGATGTTCGAGAGGATCGGCATCGTGTTACGCTTCTCGACAACACCTTGGACCCGCTGAAGACCCGTCAAGAGTTCGACTCGCCCCATACGTAATTTCATGATCTCTTCCCCTTGGCGCAGCCCTCACGCTCGCAGGATCTGCTCCTTCAAACTCTCCAATGTGGCACAGAATACACTGTCATTGTCTTTTGCCTTAATAATCTGCTTACAGGCGTGGATGATCGTCGTGTGATCTTTACCTCCGAACTGCCGTCCAATCTCGGGGTACGAAGAGTCGGTGAGTTCCCGACAGAGATACATGGCGATCTGTCGAGGATGCACCAGCGTCTTGCTCCGTCGTCGGGATTTCAGATCGGCAATCTTTACGTGGAAGTGCGCCCCCACCGTTTCCTGAATATCATCCATCGACACAATCTTTTTCTTGGTGCCGATGAGATCCCTGAGCACGCTTTTTGCCATCTCCAGCGTGATAGTCTGGCCGGTGAGCGATGCATAGGCGCCGAGGCGGACCAGCGAGCCCTCGAGCTCCCGGATATTGCTCTTCATCGTTGTGGCAAGAAACTGGATGACGTCTTCCGGTAATGTGACACCCTCGTCCTCTGACTTTTTCCGTAAAATGGCAATCCGTGTTTCAACGTCCGGTGGTTGGAGATCCGCGATCAGCCCCCATTCAAACCGCGATCTCAGTCGTTCCTCGATATCGGGCATGTCCTTGGGAAAGCGATCGCTCGAGAGGACAAGTTGCTTATGGGCTTCATAGAGGGCGTTGAATGTATGGAAGAACTCTTCCTGCGTGCGCTCCTTGCCCGCCAAGAACTGAATATCGTCAATCATTAACATGTCGATATGACGATACCGTTTCCGCAAATCCATCATTTTATCGTATCGAATAGAGTTGATGACTTCGTTCGTAAATTGCTCAGTTGTCAAATAGGCAATCCGAAGATCGGTCCGCTCTGCCACATAGTTTCCGATCGCATTCAGGAGGTGAGTCTTCCCTAACCCTGTATCCCCATAGATAAACAGTGGGTTATACGCTTTCGCCGGCTGCTCTGCGACCGCCATACAGGCGGCATGGGCAAATTGGTTTCCCGCGCCGACGACAAAGTTTTTGAACGTATATTTTGGGTTGAGCTGGATACCTCGTTTTGTCCGTGGCCCGGTGTTTTGACGGACGGTGGAAACCGTATTTCCACTAGTGTCAGGCTGCTTTCTCGCCTGCTTGAAGATGACAAACGTAATCGCGGTATCTACTCCACCTCGTGCGGCGGAGACAGCTTCTGACAAAAGCGATCCATAATGCTGGTGCAACCAATCCCCAAAGAACTTATTAGGGACACCCAGTTGCGCAGTAGAGTCCTCGATTCGTTCAAGATAAATAGGCGTAAACCAAGTGTCGTATACCTGTTTTGGCACTCTTCCTTGGATATACGCCAAGGCATCCTGCCATTCGTTTTCAATAGTCATATTTCCCATACTATTCTGCATGCACAGACTTATTCACACCTGTTGATAACCTGTTCTTCCTCAAGCCCATACTCACCATCCATATCATTATCAGACGATACTCAAGGTCATAGCACAAACATCTACATCACATACCCACATATTACCGACTGTTCATCCAAGGGTTATTCTGAGTTAATACACAACGCAATCCACAAAGATAATGTTATATTTTCAATGTAAATTCATAATCTTATACTGTTTTCACACTATCCACTCTACTACTCCTATCTCTACTCCTACGACTATCTTGTTCTTAAATAAAATATATTCGGAGAAGAGCAATTAATCCCTCTATAGAACGACAACATGTTCTGAAGAAAATATTTTCTCAACCAGATCATCGTACGTCAAAGCCTGACAGGAAGTACGAGCCGTTATACTACCCCCACCAACCATAACTCCCTCTGCACCGAGATGGGTTAGAGAGGTACTCTGCTCCATAAAGACCACATCAATATGTGGATCACTCATGTTAAAAAGTGATGGAGAAATATGATCATGCTGTTGTCGAAGTATATAGAGCGTTACACCCATAGGATCAAAGCGAGTTCTCTGAGAAAATCAGACTTCTGTCGGCCGAGCGTACAAACTGTCTAATTTCACCTGTTGTTCGAGGCGTGACAGAAAAATTATCAGACCACAGATTCATTACCGTCCCATCTTCAACAATAAAGGGAATAGATAAGTGCTTAAAAGAAGGAAGATATTTTTCAAGAATATCGACATCCACAATCTCTTCCGTGTCTTCCATAAGGAGCCTAGTGGCACGCCCTAAGAGAATGACAGTCGTCTGATGATCCCCAGAGCAAAGCCCTAACGCTATGCGAAGCGCCTCAACCGGGCGAGCTGTTAGAGAGGGGTCTTCTGAAATCACCACCGCGATACATTTAGACATAAATCGCTCACCGCAGTGCCAAAACCATCTTATGTAAAAGCAAGAAAGCGGTCACAACCATCAATAATTCCAGATAGCACCACCAGCCCGGACAAAGACACTCGCGAATCGACTGTAACCGTTTGAACTCCATGTTGCTGGCAGCCATACGCACAAACAGACATCTTGACTCCGGCATCGATCAAACGAAGATAGCGTTGATCCGTCACGGTCTTTACCCCTTCATCGATGAGATAGAGATAAACGTCGACTCCTTTTCGCAACGCAGCCTGAGTCAAGTGAACAACCGTCTCGACACTGGGATGCGAAGGGGGTGTGGATAACAGGAGACCTAACTTTCTATTTGCCATGGTTTTAAAATAAAAGATGCCAATACAATCAATGTCTTATGAAAAAACACCGTGTGAGGTTACGAGCTTTTCAACACAAAGTCAATATCAAAAAATGAGCGTTTTACTGAGAAGGTTTACGGGATTTTAGGAGTGAGGAGAGACCGGCTAGAGGAAGTTCCTCTTGAGCTTTTGACTCAAGGTTGCGAAGAATAACGGAACCGCGCGTGGCTTCATCGTCACCCAGGAGAATGGCGTAACGGCACCGTGATCGATCAGCTTGACGCAGATGAGCCTTCAGCGTGGTGGCACGATAATCACAGAGGGATGAAAGTCCTATTCGACGGAGTTCGTCGAGCAACACAAGTCCAAGTCTGGCTCCATTCTCTCCAAACGCCGCGACATAATAGAGATGTTCATTCCCAAAGGACGACGAGGTTTCAGGAAGCATCAACGACACACGTTCAAGCCCGACCGCAAATCCCACGGCAGGAACAGAGGGGCCACCGAGCGTTTCTACGAGGCCGTCGTAGCGGCCACCGGCACCTACGGCGTTCTGAGCTCCTAAGTGAGTCGAGGTAATTTCAAAACTCGTCAGGCAATAGTAATCCAGTCCTCTCACTAAACGAGGATTGAGTCGATAGGGCACGCCGACAGCTGTGAGTCCTGCAAGGACGTGGTCGAAATGTAGACGAGCCTCAGGAGAGAGATGGCTGGTCAGTTGAGGCGCCTCCTCAGTCGCAGCCCGACATTCAGGCACCTTACAATCCAGCACGCGCAAAGGATTCGTGTTCATACGACGGCGGCAGTTTGCGCAGAGCTGTGATTCCCGCTGCGAGAGAAACGAGAGCAAGATGGGTTTATACGCCGCACGGTCGCCGGAGCTTCCCAGGCTATTCATCTCAAGCGTCAGGTCTGGCAGCGCTAAATCCGACAGCAGCCGCCACAGTAGCGTGATGACTTCGATATCTGCACGTGGATCAGATGTGCCGAACGATTCGACACCGAATTGATGGAACTGCCGGAGTCGTCCCGCCTGCGGTCGCTCATGGCGAAACATCGGACCGATGTAGAAATACTTCTGTGGGAGTGGATTGGCCGCCCGATTGTGTTCAATGAAGGCGCGGACTGTGCCGGCCGTACCTTCCGGGCGCAACGTCAGCGAGGTTCCGTCCCGGTCGGGAAAGGTGTACATCTCTTTCTCGACGATATCTGTCGCCGCACCGATGCTTCGGGCAAAGAGCGCCGTGAGCTCGAAGATGGGGATACGGATCTCCTGATACCCGTAACAGAGCGACCAGCGCCTTGCCGCGTCCTCAATCAGACGCCATCGAGGTGTCTCCTCCGGGAGGATATCTTTGACGCCTTTAATGCCCTTGATCATATCCATCATTCAGCGACCGTCTGTCAGGATGCTGAAAAAGCCCGCCAGCGTCGTTCTCGCCTCGAAAGCATCCTCAACGTAGCCAAGGGGCTACGCCTCCGGTGCTTCCATCGGCTGCGGCCTTGCTGAACGGCCTTTTTGAGCATTCTGCGAGATATTTTCCCGTTGTCATAAACAGTTTCTCCGTAGACTTCTAGAAAGATTCGGGACTATAGCGACGGGTTACAGCCATGTCAACGCAGGCCAAAGGTCATCGTTCGGTAGACCGCACGTGCGAAAACTCTATCACTTCACGAGCGATATCTGGTGAAGCGCGCCGCTCCTTCTTGCGCCGACCGGCCCACGGGCGTATAGTTCGCGGCCTACCTGCCACGTGAGGACGTTTCATGAGTATCGATCAACCGACTCGCCGGGTCATCGCGCTTGCACCTATGCCGCCTGAGAAATCAGCCTACGCACTGGCTCGCTACAGCCGCTCGCCTGACTCGATCGAGGATAGCCTCCGTTGGGTACATGGCCATTCTTCTGAAAAGTTCTGGGATCAGTTCTACTTTGATTATGGCCATGCGTCGATCGCCGATCTCGGCCACGTCATCATCTGTTTCGAGGACATCTCAGAGCTTGCGGCTATTCGACTTGAAGACGAGCCTTTATGGGATGGCCAGGCTAAATCGAGCCGGTATCAGAACTTTGCCTCCGGGGGGTGGTTCGTGCCGGATTCCATTCGAGGGACTGAAACGGAGGGCACCTACCACGGCATTCTTCGCAGCCTCGCCGAGATCTATCGGCTTTTACACCAACCGTTGACCGAGTTTATCTCTGAGCGTGAACCGTGCCCCGAGTCGATGAAGCCGGCTGATTACCAACGAACGATTGCTGCGCGTGCGTTCGATGTGACGCGGTATCTCCTGCCCCTCGCGGCCAGGACAAACGTCGGGCAAGTCGTCAGCATCAGGACGCTGGAGAAGCAAATTACCAGACTGTTGTCGTCGCAACTCCCGGAATTACGATCGATCGGAGACGAACTCAAGGATGCCTGCCAACGGTCACCCGTGAATCTATGGGGCGAACTGTGCGGTCACCCAGGCGGCACGCACGAACCTCTGGCGCCGACGCTCGCGCGCCATGCCAAGTCGAACGATTATCAAGCTTCGGTCTACCAGGATCTCGCCAGATACGCCAAGGACGCGCTCCGCGGCACCGGCTTGGATCAACCAGCGTCATGGGGTGAGCCGACACCCGTGGATCTCATCGAACCCCACGATCCGTTGGACGAGCTTGTGACCACCTTGCTGTATCGTGTCTCCCATGCGCCCTATCGGAGCCTCCTCGCGGTCGTCCGCACCTGGACGGAGAAACAGAAGCGGGAGGCCATCGACGTGGCCATGAGCACACGAGGCCCCTACGACGAACTCATCAAAGAGTTCCGCAGCGGTTACGCATTCTCCTTCGATGTGCTGATGGATATTGGAGGCTGGCGTGACATGCATCGCCACCGGCGCTGTCAGCAAATTCAGCAGAACTTTACAACGCTGCATGGATATGAAGTCCCCCCTCCGCTTGTGCAGGCAGGGCTGGATCAGGAGTATCGGCAGGCGATGGACGCGGTCCGTTCAGATATCGAACAGCTGAAGAAAGCGAGCGCGGAGGGATCGCTCTATGCCACGCCGTTTGGATTCAAGGTACGGTGTCTCTTTAAGATGGACTACGCCGAGGCGGAGTACATCGCCAGACTCCGCTCCGGTGTGAAAGGCCATTGGTCATACCGAACCATCGCCTGGTTGATGAAACAAAAAATTGCGGCGCGCTATCCTGCACTCGGAGATCGCATTCAGGCCACCTCACCGGATATTGAAGATACTCTCACGAGATAGTCAGACTGTCCCCGATGACCGACTACCAAGCCCAATGTGAAGCGAGGCTGTTGGAAGGCCAATGGGATCAGGCTCAGCAGGCCGCGCTGGCCTGGGCTCGCAACCCTGCTACCGGCACAGACCAAGACCCTCGACCCCATTTCGCCCTGAACATCATCTATCTGCTCAGGGGAGAATTTGCCGAGGCCTGGAAGGCTCATGCGAAGTGCCTCGAAGAATCAGAAGACATTGCCCTGGTCAAAGAATGGATCGAAGGATTTGTCGCACGACAGTCTGAACAGGCCAACGCCCATCTTGTGATGGGATTATTTCTGGCGCAATCGGGCCAATCAGAACAGTCGATCACCGCGTATAAGGAGTCGATCAGACTCGCGCCACAATCCGCCCATCCCCACTATTTTCTCGCGCAGATCCATGAGCGAGCCGACCATCTGGAAATGGCCATCAAGGAATACCGCGAAGCCGTCCGACTCGATCCTTCCCATGTGCCAGGGCGGACCAATCTGGGCGTGGCCTATCAAGAACAGGGCCGTCTGGAGATGGCGATCCCCCAATATCGCGAGGTGATCAAGCTGAAGCCGTACGATGCGACCGCCCACGCCAACCTCGCCTGCGCGCTTGCCGAGCAGGGCAAGTTCGAGCCGGCCTTGCAGTCCTACAAGGAGGCGTTGCGCCTGAATCCTAAAGACGCAGCCGTGCATTTCGCGCTGGGAGATTTCTATGAAACCAGAGGCCGTCTGGACCTGGCACAAAAAGAATATGATGCAGCTCTCGTCGCCGATCCGAACTTCGGTCCGGCGCATTCAGCGCTCGGCTGGTTAGCGCTGGGCAGACAGCATATGCAGGCCGCCTACGAAGCCTTCAATCGAGCCCTCAAGTCCAACGATCAAGATCCTCGCGCCTACCATGGCATCGCCGAATACTATTCACAAAAGGGAAAGCGCGAGAGCGCACTGGACAATTTCACCAAGGCGCTGAAGTACTACAAAGATCCAGAAAAGAGAAATATGATATTGAATCAGCTGTTTCAAGAAGGCCAAATGGCGGACTAACAGGATGCTGAAAAAGCCCGCCAGCGTCGTTCTCGCATCGTTCAGATCCTCAACGTACCCCGGAGGGTACGCTTCCGGTCTTCACTCGCTGCGGCCTTGCTGAACGGCCTTTTTGAGCATCCTACGGGACCGAGCAGCAGTTCCCTTTGCTCGCAGAGCCCCACGATGAAACGGTGGTCCCTCGATGCGCGCAGTCGAAGAAGGAAGCCTCAGGCCCTCTGTGGTGGAGATGCAAGGAACTCTCTGTGCGCAGGACCATGTACTTGCCTCTCGTCTTGGCCAAGCACTAACGTGGCTTGCAGAGTCCCGTCAAGAGCCGGCACTGTCCGCAGCAGCCGTCAAACCGCTAGTGCGCTCGAATCGCTCTTGGTAGCTGACGAGCGGGAGTCTCTACGTGGGCCTCTGGCAGAAAGATCGGCCGTCTTGCTTAGCGACCAACCGGAAACGCGAAGGCGTATTGCCAGAGCCGTAAAACGCTTCTACGACATCCGAAGTGCGGTAGTTCACGGCGGTCGGAAGAAAGTAATAATGTATCAACAGCCGTTCTTGAGGGTGCAGATAGGCTCGGTGCTTTATGCCTCGCGTCTAACGCCGCTGCCTTCGCGACCCTTTCCGCAATCACATCCCACGCGGGCCATTGGCTTATTGACTAAAGAGAGCGTGTCCTAAGTGTCGACTAATTACCCAATGGAGCTGACGGGGCATAGCCTGAAGGCACAAGCAATGTAGCCGCGGCTGCTCAAAATTTCCGCCAGCAAGGCCGCAGGGAGTGGGATGACTGAGGCGCACTCTTGCGGTCCATCGCTGGGAGGCACGCGACTGAAATCGCAGCTTGGGGAAACGGTGCGTTCCCGGGTGAAGTGGCTATCTTGGCAGACTCAGGGCGGGTGGGTGAGAATGTCGGAGTTTTCAGCGGCCGACCAGAGTTCGTGCAGGACACCGCCAGTAAATTCTGGAATTTTCTCTACAGCAAGTGGACCAACCCCGTCTCCTACTAATCAATCTCTTTCAGAAGGTGTTTGTAGCCCGTCCAACATATTGACACACAAGATGTTCATCCACGATCTACCACAACCTACTAGTTTTACCATTATTAGTACATGTTGACATTGGCCACATACTAATCTATAAAAGTTTAGTACATTTTAGTATTTGGTGAATAATATGCCTCTTGTCCTTACTCCTCCAAATTTCTCCGAGACTGTCAAAAGCCCAGACCGACTGCAAAAACTTTTTGAGTTAGGGGCTACGACAGAGTTTCAAGAAACGATCCAGAGAGCCAACGAGCGCTACACTCATTGGCATCGCTTCAGATATGTCCCGATACCAAATGGATTAACTCATGAGGAGGTATGGGCGCTATTAAAGCTTGGGAGACGGGCGAACTTCAAGCAGGCTCCGTTCACAGACAAGCAAGGAGTCCCGTTTTGGTACTGGATACCTGATGCTCTTCAAAGATATCTCCACGACATCGATGTTTGGGCCGGAGGCAACATTGTATCAGAGCATCCAGGTCCGTTGCCGGGGAAAGAGCAGTACATCATCAGATCGCTAATGGATGAGGCGATCGCTTCCAGTCAGCTAGAGGGTGCCGCAACCACAACCAAGAAAGCCAAAGAGTTACTACAAACAAGACGAAAACCAAAAGACAGAAGCGAGCAAATGATCCTGAACAATTGGGAAACGATGCAGTTCATTAGAGAGAATAGGAAGGTCAGTCTCTCGAAAGAGCTCGTGATCGAAATCCATCAAAGAATTACCGCAGACACGTTGGACCATCCGGAAGATTCAGGTCGTCTCAGGGTTAGCAATGAAATAGTGGTCGAATACAAGGGAGAAACTGTTCATATACCCCCTGACTTCAAGCTTCTGCCAGAAAGATTGGAGGCATTCTGCGAATTTGCCAATGAAGATAGTCAGAGCAAATGGGTCCATCCAGTCATAAAGGCAGTGATGCTCCATTTCTGGTTAGCCTATGATCACCCGTTCAGTGATGGAAATGGAAGAACTGCAAGAGCATTGATGTATTGGTATCTCCTATCTCGCGACTATCTGCTTTTTGAATATTTAGCAATATCACGATACATACAAAAATCGCCTGGACAGTACGTTCATGCCTATGTTCATACAGAAACTGACGAAAATGATCTCACGTACTTTCTTCTCTATAATCTAAGAGCAACGAAGCTAGCCTGCGAAGAGATACTAAGTTATATCGGAAGAAAGCAGAAAGAGATCGCTGGATTGAGTTATGCCTTGAAGAAATACCCGGGCTTAAATATGCGCCAGAGAAGTCTACTGTCTCATGCCATTCAGCATCCTCATGAGATTTACACATTCGATACCCATCGAACTGCTCATGGGGTTGTCTATCAGACCTCGCGCAACGACTTGCTTGAGCTAGCAGAAAAAGGTTTTCTCAAGAAAGAAAAGCGAGGGAAAGAATTTGTCTTTATACAGGCCGAAAAAATGATGGACAGGCTGAGAAGTGCCGCAAACGCAGAGCTCTGATCAAACAGTTACAATAATGTATAGAGTTATGGAATCATCTTGCAGGAGATCCCTATGGTGACCTTGACCATCAAGAATATTCCTGAGTCTATGGTCAAACGGCTGAAGCAGCAAGCGGTTGCCCATCGACAGAGTGTGAGTCTCGAAGTTATCTCCTATCTTGAACAAATGACACACAGTGTGCCGGTTGATGCGGGTACTTTACTGGTAAGAGAGGGGGCTCCGGAAATTCGGACCGTGTGGTAAGTGGTAGCCTGGCTTCACCCACCCCAGGGAGGGGTGGCAACCGAAAGGAGCGAGGCGATGAAGAGGACGAGACGGAATCACGGGGCGACGTTTAAAGCGCAAGTGGCGTTGGCGGCGGTTAAAGGCGACAAGACGCTGGCGGAATTGACCGAGCAGTTCCGAGTCCATCCCACCCAGATCACCGAATGGAACCAACAATTGCTGGCGCGGGCCGCTGATGTCTTTGGTGGGACCAAGCCGACGACGGACACGCCGGATCTCAAGACCCTCCACGCCAAGATTGGCCAACTGGCCCTGGCGAATGATTTTTTAGCCGGGGCGCTCACCAAGGCGGGCTTGCGGAGCGCAAAGCCATGATCGATCACACCCATCCACTGCCTGTGCGGCGGCAATGCCAGCTGTTGAAGCTGGCCCGGTCCACGGCGTACTACCAGCCCACGCCCGTGTCAGAGACGGCGCTCGCGCTGATGCGGCGGATCGACGAGCTGCATCTGGCCCATCCGTTTGCCGGTGCGCGCATGTTGCGCGATCTCTTACGGCAGGAGGGCCACGCCATTGGACGGCGGCATGTGGCCACCCTGATGCGCCGCATGGGCCTGGAGGCCCTGTATCGGAAGCCGCATCTCAGCCGCCGGCATCCGGCCCATCGGGTCTATCCGTATCTCCTGCGCGATCTGAAGATCTCGCGACCCAATCATGTCTGGGCCGCCGATATCACCTACATCCCGATGGCGCGGGGCTTCGTGTACGTGTGTGCGGTCCTGGACTGGGCGAGTCGCCGGGTGTTGGCCTGGCGTCTCTCCAACACGTTGACGACCGACTTCTGTCTGGACGTGGTGCAGGAGGCCGTGGTCCGCTATGGTGCGCCGGAGATCTTCAATACTGATCAAGGGTGCCAATTTACCAGCCAAGAGTTCACCGGGCTTCTCACCCACCACGGCATTCAGGTCAGTATGGACGGGAAAGGGTGTTGGCGGGACAACGTGTTCGTCGAGCGACTGTGGAAGAGCATCAAATACGAGGAGGTCTATTTGCACGCGTACGACACCGTCGAGGCCGCGCACCAGGGCTTGGAACGCTATCTGACGTTCTACAACGAGACCAGGCCGCATCAGGCGCTTGACGGCCAGACACCTGACCAGGTGTACTACGAGAACCGGACGACACGGCGGACAGCCGCGTAGTCAGCAATCCGCCAGGCGCCACTTAAGGAATGGTCTACACTGTCCAACCAACCGGAGCCACCTCTAAGAGCGCGTGTCCTTCGACGAACCCCCAAACGTGTTCGAGTGACGGATCGACTACTCAATTCACTCAAAGGGAGACATAGGGGTATTACTGAGCCGACCACTAAATAGTGCGTAGCGTGAGCTCAATAATTGCCTGTTTTGCCTGCAGAAATGCACTTTCAGAGAAGTTATTGGCGCACACTTTGACGGTCTCATCAGTATGTCGAAGGCAAATGTGCGAGAGAAGAAGAAAAGTGGGTGAAGTCAAGCCCTAAATGGCATGTCCTGCCGGGCATCAGTTGCATGTTACGGTTGCTTAAACAGAAGGCCGCAGTGACTGGATCAGGAGGAACACGTTTATTCGTTGCTGTGTTGGATACGCAGGACCTGCATGGTAGGAATTAGTTAGGCCAGATGAGGGACGCGCGAGGCCGCCCACAGTGGGCGTTGGTTCCGTGTCCATCGCCGAACCATCGCGAAGTTCAGTTTCCTGGGCAAGTTGACAGTATCAGCTATTCCCCCTCACATCTCGAAAAGCTCATCTGTCCGTGGTCTTGGCGCCGGTTTGTTCACGGCGTGGGCTGATCCCGATTACGGCTGGGAGTCCGATGTGAGCGGTGATGCCCCCTTCTAGCAGGGGAATCCAGCTGTGTACACCGCCCGTCTTCGACGTGGCTTCCCGGAGTGCGGGGCTGACGGCGACGTCGGAAGAGGATCCTCCATCCATGGCCATGACCTGGCGTAGGGAGGGATAGGCATCCCGCAGACATTCCCCGAGGGCGTAGAGTGACGCCGCTTCCGTGGTCTTGAGGACAAGGAGGTGCCCGTCGCCTTGTTCTGCGACGAGGGTTTGATGCGCACGTTTTCCGGTTTGCCGCACACGGACTTTGCCGGTTCGGTCGAGGAGCATGAGCGATTGCGCGACTTCTCGATAGGGAACGTGCTGCTCGTCAAAGGTGTCATAGGTCAGGTCCAACACCCTCGCGCGTCGCGATGAATGATCCACCGCCGGCTCTGCCGCAAACAGTCCCAACCAGGTCGTGTGACGCTTGCTTCCCAGCGAGCGTCCGTTTCCATAGAGCAGCCCGAGGTACGCATAATTCTCACGGAAGAGCCCGGCATTGAAGACCAGATCGTGGCCGGTTTGTTCTTGCCATTCTCGAATATCGGGCGGTTCCGAAAGGCCGTGTTGCTGATACTGATGCACAGTGAAACGATAGCGGTCGGGATCGATCTCGACCGCGACTAATGGCGCGACATCGGGGCACTGTGTGTGGGGATCCCAGACGGAAATGGATAAACCCTTACCGAGATGATCCCCTGCGAGGGTCTGACCCGTCGTCGTCGGGGGTCCGCTGAGCATGACGAAGATAATACCCAGTAGAGGCAGGGAGATAGAAGGGAGAGACCGGTAGAAGCTGTTGTCTTGTACCATAGTATCTCAGGGCCGAGTATAGAGGGAGCCTATCTGTAGCGTCAAATCAGCCGAAGAGATAAAGCCTCGACTACGAGGGCGTCTTGCGTGGCACGCGTGCGGGGTAAAAGGCAGGTACACAGTGACAATAAATGATCCGGGCCCCTGCTGGCCACTTCCTGTCTGAACGGAACACATCGGTCTCTCAACAGCGCCTTCGTCACACGCTTGCAGGAACGTGACCGCGCTGGTCAGAGCCCTCGGGTGGCGGTTCGTTGATCACGCCCCAAAACACACCAAGTTCTTTCACGGCGGTGATGAATTGGTGAAACTCGACCGGTTTCACCACATAGGCGTTAGCACCCAACGCATAGCTTTTGGATAAATCGCACTCCTCGCGTGAGGAGGTGAGCATGACCACAGGAATCGGTTTGAGATTCACGTCGCTCTTAATGGTTTTCAAGACCTCGAGCCCGTCGACTTTAGGCATCTTGAGGTCCAGGAATACGACCGCGGGATTACCCTGCTGCCTGGAGGAAAAGATTCCGCGGCAATAGAGATAGTCGAGGACTTCAGCTCCATCACGGCAGACCACCACTTTGTCGGCGATGTGATGTTCTTCCATGGCGGCCATCGCGAGCTCGGCGTCACGCGGATTATCTTCGGCAAGCAGGATGGGCTTGACAGTGGTCATGAGAGAGACCTCGCGAGCGGGAGTGAAAAGTAGAAGGTGGCTCCTTGGTCCACACCGCCTTCGGCTCGGGTTCGTCCGCCATGCCGATGGATGATTCGGCGCACGTTGGCGAGGCCGATGCCGGTGCCTTCAAATTCGTCGTTCCGATGCAGGCGCTGGAATACACCGAATAACTTGTCCACATACTGCATATCGAATCCCACCCCGTTATCACGCACGAAGACTTCAACGTCGGTGGGCCCTTGTGTGGCGACACCGATCTCGATCTTGGCTTCAGGCCTGGTGGCCGTGAACTTGAGCGCGTTGGAGATCAGATTGACGAATACTTGGCGCAACATAGCCGGATCTCCCGATACGTTAGGTAATGGATGCATTGTCCAGGAGATCGCCCGCCCTTGCAAGTCAAGACGTAAATCGTGAAGGACGGTCTTGATGAGTTGGTCGAGGCTCACCGTTGTGTGGAGCATATCCTGGCGGCCCATGCGGGAAAAGACGAGCAGATCGTCGATCAGCTGCCCCATCTGCTTCGCGGAGCCTGAAATCGTTTCTAGATAACGGCGCGCTTTGTCATTGAGCGTGTCACCAGCCGCCTTGGATAACAGGGCTGCGTATCCGTCGATATGCCGGAGCGGGGCTCGCAGGTCGTGCGACACGGAATAGCTGAACGCTTCCAATTCTTTATTGGCGGCCTGGAGTAATTCTCCTCGGCTCCGCAACTCCTTCGCCACGCGGCGTCGCCCAGTGACATCGTGATGGATCAGAAAATAGACAGAGGCTAAGAGGACGAGCTGTAAGAGCGCGCCAAGGCCGAGCAGGGCGATGGTATTGTGTGTGCTTCCAGCGGATTGTGCCACGCGAGTCTGAAGAGCGCGTTGTTCGACTGTGTCGAGTTCCGTCATGCGACGACGGATTTCATCGATCTCGTTTTTCCCCGCCCCGGAGAGTGCGAGGTGACGGACGCCCTCATACCCGTGTTTTTTGCGTTGGGCGATGGATTTTGCCTCTGTTTCCAACTGCCTGGTGATGAGCTGTTCGAGTGTCGCCACGAGGTTCTGTTGTTGGCCCCCCTCGTTGGTTAGGCCTCTCAGATACCGAAGGTATTCGGGCATTCGTTCGACAACAGTCCGGTAGGATGAAAGGTATGATTCGTCGCCGGTGACGAGATAGCGCCGATGGCTGCTTTCAGCGGCGCCGAGCGTGTCTTCGACGGAGCCAAGTAGTTGCACCAATTCATGGCTTTTAGTATCGAGCTGGCTGTTCTCGATCAAAATGATGGTGTTGCGGTAGGAAATGGCGCTGATGACCACAATGCCTGCAAAGACGAGCCCAAACCCCACAAGGACTCGCCGCTCGATAGACCAATGGTCGAACCACTCCATGAGCCAGCCTGTCTTGTGAGTCGGGGGAGGACTGCTATCGTGAGCTGGTTCCGATCGAACGGGTGCGAGAGTCGCCGGGCGTTCCTGCGTGACGGATTCCATGGTTCGAATATGCGGCGCGAGCGTGGACGAAGATAGCGTTGTAGAAACTGTACCCTCCTCCTGAAAACCCTGCAAGAAATACTGCGCATTGGACGCTGAGGCTCCGGCGTCGCAAGAGCGCGTCGTTCGCGTGGGTATGGGGCTATGAGAGCAGTGCCGTCAGGGTGTTAGCCCGCATGATTCATGAAGCCTCTGCTGCACGCGCGGATACGCGGCTGTGGCGGGCAGTCTCGCCGTTCAGCCCTTCGACATACTGTACGAGTATGCCTCAGGGCTTCACGCCTCCGAGTGCGCGTCTCGCGTCGCGTCTGCACGCGTTCGCGACGAACCTTCATGAATCATGCGGGCTAGCCCCCGAAGGGGATGACAGCAGGGAGGGCGGGAAGGGCTGCGGTTGGATCAGCCACATCCGAAAACATCATGATGGCCGAGACAACCCAGTCGGTGACAGGTTGCGGATAGATACCGATCGCAAAGGTACCGGCGAGACAGACGTATATCACCACTTTGATCGGCCCCGATACTTTCAGCGGTGACCGGTCAAGGGGTTCGCTGATGTACATCTTCTTCACGACAATCAGGTAGTAGTACATGGAAATGACGATGTTGATGAGCCCGACCGTGATAAGCACATAGAGCCCTTCCTTGATGGCCGCGACAAAGATGTACAGTTTGCCGATGAAGCCGGCTAGCGGGGGCACTCCGGCCAGAGACAAGAGGAAAATCAGCATTGAAAAGGCGAGAAAGGGTGACCGGCGGCCCAGGCCTTTGTAGTCGTCTATTTCATCACTGCCGATGGCCTCGCTGACGGCAATAACAATGGCAAAGGCCCCGAGGTTGGCGAACAAATACGTCAAGAGGTAGAACAGCAACGCATCGCTGCCCATCTTCGTACCGGTCGCGAGGCCGATCAGCACATTGCCGATCTGGGCGATACCGGAATAGGCCAAGAGCCGTTTGATGTTCTTCTGGGCGATGGCGACGATGTTGCCGTAGGTCATAGACAAGATAGATGCTGCGACCAGTAAGAGGGTCCAGATTGGTTTAAACGTCGCCAAGGAGACGAGGAACATTCTCAGGAGGATGGCAAGGGCGGCTCCCTTGGGTGCAATCGAGAGAAATGCCGTCACCGGCGTCGGCGAGCCCTGATAGGTGTCTGGAATCCATGAGTGAAAGGGCACTGCGCCGATTTTGAATCCTAACGCGGCGAAAATGAGCAGGAAGCCAATGGCCAATCCCGGGGAGGCCTGCGCGGTTTTCATATCGGAAAACACCAGTTTGCCTGTTTCTCCGTAGACCAGGCTGATACCATAGGCAAGAAGGGCTGCCGCGAAGATCCCCAGGATGAAAAACTTGATGCCCGCTTCGTTTGAGGCCATGTCCTCGCGGAGATAGGCGACAAGAACATAGAAACCGAGGGTGGAAAATTCCAGGGTGACGAAGACGGACAACAGGTCGTTCGCCGAAGCCATAAACATCATCCCGAGGGTCGACATCACGATCAAGAAGTAATATTCTCCTCGGAAGAGCTTGACTCGATGGATGTAATCTATTGAGGCTAGAATGACGAGGATCGATGATCCGACAATCAACATTTTGAAGAGGAGGGCCATCCGGTCGAGGACAAACATGTTCCCAAAGAGAGCCCCGGTGGTCCCGTCGATATCAAGCCAGACCAGGCAGCCAAGGGTGCCGACGAGCCCGGCGATGCTGAAATAGGCTAATTGTTCGTTGGCCAACCGAGGGAACGAGAAATCAACGATCAGTATGAGACAGAGCCAGAACGTGAGCAGAATCTCCGGCACAAATAGCAGGAGATCGATGGGAGACATCGGGAACGAAAAGGTCATTCTTTGCCTCGTGAAGCGTTATCGGAAACGTCCTGCGGTCGGTTTGGCATACCGCCGGTTTGCGCTTCACGCTTCACGCTTAACATTTCACGATCCTGGGAGGCCACCGGGACCACGCGGGTGATCTTCGCAATCAATGGGTCGACGCCAGACCGCACCACATTATAGAGGTGCATGGGGAAGAAAAAGAACCCGATACTCACGCTTATCATGATCAAGAGCGGGAGGCGATCAGGCAGGGAGACGGCATCATGTGCGTGGCTATACTTCTGGTCCATGGGGCCGTAAAACAGTCCACGCATCATCTTGAACAAGTAGGCCAGGGTCAAGACGATACCGGCCACAGCCACAATGACTTGCAGTGGATACTTGCTCCAACTGCCGACGATGATCATCACCTCTGCGACGAAATTCACGGTGCCTGGCAATCCGATCGAGGCCATACATGCAATAACGAAACAGCCGGAGATGAACGGCATGCGATTCGAGAGGCCCCCGAGCGAGGGAATGTCGCGGGTATGCGTCTGATCGTACACCCACCCGGCCATGGCGAACAGCATGCCCGTAGCCATCGCATGGGCGAACATATACATCACGGCGCCGGTCAAGCTGATGTAATCCAGGGCGGCCATACCTAAGAAGACATACCCCATGTGGCTGGAACTGGAATATCCGATCACATACTTGGTGTCTTTGGCATAAAACGCCACGAACCCGCCATAGACGATACTGAATATACAGAGCACAGCCGCGATGGGCATAAGCTCCCTGGTCGTCTCCGGGAGAATCTCAAAGGCTACGCGGATGATGGAAAAATGGCCGAGCTTCATCAGCACACCTGCGTGCAACATGCTGGTGGCGGCCGGCGCAGCGGCGTGGCCGACGGGGGACCAGGAGTGTAACGGCCATAACGGAGCAATCGAGGCAAAGCCAAAGAAGATTAAGATCCAAATAATCTTGTCCAGCGTTGTGCCCAAGACCGGAATATTCATCAGCTTGGCCTGTTCACGCAGAACCAAAATATCGAAGGTGTTAAGCCCCGCGTACTTGTAGATCAGCAAAATGCCCATCAACGCCGCGACGGCAAAGGCGGAGAGAAAGAGCACCAGCTTCATGGCGGCGTATTCTTTACTGTTGGACCCGAAGTTGAAGATAAAGCCGACCGAATCCCGCAGTTTGAGGCCTTCAGGATCCGTCATCTCATTGTAGGTTTTCGTGTGGCTCCCCCACATGCCCAACAAGAGATACATGGGGATGACGGACATTTCATAGAAGAAGAAGAGAAAGAAGAGGTCCAAGGACATGAACACGCCGATCGTCGCGGCGGCGAGGATGAGGATCCAGATATAGAACTCTTTCATCCGGTCTTTGATGTGCCAGGACACAAAAATTCCTGCGAATAGCAAAATGCTCGACGCCAGTACCAGCGGGGTGCCGATTCCATCCACCCCGAGATGGAATGAGATGCCCAGTTGGCGAGACCATTCGAATCGCTGGATAAACTGGAAGCCTCCCTTCACGTGATCGTACGCGTAAAACAGGTAGACCGAGGCGAGTAAGGAGATAAGAGCCGATCCCGCCGCAATCCCTCGCACGAGCATTGTTTGCCGGTTAGAGACGAAGATCAGCGCAATGGCTCCCACAAAGGGGGCGAACAGAATAAAGAGCAGAGTGAGATCACCCATACAAATTAATCCACGCGTATCGGCTGTTTAGACTCAGCCGACGCCATGGTTCCCCCTTCTAGTCGATCCACCAATGCTTGGACTGATCCGTTCATCATTCTCAGGAAAGGCGCAGGATAGAGGCCTATCCAGAGGATCATCACCGACAAGGCCGCCGCAATGAGTATTTCGCGAGGATGCAGATCGCTCATGGATTCCTTGACGGCTTTTCCAAGGGGTCCCAGCATCGATCGCTCGTAGTACCAGAGAAAATAGGCTGCACCGAAGATGACACCGGTGACCGCAATCCCTCCGTATAACCAATTGGCCTTGAAGGTCCCCAAGAGGATGAGGAATTCACCGACGAACCCGTTGGTGCCCGGCAAACCGATTGATGCCAGCCCAATGAATAAGAAAAAACTCGCGAGCAAGGGAGTCTGTTTAGCCATACCGCCAAATGAGCTCAGCTGGGTGCTCTGTTGCCGTGAGTAGAGAAAGCCCGCGATAAAGAATAATCCTGCCGTGCTGAATCCCAAATTGATCATGGTGAGCAAGCTCCCTTGCAGGCCCTGATAGTTGAGGGCAAACAGCCCGATCACCACGAATCCAAGATGGCTGATGCTGCTGAACGCGAGAAGCCGGCGAAAGTCTTGCTGGACCAGCGCCATGATGGCCCCGTAGAGAATTGCTGCCAATCCCAGGGCCATGGTGATCGCGACAACAGTCTGACTTTTCGATGCGTCAGGGAGCAATGGAATACTAAACCGGATGAAGCCGAATGTCCCAAGCTTCAACCCTGCCAGCACCACCGCCATGCCGATAGGGCCTTCGAAGAGCGCGTCTGGGAGCCAGGTGTGAAAGGGGAACACCGGGGCCTTGAACGCGAAACCGAGGAACAACAGCCAGAAAATGAGCACTTGCTGGTCGAACGGAATCGGAACTGAGAGCAGCTGCAATAAGTCGAACGAGTAGGTCGGCTCCATATGGCGGAGCATCGCCCATTGGTGATAATTGATGTCCAGGAGGGCGATACCTACCAACATAAAGACGCTGCCGAGCAAGGTATAGAGGACGAATTTCAAGGCAGCGTAATGTCGTTCGGCTCCTCCACCCCAAAGTTTGATCAAAAAATAACTGGGGATCAGCATCAGTTCCCAGAACACAAAAAAGAGGATCAGGTCGATGGAGAGGAAGACCCCCATCGTGGTCGTCTCAAGGGCGAGGAGCGCCATCATATAGAGCTTCACTTGATGGCGGACGGTGTCCCACGAATAGATGATGATCAGGACAGTAAGGAATGCAGTGAGTCCGACGAAAAGGACACTGATGCCATCCACCGCGAGGTGGTAGCTGACCCCGAGGGCGGGAATCCACGGCACGTGTTCGGAAAACTGCATGGCAGCCGATTCGGGAATGAATCGTAAGAGCACGAACACACAGAGGGCCAACTCCAAGAGCGCAACTGTCAAAGCGGACGTTCTCACCATGTCCTCATCGTCGAACAGCCACAGGACGACGGCCCCGATGACGGGGAGAAACAGAATACAGGTGAGAATCGGGAACGTTGATGCCAGTTCTTCTAACATGTCAGCGCACTACAGTTGCATGATGAGTTGAACAATGACGGCCAACAGGAAAATTCCTGCCACAATGACCGCGGCATAATGATGGACCATCCCACTCTGCAGCTGCCGCCATTGGCGTGCGGCGAGATGGTTGCCGTAACCGATTGCATTGAGACCCCCGTAAATCACGTACTTTTCCGCCCATGTCGAAGCGGCTGCGACCAAATCGGCCAACTGCGCGACGGCATGAACGAGGCCGTCGATCACGAAGCGGTCGAACCAATCGAGCCAACGCCCCAATGTCTTGGTCGGCTCCACCCATATCAAGTCATAGAGCTCATCGATGTAGTACTTGTTGAGCAGGGTCGTGTAGGCAGCCTTGAATTGCTTCGCCAGGCGATCCGGCGCCGAGAGATTCACGCTATAAAAATAGTGCGCGAGGGCCCAGCCTAACAACGCAATGCCTGTCGCCACCATCATGAGCGTCAGCACGAGTCCGGTACTCACGGCATGCTCTCCTCCGAGACCTGCGACCGGTTCAAGAAATTGATGGAGCCAGCCCTGTTCAGGGGGAAACCCCAGGAACCCACCGAGAATGGACAGCACGCCTAACACCATAAGCGGACCCACCATCACCATCGGGGACTCATGGACATGTTCTTCCGTGTGGTGGTCCATGCGGGATGTGCCATAAAAGGTCAGATACATCAGGCGGAACATGTAGAAGGAGGTCAAAAGCGCGCCGAGAGCAGCCATGCCGTACAGCAGATAGTGGTGATGCGTGAAGGCATGGGCCAGAATTTCATCTTTGCTCCAGAAACCTGCCAGTGGAGGAATGCCCGCAATAGCGATGGTGCCGATGAGAAACAGTCGATGGGTCCAGGGGATCTTCGAACTGAGTCCACCCATCTTTCGAATGTCTTGTTCACCCGAGAGCGCGTGGATGACCGATCCGGCCGTGAGGAACAAGAGGGCCTTGAAGAAGGCATGGGTCATAAGGTGGAAGATGGCGGCCGTATAGGCTCCGATCCCGCACCCGAGAAACATGTACCCGAGTTGACTCACCGTTGAATAGGCCAAGACCCGCTTGATGTCTGTTTGCACCAGCCCGATCGTGGCGGCGAACAAAGCGGTGATTCCACCGATGGTGCCAACGATCGCCATGGCTGTCGGCGATGAATCGAAAATGACATGGTTTCGCACGATCATGTAGACCCCGGCCGTTACCATTGTTGCCGCATGGATGAGCGCGCTGACGGGTGTGGGACCTTCCATCGCGTCCGGGAGCCAGGTATAGAGAGGAATCTGGGCTGATTTGCCCACTGCCCCCACGAGGAGGCACAGCGCAATTGCCGTGGCCATCTCCGGCGAGAGCAGGCCGATCTGGGCAAAGACTTTCGTATAGTCGAGCGTCTTGAAATTGACAAAAATGAGGAAGATGGCCAGCAGGAATCCTGCGTCGCCGATGCGGTTCACCACAAAGGCTTTCGAGGCGGCTTTGGCGGCGGAGATCTTGTCGTAGTAGTAGCCGATCAATAGATAGGAACAGAGTCCTACTCCTTCCCACCCGATGAAGAGCACCACATAGTTGTTCCCCATGACGAGCAGCAACATGGAGACCATGAAGAGGTTCATATACGTGAAGAATCGGGTGAACCCGCTTTCTCCGTGCATGTAGCCGACGGAGTAGATGTGGATCAGGAGCCCGACTCCAGTCACGACGAGCAGCATGATGCACGTCAGAGGATCCACGAGATAGGCGAGATTGATGGTGAGGTCTCCGCCGAAGATCCATTGATAGGCGATGACTTCATAAGACGTGCCGGTCCTCAGGATGTCGACAAAGACGGCGATCGTGCTGAGAAACGACAGTCCCACCGATCCCCAGGCAAGCCGGTGCGCGGTCTCGTGGGAATATCGCTTGCCGAGCAACCCGTTCAGGATCACAGCCAGCAAGGGAAACAGCGGAATGAGCTTGATGAGCAGATCGGTCACGTTACCACTTTAAGAAGTTCATCTCGTCCACGTTTGTGGAGATCTTTCCACGGAACACGACGATGATGATGGCGAGCCCAATCGCCGCTTCCCCGGCGGCAATGGCAATGATAAAGAGGGCGACCAGTTGGCCTGCCATGGATTCCAGGTAATGGGAAAAGGCGATGAGGTTAATGTTCGCCGCGTTCAACATGATCTCGACAGACATCAGCACGATGATGAAGTTCCGTCTGATTAACACGCCGAGCAGTCCGGTGATAAAGAGCACGGCACTGACGGCAACATATGCGCTGAGTGGAATCATAGTGACTCGTGCCTTGTGATTCGTGAAGCGTGCGGCGCGCGAACTCTTGTCTTTTCTGCTGTCGCTCGTCCCTTCACGCCTGACCCTTTACACCTTACGTTCTTTGCTGGCCGGTCTCGGTGTTTTTGCCAGCACAATCGCTCCGATGACGGCGCCGAGCAGAAACACCCCGACGATTTCGAACTGCAACAAGTACTCGCTGAACATTTTGATTCCGACGGCGTAGGTATCGCCCTTCTCGAGTATCGCCTCGGTCGTGGCATCGCCTTTTGTGCCTCCGAAGGGTGAACGGACGAGGAGGGTCAATACGTACAACGATCCAATGGCTGCCGGAACGAGAAAGTACAGGTATGAGGAGTGGAAATATCGGTCGTCGGTCTTCAAGTTCATGAGCATCAGGACGAAGAGGTACAGGACGAGGATTGCGCCGGCGTAGACGATGATCTGTACGGCCCAGAGGAACTCGGCATTGAGGAGGATGAAGAGTCCGGAAACATGGACTAACAGAGCCAGGAGCGCGAGACCGCAATGCACCGGGTGCTTGAGCGAGACGGTCAAGACGCCCGCAGCAATACTGGCCAGTGCGAAATAGGCAAAAAAGACTAAAACCATCGATTGCTTAGCCCAGATGCTTGGGTGGTGGTTGGGTCGGCTTGAGTACCGATTGCGGGAAGTAATACCGATATTCCCGGCTTTCCTCAACGTTTTTTTCCTGATTGTGCGCGTACAGATATTTTTTCGCGTCCTCGAGATGACGCTCGCCGATTTCGTACAGCCTTTTCTTGTCGAACAGCAAGGTGCGTTTGTCGTGGGTCGAGAACTCGTACATCTTCGTCATCGCCAATGCGTTGACTGGACAGGCTTCGACACAGTAGCCGCAAAAGACGCATTTGGTGATGTCGATGTAAAACTCGCTGGCATATCGCTGCAGCGGACGCTCCGGATCTTCCAAGCTGATGACCTTGATGCAGCGGGATGGGCAGGCTGCTTCGCAGAGGTCACAGCCGACACAGCGTTCCTGGTGATCGTCGTAGCGTAAGAGCGCGAGTGCCCCCCGGTGGGTGTCGGGAAGCGTTCGCTGTTCTCGTGGATACTGGAACGTAATGGGTTTGTGGAACATGTGCTTGAACGTCACCTTCATGGCGTCCCAAATCTCGTAGAACAATGCGGCCTGGAGTATTTGCTTTGTCAGTGCGGCAACACGCATAGGCGTTTCCTGTTCTCTCTTATGCCTTTTCGATTGTCACGCGGGTCTGTTTGAACGTGGGCACGCCGGTCGTCGGATCGACCTGGACCGACATCAAATCCTTCACCGGCGGCTCATTGAAATGTTCCGGGAAGAAGCAGGTCTGTGGGGCGATGGAGTGATCGGATTGCACCGCCAATTGCATCGAGCCAAGGTCCGACGTGAGACGCACCGTTGTTCCTTCACTCACGGCGAGGCGTTCCATATCTTGGGGATTCATCCTGAGCCGGCCGGTATTGGGGGCGATCGTGATCAGTCCGATGGCTTCGGTAGACAGCTTGCCCGAATGATACAAGACTTGCCCCATCAGCAACGCGAAGGGTCGGCCGTTCTTGGCGTCTGACGGGGCAGACGCTCGATAACGAACCGCCACATCGGCGGCGTACCCGCTAGAGAGATAGTGGTCTACCGCCGGCACTACCTTGCGTGGCTGTCCGAGGTTGTAGTATCCGGGCAGCAGCTTCATGATCTCGGCTTGAATATCGTTCGAAGATTCGTATTCCCATTGACAGCCCAGCGCGTTGGCTAGCGCCGTCATAATGTGCCAGTCCGGCAAACTTTCCCCGATCGGATCGATAGCCTCACGGACACGCAGAACTCGACCTTCCAGATTGGTAAAGGTGCCGTCTTTTTCCGCAAAGGTGCAAGCCGGCAGCACGGCATGTGCCATCCGTGCCGTCTCGGTCAGAAACGGATCCTGGACGACAAGTAATTCCAGCCGATCAAGCGCGGCGCGGACTTCCATCGACGCGGGTAATGTCGCGAGCGGATTTTCTCCGATCACATACAGCGCGCGGATCTGGCCAGTCTTACAGCCTTTGAGGATCTCAACAAGATTCGCTCCGGAGCCGGCTGCAGGCAGCGTGACGTCCCAGGCCTTGGCAAAGCGATCACGAGCCGTCTGATCGTTGAACGAGACCTGCCCAGGGAGAAATTCCGGCGCGGCGCCCATGTCTACAGCACCCTGTTCGTTCGGCTCCTCTGTCACCGTATTCACCCCGCAACCTGGTTGGTCCAACTTGCCGGTGATCCAGGCGAGGTCGATCAGTTTCAAGACATTCTGATATCCATCGGGTCGACGGACGATGCCTTCAGCGCAGAGAATGATGGAACGAGACGCTTCGGCGAAGATGGTCACAGTATCTTTCAGCGATTCGACCGACATGCGGGTCTGGGCCGCCACTTGTTCCAATGAGACGTGGGCCACGGCGGCCTTCAGCGCTTCGAAAGCGTGCGGATGTTTCTTGACGCTGGTTTCGTCGATCAGGTCTAACTCCAGGGCGGCCTTCACAAGTCCGTCGATCACGAGTCCTTCCGTTCCCGGTGCGATCAGGACCGGGTGGGATGCGAGCTTGGCCATGTTCGTGACAGCGGAGTCGATCACCACCACTTGTGCTTTATAGACGCGAATCGCTTCTTTGATGCGCACGGCCGTAAGTGGGTTTGTCTCCGTGAGGTTGGAGCCGATGAGTATCACGGCTTTGGCTTTTGTCAGGTCTTCCCAGTCGTTTGGACTTCGCCCAATCCCCAAGGCGTGTTGAGAGGCATGAACGAAGTTGAGATGGCCGTAGCGTGCGCTGCTGTCGAGATGATTGGTCTGGAACCCCGCACGCATGAGCTTTTGGAAAAGATACAACTCTTCGTTGGTGCAGCGCGCGGTGATCAAACCGGCAATTGCATCGGGTCCATGCTTCCGTCGGATTTCGGAGAACCGATCCACCACATGGTGCATGGTTTCGAGCCAGGGAGTTTCGACCAGCTGATTGCCTTTGCGAAGGAGCGGCTGCTTCAGACGTGTGGCGCTATCGATGTACTCAAACCCAAACCGCCCTCGCACGCAGAGCCCGCCGTGCCCCTTGGCTGTCTCGGCTCGGTCGCCCCATTTGTTCTTCCAAGACAGAGGCGAGGTCACGCGGACGACTTCGGCGTCCTTGGTCTCGAGGTACATCTGGCAACCGTCGCCGCAGTAGTTGCACGTCGTCGTGGTTTTCTTCATCTGCCACGGCTTATATAAGTATTTGGAGAACTTGTTCGTGATCGCGCCGACCGGGCAGACCGCGAGGCAGTCTCCGCAAAATTCGCAGGACAGTGCGAGGTCCCCCTTCGGGACGACTTGATTGAATCCGCCCTTCTTCATGAACTGAAGGGCATCGATCATCAGCACGTCCTTGCAGACATTGATGCATTCCGCGCAAGCAATACAGCGGTTCATATTAAAGTCGAGTACCGGGCTGCGCGTATCTTCAGGAATAAATTTCTGTTTCGCATTAGCCAGGTTCGTGACCCCGTGCTGGAAGGCCATGTCTTGGAGTTCGCAATGGCCGTCGGCGTCGCACACTGGGCAGTCGAGCGGATGGACGGAGAGGTGCTTTTCTACTGCTTTCTTCCGGGCTTGAAAGAGGTCGTCCCCCTCGGTTTTGATGATCATGCCGGCTGCCGCTTTAGCGGTACAGGAGCGGACAGGCGCTTTCTTCCCTTCCTGCATGACTAAACACATCCCGCAGGAACCGAAGGGATCGAAGGTATAGTGGTAGCACATGGCCGGGATGATCTTGCCGGTGCTTGAGATCACATCGTAGAGCGAGACCCCGCTCTTTGCCGTCACGGACTTCCCATCAATCGAGAGTTCGATCGTGACAGCTTCCACATCAGGATTGGTTGCCGGCTTCAGTCCCATGTTTCTTCCTTAGTAAAACGTAAAACGAAATTGCGCACTACCTTTTACTTTTCACATCTCACGTTTCACGTCTACCGGTCGCACTCCCCCATCACAATGTCGTAGGTTCCGAAGATCGTGACCGCATCGGAAATCATGTAGCCTCTGGACATATGGTCGAATGCGCCCATGTGAATAAACGAGGGGGCGCGAATTTTCAAGCGGTAAGGTTTCCCGCCGCCCGTGCTGACGATGTAAAATCCCAGCTCCCCCTTGTGCGCTTCGGTCCCGCAATAGATTTCTCCGGGAGGGGCGTCGAAGCCCTGCGAGAAAAGCTTGAATTGCTGAATCATGGCTTCCAGGTTCGTAAAGACCCGTTGCTTCGGCGGCAACGTGACGCTGGGCACATCGGCCATAATGGGGCCGTCCTGCATCTGCTCCAGGCATTGTCGGATGATTTTTACGCTCTCATAGAGTTCCTGG
>Ga0163153_10001294_pt1 | contig 39717 bp, 39 predicted proteins | sample OliLakLV19MP6IB1_FD_148629 | JGI IMG/M metagenome (GOLD analysis project Ga0163153, IMG submission 148629) | Freshwater microbial mat bacterial communities from Lake Vanda, McMurdo Dry Valleys, Antarctica - Oligotrophic Lake LV.19.MP6.IB-1 | ecosystem: Environmental > Aquatic > Freshwater >... | reverse complement strand
TAGCGCAGCAGGCCGAAGGCGTCGAGTTCCGCACCAACCACGTAGCGGGCAAGTCGCCGGACGGCGCCGGCAATGTCCCGGCCAAGGCTCTCGACCCCGCTGCGCTCACCAAGGAGTTCGATGCGGTCGTGCTCGCCGGCGGCGCCGAAGCGCCGCGCGACCTGCCGGTGCCGGGCCGCGAACTCGACGGCGTGCATTTCGCAATGGATTTCCTGCCGCTGCAGAACCGTCGCGTTGCGGGCGACGGGGCAGTGCCCGACCTGTGGGCGACCGACAAGCACGTCGTGATCATCGGCGGCGGCGACACGGGCTCGGACTGCGTCGGGACGTCGAACCGCCACGGCGCCGCCTCGATCACCCAGTTCGAGCTGCTGCCGATGCCGCCCGATGTCGACAAGAATCCCGTGTGGCCCTATTGGCCGCAGCGCCTTCGCACGTCGTCCTCGCACGAGGAGGGCGCCGAGCGCGACTGGGCCGTCGCCACCAAACGGCTCGAAGGCGAGGGCGGCAAGGTCAAGAAACTTGTCGCCTCCCGCGTCGAATGGAAGGACGGCCGGATGCAGGAAGTGCCGGGCTCGGAGTTCGAGATGCCCGCCGACCTCGTTCTGCTCGCGATGGGATTCGTCTCGCCGGTGCAGTCGATGCTCGAGGCTTTCGGCGTCGAGAAGGACGCGCGCGGCAACGCGATGGCCGCGACCGACGGCGCAGGCTGCTATGCGACGAGCGTGCCGAAGGTCTTTGCCGCCGGCGACATGCGCCGCGGCCAGTCGCTGGTGGTCTGGGCGATCCGCGAGGGCAGGCAGTGCGCCCGTGCGGTCGACGAATTCCTCATGGGCACCTCGGATCTTCCGCGCTAGAATTCCGTTATGGAGATCTTGGTGACGACCCGAGCAGTGGCCCTGCGACGCGATGAGCGACGCAGGCGACGACGCGCGGCCGGGCATGTAGCGTAGGCAGGTTCCATCAACGTTACTGAAAGCCACAGACCGCGCGGTCCGTGGCTTTTTCTTTTTGGGGGAATGAAAATGCAGGCAGCCGACTCACTGATGTTCATCACCACCCGTCCCGAAGTCGTGTTCGTCCGGGGTGAGGGATCGTGGCTTTACGACCCCGAGGGCCGCAAGTACCTCGATTTTATCCAGGGCTGGGCGGTGAACTCGCTCGGGCATTCGCCGAAGACGATCGTCGACGCGCTTGCCGCGCAGGCCGCGAAAGTCATCAACGTGAGTCCGGCGTACTACAACGAACCGATGCGCCAGCTCGCCGCGCGCATCGCCGCGCTCTCGGGGCTGGAAAAAGTTTTCTTCACCAACAGCGGCGCCGAGGCGAATGAAGGTGCGATCAAGCTCGCGCGCAAATGGGGATCGCTGAAGAAGGGCGGCGCCTTCGAGATCCTCACTTTCGAGAACGGGTTCCACGGGCGGACGCTCGCGACGATGGCCGCTTCCGGCAAGCCGCAGTGGGAGCACCTCTACGAGCCGAAGATCCCGGGCTTCCGCAAGCTGCCGATGAACGACCTCGAAGCCGTGCGCGCGGCCATCGGTCCGAAGACGGTGGCGGTCATGCTCGAGCCGATCCAGGGCGAGTCGGGCGTGGTGCCGTTCAATGATGCGTTCCTCGAGGACCTGCGGGCGCTCACGACGGAGAAAGGCCTGCTGCTGATCCTGGATGAGATCCAGACCGGCATCGGCCGCACCGGGAAGATGTTCTGCTGGCAGCACACCGGCATGCAGCCGGACATCATGACGCTCGCGAAGGGGATCGGCGGCGGCGTGCCGCTCGGCGCGCTGGTAGCGAAGGACAGCGTGGCCTGCTTCGAGCCCGGCGACCAGGGCGGCACCTACAACGGCAATCCGTTGATGACGGCAGTCGGCCTCGCGGTAGTGAACGAAGTCGCGCAGCCCGCCTTCCTCCGGCAGGTCGAGGACAACGGCAATTACCTCATGGCCGAGCTGCGCGCGATGTCCGAGGAATTGGGCTTGGGCGAAGTGCGGGGCCAAGGGCTGCTCGTCGCCTTGGAGCTCGGCAAGCCCGTCGGCTCGAAAGTGGTCGACGAAGCCCTGAAACGCGGCCTGCTCGTGAACTCGCCGCGCCCGGCCTCACTTCGCTTCATGCCCGCGCTGAATGTGACGTGCGCAGAGATCGACGCGATGCTGGGCATGCTGAGAGAGGTGATCTTGAGTGCGGGCAATGGCAGCATTTCGTCTGTAGACCTGCTCTAATCAAGGGGTAGATGAAAGAAATGGCAGCAATTGCTGTCGGCGCCGAATATGACGCGAGCCGAAATCGATGAGATGCTGGCGACGCTGCACGCCGTTCTTGAAAAGGAGACCCAGATGCTGAAGCTCTACTACGCCCCGAATACGTGTGCGCTCGCCTCGCACATCGCGCTGGAGGAAGCAGGCGCCACCTACGAAACCGTACGCCTAAGCTTCGGAACCGAAGACCAGAAGAAGCCCGAATACCTCGCGATCAATTCAAAGGCCCGGGTGCCGTCGCTGGTCACCGACAAGGGCGTGCTCACCGAAACCCCCGCCATCCTTGCTTTTGTGGCGCAGAGCTATCCCGGTGCGAACCTCGCGCCGATCGCGGATCCCTTTGCGTTCGCCCGTGCACAGGCGTTCAACAGCTACCTCTGCTCAACCGTCCACGTGGCCCACGCGCACCGCATGCGTGGTACCCGATGGGCCGACGAACCCGCCGCGATCAAGGAAATGCAGCGCAAGGCGCCTGCTGCGGTTACCGAATGCTTCGCGCTGATAGAGCGCGGGATGATCGAGGGGCCTTGGGTGATGGGTGAGGCGTTTACGATCTGCGATGCGTATCTGTTTACGCTTGCGCAGTGGCTGGAGGGCGACGGGGCGGATCTCAGCCGGTTGCCAAAGATACTGGAGCATCGACGCCGTGTTTCGGAGAGGCCGGCGGTGAAGAAGGCGATTGCGGAGGAGGTTGGGTAGGCGGGGTGATGGGTAATCGAGGTTGGGCGTCACTGCGGTGCGGGATGCTGGACTGCTCGGGTGAAGAGACTACGAATTTACGTCGATACCTCTGTCATTGGTGGATGTTTCGATCTCGAGTTCAAGGTTTGGTTTAACGCAGTAAATATCGAGCAGGGCTACAAGCCGCTCACAAGTTACTCGCCGCGCGAGGTAATCAGCCATGACACGGAAAGCTGAATTTCATTCGGTTGAGTTTTTTCGCAAAGTTCGCGACCAGCAGGCCAGTCTCTTAGCCGGCAAGTCTCTTGCGGAGATTGTTGCCTTCTTTTCCAGAGATCAGACTGAGACGCCCAACCCGGCGGTACGGCGGGTGCGCCAAAAAGCGGCGCACCGCTGACCTTGGCCATAGGCAGGACCTGTGCCTGGACGTAGCGTGCATATCCGGAGGCACCCGTGTTACCTGAACGGGGCCGAGGCCGATGTTACAAGTTGGCGGTTTAGCGGGAACGGGTGATGGCGGCCAAGGATGTATGCGGAGTAAGATTTCCCGACGATTCGACGGAAAACGGAGACTTGTTCAATGCCTTTTTTGTCAACTAATTTGTCAACCACTTCAGGTTATGCGTGTATGAACGATCGTCCTATAATTGGTGATCGGAGGTGCAAATGAAGTACCGAATCGCACTGCATAAATCGGAAGAAGGTTTCAGCGTCTCCGTTCCGGGTCTTCCGGGATGTTGGTCCCAAGGAATCACGGAGCAGGAAGCTGTGGAAAACGTCCGCGATGCCATTCGCGAATATCTTTCTGTCGTCGACGATCAGCTCCGTGGCGAGGAAATTCGCGAAATCGAAGTCACGAGCTAGCCTTGCCGAGTATCCCAGGTGTCAATCACCTAGACGCCGTGCGTGCGCTTCAGAAAGCCGGCTTTAGCATCGCGCGACAGGGCAAGCATGTCGTCATGAGCAATGGCCGGCGCATCGTGACCGTCCCTCGGCACAACCCTGTCAATGCATTCACCATGGGCGGTATCGCTCGCGATGCCGGTTTGTCGGTGGAGCAGTTTCGTGAATTGCTGTAGTCACCCGACACGCATAACTATAGGTGCAACGGTCGCCTATCGGCGCCGTTGACCAACACGTTAAGGTTTTGGAGGCTCAAGAAATACCGTTATCAACCAGTGCCCAGTTTCGCCCGGTTCGGGGAGCCGGCCTGTGCTCGAACGTGACAAGAAATCGAAGCGGCTCAGGAGCGGCAGCGAATTGTTCGAGTGAGAGTGGGTCGACAGAACAACAACACCCGGACTCGATCCCTCTATTACAGAGTAACGACGCCCCTGCTACTTGCCGGGCTGCTCGCGCTCAATCTTGAATCCGGGTTCGAACAAGCTCAGGCTTTCTATCAGCATGTCCCACGCGCAGTTTCGCGGAATCAGCACGACCGCGTGGCCAATGCGCTTGATCAGTACTTCCTCACCCTCAAAGCGATACTTCCTTGGCAGCCGGACGGCTTGATTGCGTCCGGTCATGAAGAGTTTGGCGGTGTCCACGGCGCATATCTCCGACAGAACGGTATGCTCTGATGATAACATGGCTCTCGCAAAATCCTAAACTTTATAATCTGTAAACTCAATGCAGGAGCGGGTCTCATGGCATGTAGTGTGCCAAATATGGAAATATTCCCTCAGTCATTCTTCCTTATTTCTGACCGCTGTGGCGAAAGCATCTGAGCCGTAAGCCCGAACTCCTCGATCTGCGGGGGCACCGGCCTGCCACGCACGAGCGCTGCGCAAGCCTCCCCCATCGCGGGCGATGTCTGGATCCCGTAGCCGCCCTGCGCCGCCAGCCAGAAGAACCCTTCGATGCGCGGGTCGTAGCCGCCTACGAGATCCCCATCGGCGACAAACGAGCGCAGTCCCGCCCACGTACGCGCAGGCCGCCGAATGCGCATCGTGGTCGCCGCCTCGATGCGCTCGATGCCCAGCGCAATGTCGTATTCCTCGGGCTGCACGTCCTGCGGATCGACCGGGTCCTCGTTGGCTGGCGAGCCCAGCAGCATCCCCGCATCCGGCTTGAAATAGAACGCTTCGCCCGCGCCGATCACCATCGGCCAGCGCTCGATCGCCATGCCTTCCGGCGGCGCGAAGATGAAGGCCGAGCGGCGCTTTGGCTGCAATCCGATCGGCTTGGCGCCGGCCAGTTTGCCGATGGCATCGCACCACGCGCCTGCTGCGTTGATCAGCACGGGGGCGCGATAGCGCGTGCCTCCGGCTTCGACTTCCCAGTCTGCGCCGATCTTTTCGCAGCGGGTGACTTCCGCGGCGCAGGTGACTCGTCCACCGCGCGCCCTCAGGCCGCGCAGGTAACCCTGGTGGATCGCGTGGACGTCCATGTCCGTGGGCGTTTCCTCGAGCACCGCGCGCATGCCGGGCGCAAGGACCGGCACGCGCGCATGCGCTTCTGCCGCATCCAGCCGGCGCACGAGCGGCGAGAGCTTGCGGCCGGTTTCATAGACTTCGTCGAGCTCGGCCCGCTGACCCTCGCCGCCGACGAACATGGCGCCGCGCGGCGTCAGCAGCGGATGATCCGTGAACTCCTGCGGCGGCTGCTCGAAAAACCCGCGGCTCGCGCAGGTGAGCGCCCGCACCTGGGGCGTGCCGTAGTTTTCGATGAACAGCGCTGCCGATCTACCGGTCGTGTGATACCCCGGCTGCGATTCGCGCTCCAGCAACAGCACTCGCCCATGCGGCGCGAGGAAGTAGCCGATCGAAGCGCCCGCGATGCCGGCGCCGATGACGAGGAAATCCACCGTGTCGGTCATTTCGGCAGGCTACCCGCCCCACACTGCGCGCATCACGCGCAGCCAGTTCAGCCCGAGGATCTTGCGCGTTTCGTCCGCGGAATACCCGTGCGCCAGGAGCTGCGCTGTCAGGTTCGGCAGCTCTTTCGGCGTACTCATGCCGGCCGGATAGCGATGCGGCGGCGGGGGATACACCTCCGCGCTCCAGCGGCGCACCGCGAGCTGCTGCTGGTACATCTTCTTCGCCTCGTTCTCGTCGGCCACCGGGTGCATGCCTTCGTAGTAGTCGATGCCAAGGGCCACGTGGTCGATGCCCGCGACCTTTACCACATGGTCGAGATGGCGCAGGAAATCGTCGATCGTGGGCGTCGGCGACTTGCCGAGGAAGGCGGGAAAGCCGTTGATGCCGATCAACCCGCCGGTGGCCGCCGCGGCCTTGATCTGCGCATCGCTGATGTTGCGCGGGCAGTCGTGCACCGCCTTGACGTTGGCGTGCGAAAACACGAACGGCCGAGTGGAGGCCTCGATCGCTTCGAGCGTCGTGCGCTCCCCCGTATGCGAGCCGTCGACAATGATGCGCGTCTCGTTGAGCCTGCCGACCAGATCGCGCCCGAAGCGCGACAGTCCCGCGTTGCCCGCTTCCTCGCAGCCGTCGCCCACCCGGTTGCGGATGTTGTAGGCGAGCTGCACCATGCGCACGCCGAGCGCGTGATACGCCTCCACGAGGTCGAGATCGCCCTCGATCGGGTCGGCGCCCTGGAAGTGGAACACCAGCCCGAGCCGGCCTTCCTTCTTCGCTGCCGGAATCTGCTCGGCGCGCTCGATTAGCAAGAGGTCCTTGCGCGAGCGGATCAGCCGGTGCCAGCTGCCCAGGTTGCGCAGCGTCTCCTCTGCCGAGGCGGTACTGCCCACCGTGGGTGCGCAGGCGGTGACGCCGCCTTCGATGTACCAGTCGACGAATTCCTTCCTGCGCAGCAGCGGGCAGGTGCCGTCGATGACGATCGTTTCGCGGTGCAGTTCCAAGGCTGGCGTGGTCATTCGCGCATGATAACTTCATGGCCACCCCGCTCCGCCGACAAGGAACCGCCATGTTTCGCAGACTCGCCGTGTGCCTCATCAGCCTCGCATTCTCAGGTGGCGCGCTCGCGCAGGCCTGGCCGGAAAAGCCCGTACGCGTGGTGGTGCCGCTCTCGACCGGCAGCTCGAGCGATGCGCTCGCGCGCTACACGGCCTCGCGCCTCGCGGACCTATGGAAGCAGCAGGTGGTGGTCGAGAATGCGCCCTGCGCCAACGGCATGACCGGCGCTGCGATCGTCGCCAAAGCCGCCCCGGATGGCTACACGCTCATGATCCTGGCCAACAACCACATCGTGAACCCGAGCCTGTACAAGAGCATGCCATTCGATGCGATCAAGGATTTCACCTGGATCGCCAACCTCGCCAATGCGCCGATCCTGCTGGTGGCCAACAGCGCGCTGCCGGTGCGCAGCCTCAAGGACCTGATTGCGTACGCGAAGAGCCGGCCCTCGGGCCTGTCCTATGGATCGCCCGGCAGCGGCAGCTCCTCCCATGGAGCTCGTGCGCCTCGGCACCGGCATGAACCTCGTGCACGTGCCGTACAAGGCGGTGTCGCAGGCGCAGACCGACCTCATCTCCGGCCAACTGCAGACGATGTTCATGGTGCCGGTGACGGCGATTCCGCAGTCGCAGGCCGGGCGGCTGCATATCCTCGCGGCCGCGGGCGGACGGCGCTTCTCGCAATTGCCCGACGTGCCCACGCTCGCGGAAGAAGGCCTCAAGGGCTTCGACGTGATGCCCTGGGTCGGCATGATGGGTCCGGTCGGCATGCGCCCGGACATGGTCAGGCGCATCTCGAACGACGTGGCCAAAGCGCTCGGCACCGAGGAGGCCCGCCAGCGCGCGCTCACGCTCGGCCTGGAAGTTGCTTCGAAAGGGCATGAAGAAATGGAAACCTTCGTCGTGCGCGACAAGGACCACTGGGCGGAGCTTGTGCGCCGCTCCGGCGCGCGCGTCGACTCATACAACGATGAAGCCTCTGCTCACTTTTGTTCTCGCCGCGGGCTGCTCGGCGACGGTCTCGGGCACGGCTTTCGCGCAGGCGTGGCCGTCCAAGCCCATCAAGCTCATGGTGGCCTATCCGCCCGGCGGTGGCCGATATCGGCGCGCGCATGCTCGTCGAACCGCTTTCCAAGGTGCTAGGGCAGCCGATCCTGGTAGAGAACCGAGCCGGCGCCGGCGCCTGCCGAACGCGAACACCACCCCCGCCATGGCCGAATAGGGCTATGGTGGCGTCATTGGCGGCGCCTGGGTCGGACTGCTCGCGCCGGCCAAGACGCCGAGGGCAATCGTCGAGCGGCTGTATGCCGCAGTGGCCGCCGCAGTGCGCACCGCTGCGCGCTTCCCTCGAAGGCCGCAGCATCCAGCCGGTGAGCGACACTCCCGAGCAGTTCGGGCGCTTTACCCAGTCCGAAGTAGGCAAGTGGAAGGAAGCTGTACCGAGGATCTGAATCAGGCCCGACTGAGCCCGGACAAGGCGAGCCGCGCCGCCCGGTTGCGTGGGGCGGGACACGCTTTCGCGTGCCGCCCGAAACCTCGAAAATTACCGCTTATTTACATTAAATATCCCGCATAACTTATTGTGTGTATATTATTTATGTAGTATTTTAGTGACGCGGCCATGGCTTCGCACCGGCCGCACTAATGTGACCTGGGGAGGCCTGCGTGCGCAATATTTCAACCTACAGTTTCTTGCGATCCTTGGTTTCAAGGTTCGCTGCGTCGTTTTACCTGGCGGCCCTGTTGGGGGTCTTGGGTGGCTGTGGAGGGGGCGGCTCGAGTGATACCGCGGGCACCGTCGCGGGCACCACGTCGACTACATCCAGCACCTCGACTACAACGACGGCAGCCGCTTCGCTTACGATCGCGTTGACGAGCTCTGCAGGCACAGCCGTCACCTCTTTAACCAGTGGCACGCCGGCGACCGTCAAGGCTACATTGAGGAATGCGGCCGGCGCGGTAGTCCCGAACGCCGTAGTCACTTTCGTCGTTACTGATACAACCCTGGCGACCGTAGCCCCCTCCGCCGCGTTGACCGACGCATCCGGGGTCGCTACGACCACCCTGAGCGCGGTCGGGCTGACCTCGGGCGCGACCACGATCACTGGCACTTCGCAAGCCGGCACTCCCCCGGCGGCGGTTACGGGTTCGCTCGGATTCGCGGTCGGCGCGTCGGCGGTCACCATCAGCTCGCCCGTCGTGGGCGTAAACCCGCTGTCGGCGTTTGGGACCACCAGCGTCTCCGTCACAGTGTCGAGCGGCGGCGTCCCGGTAACCGCAGCGCAGAATGTCACCTTCACGTCGAGCTGCGGCAGCACCGGCAAGGCGGTGCTCAGCGCGAACGTGGCCACCGTCGCGGGCGTAGCGACCGGATCGTTTCGTGACGTCGGATGCGCCGGAACCGATTCGATTACTGCGACTGCGGCCGGCGTGACGTCCGCTTCGACCCCACTGGTGGTCATCGCCCCGACAGTCGGGTCGATCCAGTTCGTTGCCGCCACGCCCGCCAGCATTTCACTGAAGGGGACAGGAGGCATCGAGGTGTCGCAGGTCTCTTTCAAGGTCGTGGATACCGGCGGCAACCCGCTCAGCGGGCAGGTCGTCACGTTTGGCCTCAGCACCACGGTGGGCGGCATTACGCTTACTCCGACCCCCGCGACGGCGACCTCCGATGCAGCCGGATTGGTTGTAACCAACGTCAATTCGGGCACGGTCAGTACCCCGGTCCGAGTGACGGCCAGCCAGACGACCGCAGGGGGGGCCACACTCACCACCCAGTCGAACGCTTTGACGGTGACCACCGGCATTCCGGCGCAGGACAGCTTCTCGCTGAGCGCGACCAAGCTCAACCCGGAGTTCAGGGAGGTTGACGGGCTTACCACCGTGCTGACCGCGCGGTTGGCCGATCATTTCCGCAACCCTGTGCCCGATGGCACGGTCGTCAACTTCACCACCGAAGGGGGCTCGATCCTGGCCTCGTGCCAGACCGCTGTGGGCGCGTGCAGCGCGACGATGACCGGCCAGGCGCCGCGCCCGACCAACGGCAGGGTGACGGTGCTCGCCTACGCGGTCGGGGAGGAGAGTTTTATAGACCTGAACGGCAATGGCGTAGCCGACAAGTCGCCCAATGAATTGTTGGATACCAATGGCGCTTCAACGGACATGCCCGAGGCGTTCCGGGATGACAACGAGAACGGCGTTCGCGATGCCAGCGAGACCTTCATCGATTTCAATGGCAACAATACCTATGACGCGGCGGACGGCTCCTTCAATGGCGTGCTTTGCAACAACGTGACTGCTCCTCCGGCTGGAAGTTCCGCTGGCACCTGCAGCGCCACGAAATCGATTCACGTGCGCGGTTCGCTCGTGATCGTCTTTTCCGGTTCCACGGCAGTGATCAGCCAGATCTTCCCTGTAGGGACAATCAGCACCGGGAGCTGCTTAGCCGGTCAAGGCCGCACAAATACCGTGAACATGAGGATCGTGGACGCGGTCGGCAATCCGATGCCGGTGGGAACCACCGTCGCTGCCTCGCTGGTCGGCAACGGCACGCTTGTGGGGCCCACCAGCTTTATCCAGTCGAATACCAACATTACTCCGGTAGCGGGGGCGGCCACCCATACATTGAGCATCAAGGATGACTCTACTGCTGGCCCTCCCTGTACCGACGCGACCAACGGCGGCGTGCTGACCATCACTGTTACGACGCCTGGCGGCGCGGTTGGCAGCTCCGCGGTTGCCGGCGTCGTGACGACCGCGACCTTTGCCGTGAACAACTGAGTTTCGCAACCGGGTGTTTCCTCGAACGGGCGTCGAACGATGCCCGTTTTTCTTGATGCAATGTCGTGCACCGCGAAGAAAAGAAATCGTGCACCCGCTGATACAATGACTGCCGCTTGATTGAACCCGCACGGGGTCGTCTTTCGACGCGCAAGCCACTTGGCGAGGACCTAGTGTAGTGTTGCACTCTTGTAGGAACTTATAATGTCCTCGCCTGTCCAATGTTCTACTGCCGAGCAGCGTGGAGAACAAAAGTGCGAGTTGCCCCCGAGATTGTATTGTCCGACGATGAGCGATCCGAGTTGAAGCGCCTGGTTCGCTCCAAGCTCACCAGCGTGAGGCTGGCGCTGCGTGCGCGTATCGTGCTGCTGGCGGTCGATGGTCTGCGCAACAAGGACATCGCCGCGCAGGTGGGAGTGGGCCGAGTACAGGTCGCACGCTGGCGCGAGCGCTACGCGCAATCTGGGCTTGCGGGTATCGAGCGCGACTTGCCGCGTGGCGCGCCGCCGGTGAAAGTGAACGTCGCGCGGCTGGTGGAGTTGACCACGCAAAGCAATCCTAAAACTGCCACGCACTGGAGCACGCGCACGATGGCCGCCCAGATGGGCGTGAGCGCCGCCAGCGTTTCGCGGCACTGGCGTGCCAACGGCCTGAAGCCCCACATCGTGCGCAGCTTCAAAGTCTCGCGAGACCCGAAATTCGTCGAGAAGCTCGAAGACATCGTGGGCCTGTACATGTCGCCCCCCGAGCATGCGCTGGTGCTGTGCTGCGACGAGAAAAGCCAGGTTCAGGCGCTCGACCGCACGCAGCCCGGATTGCCACTGAAGAAGGGGCGCGCGGCCACCATGACGCACGACTACGCCCCGAAGGAAGTCCCCTTGGGGGACAAGCGCAACGGCACGACCACGGTGTTTGCCGCACTCAACGTGCTCGATGGTCAGGTCATCGCGCAGTGCCAGCGACGCCACCGGCATACCGAGTGGTTGAAGTTCCTGCGCCAGATCGACCGCGAGACGCCCAAGGACAAGACGCTGCATCTGATCGCCGACAACTACGCCACGCATAAACACCCCAATGTCCAGGACTGGCTGCTCAAGCATCCGCGCTTCAACATGCATTTCACGCCCACCTCGGCGTCGTGGCTGAACATGGTCGAACGGTTCTTCCGCGACATCTCCGAGAACCGCCTGCGCCGTGGCGTGTTCACCAGCGTCCCGGAACTGGTGGTCGCCATTGATGAGTACATCGCGCACCACAACACTAACCCCAAGCCATTCATCTGGACCAAGAGCGCTCGTGACATCCTGCAGAAGGTCATTCGTGCTAACAGTCGCTTAAGTTCCAAACAGAATGCAGCACGACACTAGTGCATGACCTGAAAGCGCATCGCACGCAACGCGGCTTCACGTTGCTCGAGGTGATGGTGGTCGTCGTAATCCTGGGCATTCTCGCGGCCCTTGTCGTGCCGAAAATCATCAGCCGCCCGGATGAGGCGAGGATCATCGCCGCCAAGCAGGACATTGCTACGTTGGTGCAGGCGCTCAAACTCTACCGGCTCGACAACCAGCGCTATCCCACCACGGAGCAGGGCCTGCAGGCATTGGTATCGAGACCTGCGACCAGCCCTGTGCCGGCGAACTGGAAAGCGGGTGGATATCTCGAAAGGCTGCCGAGGGATCCCTGGGGCAATCCCTACCAGTACCTCAACCCGGGCGTTCATGCCGAGATCGACATCTACAGCTTCGGAGCGGATGGCGCCCCGGGCGGCGATGCCCACGACGCCGACATTGGCTCATGGACCCAGTAGTGAAGGGATCGCGTCGGTGAGCGGAGCGCGACAAACCCGTGGATTCACTCTTGTCGAAGTGCTGGTGGTTCTCATGGTCATGGGTGTCTTACTTGGCCTCGTTGCCGTAAACCTCGCACAGGACGACAAGGCTGCGCTTCGCAACGAGGCCGAGCGCCTTGCGCAGGTCCTCGACGTCGCCGCCGACGAGGCGCGTATATCGGGGAAGTCCATTGCCTGGGCTGCAGACGATTACGGCTACCGGTTCCTGCGCCTCATGCCTGAGGGCGAGTGGTCCGAGATTCGTGACAACGACGTGCTGCGCGCGCGCAAGCTTCTGCCCGGAGCGGCCATTTCCGAATTGCGTGTCGAATCGACGCGCGCAAAAGATTCCAAGCGTCTGGAATTTCCGGCGGGCGGCTCGATGCTCGCATTCAGCATCGAACTTTCACTCAGAGCCGAGCACTCAGTTGTCGCTGCCTCGCCCGTCGGGGAAATGCGGGTGTCGATGGGCAAAGGAGTCCCCAATGCCGAGACGACGCCGCGATAGCCACGCGGGTTTCACGCTGGTCGAAGTCCTGGTTGCGCTCGCAATCGTCGCAGTCGCGCTGCTTGCAGCACTCAGGGTGGCGGGTCAGGCAACCAACACCACCGTCGATCTGCGGGCAAGGTTGTTTGCCTTGTGGGTCGCGGAGAATCGCCTCGCCGAGCATCGGGCGCGCGGCCAGTGGATGCCCACCGGCAAGCAGAGCGGGACCCAGCGCCAGGGCGGCATCGAGTTCGCCTGGCGCGAAGAGGTCATCCTCACGCCGAATCCCGCCTTCCGCCGGGTGGAAGTCTTCGTCTTTGACACTCCTGCCGAGGGTCGCACCCTCGCCCATCTCGTGGGGTTCGTGGTGAATCCGCCAGGAGGAAGCTGATGAGCCCGTCGCACGTCCGGCGCGCGCGCGGATTCACGCTCATCGAGCTCCTCGTCGCGCTACTGATCCTTTCGATCCTTGGGCTGATGTCCTTCCGCGGACTCAGCACGGTGATCGATACGCGCGAGCACGTAAAGGCGGAATCCGAAAAATGGCGGCGCATGGAGTTGTTCTTCGCTCGCTTCGCAAGGGATGTCCGGCTTGCGGCGCCGCGGCCGGTCCGCACGGGATCGGGCACCGCCGCAGCATGGCTCGGCCGCCCGCCCACAGGCGATGACCTGCTGCTCGAATTCAGCCGGTTCAGCTCGAACGAGGCGGTGGACATGGCACGGCGGCTGGGCTATCGCCTGAATGACAGGCAACAAGTCGAACTGTGGCTATGGCCAGGCCTGGACCTGGCGCCCTCGGTCTCGCCGGTGCGCTACCAGGTTCTGAACGACGTGAAGGAATTCGAGCTGCAGTACCTGGATCCGCGCCATGCGTGGACAAACATCTGGCCGACGACGCCCGGCGACCCGACCATTCCGCTTGCGGTGCGCTTGCGCATCGTACTGGCTTCCGGCGAGGAGGTGGTGCGCGTGTTCTCGCTCAGGTCATGAAGTACGCCCAGCGGGGAGTCGCGGTCGTGATGGCCATGGGGGTCGTCTCGCTTGCCGCCGTTGTCGCCACCGCGATCCTCGTTTCGCACAATGCATGGTCGCGCAGGGCGGAACTCGCCGCGCAGCATGCCCAGGCGCTCGAACTGCTGCAGGCCGGGAGCGATTGGGCCCGCGCCGTGCTCGGCGATGACCAGCGCGCCAACAGCGTGGATCATCTTGGCGAGCCCTGGGCGGTGCGGCTGCCGCCCATGCCGCTCGATAACGGCGAGCTGGAGGGCCATATCGAGGACCAGCAAGGCCTGTTCAACCTGAACAACGTGGTGAGCGGCGGTAACCTGCATCCAGTCCAGCTCGCGCGCTTCCAACGCCTGCTCGTACTGCTCGGCCTGCCGGCCTCGCTCGCCGATGCACTCGCAGACTGGGTCGACGAAGACGACAAACCGCAGCCCGGACATGGCGCGGAGGACCCCTATTACCTCGCGCTCGATCCCCCATACCGCGCCGCAAACCGGCCATTGATCGACCTCGACGAGTTGTCCCTGGTGCGCGGATTCGACGCAAGGACGCGCGCGCGCCTTGCACCCTATGTCGCCGCTTTGCCGGCTTCGACCGCGATAAACGTCAACACGGCCCCGCCCGAAGTGTTGGCCGCCGTAGTGGAAGGCCTCGATCTCGGCGCGGCCCGCGTACTGGTCGGCAGGCGTGCCACCGCTTACTTTCGGACCAATGCGGAATTCCTCGCACAACTGCCGAAGGACGTCACGATCAGCCTGCAGGATATTCGAGTCACCAGCGAGTACCTAATTGCGACCATGCGAGTGAGCAGCGGCGGCGCGCAGGTGCGCGGCAATGCGTTGCTCGCGCGTCGCGAGCCGGGCCGGTGGCCAGCAGTGGTCTGGCGCAAGATCCTATGAGGTTGCTGCGCATTTTTGCGCCGCAGGCCGATTTGCCGAACCAGTGGCAGTGGGCCTTGGTCGACGAAGGCGCCGGATCCTCGAACGGCGAAGGTCCGCTTTCCCAGCTTCCCCCGGCGTTGCTGAAGCGCGCCGAACGCGTCCAGCTGGTTCTTCCCGCGGCATTCGTGCTGCTCACCCCGGCAAGACTGCCACCCGCGGCCAATCGACGCTCGGGGACGCTGCTCGCGTACGCCGTGGAGGAATACACGGCCTCGGAGCCAGACGCCAACGAAGTGACCTGGCTCGGGTCGACCGGGGACGCAGAAGTCGTCGCGGTTATGGATCGCAGGCAGCTCGGCACCTGGCGGGAGGCATTGGGAGCCGCAAGGATCCACGCCTATGGCATGACCTGCGAGTCCCTCCTGCTGCCGTGGCAAGCGCACAAATGGAGTTGCGTATGGAATGGGCGAGAGGGCTTCGTGCGCACGGGCGAGTTCGAAGGTGCTGCGACCGATTGCGGCGACCGTCGCTCGCCTCCCCTGTCTCTCGTGCTGATGGTCGAAGCTGCCCGGGCGCGCAACGCAGCGCCGGCTGAAATCGACCTGTGCCCGACCGCCCCCGACACGCTTCCGGATCTCGAAGCATGGCGTCGCGCGCTTGGCGTGAGCATCAAGCCTGCCAAGCGCTGGGATCGGCTAAATGCGCTCCCCGCTGCCGGCGTCGAAATTGCCGCGCAGCAACGTAAATGGCGTGTGGATGGGCAATCTCTCGCGCGGCTGCGGCCGGCCGCTTGGATCGCGGGCATCGCGCTTGCGATCCATGCCACCGCCCTGGCGGTCGACTGGGCTCGATTGGCTGCCGAGCAAAAAGCCTTGCGCGGGCAGATGGAGACGCGGTTCCGCGACCTGTTCCCGGATGCGCTTGCTGTGGCCGACCCGGCGCTCCAGATTCGACGCAAGCTGGCGGAGGTGCGCCGTGCAGCCAACAGACCCGACGAGGGTGATTTCGCCGTGATGCTCTCGAAGGCAGCGCCGGGGCTCAAAACCCTGCCAGCCGGCGCATTGCGCGCAATTTCCTACGAGAGCGGACGGATGACACTGGACTTCGCTCCCAACGATCCAGCCCTATTCGGGCGAATCTCGGCGCAGTTCGCCCAGTCTGGATTCGTGGTTGCCGCCACCGCCTCTGCCGGACCCGGCAGGCGAACCACCACGCTCACGCTGAGAGCCCCATGAGCGAGGCCTTGCGGGACTTGTGGCAAGCGCGCGCGCCGCGCGAACGGCTGGTTATCGCTGTGCTCGCTGCTTTCCTGGCGGTACTCCTGTATGTCGGATTCGTACAATCCGCTTCCCTCGCGCGAATACAACTCGAGAAGTCAGTTTCCCGGCTGCGTGCGGAGGCAGTCCTGTTGAATCGAAGCGCCGACGAGATCGTCCGTCTTCGAGCACTTCCGGCGGCGATACAACCCGCGCCTGTACCGGACCTGCGCGCGCTCATGCAATTGCGGGTCGACGCGGCCGGCTTTGGAGGGTCGTTACGGAGCATCGAGCCGCTGGATGCCGGCCAGGTCAGGGTCACCTTCGGCGCAGTGCCGTTCGTCGACTGGCTGGCCTGGGTAGAAGCATTGCAGGCCCAGCAAGTGCGGCTCGATACCACGCGGGTCGAGGCGCTGGCCACACCGGGAATGGTCAGCGTGACGGCGACGTTCGCCCGACCCAGGCCATAGGCGGTGGGCCGGCGGGTGCCCGTCACGGCCATTGTCTTCTGCGGGGTCCTCTTTTGCGCATACATGGGCTGCCTGGTCGCCTTTGCGCCAGCTACAGTCCTCGACGCGATCCTGGTTCGATCGGCCGCGGGCACGCTCCGCCTCGCCGAAGCGGACGGGACCCTGTGGGCCGGCAAGGGACGACTCGAGGCGCGCGATGCCTTGGGTACGAAGGGCATCGGGACGGATCTGGCGTGGCACTTTGAACCGCAGCTCCTGTTGCGCGGGCGCCTCGGGTTCCAGGTCAGGCTCGCTGGAGCAACGAAGAGACTTTCCCTCGGGTTCTTTCCGGGGGGAGTTGAGATCGAGGACGCGGATTTTTTCGTACCTGCATCGGTTCTCGGCTTGGTCCTGCCTCGCATGGCCTTGATCGGCCCAAGCGGAGAACTTCACGTCCAGGCGGCCAGGCTTACGGTAGCCGGCAGAAATCCGGCCGGACAGGCGGTGGTGACCTGGCAGTCGGCCGGGGTCGCCCTGGCACCGGTCTCGCCCCTGGGCGACTACGAATTCCGCCTCGAAAGCGTTTCCGCCGGATGGGACGCGTCTCTGCGCACCCTCAAAGGGCCGCTGCAGCTCACAGGCAAGGGGTCCAGCCGCGACAACCGTCCATTCGTGTTCAAGATAAACGCACGCGTCGAGCCGCAAATGCAGTCGCAACTCGTGCCCTTCCTGCGTCTCATTGCGATCGAGCGCGAGCCGGGAAACTTCGAGCTGCAGATCGACCGGCCCATCGGCCCGACGGGACCCGCCGCGCTTCGAGTGCTCCCCTCGAGGCCAGGCACGCGCCTTGCGGAGCTACCAGATCCGGAGTTTCAGCTGGATCGCGATCGCACCCTGGACGCGATTCTTGATCGTCGGCACGATCATCAGGTTAGCGCCTATGCGTTCACCCTCGATCGCGACGGAAGGCAGCGGCGCAACGAACCAGCCGCCATTGCGGTAGTTGGGGTAGCCGTCGAGGGCTGCAGCAACCACACCAGCATGCACGGCCGTACCAGCGAGCCTCCAGTGCAGGGGCCTCCACCAGTACGCCCCGTACTGGCTGCGCTTGCTGTCGCTGTTGATAAAGGACCCGCCGAGCAACGCATGGTCCGGGGAGAACGCCACTTCGGCGCCCATGCCCCAGTTGTCGCTGCGGAATTGCCCACCGGATCGGAAATGCTGGGAATAGAAACCAGGATTCACCCAGACCTGCGGGTAACTTTCTTCGCCGCGGACCGGCTTGCTCGCGGCCACGGTGAGGATCGAAAACGAGGCTAGGGCCGCCAGGCGGCGTAATACTTTTCCGGAAACCCTGCCGGTTTCCAAATCAGGCGAATGGCGATGGCGCGGACCGAGGCTCACACAACGATGATAATGCATGTAAGACGAGCGCAGATCAGGCAAAATGGGCGCAATGCCGATTGCCCAATCGAATAATCTACAAACGGCTATCGCGTTCTTCGCGACCCTCGCCGCGCTCATTTTGATGGGCGTGGTGCTGGCGTACTGGAGCTGGGCATGGCTCGGACCGCGCGCCTCGCCGCGCGCCGAGCCTCTGAGCGAGCCGGCCATTCGTTTGTCAGGCGCGGGCGCCCTCTTCGGAACCGCGCAACTCAGCGCGATGGCCTCGACACCTTCTGCACTGGCGATAAAACTGATCGGGGTGGTTGCCGCGAGCGGACGCGAGCCGGGTTATGCGCTGGTGCAGGTCGACGCCAAGAAAATCATCACCGTGCGTACAGGCGATGACATTGCGCCGGGGGTACGCCTTGAAAAGGTGTATCCCGATCGCGTGACCCTTCAGCGCACCGGTACGAGCGAAGACCTGGCGTTGAACGAACGCAAGAAGCCGCCGCCCATCGTGCCTGCGGGGCGCAAATGATCACACTCCGCTTCAAGCAGCGTTTCCAGAAGATGAACCTCAAGCGCGGCTGGCTTGGCAGTGCACTGATTGCAATCGTGCTGGTCGCATTCGGCCAACAGGCATTGTCGCAGACCAAGGCAAAGAAGCCGCGGCTCAAGCCGAAGGCGGAGCGGGTCGCCGAATCCGACCTGGTCACGCTCAATTTCGTAAATGCCGATATCGAAGGCGTGGTCAAGGCCGTGGGCGAGATCACCGGCAAGAACTTCCTGCTCGACCCGCGCGTCAAGGGCACCATGAACATCATTTCGGCCAAGCCGATGTCGAAATCCATGGTGTACGACGTGTTCCTCTCGGCTCTGCGGCTGCAGGGATTCGCCGCGATCGAAGGCCGTGGGATGGTGAAGATCCTGCCCGAGGCGGATGCAAAGCTCCATGGTGCGGCAGGTGCGGGGGTGCGGGATTCACCACGAGTCAGGGGGGACCAGCTGCAAACCCGGGTGTTCGACCTGACCTACGAATCGTCGACCCAGGTGATGGCGACGCTGCGCCCATTGATCTCTCCGAACAACACCATCACCACGCCGAACGCCAACACGCTCGTCATTACCGATTACGCCAGCAACCTCGAGCGCATCGAGCGCATCATTCGCGCAATCGACCAGCCCTCGGGGACCGATCCGGTCATGATCGTCCTCCAGTACGCATCAGCGTTCGATGTGGCGCAGACAATTTCGCGGTTGGTCGCCGAACCGGTGTCCGGCCCGCCGGGCACGCCCGACACCGGCGCTCGCACCACGGTGGTGGCCGATGCGCGCTCCAACAGCATTCTCGCGCGCGTAAGCGATCCTTCGCGCCTTGCCCGGATCAGGCAGCTTGTGGCAATGCTCGATTCGCCCACGAGCACCGCCGGCAACATTCACGTGGTCTACCTCAAGAACGCGGAAGCGGTGAAGGTTGCGGAAACCCTGCGTGCCATCTATGCAGGCGATACCTCGCTCCAGCGGGCGGCGCCCGGTTCGCTTCCGCCGGTACCAGGGGCGCCTCCCGGTGCCCCGGGCGCACCGCTGCAGCGGCCGGCCGGGGCACAGTCGATTGCAACGCCCGGAATCATCCAGGCTGACGCGGCGACGAACTCGATCATCATCACCGCGCCGGACGCGATCTACAACAACCTGCGCGCAGTGCTCGATCGGCTGGACGTGCGTCGCCTGCAGGTGTTCGTCGAGGCGCTGATTGCCGAGGTGACCGCGACCAAGGCGGCAGAATTCGGCGTGCAATTCCAGGACTTGAGCGGCATCGGTGGGGCACGCTCAACGCCCTTCGGCGGCACCAATTTCGGCGGCGCCGGGCAGAACGTCATCGGCATTGCGCAGAATCCGGCGTCGGTCGGTCAGGGGCTCGCCATAGGTGTGGCCAAAGGTACCGTCACCATCGGCGGCGCGCAGATCCTCAATATCGGCCTGCTGGTGCGCGCGCTGGAAGCCGACAACAATGCCAACATCCTGTCCACGCCGACCCTGCTGACGCTCGACAACGAGGAGGCACGGATCATCATCGGTCAGAACGTGCCGTTCATCACGGGTCAGTATGCGGTCTCAGGCGCGGCGACGACGCCCACGCCGTTCCAGACCATTGAACGCAAGGACGTCGGGCTGACCCTGAGGATCAGGCCGCAGATTTCCGAAGGCGGCCTGGTGCGCCTGCAAATATTCCAGGAAGTTTCCAGCATCGCCGACGCGACCGGCCTCGCCGGAGTCATCACCAACAAGCGATCGGTTGAATCCACCGTGCTGGTGAACGACGGCCAGATCATCGTCATCGGCGGCCTCATCCAGGATTCGGTAAGCCACGGCGTTTCGAAAGTGCCGGGGCTGGGCGACATCCCCCTGCTCGGCGAATTGTTCAAGTACAACACCCGCACGCGCACCAAGACCAACCTCATGGTGTTCCTGCGCCCGACGGTAGTGCGCGACGATCGTGGCGCGGACGGGTTGACGAGTGAGCGCTACGACTACATTCGCGGCGAACAGTACAAGTCGGCGCCCGCGCCTCGCTTCGCACTGCCCGATGTTCCCGTGCCTGTCCTGCCGCCAAGCGCGCCACCCGCGCAGACGTTCAAGCCGCAATAGCAGTCCGCCCGATGGGAAAACCGCCGGTTCCATATGCATTCGCGAAGTCCAGCGGGGTGGCCGTCACCGGGTCCGTCAACGGGACGGCGGAAGTGGCGGTGCGCTCGGGCCACGACGCCGCCATCCAGGCGGCGGGGCTCGCCGAGCTTCGGCGCGTGCTGGGCGTGCCATTGCGCGCCAGGCGCGTCGACAGCGCCGAATTCGAAGAGCTGGTCGCAACCATGTACAACGCATCGGCCAGCGGGGCTGCGGCGCTCGCGGACGACCTGGCGCAGGACATGGATCTTTCGCGCCTCCTGCAGGAAATTCCCCGCATCGAAGACCTGCTCGACAGCCAGCATGACGCGCCGCTGATCCGGCTGATCAACGCGCTGTTCACGCAGGCGCTGCGCGATGGCGCGTCCGACATCCACATCGAACCGTTCGAGGCGCGTTCGGTCGTGCGATTGCGCATCGACGGCACCCTGCGCGACCTGATCGAGCCCGCGCGGGCGCTGCATGCCGCCATCGTGTCGCGGGTAAAGATCATGGCGCAGCTCGACATTGCCGAGAAGCGCCTGCCGCAGGATGGAAGAATCGCCCTGCGCGTCGCCGGAAAGCCGATTGATGTGCGGGTGTCGACCATCCCCACCGGGCATGGCGAGCGGGTGGTTCTGCGCCTGCTCGACAAGCAGGCCGGCCGGCTCGACCTCTCGCGCCTCGGCATGGACGACGCAACGCTCGCCCAGATGGATGCGTTGATCCGCTCACCCCACGGCATCATCCTCGTGACCGGTCCGACCGGTTCCGGCAAGACGACGACGCTCTATGCCGCGCTGTCGAGGCTCGATCCCAAGGCGCTCAACATCATGACCGTCGAAGATCCCATCGAGTACGACCTCGACGGCATCAGCCAGACGCAGATCAACACTCGCATCGAAATGAGTTTCGCGCGGGCCTTGCGCACGATCCTGCGCCAGGATCCCGATGTCGTGATGATCGGCGAAATCCGCGACCTCGAAACCGCGCAGATCGCAGTCCAGGCAAGCCTGACCGGTCATCTGGTCTTCGCCACGTTGCATACCAACGATGCGGTAAGCGCGGTTACGCGGCTTGTCGACATGGGTGTGGAGCCGTTCCTCCTTGCCTCGAGCATGATCGGCGCGGGCGCGCAGCGCCTCGTGCGGCGCCTGTGCACCGAATGCCGCAAGCCCTTTGCCCCCGAGCCCGATCAGCTGCGCAACCTCGGTTTCACACCCATGCGCGGGACGTTCTATGCCGCGCAAGGCTGTGCTGCGTGCAATCACACCGGCTACAAGGGGCGCACCGGCATTTACGAATTGCTGATCGCAGACGACGAGCTGCGGCGCCTGATCCACGATCGCGCATCCGAGCAGGCGCTGCGCGCCTATGGGACTTCGCATGGAATGCGTTCCTTGCGCGACGACGGCTTGCGGCTCGCCGCGCAGGGAGTGATCAGCCTCGAGGAAGTCGTGCGCGTAACAAGGGAGTAGCGCGAGGCCATGGAAGCCTTCCGCTACGAGGCCGTGACCGACGACGGCCGTACCGTGTCTGGCGTAGTGGAGGCCGACTCGCCGCGCCAGGCGCGCTCGCAATTGCGCGCGCAAGGCCTGCATCCCTCATCCATCGATCGCGTCCGCGCGAGGGAGCGTTCGAAGCAACCCTGGGCGCGCAGCATTTCGCCGGGCGAGCTGAGCCTGCTGACCAGCCAGCTGGCCACGCTGCTAGCCTCCGGCCTGACCCTGGAACAGTCGCTAAACGCGCTGATCGAGGAGGTGACCTCGCCGATTGCGCGCGAAGTGCTGGGTGGGGTCAAGGCGGAAGTCACCGCAGGCCTGTCCCTGGCCGGTGCCATGGGACAGTATGAAAAGAACTTTCCCGACTACTACCGGACGCTGGTCCACGGCGGCGAGGAGTCGGGTGCATTGCCCGTTGTCCTTCAGCACCTGGCCGACTATCTCGACGCACGCCAGGCGCTGATCCAGAAAACCAGCCTCGCGCTCCTGTACCCGGTGCTGGTGATGCTGGTCGCAATCAGCATCGTGACGGGCTTGCTCATGTACGTCGTGCCGCAGATCGTGCAGGTCTTCCAGCAATCGCGCCAGGGCCTGCCGTTCCTTACGCGGGCATTGATCGCGTTGTCGGATTTCCTGCGCATGGCCTGGCCGTACCTCGCGGCCGGCGGGATCGGTGGCTTCGTCCTGGCGCGGGCTGCGCTGCGCAGGGACGGGCCAAGGCGTCGCTGGCATGCGCTCCTTCTAAATACGCCGGCAGTGGGGCCCGTGGTCCGCAGCATCAACGCGACGCGGTTCGCAAGCACTCTCGCCATCCTGATGGGCGGCGGGGTGCCCCTTCTCTCCGCGCTCGGGTCGGGTTCGCGCGCAATGACCAACCGCATCATGCAGGAAGGCGTGGAAAAAGCCATCGAGCGCGTGCGCGAAGGCGAGGGCCTGGCACGCTCGCTCGGCGCGGCGCGGGTTTTTCCGCCGCTCATGGTTCACCTGATCGCAAGCGGCGAGGTCAGTGGCAAGCTCGAAGAAATGCTCGAGCGCTCGGTGCGCCTCGAGACCCAGGCGCTCGAAAGGCGCCTGGAGGTGCTGTTGACCCTGCTTGAGCCTTTGATGATCCTGGTGATGGGAGGCGTCGTGCTCGCGATCGTGCTTGCGATCCTCATGCCGATCATCGAAATCAACCAGCTCGTGCGTTAGACCCGGTCGGAAGCTCGCCTAGCCCTCGGCCAGGCAAGATACCGCCTTCTGCACCCCGTCGCGCCCGAAAGGGATGCCCTGCACCAGCATCGCCGCTTCGACGCCCGCGAGCGCACCGAGGATCATCGGCGGGTTCAGGTCGCCGAGGTGCCCGATGCGGAAAGCCTTGCCGGTTTGCGGTCCGAGGGCTCCGGCGACGGCCACCTGGAAACGCTCGCGTGCGACCGCGCGCATCGCTTCCGGGTCGTGCGGCGGGTGCATTTCGATGGTCGTGACCGACACCGAGCGCGCTTCCGGCACGCGGCAAAAAAACTGCACCGCGCCTTCGCGGCTCCAGCATTCGACCGCTGCGTGCACCGCGCGTGAAAGCAATGCGTGGCGCGCAAACACCTGGTCGATGCCTTCGCGGAACAGCAGCTCGAGCGCGGCCTCCACACCGAAGAGCAGGTTCTGCGGCGGCGTGCCGCAGAACTTGTTGTAGCTGAAGGAGGCCTGCCGCCTTTTCCAGTCCCAGTAGTACCGCGGTGAAGGGTTGGCCGCGGCCACCTCGCGCGCCTGCTTGTCCACCGCGACGAAGCCCAGTCCCGGCGGCGACATGAGTCCCTTTTGCGACGCGCCCACCGCCACGTTGACGCGCAACTCGTCCATCGCGAATGGGGCGGCGGCCAGCGAGGCCACCACGTCGACGACGAACAGGGCCGGGTGGCCTGAGGCGTCGATTGCGGCGCGCATCGCGTGGAGGTCATTGGTCGAGCTGCTGGCCGTATCGGTATGCACGGCGAACACCGCCGCGATCTCGCGCTTGGAGTCCGCGCGCAGCGCCTTCTCGACATCGTTCGGGTCCGCGGGGTAGCCCGCGCGGAAGGGGGTGCGGATGGCTTTGTGCCCGCAGCCTTCGGTTTGCACCGCCCACGATTCGGAAAAATGCCCGGTGCCCGGCACCAGCACGGCCTTGCCGGGCGCGACCAGGTTTACGATCGTCGCTTCCCATGCCCCGTGCCCGTTCGCAGCGAACTGGAAGACATCGCAGTCCTTCGCGTGCAGCAGGCGCTTGAGGCCGGCGTCGATCGCGTCGATCGTCTCGCCAAGGCGCGGATCGCCGTGGTCCAGCGGCTGGCGATGCATTGCGTTGAGCACTTCGGCGGGCACATGCGTGGGGCCGGGGGAGTGCAGGGAGCGGTTGCCTGGGATGCGGATCATGGCTCGTGGAGGTGAGTTGTCTGGGGAAAGGGCTGCGGGCCGTATTTTGACAGGCCCGCGTGTTGTTGCCCGGCGTGGCATTAGCCGGTATTCTCGTTGGCATAGCGCCGCGTCATCCATCCGGGCTTGATACGGCGAACTCGCAGTACTTCCAGGGGAAAAGCCATGAGAAAACTGCATTGGGCAGCCGTCGTTATTTCAACCGCCGCTTCGATGTTCGCCGCCGGCCCCGCCGCCGCGCAGGCGCTGCAGGGCGAATACAAGCTCGGGGTCCTCGAGCCGCTGACCGGCAACCTCGCCACGCAGGGCAAGCTCCACCTCGAAGGCTACGAGGTGATGCGGGACCTCATCAACACGAAATTCGGCGGCGTGATGGGCAAGAAGCTCGTGCTCGTCACGGGCGACGCCACGGACCCGACGGCAGCGGCCTCGGAAGCGGCCCGCCTCGCCACCCGCGAGGGCGTCAAGATCATCACAGGCACCTTCTCGTCGATCCTTTGCGGCGCCGCGAGCGAAGCGGCCGCGCGCCAAAACGTCATCTACTGGGAAACCTCCTGCGTCGATCCGCGCTTCTCCAAGCGCGGCCTCAAGACCGCCTTCCGCACCGAGATCGATGGCACCGGATTCGGCTGGTACAACATCGAGTTCACGGCCAAGTACCTCGCGGCCAAGCTGGGCAAGAAGCCCAGCGAACTCAAGATCGCCTTCCTTGCCGAGGATTCTTCCTACGGCCAGAGCGTGACCGAGGCTGCGCGCGAACGCGCCAAGAAGGAGTTCGGCATGCAGGAAGTCGGCCCCGAGTACTACACCTTCACCACCAACGACCTCACGCCGGTCATCCTCAAGCTCAAGGCGGCGAACCCGGACATCCTGCACCACATCGCCCGCGACCAGGATGCGATCCTCTTCTGGCGCCAGGCGCGTGAGCAGAATTTCCAGGTCAAGGCCGTGATCCACGCCGGCGCCACGGGCTACGGCAACCTCGGCTTCGGCAAGGCCTTCGGCAACGACGCCAACGGCCCGTTCGTGCTCGCCGAGCCCGGCCCGGGCATCCTGATCGACAAGTTCCGCCCCGAAGGCCAGCGTATCGAGCGCGCCTTCCGCGAGGCGATGAAAGCCAAGACCGGCTCCGACGTTCCTGCCAGCGGCCACCAGCTCGCCGCCGGCGGGCTGTGGATCCTCAAGCTGGTGCTCGATGCAGCCAAGACCGACAGCCTCGACCCGTTCTATGCAGCCGCGATGAAACTCGACCTGCCGGTGGGCTCGGCCGTAAACGGCTGGGGCGTCAAGTTCGAGCCGAACGGCCAGAATTCCCCCGACCGCGTTCAGCACTACATGCTGCAGTGGCAGAACGGTTCGCTTGTCACGGTCTGGCCTGAGGACTTCACGACCAACCGCGCCAAGTGGGTTCCCCTGGGACCCTGGGACCAGCGCAAGTAACGCCGCGCCGATAGCAACCCCCGAACCCCACCCTGCGCACGAAGCGACGCGGCCCGGCCTAAGTTGGAAGTCATTCCCCAGCTGGTCGTTTCAACGATCCTGCTCGGGGGCCTGTACGCGCTGATCGCGGTGGGCCTCACGCTGATCTTCGGCGTGATGCGCGTGGTCAACTTCGCGCACGGGGAGTTCCTGATGTTCGCGATGTACGCCGCGTTCTGGGCGTTCACGCTGCTGCACTTCGACCCCTACCTCACGCTGTTCGTCTCGCTGCCGTTGTTTTTCGCGGTCGGCTGGGTGAGCTACCGGGTGGTCATGCGCCCGGTGATCCACGCTTCGCACAACGCGCAGGTGTTCACCACGGTGGGCCTGTCGATCCTGCTGCAGAACCTCGCCCTCGTGCTGTTTACGGCTGATGCGCAGTTCCTGCGCACCGACTACTACACGAAAGTGCTGCGCCTCGGCGGCGCGGTGTTCAACCTCGCGCAAACGGTTGCGTTCGTGATCGCGGTGCTCGCGACGGTGGCGCTGTTCGCGTTCCTGCGCTGGTCTTATACCGGCAAGACCATGCGGGCCACCGCCCAGGACGCGCAGGTCGCCTCGCTCATGGGGATCGATACCGGACGCGTTTACGCGCTGACCTGGGCGGTCGGCATCGTGTGCGTGGGCGCGGCGGGCGTGCTGCTCGCGCCGATCTACCCGGTCTACCCGACGGCCGGCCTGCAGTTCGTGCTGATCGCTTATATCGCGGTGGTGCTGGGGGGGCTTGGCAACATGGCCGGGGCGCTGATCGCGGCCGTCATCATTGCCGCGGTCGAGGTGATCGCCTCATACACCATAGGCACAGCGTGGAAGGAAGTTCTGTACCTCGTGCTTTTCATCTTCGTGCTCGTGGTGCGTCCCGCGGGCCTGTTCGGCCAGCGCGGCGCGGAGTCGCTCGGTACATGAAACGGTACCTGCCGGCGATCGCGTACTTTGCCGTGGCCGGCCTCGCACCTTTCGTTGTCAAGGATGCTTTCTTCCTCGACGCGCTGGTGCTGATCCTCATCTGGGGTGCGGCGGCGGCGGCCTGGAACATCGCCGGCGGCTACGCCGGCCAGATCTCGCTCGGGCACTCCGCGTTCTTCGGCCTGGGTGCCTACGCCGCCGCGATGGCGGTGACCAAGTGGGGCCTCTCGCCGTGGACCGGCATCCTGATCGGAGCGGGCCTTGCTTCTATCACCGGGGTGATCATCGGGTTCCTTTCCAACCGGCTGAAAGGACCGTACTTCGTGATTGCGACCATAGCGCTCTCGCAGGTGCTGCTGATCGCCGCGAGCCGCCTCAAGGGATTCACCGCGGGCTCCGAGGGGATCCCGGTGCCGTTCCGCCCCGGCTTCTGGACGCTGGGCATCGCCGACAAGAGCGTGTGGGTCTGGATCGTCCTCGTGCTCGCCATCCTCGTGTACCTGGTGCAGGTGTACCTGGAGCGCTCCCGGCGCGGGTTCCAGCTCGCCGCGGTGCGCGAGGACGAAGATGCCGCACGCTCGCTCGGTGTGCCCGCGCTGCACCTCAAGGTAGCCGCGATTGCGGTCAGCGCCGCCTTCACCGCGGTCTGCGGCGGCTTGTGGGCGCAGTACATCGGTTTCGTCGATCCGGCCTACGTGTTCTCGCTGGACATCTCGATCAAGTTCGCGCTCGCGTCGATGATCGGCGGCGTGGGTACGGCGCTCGGGCCCTTCCTCGGCGCGGCGTTGGTCACCACGCTCGAGACTTCGCTGCGCGCTCAGTTCGGCGGCGTCGGTGCGCAGTTCATCGGGACGTACCTGATCCTCTACGGTCTCGCGCTCATCCTGATCGTGCGCTTCGCCCCTCGCGGCCTGGTCGGGTGGGTTTCCGAAAGATGGCGCCGCCGCACCTCGAATCCCGCATGAATCCCCGCATGAATCCCCCATGAGCCTGCTTTCCGTCTCCGGCATCACCAAGAGCTTCGGCGGCGTCACCGCCAACAAGGGCATCTCGATCGAGGTGGGCGAGGGCGAGCTCGTCGGCATCATCGGGCCGAACGGCGCCGGCAAGTCGACGTTGTTCGAATGCATCAGCGGGTTCTACAAGCCGGATTCGGGGGAAGTGAAGCTCGACGGCAGGCGCATCACCGGCCTCGCGCCGGATGTCGTGTGCCGCGCCGGCATCGCCCGCACTTTCCAGAAGCTGCGCCCGTTCCAGGGCATGACGGTACTCGAGAACGTCATGGTCGGCGCCCTTACGCGCACCAAGGACGTGAAGCACGCGCGCGAAGTCGCGCGGGAGTGGCTGTCGCGCGTCGGGCTCGGCGAGAAGGCCGATGCTTTTGCGCGCACGCTCTCCACCGGCCAGAGAAAGCGCCTCGAACTCGCGCGCGCGCTCGCCACCGAGCCCCGCGTGGTGCTGCTCGACGAAGTCACCGGCGGTGTCGACCAGCGCTCGATTCCGGGTCTCGTACAGCTGGTGAAGGAACTGCATGGCCGCGGCCTCACGCTCCTCGTGATCGAGCACAACATGCGGGTGATCACCGCGGTCGCTCAGCGTATCGTCGCCCTGTATCTGGGCGAAGTGATCGCCGACGGCGCGCCGCAGGAGGTCGCGCGGGACCGCCGCGTGGTCGAGGCGTACCTGGGCCAGGCGTACGTGCAATGAGCAACGAGATGAGTCCGCAGGACGGGTTCCAGCTCGAGGTGAAGGACCTCGATGTCGCCTACGGCGACTTCCAGGTGCTCTGGCAGGCGGCCTTGAGCGTGCGCAAAGGCGAGATCGTCGCGCTGCTGGGCCCGAACGGCGCCGGCAAATCGACGCTGATGAATACGATCTCCGGTCTCAACAAGCCGGTGGCCGGCAGTGTCACTTTCGAGGGCAAGCGCATCGACGGGTTGCCCGCGCACCAAACGGTGGGCGAAGGCATCTCGCACGTGCTCGAGCGGCGGCGGCTGTTCCCTTTCATGACGGTCGAGGACAACGTGCTGCTCGGCGCGCACAACCCGCGCGCCCGCGCGCAACGCGATGAGACGCGCGCGGGAGTCGAGGCGCTGTTCCCGCTCCTCAAGGCGCGCAGCACCCAGCTCGCCAATTCGCTCTCCGGCGGCGAGCAGCAGATGGTGGCGATCGCTCGCGGCCTGATGGCGCGCCCCAAGCTGCTCATGGTGGACGAGCCCTTTCTCGGCCTCGCGCCGATGATGGTGGAGCAGATCACCGCCCTCATGAAGCGAGTTCGCGACGAGCAGGGCATCAGCTTGGTGTTCATCGAGCAGAACGTGGAGCTGGCGCTCAGCCTCGCGGACCGCGGCTTCATCCTGGAGTCCGGGCGCACGATCCTGCAGGGCCCCTCCAGCGAGCTGCTCGGCTCGGCCGAGGTGAAGCGGATTTTTCTCGGCGATTTCGCGTTCTGAGGAGAAGCAGGGTGGGTGGATTCGCCGAATACGGGAATTACGATGCGCTGGGATTGGCGGCGCTGGTCAAGCGGCGCGAGGTTACGCCCGCCGAATTGCTGGACGCAGCGCTCTCACGCGCAGCGGTGCGCGATCCGCTGATCAACGCGATCACGATCCCGATGGAAGAATTCGCGCGCAAGGCAATCTCGGAAGGCGTGCCCGGCGGACCCTTCGAAGGCGTGCCCTTCCTGCTCAAGGACCTGACCGCCTCGGTCACCGGCGTGCGCATGACGCGCACCTCGCGCTTCTTTGCCGACACCCCGCCCGCAACCGCCGACAGTGAGCATGTAAAGCGTCTCAAGCGCGCGGGGCTGGTGTTCTTCGGCCGCACCAACACCTGTGAGATGGGCCTCAGCCTCACGTGCGAGCCGCAGCTCACCGGGCCCACGAAGAATCCATGGGACCTCACGCGCATCTCCGGCGGCTCCAGCGGCGGTGCGGCCGCGGCGACGGCGGCGCGCATCGTGCCGATGGCGCACGGCACCGACGGCTTCGGTTCGATCCGCGCACCCGCGGCGTGCTGCGGGCTCGTCGGCCTCAAGCCCACGCGCGGGCGCAATACGCTCGCACCTTTCGCAGGCGAAGCGCTGGCGGGGCTCGCGGCCGAGCATGGCGTCACGCTGACCGTGCGCGACTGCGCGGCGCTGCTGGATGCGACTTCGGGGCCGGGTGACGGCGATCCTTATGCGGCGGCTCCGCCGGCCGGTCCTTTCCTGCAAGAGGTCGGTGCGGATCCCGGACGTCTCAGGATCGCCTTCACGCGCAAGGCGCCGAACGGCGCGGCGGTTGGCGAAGAGAGCCTGCGCGAACTCGATGCCATTGCGAAGCTTTGCGCCGAGCTGGGCCATCACGTCGAAGAGGCCGATCCGGAGGTCGACGGCGACGCGATGGTGCCGGCCTTCGTGACCCTTGCGGCGGCGAATACCGTCGTGAACCTCGGCACCCACCCGGGAAAGCAGCGCGCCCCAGCCGCCGGCGAACTCGAGAACGTGACGCGCGACATGTACGAGCGCGGCCTTCGCACCGGTGGCGCGGATTACGTCAGGGCCGTCAATACCGCGCACCGCCTCGGGCGGCAGATGGGCGCCTTCCACGCGAACTACGACGTGCTGCTGACCCCGGGTCTCTCGGGGCCGGCTCCGAAGCTCGGGTGGATCGACATGATGCTGGAGGACACCGACGAGTACTGGCGGCGCGTGTTCGCTTTCTCGCCGTTCACGGTGTGGTTCAACCTCACCGGGCAGCCGGCGATGATGCTGCCGCTAGGCATGAGCAGCGAAGGCCTGCCGCTGGGAACTCAGCTCGTCGCGCGCTTCGGTGACGAGGCGACGCTGTTCCGGCTGGCGGCGCAGCTCGAGAAGGCGCGCCCGTGGATCGGCCGCAAGCCTGCGATGGTGACCGCGACCGCGCAATAGCCTGAATCTTCTTACGCTGCATTGAGGACCTCGACCTCATTGTCGAGCTTGCCGGCAATGGCATCCTTCGCGACTTCCAGGTCGTAGTGCGATTGGAGATTCATCCAGAACTGCGCCTCCATTGCGAAGAACTTGCCGAGCCGCAGGGCGGTGTCGGCGGTAATGCCGCGTTTGCCCTGCACAATCTCGTTGATGCGGCGCGGCGGCACTGCAATCCCTTTTGCAAGCCGGTACTGGGTGATCTGCAGTCCCTTTAGAAAGTCCTCGGCGAGCACCACGCCGGGGTGCACCGGTTCGAATCTTCGCTTGGCCATGGCGTTCTCCATCGGCAGGAATGTGTAGCGAATCTAGTCGCGTTGCGGCATGCAATTGCGCCAGCTTGCGCCAAGCCGCCGGATGCACAACTGGGATGAAGCGGCGAACGTACTCACGAGCGAATACCCGGGCCGTGTTCTTGTCGCGCGAAAGACTTGATCACGCCGGATATTCACGACATCCGTTATTAGCGGCAAGCGCAAAGGTCGGCCGTCGGAAACCTGTCCGGCGCATCTTGTCAATCTAAATTGATGGCAGCAATTCGACAGGAGAAGCGCGCCAGGACTGGGCCATAAACAGAAAATGGCAGCATTTGGTCGATCTAAAATCGCACCTGAATGCGACCTACCGCGAGGTCTTCGCCATCTCCGCTTTCGCCAGCACAGCGTGAAGCAGTACTGGTCGATCTTAATGCCAATGCCGGTCTCCGCAGCCAGGCGGGCCGCGGTTTGGCCCCCATCGCGCCGACGGTCCCCACGTCGGAACGACGCACGTCGCAAGACAGCTTCACCTCCGAAGGGATCACGCCGCGCACGTTCGGATAGACAGTGATGTGCGGCGCGTTGGAGCGCCCATCCGGGCCGTAGCTGTGGCCGATGCGGTCGATCTCGAGCACCAGGCGCGCCGTGCGACGAGCGCATCCTTGCGCCGTTCCATCGGCGTTGGCCCCACGTGCGCGGCGTCGCCGCGGATGGTCGCGATGAAGTATCGCGCAAAGAACGAGCCGGTGACGGCGCATGGGCGGCTGGGGTGCTTCGCTATGGGCAATGCTTGCGCTGGCCGCCGCCGGGGTGCTAAGCGGGATCGCGCTTAGCGGGTTCGAAGCCGGCTTAGCCCGGGGCGTCCGCCTTCGCGCGGGCGCCGGCGAGAACTCCGGTGAAAAACTTTCTTGAGGCTTCGATATCGGCCGCCGGCGCGAGCAGCGGCACGGCGGCGTCGAACAGCGTTTTTTGGTCCGGCGCCCGCGGCGGATAGATCCACTGGCGGTTGATGATCTTCTTGAGCATCTTCGCGTCCGCGCCGGTCCAGGCGACCTGCCGGTCCCAGCCCAGAGAAAACACCGCGCCCCATTCGCCGAGATCCAGGCAGGTCACGTAGTTGGGCTGCGAGTAGCCGACCAGCGCCTGGCCGATCAGGTCGCGCACGGCGTTGGCCCCCGCGACCTTGCCCATGATGATCGCGTGCTGGCATGACTGAAAGGCCTGATGCTTCTCGTCTGCCCAGGCCGCAGCGGCATCGCCCGCGGCAAATACGACCGGCGCATCCCTGGCCTTCAGCGAAGCATCGACCACCACCCGTCCGAGCGGGTCGAGTTCCGCGCCGATGCCCGAGGTCAGCTCATGCGCCCGCATTCCTGCAGTCGCAACCACCGTCAACGCTGGAATTCTTTCTCCGCCGGCGAGTTCGATGCCTTCTGCTGACACCGCGCTGAGGTTCGCCCCGACCCGGGTCTCGATCCCCAAGTCCTTCAGCGCCGACGCAATCGCCGCGCGCGGCCCGGCACCCAAGCTGCCGCCGATTTCAGGCGCACGGTCCAGCAGCACGACCTTCTCCTGCCCTTCCCGCCCGGCGCTCGCGGCCAGATCGCGCATCCACCCCGCTAATTCAGACGCGCATTCCAGGCCTGTGAATCCGCCGCCGACCACGACTGCGGTAAAGCGTCCCGCGCTGTCAGGCCGCCCGCCCAACCCGCGCAGATGCGCAGAGAGCCGGGCTGCGCGCGCATAATCGTCGACGCTGAATCCATGCTCGCCCAGGCCCGGGACTGCAGGAGGCGCCGCCACACTGCCGACGGCCAGCACCGCGCGGTCGAACTCGAAGTCGCGGACGCCACCGTCCATGGTCGCCGTCAGCCGCCGCTCCCGGGCATCGATGCGTTGAACTTCCGCGCGCACGAATTCGACCCCGGCGAGGGCAAGCAGCGGCAGCATCGACACGCGCATGTCCTCCGGCTGGCGCTCGTAGAGGCGCGGCCGGATGCAGAGATATTCATCCCTGGAGATCAGCGTCACCGCGATGCCCGCCCCGCCGCCGCCCCGCTCGTGCGCTTCGCGCGCAGCGGCGATGGCGCTCCAGAACCCGGCGAATCCCCCGCCGATCACGATGATTCGTTGCATGACCCGCCTCCGTTATTGCCGCGATTGGCCATAGGCCAGCTCCGCGCACCCTAGCAGCCAGCTGCGTATCAGCTTTTCCTGCGCCGGCCGCAGGTCGGCCAGCATCCGTTCTTCAATGGCGAACACGCGCCGCTTGCATTGCTTGAGCATCGCCTTTCCGGGCTTGGTCAGCTCGACCTTCAGGATCCGGCCGTGCACGGGATGGGGCGCGCGGACCAGCAGCCCCCTCGACTGCAGGTTCATCACCATCATGTTGACCGCCTGTGCCGTCAGTGTCGAAGCCCGCGCCAAGTCGGCCGACGACAGGCCGGGGTGGGAGTCGATGGCGAACAGGATCGAGAACTGCTGGACGTTGAGGTCGTACTCCTTCAGCGCCGCATCGAACATCGCGCGCACCCCGGCCTGCGCGCGGCGCAGCAGGTAGCCGATGCGGGTCTCGAGCACTTCGGCGAGGCGCTGGTCTGGGTCCATCCGGCCGAGAATATCAAATGCTTGACAACCTATAAACACTTTTACATCATCATCAAGTGCAGGCGGAACCTATCATCGAGGCGCGGCGTGTCCACCTGCGCTATCCGACGCTGAGCGGGGAGATCGCCGCACTGGCGGACATCAGCATATCGATCGCCGCTGGAGAATTCCTATCCATCATCGGGCCGAGCGGCTGCGGCAAATCCACGTTGCTCGCGATTCTCGGCGGCCTGCTGGCGCCGACCGCCGGCGGGGTGCTGTTCGAGCAGCGCGCTCTGGCCGGCCCCAATCGCCGCATCGGCTACGTGTTCCAGGACCCGGTGCTGCTGCCGTGGCGCACCGTGCTGGAGAACGTGCTGCTGCCGATCGAGATACGCCGGCTGGCACGCGACCGGTACCTGGACGAGGCTCGGCGCCTGGTCGCGCTGGTCGGTCTCGCCGGCTTCGAGGACAACTACCCGAAGGAGCTGTCCGGCGGCATGCGCCAGCGAGCGGCGATCGCCGCTCGCTGATGCTCGACCCCGAAGTGCTGCTGATGGACGAGCCGTTCGGCGCGCTGGACGCCCTGACGCGCGAACGCATGGGCTATGAGCTGATGCGCATCTGGCAGGGCTCGGGCAAGACGGTCGTATTCGTCACCCACAGCATTTCCGAAGCGGTGCTGCTCTCCGACCGGGTGGTCGTGCTGACTTCGCGCCCCGGCAAGGTGGGCTATGCCTGCGCGGTCGGCCTGCCGCGGCCGCGCACGCCCGAGTCCTTGCGCGATCCGCGCCACGTCGAGGTTGCAGCCGAACTCCGCCAACTGCTGCTTGCGGGCGGACCTTGAACGCGCGGCGCCAGCGCTGGATGGTCTGGGGTGCCCGCCCGCTGGTCCTCGTCGTCTTCGTCGCGGCATGGATTCTCTACGTGGAGATCGGCCGGCTGCCGAGCTATTTCCTGCCGCACCCATTCGCGGTCGCCGGGAAATTCGCCGAGCTGGCATTGAACGGCACGCTGCTGAAGCACGCGCGGGCCACCGTAACCGAAGCCGTGCTCGGCTTTGCGCTGGGCAGCGCGGCCGCGATCTGCATCGGCACCCTGATCTCCCGCTCGCGCTTGCTCGAGCTGACGCTGAAGCCGTACATCGTCGCTTCGCAAACCACGCCGATCGTGGTGCTCGCGCCGCTGTTCCTGGTCTGGTTCGGCTTCGGCCTGCTGTCGAAAATACTGATCGCGGCGATCATCTGCTTTTTTCCGCTGCTGGTGAACGTGATGGCGGGTCTCGGCTCGGTGGGCGAGCAGGAGCGGCAGCTGTTCCGTTCGCTCGAAGCAAGCGCGTGGCAGACTTTCGTCCGGCTGGAGATTCCGCGCGCGCTGCCGTTCATCTTCGCCGGGCTGCGCATCACCTGCGTGCTTTCCATTATCGGGGCCGTCGTGGGCGAGTTCGTCGGAGCCCATGCGGGGCTGGGCTACCTCGCCCTCACGGCCGCCGGCAACCTCGAAACCGAGGTGATGTTCGCGTCCGTGATCACGCTGATGCTGCTGGGCGTGGCGTTCTACGCGCTGGTGTCGCTGGCGGAAGCGCGGGTGCTGTTCTGGAGCGATGGCGCCGCGCGTCGCGGCGATCGGTGACAAGTTCAACCGCAATGACTGAGACAGGAGGCTGCACCATGCGTCGAGCACGTCGTTCACTCTTTTCCGGCAGCAGGGTATTGGCCGCGGCGGCTGTCGCTGCGCTGCTGGGCGCAGCGCCGCTGCAATCCGCCGATGCCCAGACGCAGAAGCTGCGCATGTTGATGCCCGAGCCCCACGGCCATACCTTCCGCATGTTCTACATCGGCGCGGAAAAGGGATGGTTTCGCGAAGAGGGCATCGAGCTGGAATACCTGCCGATTCCGGGCGGCGCGATCAACCTGGTGCCGCAGCTGGCTCAAGGCACGGGCGACATCGCGTTCGCCGGCGGCTACACCGTCATCCAGGCGCGCGCGCGGGGCGTGGACGTGGTGGGCATCAACAGCGCGTCCACGGAAAGCCTGTGGGCGCTGATCGCGCACAAGAACTCGAACATCCGGCGCGCGCAGGACCTGAAGGGCAAGACGGTGGGCGTGGTGAGCTTCTCGAGCGCCACCCACTTCATGGCCCTCGGCCTGCTGCGCGCCGGGGGATTGACCGACAAGGACGTCGCGCTGAAGCCGGTCGGGATGGGCGGGCCGGCGGCAATCTCGCAGGGCCAGCTCGATGCCTACGTATGGTTCAAGACCCAGGCCGTGGCCTTGCAGACGCGCGGCGCGCCAGTGGAAATGATCGATTTGGATCCGCTGATCCCGCTGCCCCAGGATCTCACGCTGGTGATGCGCGAGGTCGCGACGAAGCGCGCGAGCCAGATGCGCGCATTCACCAAGGTCTTTTGGCGCGCCGTGCTGTACGACCATGATCCCGCAAACCACGCCGAGAACGACCAGTACCAGGCCAAGTACGCCCCCGAAACAGTCGCCGACAAGGCTTACCTGAAGGCAATCCGCGCGTTCGAGAAAGCGCGCCACGATCGCGACGTCGCCAAGGGATGGAAGCTCGGTTCCACGCAACCCGAGCGGCTGACCGCGGCTCAAAACTTCCTGGTGGAGCTGAAAGTGATCGAAAAGGCCACGCCGGTAGAGCTGATGTACGACAACAGCTACCTGCCGAAATGAACCGGAGGATCTATCCACACCTGCTCGAGATGGTCGAGCGGCTTGCCGCGCTGCGTGCCGACCAGCCGCCGCGCTCTGAAATTGTCGCACTGCGAGCGCAGCTCGAATCGCTGCGCTCGCGCTTGCGCGGCACGCCGGTCAGCGATCTGGCTCCCGACACACGCATCGAGCAGGTCGGCATTGCAGTCTGCGCCGCGCTGCTCTCAATCGAGCTCGACCCGGCGATCAAGGCCCTGGCGACGCTTGCCGGGCTCGACCTCGAGAAGAGCGGCCTATCCCCGCGTGCGGCGGAGTTGAATCTGAAGATCGCGCAGCGGCAGCTGCTGGCGGCCCTGCCCCATGCGGCCGCGCTGCCGGACCGCGAGGATTCGGCCGCGGCGGAGACGATGCCTGCGGGCAGCGACGCGCCCGCCGCAGTGTCGAACCAGGGACCGCCGCCTGACTTGCAACTGCTGCGCAACATCGCCACCTACCACCGCGAGCACGAGCGATACCACGCCTGCGGCAAGATGCAAGAAGCCGCCGAGCTGTGCCTGCAATCCAACCGCCTGAAAACGCTGACCAACGTCTGGCTGGAGCGCGTTTCGCCGGCGGCGTATGCCGCTGACTACGCCGACCCGCGTTACCAGGCTGCGGGTTGCGACGATCTGAACGCTCTCGATGCGATCGCCGGTATTGGCGTGCTGTTCATGGAGGGAGAACGCGAGCCGGGAGAGATCACCGCGATCAAGGCCAGGCTGCTCGGGCAGAGCCAGGCGTGGATCGGGCTGGGCCAGTGGCTGGCCGCCAAGATGGAGGCGGCCTGGGAGCGTGAATCGGTTCTTTACCAGCCGGAGTGGATCGACTGCGCCACCGCGCGCTACGGCACCATCGTCACCAACTGGCGCGGATCGCGCGAGATGGAGCTGTCGGGGCGCTGCCTGTCTCTCGCGTCAAAAATGCTGCAAGCCATCGACTTCCGGCCCGGCGCGGTACGCGCCAACCGTGCCGCTGCCGGCGAATCTCTGCGCACGGCCTGCTGGGTGATGGACCAGGCGTCGCAGATCACAGCGCGCTCGGCGGCCGATCTCCAGGGCAACGACATCCATTGGACCCGCTACCTGCAGTTCCTGAGCAGCCACGAGAAAGCGGCCTGAATGTCCGATCCCGCCCGCATCGTATACCGCGACTACACGCTCGACGCGCTCGAGCGCGAGTACGCCATCGAGCAATCGGTTCCCGACTTCGAGGCGTACCTGAAGCGCTGCGCCGAAAGCAGTCGCCGCGTGCGCAACAGCCGGGCGGCCCAGCTGGACCTCCGCTATGGGCCCGCACCGGCGGAGCGGCTCGACGTATTCACGACCGAGGCGCCCGGAGCGCCGGTTCTCGTGTTCATCCACGGCGGCGCATGGCGCGGATCGAGCAAGGAATCGCGTGCGTTTCCCGCAGACGTGTTCTGTCCGGCCGGCATGGTGTACGTTTCGCTCGAGTATCCGCTGGCGCCGGGAGCGACGCTGGATGAAATAGTGGACGCGGCGAGGCGCGGCATCACCTGGGTGGCAGCGAATGCCGCGTCCTTCGGCGGCGACCCGGGCCGGGTGTTCGTCGCGGGCAATTCGGCGGGCGCGCACCTCGCCGCGATGGCGTGCTGCACCTCGAGCGGACCCGGCACGGATACGTCCGTGGTGCGCGGCGTAGTCACGATCAGCGGCGTGTTCGACCTGACGCCGTTGCGGCTCACGAGGGCGAATTCATGGCTGCAGATGGACGATGCCATTGCGCGGCGCAACAGCCCCATAGCGCACCTGCCCGCTCAAGGCGTGCCGCTGCTGTGCGCGGTGGGCGCCGATGAGCCAAGCGAATTCCGCCGGCAGTCCCGCGACTACGCGGCGGCGTGGACGCAAGCCGGCTTCCGCTCCGCGTTCGTCGAGATCGCGGCGCAGAACCACTTCTCGATCATCGAGGAGCTGGGACGGGAGTCGGGCGCACTGGTCGGCATGATCAAGCGATTCATCGCGAGCGACGCGAACATTCTGCCGTCCGGGAGAGATTAGAACCAGGGTTTCCCCAAGCGACACCCCAATAGCCAAGCTCGACGTCCAGATCTGCGAAGTCGGCCCGCGCGACGGGCTGCAGAATGCGCACCACCTGATGCCGACGGCGGCGAAGAAGGTGTGGATCAGCGCGCTCGCCGCCGCGGGCCTGACCGAGATCGTTTTTACTACTATCGGGGCGATCAGACGAAGCTTGATGCCAAGGACTGGCATTGCTTCACCTTGTCCCGTTTCGAAAGGCACACCGGCAAGTGGGATATGGAGAAGGCACCGGTCTACCACATCATCGACTGACTTCACGGGTGGGGAAAAGGCATCGGTCAGCGGCTAACCTTGGCAGCAATTCACCCTGAGACTCAGGTGGGCCGGGGACAATAGTCTGAAAATGGCAGCAATACGGACCTGGTGCGCTACGTTGGCGCAAACTATCCGCGAACTCGATGCTGCCAGCTCGACGTTGGGCTTATGCAGGCTGCGGTCGGCGAGTGTGCAGGGAAAGAGTGGGATTGATTCACCTATCTCCCAGCTCGCATCACATTGCTCGATTGTGTCTACCTTCCTTATTTGCGTTGAGCGCTTGATGCTTTTCTTTGCGAGCTCCGGGCGGAGGAGCTCAACCATGTCTTCGATCTTCCTCATCCGCATTGTTCCCTGATTGGACATTTACTGTAACTATTGCCCGCCTCAGGGCGCGTCGCCCAGCGCCAGCGCCGCGAAAGACGCCAGCCAGTGCTCCCCGACGTAGTCGCCGCCCACGACCTGGGGCAGGCCGCCGGCGAGATGGGCTTCACCCGCTTCGTTGGCGCCGGGTAAATGCTTGTCCAGCCGCCGCAACGCCCAGGCCCGCGAAAGCGACAGCCCATCGAGGTGGGCCAGCTGCGCGTCGGTGCGATCCGGCACGAGAGGCGGCGTTGCGAGCGGACCCAATCCATCGGGCATGAACCCGGCGAGCCACGGACCGAACTCGCCGTGCGTCAGCACCTCGCGCATGAGCTGCGCTTCGATCAGCGCCGGCGAAAGGAAATCCGCAAGCGAGGGCTCGTACGCGAGAGGCGCATCGCGATCTTCGAGATACCACTTGCGCGCAGCACGCTCGATATCGGCTTCGAGCTTCGCGTCACCGGACACGCGCGCATAATCGAGCGCGAGAATGCATGCAAATGCGGTGTTCGCGTGCATGCCCATGCGGATCGGGTAAGCGGCGACCTCAAGGAACTTGATCATACGCCCGGAGAGATAGCGCGCGAACGGATCGAGCGCTTCGCTCCAGCGTTTCGCGTCGGCGCGCTTCGGGGCAAGGCGCAGCGCTTCGGCCTGCAGTTCCAGGACCCATGCCCATCCATACGGGCGCTCGAACGTGCGGCCGCCGGGTCCG
>Ga0163153_10001293_pt1 | contig 39720 bp, 32 predicted proteins | sample OliLakLV19MP6IB1_FD_148629 | JGI IMG/M metagenome (GOLD analysis project Ga0163153, IMG submission 148629) | Freshwater microbial mat bacterial communities from Lake Vanda, McMurdo Dry Valleys, Antarctica - Oligotrophic Lake LV.19.MP6.IB-1 | ecosystem: Environmental > Aquatic > Freshwater >... | reverse complement strand
GTGGGGGTGGGGGTGGGCCGGGAATCGTCACCCCCGGCCTGTACATGACCAAAGCGCACATGGTCGGAGATTTTGAGGGTTGGTTGAAGGGGAGTCCCGAGTTTGAGGTGCACATTATGGGACAGCTCGGCACGACCGACTCGCTGGTGCGGTACGCCTGCGCCGGTGAACATCAGCCCTCGCCGTATGACTGGGATGGCGACACCGACTGGAGCGGCACCGTCATGCTGTTCAGTTCGGCAGGTATCAGTGCCTACAAGACGGCGCATCCGGGGCAGACGTTCCGGGTGGTGGCAATGGAGGACGATGACACATCGTGCGAGATGCGCATCGACCCGAACCGTTGGGCCACATTCCTCGGCACGATCCAACCGCTCTTCCAGGACGTGACCGGCGCGATTGACAGCGGTACTACCAAGAAATACGTGTCCGCGGGCAAGAGTCTGCTCAAATTCCTGAGCAAGCTGGCCAGCTGGCTCAAGTCGAATGATGACCTGATCGGCAATGCCGTCGAGGACAAGGTGACCGGTGAGTTCCACGCCGGCTACAATTGGAACCTCAAGGCGGACAACAACGTGACCAACGGCTGGATCTACCTGCAGATGCAGTGACCCTCAGGCCGGCGGGGCGCCCCGCCGGCCACTCATCCCCTACCGGGAGCACCAATGCGCCGCGCATTCGTCGTCCTCACACTCCTCCTCTTCACCCTGACCGGGCTCTCGGCCCAGTCCGCGCCGCGCCGGTGGGGCGTGGATCTCCTGCTGTCGCGCGATGCGTTTACCGGGGCCTCGTCCGACAACGCCGGCTCGGTCGAGATCTCCCCGAATCCACGGGTCGCCTACGAGCTCGGCGTCTCACATGCAGGATCGCACTGGGGCCTCCGGCTCGGACTCGGTGTGGCAAGCGGGGGGCTTCGGGGGAAGAACGGACCGGTGCGCCTCGACGACAACTCCACCAGCGTCGATCGCTATCGTGCGGGACTGCTGCTGGAGCGGGTTATTGCCCGCGGCGACCGACTCCGCCTCGCGGCGGCGCTGGGGCCGACCCTCGATCGGTGGGAAGCGGCGGGCATCAACGATCGCACGGTGCTGGGTGCCCGGGGCGGGCTGCATCTCGGGATCGTGCTGGGGCGGCTGAGCGTGGAGGAGGTGGCGCTGGTCGGCGTGAGCAGCAGCCCCTTCACCGAGGCCGCCGTGGCGCCGACCGGCAAACTACGGGCGCTGTGGACCTGGAGCATCGGTGCGGGGGTGCGGGTCGGGCTCTAACGGTCGTTGCGAACAGGGGCTTTCGTGGCATCGTCGGGGTGGGATCGCAGGGGTCGCACACACGCGACCCCTACGATCCCACCCCGACCGCGACACCGCAGGCCTCGCAGAAATGACTCCCCGGCACCAGCGGGGCGCCGCAGCCGCCACACCCGCCGATGGTCAGCGAGCGGCCACAGTGTGAGCAGAAGATCGCATCGCCTTCCGGCCGGGGGCCGCAGCCGGGACACTTGACTGCCTGGCCCTGGAGCTGACGCACCCGCTGGGCGATCAGTCCCTCCACCGCGTCGACCTCCGTGCCGGCTGCGCTCGCGGCCGCGGGGCGCGGGGCGGCGGCTTCGTTGCGCAGCACGACGAGCGCCTCAGCGGTGTACTTCGCCTTGAGGCTGGCATAGTCGTCGTCGGACAGCTTGCCCGTCGCCTTGTCGAATTCGATTTCGCGCAGTGCCGCAAGCGCGATGCCCTTGGGCGTATCGTCCATCTCCTCCGGGTCATCGACCCCGGTGGGCTGAATGTGACCCCCGCGCCCGAGGGGCCCACTGATGATTGCCACCACCGCCAGCGCCACCAGCGCGGCCGCGATCACTTCCATGGTCATCATTCCTCGACGCTCCTGAGTTCGCGCTCGAGGCGCGCCAGTTCCTCAGCCGATGCGGGCGGTGCGGCGATGGTACCGGCCGCGGCGCCGGCCGGCATCCCCGGCCTCCCCGCCGCCGCGTTGATCCGCATTCGGCGCCGGAGCAGCACGACCATGATGCCCGCGACCATCAGCACCAGCAGGGTTGGCAGGACATACCCAGCGATGTTGAAACCCTCGGGCTTCGGCGCCATCAGGACCTTCTCGCCGTACTTCTCGACGAACACCGCCACGATCTCATCGGCATTCTTGCCACCGTCCTGCAGCGCGAGCACCTCGCGATGCAGTTCGGGCGAGTAGGTGCAGGTGAAGTCGGTGGTGCGGCAGGTGTAGATGTCCAGCGTGCAGCCGCAGGTGCAACGCAGCCGTTCCTCCACCGCCCGCACGAAGGCGTCATTGTCCCGCGCCGTTACGGGGGCCCGGGACCTGCCCGCCGCGTCGGGGTCTCGCAGCTCGCCGCTGGCCCCGCCCGACGATGGCAGCGCCTCCTGCTGGCTGGCGGCACGGCCCGGCAGCAGCAGCGCCCCGCCGATCCCGCCGAGAAAGGCGCGTCGCGCGAAGATCATTCGGCCGCTCCCGACCCGGCGAGTTGCACCTCATAGCCCGGCTGGGTGCGCCGCGTTGCACCCGGCACGGTGCCGCCCGGCCACATCGTGATCAGCCCGCCGATGACCAGCACCACGCCGCCGATCCACACCCAGATCACCAGTGGATTGAGGGTGAAGCGGTAGACCGCCTCCTCCGTCCCGGCCACCGAGCCGGCGTACACGATGTAGAGATCCTCCTGCAGCGTGCTGCGGATCCCGACTTCGGTCGAAGGTTCGAACGACTTCTGCCGCACCCCCGGCGCGGGCTCCGAGAAATGCTGCCGCTTCTCGGAATTGACCACGCCGAGCGGCTTCCCATCCTTGGTCACCTGCACCGAGGCCTGCGTGACCACGCGATTGAGCTGCTCGAACTGCGAGACGCCGAGATGGGTGAAGCGGTAGAGATGGCCGAAGGCGCTGCGCACTTCCACCGACTCACCGGGCTTCAGGGTCGCTTCCTGCTCCACCCGGAAATACATCCCGGCAAAGGCGGCGAAGTAGATCACCATGCCGGCATGCACGATGTATCCGCCGTAGCGCCGCCGGTTGCGGGCGACGAGGCGGGCGAAGGCGAGGGGATAGCTCTCCTCGTACATCCGGTGACGGGCACCGGTACCGCGCAGGAATTCCTGGGTCAGCGTGCCGGTGACGAAGCCGGCGAGACCAAAGGCCATCATCGGAGCCAGACCGCGCACCCCGAAGGCGAGCAGGGCCGCAACCGTTGCGAGCCCGGTGATCACCGGCCAGATGAACTGCCGCTTCAGGTTGGCGGCCGAGGCCTTGCGCCAGGCGATGAGCGGCCCGATGCCGGTGAGCAGCAGCAGCGCCAGGCCCAGTGGCACATTCACCTTGTTGAAGAACGGTGGCCCGACCGAGATCTTGGTCCCGCGCACCGCCTCCGACAGGATGGGGAAGAGCGTGCCCCACAAGACCGAGAAGGCGATCCCGACGAACAGCAGGTTGTTGAAGAGAAACGCCGCCTCGCGGCTCAGCATGCTCTCGAGCTGGACGTCCGCCTCCAGCCGGTCCCACCGGGTGTACAGCAGCGTATAGGAAAGGACGCAGGTGCCCAGCAGGAAGGCGAGGAAAAAGTAGCCCACGCTGGACTGGGTGAAGCTGTGCACGCTCGCGATGATCCCGGAGCGGGTGATGAACGTGCCGAAGATGCTGAGCAGGAAGGAGCCGAAGATCAGCCCCATATTCCACCGCTTCAGCATCCCGCGCTTCTCCTGGATCATCACCGAATGGAGGAACGCCGACATCGTGAGCCACGGCAGCAGGCTGGCATTCTCCACCGGATCCCATGCCCAGTAGCCGCCCCAGCCCAGCTCCACGTAGGCCCACCACATGCCCAGCGTGATCCCGATGGAGAGGAACAGCCAGCTCATGATGGTCCACTTGCGGATCGCCTGGATCCAGCCGGTATCCAGCCGGCGGGACAGCAGCGCGGCCACCGCAAAGGCGAACGGAATCGTGATGCTGATATACCCCAGATAGAGCATCGGCGGGTGGATGACCATGCCGATGTTCTGCAGCTGCGGATTGAGCCCGTTGCCGTCGGGCGGGGTGAAGGCCAGCCGCGCAAACGGGTTGGCGGCAAAGAGCATCACCGCGATGAAGAAGACCACCACCGAGCTGGTCACCGCCGCGACGTACGGCAGCAGCGCCTTGTACCGCGCCGAGGTCAGCCACTGGGCCAGCGCGGCAAAGCTGGACAGCACCACCGCCCAGAAGAGCAGCGAGCCCTTCTGTCCCGCCCAGAAGGCGGACACGATGAAGTAGCCCGGCAGATTGCGCGAGGTGTAGCTGGCGACGTATTCGATGTTGAAGTCGTGGTTGATCAACCCGGCCCACAGCGAGGCCGCCGCGACCAGCATGACCCCGAACAGCGCATAGACGCTGCGGGTGACGCTCACCGTCAGTCCGGGGTTGCCGTGCCACCGGCCCGAGAACCCGACCACCGCGGTCCAGACCCCCACCAGCAGCGCGGTCCACAGCGCGAAATTCCCCAGTAGCGTCATTGTCCTGATCCTCCCTCGGCCGTTCGGGCGGCGGTGAGGAAATCCTCCACCGCCCGGGGATGTTCTGCGTATTCCGGGCGCTTCAGGGCGGCCTCGGCGGCGTAATGCTTCAGGAACGCGGTGTAGGCGACGCCGAGGGCGGCCTGATCCTTCTGGAACCGCGCAATCGTGCCCTTCACGATGTAGCCGAAGAGATGGCCGGGTTGCGCCTTGAGAATGCTGTCGCCCTGCGCCGCCGCCCCGGCCATATCCCCGGTATGCAGTTGAATGAGAGCCGCATGGTAGCGGGCGTCGACGTTCACGCTATCCAGCATCTGGAAGGCCGAGAGCGCCATCGGCGCAAAGGTGGTGACGGTCGCTTCATCTCCCGACTCCGCCGCGCGCATGATCCGGTTGAACAGCCGGTCGAATCGCTCCCGAGGACTCATGTTGCTGATGTCGGGCGGAGTCCCGTCGGCGGCACTGGCCCCGGAGGCAAAGGGCGCGTTCACCGCCCCGGCAGCATCCGCCACCGTTGGCGGCCGGTCCTGGCCCAGCAGCAGCGCCAGGGCGCCCGCGAGTGCCACGACGCCGCCCCCGGCCAGGAACCAGGTGAGCCGCTCGGTGCGGCCGACGCCGGGTGCGGTGGCAGAAGCCGAGGCACCGCACTGGGCGCAGAACCGGGCACCCGCCGCGGGCGGGGCACCGCAGCGCCCGCAGCATGGGGAAGCGGAGCTGGTCAGCGTGGTGCCGCACTGTCGGCAGAACTTGCCAGTCGCGGCGCTGCCGCAGGAGGGACAGGTAACTGCTGTCACAGGTTTGCTCGCGGAAAGGTGAACGTCGCCTGCGGCGGCCACGGAAGCGCGTCCACCGCCGGACCAGAGGAAAGTACCGCCACCCGGTCCACCACAACAGTCGCGCGGGGAACGACGCATCGGGAGTGCACCTGGCTTTCCAACCCCGCGGTGGTCACCCATCAGCATGATCCCTCTGTTCCCGGGACACCATCCAACGGTTAGACCGAAGATAGACCAGGCCCTGAAGTGTGAAGCAAATATGAAGAGAGTTTCACCCGGAATTCGCTTGCGGTTTTGCCTGGTAGTTTTACTGTACTCCCTAACCCTGTAAACTACGGACGATACCATGCACTCTAAAGCGATTCGGATCCGCCCGTTGTTCCTGGTACTCGCCGCTCTGACCCTTATCGGCCTGGGTGCCTGCACCGATACGGTCTATCGCGACCGCCCCCCCTTCAACACACCGCCGGATGCCGCCAGCGGCTTCCTCGGGTACTACAACGCCAGCACCGGGCAGACGACCTGTGGCAACTGCCACGTCGGGCAGCAGGCTGACTGGAGCCAGACCGCCCACGCCGAAGCATGGAACACGTTGCAGAGCAGCGGGTTTGCCCAGCCGTTCTGCGAGGGCTGCCACACCGTGAACTCGCGCGGCAATCAGCCGCTCGCCACCGTGGGTTATGACTCGGTCCAGACCGCCGTCTACCATGACGTCCAGTGCGAGAGCTGTCACGGACCGGGCTTCAAGCATGTAACGAACCCCTCGGTCGACAGCACCCGTCCGATCTCCAGCATCAACATCGACACCGCGATCGCCATCGCGAACAACAGCTGCGGCGCTTGTCATACCGACAACGCCACCGCCAAGCATCACAACTATCTGAAGGAGTGGCTCTCGTCGCGGCACGGGAAGCTCAACGCCTACCCCGCCGGGAATGCCAGCTGCGCCGGTTGCCACGAGGGCAAGGCCGCGATCACCCGCTTCGCCGGTAACCGGTCCTATAAGGAGAGCGGCAGTGCAACCCTCCTGCCCCAGAACTGCGTCGTCTGCCACGATCCGCATGGCACCGCCAAGGATGACCAGGGCAATGTCCTTCCTGGCCAGCTCCGGTTTGCGATCAACACACCCGACCCCACGCAGAACCTCTGCCTCCAGTGCCATGGCCGGGTGGACAAGGTCGACCCCACGCCGACCAATCTGCGCGGCCCGCACGGCTCACAGGGTCCGGTACTGTTCGGTCAGGCCGGCTATTTCCCGCCCGGCTCGTCCTTTGACACGACCATCGTCTACACCAGCCACGGCTCGACGGCCAATCCGCGCCTCTGCGCCGGGTGCCACGTCAACAAGCTGACCGGAGTGGACACCGCCGGAAATTCGATCACCTTCAGCGGCCACAGCTTCCACCCATTGCCCTGCCTGCAGCAGAAGAACCCGGTCGTCGTGGACACGACGTTTATCAACAATTGCAACTACGACCTCCCGAGCCGGTCCTGGGGCGCCTGCACGGCGTCGGGCTGTCATGTGGGCGGAGAAGCGGTAGCCGAGCAGCTTTTCACCAATTTCCGCAGCGAAGTCGACGGCTACACCCGGACCCTGTGGATCAACACTACCAAGTGCGGCCCTCCGGGGACGTGCATCGAGGTGGTGGATGCCTTCCCGGCGGACTCGGGCTACCTGGCCAAGATCAAAGCCGCTTTCCCCGGCGATCTCGACTATACCGGCGCCAACAAGAACCTGCTGACCGGCGCCAAGGGAGCGACCTTCAACGTGCAGATGCTCGGTGAAGGCTATGCGGACCACCCGGACGGCTCGAAGGGCGTCCACAACCCGTTCCTGTATCGGGCCTTGCTCCAAGCCAGCGTTGCCGATATGCTGGCACAGTATCCCGGCACAGTGCCCGCCCCGCCGGCCCCGGTGCTGGCGGCGATCCAGGCCGCGGTTCGTAGCGGTCAGCTCCGCCTCGCTCCGTCGACCGAGCAGGTCGTCATGCACCTTGATGCGGCCCGGACCGCGACGCAGGTCAGCAGCCACCGCTGATCGGCCCCGCCATTAGAGGTCTGCACTCATGAAGTTCTGTGTCTCCTGCCCCGGCGAGACTACCCTCGCCGGGGCCGGTTTCATCCCTCTGGCCCTCGCCCAGGATTCCTCCGGGGCGAGGGCGCTGTCCGTTCACCCGGTCGACTCCCTCATCGACAACACCCTGCTGGGCGACCGGATCACGCCGGTCATTCAGTTCATCTTCCAGCAGGCACCCTGGGTCATGTGGGGCGGTGCCATCCTCGCCGCGGTGGTGGCATTCGGGCTCATCCGCTGGCTCTGGCCCAGGCGGGCGGCGGCCAGTGCCTGGCTCCGGAGCCGTGGCTTTGGTCTGAAGCTCGCGCTGACCGGCACCGCGGCCGTGGCCGTTCTCACGGCGGCGGGACTCGGGGTGAAGAGCTACGAGTTCGTCGAAACCGACAAGCGCTTCTGCAACGGCTGCCACATCTTCATCGCCAGCGGGCAGGCCTGGGTCCAGGCCGACACCGGGAACTACTCGCTGGTGCCCCGGCTGGAGGGGAAGCACGACAGCCTGAGCTGCCACTCCTGTCACCCGCTCAAGCCGATCAAGGAGGGAGTGAAGCTGGTGCTGTGGATGTCGGGCGTCCGGGACTCCACCATCCCCCCGCATGCCAAGGTGCCCCGCGCGGTGTGCGAGCAATGCCACGTGCAGGGCGACGCCAAAGAAACCTGGCAGGCGGTGGCCGCCACGGCGGGACATCGCACCCACCTCGAATCGGACTCCTCCGCGCTCAAGGGCAAAATCGAGTGTCTGACCTGCCACGCCCGCACGGCGCATCGATTCGTGCCAGTCAACGAGACCTGCGGGCAGTCGGGCTGCCACGAGGAGAGCAGCACGAACATCGTGCTTGGCAAGATGGCGACGCAGGGGGAATTCCACTGCGTCGCCTGTCACAATTTCACGGCCGACGTTCCGCTGCTCGCAACAAGGGACTCAGCCGAGGGCACCCTCCGCCCCGCCCTCCGGCAGTGCTTCGGCTGTCATGAGATGAAAGAGCGCCTGCCGGACTTCGACGCCGCCCGCGATCCGCATAACGGCAGCTGCGGGACCTGCCACAATCCGCACCTGCAGAAGACGCCGCGGGAGGCCACCAGGAGCTGCACCACCGCCGGCTGCCATGCCGACTGGCGGAAGGAGCCCTTTCATACCGGAATCGAGCACCGCAACGTCGCGGAGACTTGCGTCACCTGCCACAGTCCGCACGCAGCACGGGTCGATGCCAGCGATTGCACCGGGTGCCACAACGCCGTCCGCGCCCGGCCTAACGGGCCACGACTGAGCCCGCCGGTGCCCTTCGATACGCTGAAAGCCTTGCAGTCATTCGCACCGCCGCCCGTTCGGCCGGAGCGGCCCAGCAAAGTGAAGGGGGATGCGGCTCCGCCGGATCCCGATCCGCCACCCCAGGCGAGCCTCCTCCCCCGCCTGCCGAGCGACACCTTCACCCACAACCGTCACGAGCGACTTGCCTGCATCACCTGCCATGCCTCGGCGACGGGACATGGCCGGTTGACCTTTGAGGCGCCGCGCGGGTGCCAGATCTGCCATCACCAGGCGGCACAGCAGAACAAGTGCGCCGCATGCCATACCAGTCAGGAGCTGGCCGATCCGCGGGCAGTCACGGTCGGGGTTACCGTCCCGAAGCACCCCGCTCGGGCGCGCACCGTGCCATTCTCTCATGAGCGACACGACACCCTCGCCTGCGTCGCCTGTCACGCCAAGGCGGTTTCGCTGGCGCCAGTGGACAGCACCGTCTCCTGCACTGGTTGCCACGACAGTCACCATGAGGCTGGCCGGGACTGTGCGACGTGCCATCGGACGGAGGCCATTACCAGCGCCCATGCCCGGCCAGTCGAGGCGCATACCCGGTGCGACGCCTGTCACACGCCGGCCCGGATCGTCCCGCTGCAGCCGACGCGAAGCTTCTGCCTGGCCTGTCATGCAGCGGAGGTGGATCACTACGCACCGAGGCAGTGCACCAGCTGTCACTTCCTGCGGGAGCCGGCAGAGTTCCAGCCCACCCTGCACGGCGCGAGCGTCGGACGATGAGAGCCGCGCCACTGCTGGCGACAGCGACTTTTCTCGTTGCCCGCCAGCTTCCGGCCCAGGATTTCCTGCTCCGGCTCGATGCCCGGGTCCAGAGCGTCGCGTACCGTGGGATCCAGCTCGACAGCGTGCTGGCGACGGCCGTCGTCCCCGGAGCCAATGGCGGCCTGGAAACCACCGATGGCTACGCGGTCGACTGCCCGCCGGGCGCCACGCACTGTCAGTTCTACCGGGCCGGCGCCGCACAACGTGGCGGGCCGATGGTGACGAGTGCCGACCTGACCGCCTGGGGATTCGGTGTGCGCGGCCTGAGCCTGCACGCCAACGGTCGCCTCGGCCTCGACCTGGGCAATGCCGACGTGTGGCCCGGCACCAACCCCGCTGTGCAGCTGTTTGAAGGCTACCTCGAATACACCAACGCCTGGCTCACCGGGCGCGCCGGCCGGCAGACCGAGCGGGGCCGCCTCGGCTACACCGGATTCGATGGCGGGATGGTGACGCTCCGCGACGGCAACCACGGCCTGAGCGGGATGGTCTACGCCGGCTTCGGCCTGGCCCGCGGCACGGCGCTGCCGGTCACCAGCCCGGCACTCAACCCGCTCGACGAGTTCCAGCCCCGCCAGCGGCAGCTCGTGGCCGGTGGCGAGGCCCGGTGGCAGGCCCAGCGGCTGGACACGCGGCTCGAGTATCAGCGGGAGGTGGATCGAGACACGCGGAACTTCGTCTCGGAACGCGTCGCGCTGAGCGCGACGCTCCGACCCGCCATGGGCTGGCGGCTCGATGCCGGTTCCGAGTATGACATCGCCCGGGGCGAGTTCGGTACGTCCGACATCGAGCTGCGCTACGGCCGGACCAGCTGGAGTGCCGCGGCGGGTATGCGGCGATACCGCCCCTATTTCGATCTGTGGACGATCTGGGGTGCGTTCAGCCCCGTGGCATACACTGCGGCTCAGGGATCGGTGCGAGCCTCGCCCAGCCGCTGGCTCGACCTGCACGCCGGGGGCGAGCGGTACTGGTACGACGCCAGCGGGGCGGAAGCCCCGCTGCAGGTGACTGAGGATGCCGGCTGGCGTTGGAACTCCGGCGCCGGCGTGACTCCCGCGACCGGATGGTACTTCTCGGCCAACTATCGCGCTGAATTCGGGCCCGGTGCTTCGTCGCGCGGATGGGATGCTTCGGCCAGCTGGCAGCCCCTCCCGGTGCTCAGCCTGAGTGCAGAGGGGGGGCACCTCTCCCGCCCGCTGGAGTTCCGCTTCAGCGACAGCCGGCTCGACTGGTTCGGTGGGCAGGTGGACCTGAAGGCGGGCGACCGGCTGCGCTGCTTCGCCAGCGCCATTCGCTACATCGAGGATCGCGACCGGCCTGATGCCGGTGCGTTCAGCTGGAACCAGACCCGATTCACCGCGGGCATCTCCTGGCTGCTCGGCTCCGGGGCCGATGAGATTCCTCTGCCTCCGGCCAACCGGCGGGGAGGCGACAAGTGACCCCCCGTCGATTTCTGGCAGCCAGCCTGTTGATGACGCTCGCCATCGGACGCCTGGAGGCGCAGACCTCCCGCGACCGATTTGATCACGAGGAGCACCGCAAGCTCTTCCCCTCCTGCCAGAGCTGCCACGCCGGGGCCGCGGTCGAAGGGCAATCGTTGTGGCCCCAGTCGACAGGCTGCGCCACCTGTCACGACGGCACGATTCAAAAGGCGGTCAACTGGGGGCCACCGCCCTCGCGGCCAACCCTGCTGCGCTTTACCCACGGCGAACACGCGCGGACCGTCAGCGCCCGGAGTACGGCGGATTCCTCGCTGGCCTGCGTGAGCTGTCATGCGCCCGAGGGCGCTCGGTGGATGCAGGTCTCCCGGGGCGAACTGGAACGCTGCCTGAGCTGTCACGGGATCACGGCGGCGCATCTCGAGGCGCCGGACAGCGCCTGCGCGACCTGCCACCGATCATTGCCGGAGGCACCGGCGCTGAGTCGAGAGCGCATCGCGGCCTTTCCCACCCCGCCATCGCACGAGGCCGCAGGCTTCGAGACGAAGGGCCACGGCAGGGAGGCGCGGTTACCGGCGTCCGACACGCATCACGCTGGTGTTGCGACCAGTTGCGCCACCTGCCACGCAAGGGAGTTCTGCACCCAGTGCCATGTGAATGCGCCGGAGACGCCGACCATTCAGGCACTGGCGTCGGATCCCCGGTCGCTGGCCATTGCCGCCAAGCTGAAGTCCCCGGCCGGACATGGCACCGATCGCTTCCAGCGGCGCCATGGTGGCCAGAGCCGAGCCGCGAGTGCCACCTGCGCGACCTGTCACACCCAGGAGAGCTGCGTCTCCTGTCACCGGTCCAATCCGGCTATCGCCGCGGCGCTGCCCAGGTCCTCGCCCAGCCGGGGCATCGGCGCGGTCGTGCACCGCCAGAAACCCGCGACGCACGACAACGGCTTCACGGAAGGCCACGGCCTGCTCGCCAGCGCCACACCGGGCAGCTGCAGCGCCTGCCATGCCCGGTCGGAGTGCCTGGACTGTCACCGGCCGAACGCCGGCGGCGCCAACGGCTATCACCAGGCGGGGTTTCTCTCCCGGCATCCGAGCGCGGCGTATAACCGACAGTCGGACTGCAGCGAGTGCCACAACTCCGCCTCGTTCTGCACCACCTGCCATGCGCAGTCGGGGCTCAGTTCCTCACAGGGACTGCTGCAGGGGAAGTATCACGATGCGGGGGGAACATTCCTGCTCAGTCACGGCGCGGCCGCCCGGCGGGGTCTGGAAAGCTGCGTCACCTGCCACACGGAACGGGACTGCCTCGTCTGCCACTCGGCACAGACCCGGCGGTTCAACCCGCATGGCCCGGGCTTTGACGCCGAGCGACTGCGCAAGAAGAACCCTCAGACATGCGCGGCCTGTCACGGCCGGGCAATTCCCGGGGGCTAGGCGCGAGGCGGCGGGCGATCGGCGCCAACCGAAATGATACGGGGTGAGCTCGTCGCCGAGCCCACCCCGTTGCCTGCCGCGCCTGCCGTCGGTTCAGACGGTCGGAGCGGCCTCCTTGTATTTCTTCTCATAGCGCGAACCGCACTTGGCCAGCAGCGTCGTCGCGTGGAAGACGCCATCCTGTCCCAGCCGGCCCTCGACCACGACCTCGATTTCCTGCTGATCGGTGAAGGTATCCGGGGCGAGTCCGCGATATGTGACTGGATACGACTGGATGCCATCGGTGACGGTGAACTCTATGGTCTGGGTCGCGACATCCCGCTTGATGGTGCCGGGAACGACTTTGGCTTCCATCTTGAGCCCGGTGTTGTGGAGGCTTGGGTCCTTCGCGATCCGCTCGGCCAGCTCGGACGGTTTCAGCGAGTACTGCCCGAACTGTTTGACGCCCTGCGCCATCAGCAGTCCGACGCTGACAACGATGACGCCCGCGCCCAGCAGAAACTTCTGACCGGCTTTCATGGCTAGCTCCGTGGGTGACAACCTGCAGACTCAATATAGCGCGGATACCTGCTGGAGCGGTTATTCTAAAGGTACCTTCTGACTTCAATGCCGCCGGGGCGGGTGCTCCACCCGGGACGTGACCGTTGGAATGCGAGGACCTGACATGACCGACCAAGAACCTCCCCGTGTGCCTCGGGCTTCATGGGTTCATTCCCTGTTCAATCATGAACGGAAAGTGGCCCGCCCCACTCTGTCCGCGCTCAACGCCCTCCTCGGGGGCGGCAGCGCCGACCCGGCCATCGGCGTGCACGTCGCGCCGACCGCGGGTGGCGCCAACGCCATCGATCTGGCCAATCTGCCGACCCTGTCGGAGATCGGCGGGGTTGCCAGGATCGAATCCCCGGGAGAAGCCCCGCTGGCCGTGGCCAGGGTCGGCCGGCGCAGCTTTGTCGGCTACCGGATGGACGCCGACGGGCTGGCGGAGGTACCGATAGAGCTGGACGAGGCGGCAACCAGGCTGGTGATCGGTACCGACAAGGCGCCGTCAAGCCACCTCGAGTGAGGCGGCCGCCGCTACCGCCTGGGCCTGCAGGTCCTGCCGCCCGTTGAGCATCCAATCTCCGGACAGGATCCGCGAGTCCTCCTCCCTTTACTCTTCAATCACGAACACCTTCAGATCCTGGAACGCCGTCGGCTCCAGCTTTTCAAACCCGACCTGCGGCACCTTCAAATACTGCCACACGACTCCGGTCAGCTGGGTCGCGTTGTCGCACCAGAGTCGCGCGGCGCGGTCCTTGTGGGCGACATCGGGGTCCTCGCGCCCTTTGGTCTCAATCAGGCGATGCGACCCGTCCATCAGGATCGCCACGAAGTCAGGCTCGTAGTACCGCAGACTGGCGGAGCTGTCGGTGTACTCGATCGCGAAACCGAACTGCGAGGGGAGCTTGGCAAAGGCCCTCACCTCCGGGGCGTTCTGGAGAAAGCGGGCGAAACGCTCCTCGAAATCATTGTCGCAGAATGAAGGAGATGCAGGCGCTGTGGGTGCCGTCGATCCTGCACCCTGAACGCCGCGTGGCGCAGCCGACCCTGACCGCCCTGCTCCGCCTCCTGCGGCTGAATCGTACCGAGGAGAGTGGCGTGCCACCATCAGCCGGGTCATGCGCGCTGCAGAACGCCCCTACCCTCGGCACGGTTGGTGGCATCGCGCGGATGGAAGGGCCGGGGGGCGAAGCGGTGGTCGTTGCCCGGGTGGGGCGGGCAAGTTTCGTGGGCTATCGGCTGACGGACGACCGTCTGGACGAAGTCGAGGTAGAGCTCGATGAGTTGACCGGACAGTTGTCCATCGACACCGCCCTCGATGGGGAGCCTCCGCGCTCCTGACGACAACGCAGGGCCGAGCCCCGTCGCAATTCCACCGCCGGGGTCAGCCGCGGGCCCAGGCCAGCGCGGCACCGACCGCCCGGTGCCATTCCCGCCAGCGCGCCTCCCGTTCGTCCGGGTGTGACACCGGGTCGAACCGGGTGAATGTCCGCCCGGCAAGAAACGCCTCAATCGTGGGCCACACTCCCAGCGCGAGCCCAGCCAGGCCGGCGGCGCCCAGTGCGGTGGTCTCGACATTGTCCGGCCGCTCGACCGGAACTCCCAGCAGATCCGCCTGAAACTGCATCATCCAGTTGTTCGCGGCCGCACCGCCGTCGACCCGCAGCGCCGTGAGCGTGAGGGCCGCGTCCTCGATCATGGCCGCAAGCAGGTCCCCACTCGAAAAGGCCATCGCCTCGAGGGCGGCCCGCACCAGATGGGCGCGGGTCGTCCCCCGTGTGAGGCCGACGATCGTGCCGCGTGCCTCAGGCTCCCAGTGGGGCGAGCCGAGGCCAACGAAGGCCGGCACGAAACAGACCCCCCCGGTGTCGGCGACACTCCGGGCCATCGCCTCCACTTCGCCGGCACTGGCAATGATGCCTAACCCATCCCGCAGCCACTGCACCGCCGCGCCAGCGATGAACACGCTGCCTTCGAGGGCGTAGGCCGGCTCGCCCCGCGGGCCGCACGCGGCGGTCACCAGCAATCCGCGCTTCGACCGCGGGATGGTCTGGCCGGTATTCGCCAGCAGAAAGGCGCCGGTGCCGTAGGTGTTCTTCGCAAGGCCCGGCACCACACAGCCTTGGCCGAAGAGCGCCGACTGCTGGTCGCCGGCGATCCCCGCGATTGGAATGGCGCGACCGAAATGGACCGGATCGGTTTCACCGACCACGCCGGAGGAGGCGACGACCGAGGGCAGGAGCGAACGGGGCACGCCGAAGAGCTGCAGGAGCTCGTCGTCCCACGCCCGCGCCGCCAGCCCGTAGAGCATCGTGCGCGACGCATTGGTGTGATCGGTCACGTGGACCCGGCCACCGGTCAGCCGCGCAACCAGCCAGCTGTCGATGGTTCCGGCGGCGAGCTCGCCGCGCTCCGCGCGCGCCCGGAGGGCGGGATCGCGCAGCATCCATTCCAGCTTGGTGGCGGAAAAGTAGGGATCGAGCACCAGCCCGGTCGTGGCACGGATGTCGGCCTCACGACCCAGCGAGCGCAGCTCGCGGCAACGCTCGCTGGTCCGCCGGTCCTGCCAGACGATCGCGCGACCCACCGGCGCCAGAGTCCGGCGGTCCCACATCACAACGGTTTCGCGCTGGTTGGTGATGCCGAGCCCGATGGGTACCTCGCCGGCGGCGGCGATCGCTTCATGCGCCGCTTCCAGGGTGACCCGAAGGATTTCCTCCGCGTCGTGCTCCACCTGCCCCGGCTCGGGGAAGAACTGGGTGAACTCACGATAGCCGCGGCCCAGCACCCGGCCATCCTGGTGGATCACCAGCGCCGTCGAACCGGTCGTGCCCTGGTCCAGCGCGAGAATCGAGGGCATCAGCTTCCCGGGTCCAGTCGTCCAAGTTCCTGCCGGGTCAGCAGTCCGGCATCGGTGATATAGCCGCTGATCAGCGCCGCGGGCGTCACATCAAAGGCCGGGTTCCACACCAGCGCCGCCTCCGGCACCGAGAGCCCCGCTCCCGGCCCGCCGGGCCGCCGCACTTCGTCCTCCTGCCGCTCCTCAATGTGAATGCCTGCGCCGGTCTGGGTCGCGAAATCAAAGGTGGAGCGCGGCGCCGCCACGTAGAACGGCACCCCGTGCGCCCGGGCCGCGAGCGCCACGCCATAGGTTCCGATCTTGTTGGCGACATCGCCGTTGCGGGCGATACGATCCGCTCCGACGATCACGCAGGTCACGTCGCCCTTGCGCAGCCGGCTCGGCGCCATGCCATCGGTGATCACGGTGCACGGCACGCCGGCGCGGGTGAGTTCCCAGGCCGTCAGCCGGCCGCCCTGCAGCAGTGGCCGGGTCTCGTCGGCTACCACGGCGATGCGGCGACCAGCGGCATGCGCCAGATAGACTGGTGCCAGGGCGGTACCAATCCCTCCAGTTGCGAGTGATCCGGCGTTGCAGTGGGTGAGAACGGTCGAGCCATCGGCGAGCAGCGGCAGCCCCGCCTCACCGATCAGCTGGCACATGCGCTGATCCTCCGCCCAGATCGCCTCGGCCTCGGCCAGCAACGCGGGGTAGAGCTCGCGACCGGCGGCCGCACCGGCACGAGCGGCGTTTCGCATCCGGTTCATCGCCCATGGCAGATTCACCGCCGTGGGGCGCGCCGCCTCCAGCTGGTCGCAGGCGACCATCACCTCCTCGAGGCGCACCGCTCCTCCCCCCACGCCGCCCTCGCCGCGCCGACCCACGAGGGTCGCTCCCATCGCGGCCGCGACCCCGATCAGCGGCGCGCCCCGCACCCGGAGCATGTAGATCGCCTCCACCATGGCGGAAATGGTGGTGATGTCGAGGTAGCGCTCCTCGCCGGGCAGGCGGGTCTGATCGAGGATGCGGACGGAGCGGCTGGGTGTCCAGCCGATATGCAGCGGCGCAGTGGAAGGCATGCGCAAATGTACGCCGACCGGGGCGGAAAGTTGAGTCAGCGGCAGGGGGGACGCAGGTCTGCAGGAACCGGAGGCCCGCGTGTGCCGGAACCGCCGGCTCGGACGCCGGATTTTCCGCTATAATTGTCACCGCAGCAGGGGGGCCAAACTTCCGCAATGCGGGAGTCTCCCCGTTCCCCGGCCCGATTCCTCCATCTCCACATACCTCAGCCCTGCGCCAGAAACCGATGCCCTACTCCACGCTACTGCTGTCGCACTCGGATGGTGTTGCCACGCTCACCGTCAACCGGCCCGACAAACTGAACGCGCTGAACGAAACCGTCATTCGCGAATTGGGCGAGGCGGCGGAGGCGCTCGCGGCCGATCCGGCGGTTCGCGGCGTCATCCTGACCGGCGCCGGTCCGAAGGCGTTCATTGCGGGGGCGGACATCGGTGAGCTCGCCAGCCAGAGTCCGCTGGAAGGGAAGCACCGCTCGCTGGTCGGGCAGGCGGTGTTCCGTCGTTTCGAGGCGATGCGGAAGCCGGTCATCGCCGCAGTGAACGGCTTCTGCCTTGGCGGCGGCTGCGAGCTCGCCATGGCGTGCCACCTCCGTATCGCGAGCCCGTCGGCCCGCTTCGGCCAGCCGGAGGTCAAGCTGGGTATCGGTCCGGGATACGGTGGCACCGTGCGGCTGCCCCGCCTCGTGGGTCGGGGCCGGGCGCTGGAGCTGCTGCTCTCCGCCGAGATGATCGGCGCCGAGGAGGCCTGGCGGATCGGGCTGGTCAACCGGGTGGTGGCGGCAGAGTCGCTGCTGTCCGAGACGGAGAAGCTGCTCCGGTCCATCCTGGTCCAGGGGCCGCTGGCCGTGGCCGCGGTGCTGGAGTCGGTCGACGCCGGCTTTGAGATGGGTCAGGCCGAGGCGCTGCTGCTGGAGGCCAACCACTTCGGGCTGCTCTCCGGCACCGCCGACATGCAGGAGGGAATGGCCGCATTTCTGGCCAGGCGGGCCCCCAAATTCGAGGGCCGCTGATACCTGCAACTCTCCCCTCACTGCGGCTATTTTTCCCCGATGTTTCCGCTGTCACTCCTGCGGCGCACCCCGGCCGTGGGGTGCATGGCCGCCCTGCTCTGTGCCGGTCTCGGCACGGCCTGCGCCACACGGGATCGGCTCACCTTTCCGGGTACCGGACCGGGACCGGTCGGGGCGGGACCGGTCACTGTCATTGATCATCCGTTGCAGGACACCACGGTGTCGCCCGGCCCCGCGGCGTTTGTCACCGGCAGCTCGACCGATCCGGATGGCATCGACACGCTCTACTTCGAGACGGTGGGCGGGTTGACCAGCTTCCAGCCGGCGATTCAGGCCGGGACCACGTTCCGGTTCGGGCTGCCGCTGACGACGACCGGATTGTCGGGACAGACCATCACGGTGCGGGTCTTCGGCACGGACGCGCTGGGCAATCGGGGCGATACCGCGATCCGCCAGGTCACGGTGCAGTAGTGCGGCTGGCACGGCTCACGGTTCGTGGCTTCCGCAACCTCGCCGACACCGCGCTGAACTTCCCGGAGCCGGGCGTCGTGCTGCTGGGACAGAATGGCCAGGGCAAGACCAGCCTGCTGGAGGCGATCTCCTACCCGGTGCTGTTCCGCTCGTTCCGGACGGCGCTGGATGCCGAGGTGGTGCGGTTCACCGAGGCGGGATTCCACGTGGGACTGGAGTTCGTGCGGGATGACCGCGAGCGACAGGTGGCGGTCACCTTCCGCGTCGCCGGACATAAGAAGCAGCTATCGCTCGACGGAAGCTCGACGGGACGGGTAGTGGATGCGGCCGGCACCTGGCTCGCGGTGGTCTTCGCGCCGGACGATGTCCGGCTCGCCTCGGGGGCGGCAAATGGTCGCCGGCTGTACCTCGACCGGACGCTCGCGCTGGCGGACCCGGCCTACTTCAGGGCGCTGGGGCGGTACCGGGCGGCGCTCAAGCAGCGCAATGCGGCGCTCCGGCAGGGACGGGCGGAGCTGGCGGCGGCGTTTGATGGCCCGCTGGCCGAGGCAGGTGCCCTGGTGGTCGCTCGCCGGCTCAGGTGGGTGGCGTCCATTGGCTCGGCGTATCGGGCCTCGCTCCACGCGCTGGGCGAGCACGGCACAGAGGCGACACTGGAGTACACCGGGAGCGTGGAGCTGGCGGAGGTGTCCGCCTGGCCGGACCGACTGGCGCGCGCGGCGGCGCAGGACCTCGCTCGGCGGATGACCACCGTCGGTCCCCATCGGGACGACCTCAGCCTGCTGCTGGGCGGCCGGTCGCTGCGTGACTACGGATCGACGGGGCAGCATCGGAGCGCGGCGATCGCCCTCAAGCTGCTGGAGCTGGAGACCATCGAGCTGACGGCGGGGTCCTCGCCTGCCCTCCTGCTGGATGATGTCTTCGCCGAGCTCGACGGGGAGCGGCAGGAGCGTCTGGCGCAGCGGCTGTTCGGCGGGCGGTCACCGCAGGTGTTCCTGACCGCGCCGCGTGCGGAGGAGTTGCCGGCGGGACTGGCCTTGCCGGTCTGGCGGGTTGACCAGGGGAGCGTCACGAGCGGATGACCAGGATTCGCAACCGGGTGCACCAGCCGAGGGAATCGAAGCCGACCGCGCTGGCGGAGGCGCTACAGGGCTATCTGCGCTCCGCTGGTCTGGCACGACACATCGGCCGGGCGGGGGTGCTGGAGGAGTGGGCGGAACTGGTCGGGCCCCAGATCGCGGCGGCAACCGTGCCGGAGGCGGTCTCCTCCGACGGCGTCCTGCGGATCCGGGTGAGCACCGCCGCGTGGGCCAGCGAGCTGTCCCTGATGACGCCCCAGATTCTCGCGCGGCTCAACACTGGCCGCACGGGGCGGATCACGGCCATCCGCTGGCTCGCCGGCGGGACCCAGGATCGGCGTCCCACGCGGTCGTAAGCAGCGACGACCCGGCGCGGCATGGCGCGGCGGGAGGAGCGGAGTGGAAAGCGCGCGGGGTCAGGCGCGCCAACGACGAATCGGAGCCTATGGCCAAGGAATCAAGCGGTAACGGCGGTGAGCAGCAGTACGATGCAGGCTCCATCCAGGTCCTCAAGGGCCTCGAGGCGGTTCGCAAGCGCCCCAGCATGTACATCGGCTCCACCGGCGAGGCCGGGCTGCACCACCTCGCGTACGAGGTGGTGGACAACTCGATCGACGAAGCGCTGGCGGGCTACTGCGACGAGATCAAGGTCATCATCCACAAGGACAACTCGATCTCGGTCGAGGATAACGGGCGCGGTATCCCGGTCGATATGCACCCGACGGAGAAACTTCCCGCCGTCGAAGTGGCGCTCACGGTGCTGCATGCCGGCGGCAAATTCGACAAGTCGAACTACAAGGTCTCCGGCGGACTCCATGGCGTGGGCGTTTCGGTGGTCAACGCGCTCTCGGAGACGACCGAGGTGATCGTCCGTCGCGACGGCTACCGGTGGCGCATGACGTTTGTCCGCGGCCAGACGGTCAAGAAGCTGGAGAAGCTGGACAAGGCGGCCAGGAGCGGCACCTACGTCCGGTTCAAGCCGGATCCGGAAATCTTCTCGGTGCTGGAGTACAGCTGGTCGACACTGTCCGACCGGCTGCGGCAGCTCGCGTTCCTGAACAAGGGCGTCACGATCACGCTCACGGACGACCGCCCGGACGAGCCGAAGACCGAAACATTCTTTGCGAAGGGCGGGCTGATCCAGTTCGTCGAGTGGCTCAATCGCAACAAGAAGGCGCTGCATCCCAAGCCGATCAGCTTCACCATCACGAAGGACGACGTCGAGGTGGACCTCGCCATCCAGTACGAGGACGGCTACAACGAGAACACCTTCACCTTCGTCAACAACATCAACACCCATGAGGGCGGCACCCACCTCACCGGGTTCCGCGCGGCGCTGACCCGCGCCATCAACGAGTTCGCCAAGCAGCAGGGCTCGCTCAAGAAAGAGGATTTCAGCCTCACCGGCGACGATATCCGCGAGGGGCTCACCTGCGTGCTGCACTGTAAGGTCCGCGAGCCCCAGTTCGAGGGCCAGACCAAGACCAAGCTGGGCAACGGCGAAGTCGAGGGGATCGTCAAGCAGGTGGTCTACGAGCAGCTCCGGATGTTTCTCGACGAGAAGCCGGCGGTGGGTCGCGCGGTGATCGAGAAGGCGGTCAGCGCGGCACGGGCCCGCGAGGCGGCCCGCAAGGCCCGCGACCTGGTGCGGAAGAAGTCGGGACTGGAAGGGGCGGTGCTGCCGGGCAAGCTGGCGGACTGCTCGCTCGACGATCCGGCGCTCTGCGAGCTCTACCTGGTCGAAGGCGACTCGGCCGGCGGCAGCGCGAAGCAGGGCCGGGACCGCCAGTTCCAGGCGATTCTGCCGCTGCGCGGCAAGATCCTCAACGTGGAGCGGGCCCGGATCGACAAGATCCTCTCCAACGAGGAAATCCGCTCGATGATCACGGCGATCGGCGCCGGAGTGCGCGACGACTTCAGCCTCGAGGACACCCGCTACCACAAGATCATCATCATGACCGACGCGGACGTGGATGGCGCCCACATCCGGACGCTGCTGCTCACGTTCTTCTTCCGCCAGATGCCGGAGCTGATCGACGCAGGCTACATCTATATCGCCCAGCCGCCGCTGTACCGGGTGGCGCGGGCCAAGGATGAGTTCTACGCCTACGACGAGAAGGAACGCGAGGAGTACGTGAAGCGGCTGTCCAACGGCGAGGGCAAGGGCACGGTCAACATCCAGCGCTACAAGGGCCTGGGCGAGATGAACCCGGACCAGCTGTGGAAGACCACCATGGATCCGGCCCGGCGGACGGTGCTGCGGGTCGTGCTGGAGGACGCGGTCGAAGCGTCCAAGCTGTTCGACGAGCTCATGGGCGACGAGGTGGAACCGCGCCGGCTGTTCATCGAGAAGAACGCGAAATACGTGTCGAATCTCGACGTGTAGTTAAGTGGATGGGAAGGCGATGAGGCGGTTGGGCGGTTGGGCGGTTGGGCGGACAAAGTTAGTGTCGACCCGCTCCCGGGCCCCAGTCGTCCCCCTCGAAGCCGTCCTCCGGCCGCTGGTGCACGTCGAGATCCCGTACCTCACGCTCGGCGGCCTCCAGTTCCGCCGCGTCGATCGGTTCCACCTCATCCTCCCACGACGCCGGGGGCGAAACTGGAGCTCCCCCCCGCCCCGGCTTCCGCAACAGCCAGACAGCCACACCGACCAGCAGCAGCAGCCCCGCCAGAAGTGCCATGCCTCACGCTCCCGCGAGCAGTTCAGTCCCCGTCGCCGTGACCCTATGGGAAATCAGTGGCAGCTGCTCCGCGACCGGCCCGAACCGAATGGCCTGTTTGAGCGCCGCCAGACCAACCGCGATCCCCTCGGCATCACGCGCAAAGACCGAGGCCACCGGTTCGCCCCGAACCACCTTCGCGCCGGGCCGGGCGGACACCACAAAGCCTACGCTGTGATCAATCGGCCCGCCGAGCACCCGGCGACCGCCGCCCATTTCGATCACGGCGAGTCCGAGCGGGCGCGGATCCACCGACGCCACCGTCCCCGCCTCCGGCGCCTCGAACAGCTCCACTGCGGCGGCCTGGGGCAGCAACCCGGGGTCCTCGATGATACGGGGATCGCCGCCCTGCGCCTCGATCAGCTGGCCGAACCGCTCCAGGGCGCGGCCCGACTGGATGGCGCCATCGATGGCACGCAGGGCCACCGAGCGATCGGTGGTCGACCCGGACAGGATCATCATCTCGACCGCGAACGCACGCACCAGGAGCTGCAGATCATCCGGCCCCTTCCCCTCCAGCGCCAGCAGGGCCTCCTCGACCTCAAGGGCATTGCCGATCGCGCGGCCCAGCGGCCGGTCCATCGCCGTGATGAACGCGGTCGTGCGGCAGCCGTGCGCGTCCCCGATTCCGACCATCGTCCGGGCCAGTTCGAGCGCCTGCGCCGGCTCGGTCATGAACGCCCCGCTGCCGGCCTTCACATCCAGCAGCAGGCCATCCAGCCCCTCGGCCAGCTTCTTCGACATGATGCTGGCGGCAATCAAGGGCACCGAAGCGACGGTGCCAGTCACATCCCGCAGGGCGTACAGCTTCCGATCGGCCGGGGCGATCTCGTCGCCCTGGGCGAACATCGCCAGCCCGATCCGTTCCACCTGGGCGCGCACCGCTGCGAGCCCCATATCGGTACGGAAACCGGGAATCGACTCCAGCTTGTCGACGGTGCCGCCGGTGTGACCGAGCCCCCGGCCGGACATCATCGGGACGGCGACGCCACAACTGGCCACCAGCGGGGCGAGCACCAGGGACACCTTGTCGCCGACGCCGCCAGTGGAGTGCTTGTCCACCCTCGGGACCTCCCACCGGCCGAAATCGAGCCGGCTCCCCGACTCGAGCATCGTGCCGGTCAGGGCGGCAAGCTCTCCGGGACTGAGCCCGCGCCAGACGACCGCCATGAGGAGCGCCGACATCTGGTAGTCGGGAATCTCCTCGCGGACATACGCCGTGACGAGAGCCCGCCAGTTGTCCGCGGAGAGCGTGGCGCCATCCCGCTTGCGTTCGATGAGTGACTGAACGAGCATTGGCGAGGAGATCGGAGAGAGGGAGAAGGGAGTGGGAACGGGGAACGGGGAACGGGCGAGAGAGTATCACCATTCTGTGCACTTGGCCACCCACGAGGAGCTTATGCGGGGATCGCTGACATTCACGATTGCGTTCTTGCTGCTGGCGCCGCCGCTCGCCAGCAGGGCGGCGGTCGCCCAGGGCGCCGACGAGTTCATTCGCGCCGGCGTCGAGGCGCAGCTCGCCCGCGACCCGGAGACGGGGCGGCACTGGATGGAACAGGCGGTCGCCGCCGACTCGAACAGCTACGAGGCCCGCTGGCGGCTGGCTGAGCTGCTGGTCGACATCGGGAAGCAGACCCCGGATTCGGTCAAGAGTGCCGCGCGGGATTCCCTCTATGCCCAAGCGGAGGCGCAGGCCAAGGTCGCGGTCGCGCTCAACCCCGATGGAGCCGACGGGCACTATACCCTTGCCGCGGGCATCGGGCGGGCGTCGCTCACCATGGGCAAGAAGGAGCGGGTGAAGCGGGCCGGCGAAATCCGCACCGAGGCGCTCCGCGCGATCGAACTTGACCCGGCCCACCACAAGGCGTATCACGTCATGGGCCGGTGGAACGCCGAGATCATGCGACTGTCCGGACTGCAGCGCTTCTTTGCCAAAAGCTTTCTGGGCGGCAAGATCTTCAACGCCGCCGCGTGGGACAGCGCCGTGGTCTACATGGGCAAGGCGCTGGAGCATTCGCCGGACAACATTTACCATCACCTCGACATGGCGGAAATCCTGATCGACCGGGACCGCTTCACCGAAGCCCGCACCCACCTGGCCCGGATCGGGGAGTTGCCGGTCTTCGACGTCATGGACCCCTCCTACAAGGAGCGGGCGGCGCTGCTGCTGACCCGAACGCAGGGAAAGAAGGACAAGGGCAGCTGACCGGCCAGCCCCGCCAACCGACTTGACCATGCAGCATCCCCCGGGAGAAACTTCCGCTCCTTCGACAGGCTGCCCATGACCGTCACATCCGTTGTCCCGGAAGAGCTTGAGCGCCTGCAGGCGCGGGTGCGCGAACTCGAGCAGGAGCGGAAGCACCTGCTCGCCGTGCTCGACATCCTCCAGGAAATCGCCGGTTCGCTCCATTTCACCGACATCATGCAGTCGATCGCGCGGCGGCTGGGCGAGGCGTTCGGGCTGGATCGCGCCTCCATCTTTCTCGCGGAGAAGGATGGGCAAACCGCGCGGCTGGTGGCGAGCTTCGAGGACCCGAGCATCCGCAATTACGTCGTGGACCTCGACCGCTACCCGGAGCTGCGGCGGGCGCTGAAGGAGAACGAAACCGTCTACATCCCCGACGTGGAGCTGGACCCGGCGATGACGCATCTGCGCGGGGCCTTCGAAACGCGCCGGGTGCGAACGATTACCGTCGTGCCGATCAGCTGGCGCGGTGCCTCGATCGGCGCGATCCTCCTCCGCACCTTCCGCGATGGCCCCGCGTTCTCCGAAACCGACGTCCACTTCTGCCAGGTGATTGCCAGCCTTACGGCCAAGGCGCTGCGCAGCGCCCACCGGTTTGAGCGGCTCCAGGCCCGGGTCGGCGTGGGCCCGGGGCATCGGGCGGCGGAACGGGAGCGCGTCGCGCTGATCGGCTTTCTGCGACGGCTGCTGGATGAATTCGCCACGCGGGAAGGCCCCTGGAGCGAGGGCGTGCTGGCCCGGGCGAGCGCGGAGGAGATCGAGCGGCTGGTTGGTGTCGCGCTCACCGTGCTGGGCCAGGAGGCGGCGGCACGGTAGTGGCCGCATACATGCGGCCACTGCGCCGCCGCCGGCCATGACCCCCGCCACCCGCGCCGCCGAGCTGCGGAAACTGCTCGATCGCGCCAATCACGCCTACTACGTCCTCGACGCGCCGGAAGTCAGCGACGCCGAGTACGACCGCTGGATGGGGGAGCTGCACGCCCTCGAAGCAGCCCACCCCGAACTCCTCACCCCCGACAGCCCGACGCAGCGCGTGGGGGCGGACCCCGCCGCGTCGCTGCAGAAGCACACCCACCTCCGCCCGATGATGTCGCTCGCCAATGCCTTCACGCCCGAGGCACTGACGGCGTGGGAGGACAAGAATGCCCGGATCACCGCGGATGCACGCGGCGGGGGGTACACCACGGAAGTAAAGATCGACGGCTCGGCCGTGAGCCTGACCTACCGGAATGGCGTCCTGGTGAGCGGGGCCACCCGGGGCAACGGGCGGGCAGGCGAGTTGATCACGGAAAACCTCAAGACCCTGCCGGATCTCCCGCTCCTGCTGGCTGGCACTCATCATCCCGGGCTGATTGAGATTCGCGGCGAGGTCTACCTGCCACGCACCGCCTTCGAGCGGCTGAATCGCGAACGGGCGCTGGCGGGGGAGCCGCTGTACGCCAACCCCAGAAATACCGCAGCCGGAAGCCTGAAGCTGCTCGATTCAAAGGTCACCCGATCTCGCCGGCTCCGGATGTATGCCTTTCATGTCGAGGTCATCGAAGGCTCACTGAGCGTGCGAACGCAGTGGGAGGTGCTGGAACAGCTCGCGAGCTGGGGCTTCCCGGTGGAGCCGCATCGCAGGCGCCATCCCGACCTCGCCTCGGTCCACGCCGAGGTGGAGCGACTCGAGCGACAGCTGCGGAAGTTGCCGTTCGATGCCGATGGCGTCGTGGTGAAGATCGACCAGCTCTCGCTGCATCGGGAGCTGGGCGACATCAGCGAACGCGAACCGCGGTGGGCCATCGCCCGGAAATTCGCGCCCGAGGTCGCCGTCACTCGGCTGCTCGACATCCAGCTCAACGTGGGGCGGACCGGCGCCCTGAATCCCTTCGCCGTGCTGGCACCGGTCGAAGTGGGCGGCGTCACAATCTCCAGCGCCACCCTGCACAACGAGGACCTGATCGAGACGAAGGATCTGCGGATCGGGGACTGGGTCGAGGTGATCCGGGCCGGTGAGGTCATCCCGCAGGTGGTCGGGCCGCTGCCCGATCGGCGGGATGGAAGCGAACGCCCCTACGCCGTGCCCGACCGTTGCCCGCGGTGCAGCACGACGGTGGTTCGCGACCCGGAGGAGGCGATCCGCTACTGTCCCAATCCGGTCTGTCCTGGCAGGGTCTTCGAAGGCATCGTCCACTTCGCCTCGCGCGACGCGCTCGACATCCGCGGCCTCGGCGCCGAGCGGGTGCGGCAGCTGCTCGACGCCGGCCTCATCCACGATGTGGCGGACCTCTACTCGCTCACCGCCGGTCAGCTCGTCACTCTGGACCGCTTCGCGGAGCAGTCGGCCTCCCAGCTGGTGGCGGGGATCGCCGCAGCCCGCGCGCGCCCGCTCGCGCTGCTGCTCTTCGGCCTGGGGATCCGGCATGTCGGGAAGACCGTCGCCCAGCTGCTCGCACGGCGCTTCGGCACCATGGCCGCTCTCGCGGCCGCGAGCGAGGCGGAAATCGAGGCGGTCCCCGGCGTCGGTCCGACGATTGCCCAGGCGGTGGCGGAGTTCTTCGCCACAGCCGCGAACCGGGAGCTGATCGCGCGACTCGCTGCCGCGGGTGTCGCCCAGACTGAGCCGAATGCCGTGACGAGCGGCGGCCCACTCACGGACCAGACCTACGTGCTCACCGGCACGCTGCCCTCGCTGTCGCGGCAGCAGGCGACCGAACTGATCGAGCGCGCCGGCGGGCGGGTGGCGGGCAGCGTGAGCAAGAAGACCACGGCGGTTGTCACCGGCGATGAGGCAGGAGCCAAACTGGCCAAGGCGCGGGAACTGGGAGTCGAGATCATCGATGAAACGGAGCTCAAGCGGAGGGTGGAGGGATAGGGGGTTGGGCGATTGGGCGATTGGGCGATTGGGCGATTCGCCCAATGTAGTTGCTGTCATCCTGAGCGCGCAGCGCGAAGGATCCCTGTGACTCGGAGCCTGACTCAGGCTTCGGCTCCGGGCTGAAGAGATCCTTCGTCGCTTCGCGCCTCAGGATGACAGGCACTATCTCCGCGCCTCGCGCCCGCCCCCCGCTTGCCCCTCCCCACCCTGCTCTCTACGTTTCGGCACCTTTACCGAGTGACTTCCCATGGCTACGACTGCCGTGACGGCCCCCGACGGTTGCCTGGTGCTCAGCTGGCAGAGCATTCATCAGCTGCGGCAGGTGCTGGAGCGTGATGCGGGGATGCAGGCCGCGACATGGCTGCAGGAGGCGGGTTTCGCTGGTGGTGAAACCATCGCTGCGGTCTATACCGAGTGGCTGGCCGAGCGCTACAGCGTCGGCCGGCCGGCATCGCTCGACGTGCGCCACCTCGGTGAGACACTGTCGGCGTTCCTGCAGGAACATGGCTGGGGCACTCTGGAGGTCTCGCCGCTGACGCCCGCCGTGCTCGCCCTCGACTCTTCCGACTGGTGGGAGGCTGAGCCGGCGACCGGTGCGGCCTATCCCTCCTGCCACCTCTCCTCCGGGCTGCTGGCCGAGTTCCTGACCCGGGTGTCGGAGACGACGCTCGGCGTGATGGAAGTCGAGTGCCGCTCACGCGGCGACGCGCGCTGCCGCTTTCTGGCGGGTGCGCCGGAGACGCTGCAGATCCTGTATGAGCGGATGGCCGGCGGGAGCAGTTACGCCGGTGGGCTCGGCATCCCCGAACCGGGCTGAGGGGCATGGCGTACAACATCCGGAAGAACAAGAGCGTGGATCACGAGCCCGCCACGGGGACTGAGCGGCAGAAGAACGGTCTGCAGGAACTTGGATCGCTGGCGTTCGGCCTGTTGGTGATGTTTCTGGTCTACCTGCTGGTGCGGCGGTTTTTGTTCTAGATGACGGATCCTGCATCCTTTACTGTCTTGCCTTGACGCCCCGCCAGAGGTCCACCGCACCGACCATGATTCTGGTTCCCACCGAATGACCGTAGAATATCAGTTCGACTGAATCCCCCGCGGAAAACCCACTCGTGGATCGCCAGAGTGGCCGCCCGTCGGCCGAGTACGCGCAGCTCCCGTCGGTCAGGACCTCGATCCTGAGCCGGTGCCACTGCCCATCCCGCAGGCGCTGCAATCCGGTCGCAACGCTGTATCCTCCGCCCGCCGTGAATTGCATCTGGTTCAGGTTGGCGGCCCCCTCGCCACTCGGAAAGTCGAGGGTGCAATAATTCGTGAACGTCACCCCATCCCGCAGCGCGACAGTGTTGGTCCCGATTGCCATCTTCAACTGCTGCCACTTGGTCCGCTCGATCGGGAGGTTGAGCCTGGCTTCGATCCCCAGCCCACCCAGGACGGCATAGCGGCGGGGGGAGACGACACCGCTTTCGAACGTCTCGTCACCATTGGGGAGGAGGACGGATCCGCCACTGCCCAGGGATTCCGTCCGTGGAGAAGGCGTCCCGAACCTGGTCCATCCGGCCCACTCCGCATCGGTCCAGCGGATGCTGTCGAGCGGCTGTGCGGAAGCGCGCTCTACCCGCAGCGCGATGCTAGCGGAGCGCCAGCCACCCGCCGTGACCAGGACCCGCACCGTACCGGGTCTGAGGGGAGTTAGCACCCCGGTCACGGAATCGACCACCGCGACGGTCGGGTCGCTCACCGTCCACCGCACCACCGCGGCCGGCAGCCTGACCAGCCGTCCATCGGCACTTCTCCCCTCGATGCGGAGCCCATGGGGCAGACCTGTCACCGGCATGGCGACCGGAGCAACCACCCGGAGGGTGTCGAGGTAGCGCCTTGAATCGGTGACGCTGGGCCGCCAGACGGACCCATAGACGATGGTTAGGTCGTCTTCGGGGTACACCGTGCGAGCCAGATCGGGGAAGTGGGTGGGGAATGCCCGAAGCCATGACCGTCCCGCATCATCGTCAGTCTGGATGGCAAGAATCCACTTCCCGTCGCCGCTGACGGTGGCGTCAGAGGTCGGCCTGGCATCGATAACGTCCAGCCCGCTTCCATCCAACTCCACGCCGACGAGTGCCTGGCTGGCCCGGGTGCTGTCACCACGCCGCACCGCCAGGACCCTCGATGGCCCCTCCCATCCCGCGAGTGTCATATAGGTGGCACCGGGATCGTCGCGACAGTACGGCCCCGCACCGGCGAAGGTCACCCAGCAGAGTTCCTGCCCGTCCCCACTCTCCAGGTGACGAATGAACGCGATGCGGCTCCCGTCTGGAGACCAGGCCGGGGTCCGATCGATGTCCGGCCCGTGGGTCAACTGGCGCACCTGACCGGTGGCGACATCGAGGATCCCGAGATCCGCGTCCGCATCGTCGCGCGGAGTCCAGCGCGCCGTCGAGAACACGAGGAATCTTCCGTCCGGTGACCAGTTCGGCTGAACGTCGTCCCCCGGACTGTTGGTGAGACGGCGCAGGGTACCATCGGCCTCCTGGAGAAAGATGTCGGTCAGTCCGGTGTCGCCGGTGATCCGGGTGAAGGCTACGCGTTTGCCGTCTGGTGCGACGGCGAACCGGTCGTACCGTCGTTCGCCGGTCCGGATCGTCAGGTCAGCACCGGAGGAGGGATTGATGGCGTGAGTCCGGTCCCACTCCGCCAATCGGAGAGGCACACTCGTAAGGATCGTCGCGCCTGGCGGCGAGGCCCGGGCGACGAGCAGTTCCACATCCGGGGACAACGGCGCCTGACGCCATGGCCGCAGGGCCACCAGGGTGAGCAGCGCCAATCCGCCCAATGCGGCCGCGACCGTTCTCCGCCCAAGGCCAAAGCGCAGCCCGAAGGGAAGCGCCCGTACCAGTCGACGGACCCGCTCGCTCTCGGCGGAGGCATGCAACAGCTCGCTGGCGACTACCGCGGCGGACCGGGTGTCACCATGAGCACGGGCGAGCGTGAGGGTCCGGTGGAGCGCGACGGCCAGTGACGCTTCATCCCCGCCGATGGCGAGGAACCGCAAGGCACGGTGCAGCGACGCCCGGTCGTCGCCCGCGCACGTGAGGCAGGCACGACCCAGCTCCGTCGCGAGCTCACGATGCTCATCTTCCGCGACGCCACGCAGCACCGCCGCGGCGATCTCATCGTGGCCCGCGGTCCAGCCCTCTCCTGTGCGCGCCACGTAGCCGCGGGTCTCGAGTCCCGAAAGCAGTGGCGCGAGCTGACCCGGTGCACCCGTCGCCATCTCGAGCAGGTCGAGCGACAGGGGAGTCGCGGCCACGGCCAGCGCCACCAGCAGACGCCGCTCCGGCGCACTGAGCGACGCAAGGCGCGCCGCCAGGGGATCGCCCTCACTCAACCGGCTCACGGCGGCGGCGCGATCCTCGGAATGCCACTCGCCCTGCGCGATCACCAGGTCGCCGCGCTCGAGCGCCAGCTGCAGTATTCCGGCGACCCGCGATCGGGTGATTGCGGAGCGGGCGGGGCAACGGAGCGAGATCTCCAAGCCGGCCTGGTTCGGCGAGCTGAACGGTCTCAACGCGGACCCGACCGGGAAGCGCCTCGTGCTCACGGGCTGGAACACGGGGACCTATGACACTCTGGCCGTTGCGGTGGCCGGCGTGGATGGCGGCGCCCCGGTGTTCTGGACCCGGAGCTACGCCGAGGGAGGCGGGGCCAGGTTCCTGAACGACGGATCGGTCCTGTTCCAGTACCGCCCCACCCAGGAATCCATGGCACTGGTCCAGCTCCGCGGACCGGCTCGGCGTGGTGCCTCGTCCCGTGGACGGGGTGAGTGTTTCGGGTGATCTGAAGCGCGCCGCCATCCTGGAGCGGGACTATCACGGCGATGCCTGGATGAGCCGGATCGTGCGGCCGTAGGGTCGTCTCCGGTGCTCGCGTCATCCACCCCAGCGGTGCATCTTCCTCGGCAGTGACAACCCCGCATACCCGCCTCGCCGCCGCCCTCGCCGATCGCTACACCATCGAGCGCGAGCTGGGCCAGGGCGGCATGGCCACGGTGTATCTCGCCGAAGATCTCAAGCACCACCGCAAGGTGGCGGTGAAGGTGCTGCGTCCGGAACTCGCCGCGACCATGGGGCCGGAGCGCTTCGCCCGGGAGATTGAGGTCGCCGCCCGGCTGCAGCATCCCCACATCCTCGGCCTCCTCGACTCCGGCGAAGTGGACGGCTTCTTCTACTACGTGATGCCGTACGTGGACGGGGAGACCCTGCGGGACCGGCTGGCCCGGAGCGGCGAACTGCCGGTGCACGAGGCGGTGCGGCTGCTGGGAGAGATCGCCGACGCCCTGGCGGCGGCCCACAAGGGCGGCGTGGTGCACCGAGACATCAAGCCGGAGAACATCCTGCTCTCAGGCCGGCACGCGATGGTCATGGACTTCGGCGTGGCCAAGGCGGTGACCGAGGCCTCGGGCCGGCAGCAGCTCACCACGGCGGGGGTGGCGCTGGGTACGCCGGCCTACATGGCGCCGGAGCAAGCCACCGCCGACCCGCACCTCGACGGGCGGGTGGACATCTACGCGCTGGGCGTCACCGCCTACGAGATGCTCACCGGGCATCCCCCCTTCCACGGGCTCAACCCGCAGCAGACGCTGGCGGCGCACGTGACGCAGGCGCCGGTGGCGGTGGGGCAGCGGCGGCCGGGGCTGTCGCCGGCGCTGGAGAGCGTGGTGATGCGCTGCCTGGAGAAGCGGCCGGCGGACCGGTTCCAGACGGCCGACGAGCTGGTGGCGGCGCTGGAACCGCTGGCCACGCCGAGCGGCGGGATGACGCCGACCCACACCATGCCGGTGGCGGCGGTGCTCGCGCCGCCCGGCGCCTCGCGCTGGGCCAAGTGGGCGGTCGGTGCCCTGGTGGTTGCCGCCGCCGGGTTCGGCGCCTGGCATTTCCTGGGCACCCAGCCGATCACAGTGGCCCTCGGCCGCTCGGAACAACTCACCACGGAGGCAGGCCTGGAGATCCAGGCGGCCATCTCTCCGGACGGCAAGCTGGTGGCGTATTCCGCCGGGAATAGCGCACGGATGCGGATCTTCCTGCGGCCGGTGGGCGGCGGCCGCACCATCCCGCTCTCCGACGACAGCTCGGCGGTGGAGACCCAGGCGCGCTGGAGCCCCGACGGGAACAGTCTGCTATTTCTCACCCGCCGGGGCGTGTCCGTGGCGCCCGCCCTGGGCGGCAACTCGCGTCCGGTGGTGGCGCCCGGTCCGACGGGCGCCCGTGTGATGACGGCGACCTGGTCTCCCGACGGCCTGGAGATCGCCTTTGTGCGCGGAGACACGCTCCAGGTGCAGCCGCTTTCCGGCGGTACCGGCCGCCCGATCACCACCGCCGAACGGCTCCATTCCTGCAGCTGGTCTCCCGACGGCCGGTGGATCGCGTGCGTGAGCGGCAACACCTCCGCGGTGATTCCCGGGTCAGGTTTCGGCAACCGCGCACCGAGCGACATCGTGATCGTGCCAGCCACTGGCGGTGATCCGGTTCCGCTGCACGCCGGCGGTGTGAACCAGAGCCCGATCTGGTCCCCGGACGGGCGCCACCTGTTCTTCCTCTCCGATCGTGACGGCCCGCTCGACGTCTACGCCGTGACGCTCTCGTCGTCCGGCCGGCCGCGCGGAGAGACGGCGCGGCTGACCACCGGTCTGGGCGCCATCTCCATTGCGCTCTCCGCAGATGGGCAGCGGCTGGCCTATGCCACCTACTCGGCGCGGGCCAACATCTGGGCGCTGCCGATTCCCGTGGGCGCGCCCACCAGCGCCGAAGCGGCAACGCCGATCACCAGCGGCAGCCAGGTCATCGAGACCCTCCGGGTGTCGCGGGATGGCCGCTGGCTGGTGTTCGATTCCAATCTCCGGGGCAACTCGGACATCTACCGGGTGCCGGTGGATGGCGGCCAGCCGGAGCAGCTGACCACGGATGCGGTAGACGAATTCGCCCCGGATCTGTCGCCGGACGGCAAGGCAATCGCCTATCACGTCTACCGAACCGCCATTCCGGATATCGAAGCCAAACCGCTTGATGGCGGGGCGATTGAGCTGGTGGCCGGGAATCCCGAACGAGAGAGCTACCCCGTCTGGTCACCCGACGGGCGCTCGATCATGTACCTGCTCGACGGCTCGATCAACATCGCCCGCCGGAGCTCAGGTGGGAAATGGGCGCTATCGTCACTGCTGGTTGGGGACGAGGCCTTCTTTGCCGAATGGTCTCCGGACGGAGCCTCGGTGGCATACGGGGGATTGAAAGGAAGGATCCTGCTTGTACCGCTTGCCGGAGGGATCCCGCGCCAGCTCCATCAGCCGGGCCCATCCGTCCCGGAAGCGGAAGGTGTCCGGTGGAGTCGCGACGGGCGCACGATCTACTACAAGGCGCACGACGCCGAGGGCCAGACCTCGTTCTGGAGCGTCAGCGCCGCCGGTGGCACGCCACGCTTGCGGGTGCGCTTCTCCGATCCGGATCGGCAATCCAGCCGGGAAGATTTCGCGGTGGACGCACGGCGGTTCTACTTCACGATCGAGGACCGGCAGAGCGACGTGTTCGTGGCGGAGCTGACCTCGCGGTGAGTGCCGACGTGACCTACGCGAGCGCCGCCCCTTCAGCATCTCCCTCATCCGAGGCCGCACCATGAGCCTGGAACGCCTTACCGTTGCCCTCGCTGACCGCTACCGCATCGAGCGGGAGCTGGGCGCGGGCGGCATGGCCACGGTGTATCTGGCCCACGACGTGCGGCACGACCGCAAGGTGGCCCTCAAGGTGCTGCGCCCCGAGCTGGCGGCGATCCTGGGGGGCGAGCGGTTCCTGGCCGAGATCAAGACCACCGCCAATCTCCAGCACCCGCATATCCTGAGCCTGTTCGATTCGGGCGAGGCCGAGGGCCTGGTGTACTACGTCATGCCGTTCGTGGAGGGCGAGAGCGTGCGCGACCGGCTGGTGCGGGAGCGGCAGCTGCCGGTGGAGGACGCCATCCGGATCGCCCGCGAAGTGGCCGACGCGCTGGCCTACGCGCACGACCACGGGATTGTGCACCGGGACATCAAGCCCGAGAACATCCTGCTGCACGGCGGGCACGCGATGGTGGCCGACTTCGGCATCGCGCTGGCGGCCAGCCGGAGTGACGGCGGCAGCCGGATGACCGAGACGGGGATGAGCCTGGGGACGCCGCACTACATGGCGCCCGAGCAGGCCATGGGAGAGCGCGACATTTCGCCCAAGGCCGACGTGTACGCGCTGGGGTGCGTGTTGTACGAGATGCTCTCGGGTGAGCCGCCGTTCAACGGGCCCACCGCCCAGGCGATCATCGCCCGGGTCATGACCGAACAGCCGCGCTCGCTGGTGCTGCAGCGCCATACCATCCCGCCCCAGATCGAAGCGGTGGTGGCTCGTGCGCTGGAGAAGCTGCCGGCGGACCGGTTCGCGACCGCGGCAGCCTTTGGTGAGGCGCTCGCGAATCCGGCGGGTTTCGTCCAGTCGGGTGCCGCGACCGGCTTCCAGGCGGCGGGGCAGGCGCGGCGCGACTGGCGCAGCCGGGTCGCGCTTCCCGCGGTCGGTGCGGCCCTGGCGATGTCGGCGATCGCAGTCTGGGCGCTGTTCCGGCCGGCGCCGCCGGCGCCGGTTTCACGGTACAGTCTGGTGTTGCCGCGGGCGTCGGCGCCCCTGGTGGACGGCGCCGCCCAGGTGGCGGTCGCTCCCGACGGCTCCCGGATCCTGTACCTCGGGCCGTCGCAGGCGGGAGGGCCGTTCGTCGGCCAGTTGTGGCTCAAGGAGCGGAGCAGCGACCGGGTGATCCCGCTGACCGCGACCGTGGGGGCAGCGAGCGCGACCTTCTCGCCCGACGGCCGCTGGATCGCGTACGGGGAGGGCGGAACTCTCAAGAAGATCCAGCTCGGCGGGGGCGCGGCCATCGTGGTGTCCGACTCGATGGCGTCCGGAATCCCGCCGGCCTGGCTCGACGATGGCAGCATCGTGTACGTCGGACTGGGGGCCCGCGGCCTGCGGCGCGTTCCCGAGGGGGGCGGAGCGGCGACCTGGGTCTGGCCGGCGGATTCCGGGAGCCTCCGGGGGGACGTGAGCCCCCTGCCGGGCGGCCGCGGCGTCCTGTTCAGCCGCTGCGCGAGTGCCGACTGCAGCACCCGCGACGTGATGGCGCTGGACCTGCGTTCGGGCGTTGCCCATCGGGCCTTGGCGGGGGCTGTATCGGGACGATTCCTCCCGAGCGGCCACCTGCTGGTCGTGCGCTCCGACGGCGCGGCACTCGTGCTCCCGTTCGACCTCACGTCGCTCGAGCCGCGCGGGTCGCCGGTCGCCGTACTCGACAGCGTGCTGGTTGACCAGTCCGCGCAGGCACAATTGGACGTGTCCCGGTCCGGCATGCTCGTCATGCTGCGCGGCGCGAGTGGTCAGGAAGTGCGGCACAATCTGCTGTGGGTGGACCGGACGGGCCGGGAGACCCCGATCGATATGGGCGGCCCGGTCCAGCTGACGGGACTGGGCAATGCCGGATGGGCGCTGTCACCCGACGGCCGGCGGCTGGCCATCAGTCTGACGGGAGAGGCCGACGCCATCTGGGTCAAGGAACTGCCCTCGGGGCCGCTGTCACGGGTGACCTTCGACAGCACGGCGACCGCCTTCCGGCCCCGGTGGCTGCCCGGCGCACGGGCACTGATCTATGTCGCAGCCTCGGACAGCGGGCTGGACCTGCGCCGGGTGAACGCCGATGGTACCGGCGGCAACGCCGTCCTGGCGCGGAACCCGCGGAACCTGTATGAGGGCGCCGTCAGCGCCGACGGCCGCTGGATCGTGGCCCGTACGGCCGGAGGCGTGGGCCGCCAGGGACGCGACATCGTCGGCTACCGCGTGGGTGACACGACCGCCGTGCCATTGATGGCCAATCCCACGTTTGACGAGTCCGCGTTCGCCCTCTCGCCCGACAGCCGGTGGATCGCCTACGAATCCGACGAGACCGGGCGCCGTGAGGTGTACGTGCGGCCGTTCCCGGCCACTAACGGCGGCAGGTGGCAGGCCTCGACCACCGGCGGGATGGCGCCCGTGTGGGCGCGGAACGGCCGGGAACTGTTCTTCGTGGATGCCCAGCGCCGGATGATCGCCGTGACGGTCGGCGGCGGAATGGAACCTCACTTCGGTGAGCGGCGCGCCCTGTTCACCCTTTCCCCTGACGACTACCTGGACGACAACACCTACTACACGCCGTTCGACGTCGGCGCGGACGGACGGTTCATCATGGCGCGGAGGGTCAGGACGGAGGCGGGAGACGCGGTGCCGCTCATCGTGGTGGAGAACTGGTTCACGGAACTCGGGCAGCGGCTGCAGCAGAGATGAGGGCATGAGCGGGGCCGGGGGTGGCCCCGCTCCAGCCGGCTGAGGACCTCTCGCGGCAAACGTGAGCCCGGGTGCGTCCGGCTGGCGTTGTCCCCCGGTAGAGCGTAGTTTTCCGCTCGCGTCGCCCGCCCGTTCCCGCCCAGCCCGACAGGACTCCCGTGGACCTCAAGACCCAGCTGCAGGCCAGTCTCGGCGACGCCTTTGCCATCGAGCGCGAGCTCGGCGGCGGCGGCATGTCGCGGGTCTTCGTGGCCCGCGAGGTCCGGCTCTCCCGCAAGGTGGTCATCAAGGTCCTGAATCCGGCGCTGGTGGAGGGCCTCAACGCCCAGCGCTTCGAGCGGGAGATCCTATTGGCTGCCTCGCTGCAGCAGGCCAATATCGTCCCGGTGCTGGCCGCCGGAGACGTGGACGGGCTGCCGTACTTCACCATGCCGTTCGTCGAAGGGGAGTCGGGATAGGAATTTCAATCGGGCTCGGTCGAGTATCCGGCGAACGTACGGCGCGATCGCCGACCCCGCAAGGGCCGGCGGGCGCTCGGCGGCCTGCCCGCCGCCCGCCGCCGCGCCTCGGTGGCCGTCCGGACGGCGTTGCCCGTGGGCGCCCGGTCGCCGCGGGGACCGATCGGACGCCCCGGTGGGACTGACGCGCACACCGAACGTCCCCGCGCGTGATCGGGGCGTCGGGGTGAGGCTCAGCGGGCCTGGTGGGCCGCGGCGGGTCGTCGCGTGGCGCCCGGTCCAGACGGTCCCCGGGTCGAGGGCGGACTCCGCGCGTCGGCGTGGGCCGCCGTCGCGGCGCGGGGGCGGAGGTGCGCGAGGATCTGGTCGATCACCGACGGTTGCGTGATGAACGCCACGATCCGCATGGCGCCGTGGCAGGCCGGGCACGCGAGCGGGTCGACCTCGAAGATCTGCTGGAGCAACGCCGCCCATCGGCGGCTGGCCTCGGTCGGCGCCAGTCGTGGCGCGGGGACGGTCGCGGGCGGCACCGCCGCCGCCGCGGTCGCCGCCTTGCCCCGCATCCCGCGGGGGCGGTTGGCGTACCAGCCGTAGTACCGCGTGGTCACGTGACCCTTGTCCGGAATGTGGACCAGCACGCGGGCCAGGAACTCGAGCGGGTCCACGGTCTCGGTCCCCGCCGTCGGTCCCTCGGACTTGTCGGACCGGTAGGTGACCGCCTTCGCCGTCCGGTCGTAGGTCAGCCGTTCCAGGGCGACGGGATTCCGCGCGCAGTACCGCGCGAGCCGGGTGGCAAAGGCCCGGTCGTCCTCCGACACCCAGACGGCCGTGTGCACGTGGAACCCCGAGTGCGGCCACGTGAGCATCCCGGCGGCTTGGTCCTCGTCGAAGAGGGCCAAGCGCACGAACAGCCGCAAGACGGCGCGGCGGAACGCCTCCGTCAACCGCGCCGTGTCGTGCACCGGCCACGCGACGAACGTGCCGTCGGGCCGGAAGCCGCCGTCGGTGACGAGGAGATGGAGGTGCGGATGCCAGTTGGCGCGCGAGCCGTGCGTCTGCAGACAGGCGACGATGCCGACCGCGAGCTCGCGCTCGCCGGTCAGCGTGCGAATGGCGGCCGTGACGGTGCGGGCGGCGACGCGCGCGATCTCGCCGAGCAGGCAGCGGCGGTACAGGCAGTAGGCGCGCAGCCTCTTGGGGATGGTGAGCACGACCTGTCGGTGCGGCACGGGCGCGAGGAGCGTCGTGTCCAGCCACTGTGTCCAGATCGCGAGGCGCTTGGCGTGACAGCTCGGGCAGAAATACCGGCACTTGCACGAGAACGCGAGCAGGTATTCGTGCGTACAGGCGTCGCAGCGGATGCGGGCGAAGCCGTGCTCCAGCACGCCGCACGCGAGGAACTTATCGGCCACCTGCGCGACGACCGAGCGCCACGGGCCGTACTCGCGCGCGAAGCGCTCGTCGTAGACCGTCTGCAGGCGGTGCAGATGATCCGAGACCAACCGAAAGAGCGGCGACGCCTGGGGGCGCCGGGGTTTGTAGACGCCGCGCGCGGCCGCCGCCGCGTCTGCCATTGGCGCTCCGTGACCGTGGAGCGCCGAGCATACGCACGATCCCCGCGCAGACCACCACCATCGGATTGCGCGAGGGGCTCTTCGAACGCAAGATACGAGTGCGCTGGCCTAAGGGCTCACGCTCTCCATGCTGTTCTGCCGCGTGCAGACCGCCCTGTCCATTCCGTCGGTGTTTCTGGTCGTGGTCATAATGGCGAGGAACCGGGCGGCACGATGCAGCGACGCCCGGTCGTCGCCCGCGCACGTGAGGCAGGCACGACCCAGCTCCGTCGCGAGCTCACGATGCTCATCTTCCGCGACGCCGCGCAGCACCGCCGCGGCGATCTCATCGTGGCCCGCGGTCCAGCCCTCTCCGGTGCGCGCCACGTAGCCGCGGGCCTCGAGTCCCGAAAGCAGTGGCGCGAGCTGACCCGGTGCACCCGTCGCCATCTCGAGCAGGTCGAGCGACAGGGGAGTCGCGGCCACGGCCAGCGCCACCAGCAGACGCCGCTCCGGCGCACTGAGCGACGCAAGGCGCGCCGCCAGGGGATCGCCCTCACTCAACCGGCTCACGGCGGCGGCGCGATCCTCGGAATGCCACTCGCCCTGCGCGATCACCAGGTCGCCGCGCTCGAGCGCCAGCTGCAGTGCTTCGACGGCGAGCAGAGGAGCGCCGTGTGACGCCCGCCAGAGCGCCGTCGCGAGGCGGCGGGACCAGTCGCCATCCGGCACCGCAGCCAGTCCGGCCATCAGGGCCTCGCACTCGGCTTCCGTGAGCGGCTCCAACCGGTGGACCGGTGCCGCGGGGAACAGTGGTCCGCCTGTCGCCCCCGGGCGGGCCGCGGTCACCAGCAGCACCCGAGCGGTACCAATCCGGTTCGCGGCGCCCGCCAGCACCTGACGGGACGCATGATCGGCCCAGTGCAGATCGTCGATGAAGAGGGCGAGCGGCCGCTCGTCAGACACGGCGGAGAGCAGTTCGGCGAGAGCGGCACTGCGCTGATGCAACAGATCAGCACCAACCGCTGGAGCGGCAGCACCGGGGAAGAGTGACGCGAGAGGCGGGTGGAGGCCGAGCAGTGGACCGGCGAGCGCGGGAGAGATGCCGGTGACCCCGGGAAGGTCGGCGAGCAGCCGGACCGTGCCGGCTGCGAGGCTGAAACTCATCTCCTGTTCGCCC
>Ga0163153_10001291_pt1 | contig 39740 bp, 37 predicted proteins | sample OliLakLV19MP6IB1_FD_148629 | JGI IMG/M metagenome (GOLD analysis project Ga0163153, IMG submission 148629) | Freshwater microbial mat bacterial communities from Lake Vanda, McMurdo Dry Valleys, Antarctica - Oligotrophic Lake LV.19.MP6.IB-1 | ecosystem: Environmental > Aquatic > Freshwater >... | reverse complement strand
CCGCTGATCGCTGCTGCAATTCACGGCGTAGTTTCAGCAAACGAGGCAGATGTGCGGCAACTTCGAACAAACCGAACAGGGCCAGTTCGGAGCTGTCCCACCAACATTCCATGCCGGTCGTACGCATCTGTTCGCCACCAATGCCCACGAAACGGGCTTGTGGGTATTGCAGTTTGAGCTTTGCTATCAGCGCAGCGCCTAGTTGGTCGCCGGATGTCTCACCGGCAACCAGGGCGATGATGGGCTTGGCATTCATTTGGCAGCAGCGATCAGCGGATCAGACTTTTCTCGGTCTTTTCCAGGAAGCTAACCAATGGCTGGATCTCTGCTGAATGCTCAGCCATTTCCTGCAGTTTCAGTTTGGCTTCTTCCAGCGGCAGACCGGAACGGTACAGTACTTTGTAAGCGCGGCGGACCTGTTGCACCTGTTCGGGAGTATAACCTCGGCGTTTCAAGCCTTCGGTATTGATACCTTTGGCTCTGGCTTTTTCGCCGGAAACCGTGACATAGGGCGGGATGCTCCGATTCACATGGCTGGCAAAAGACGTAAAGCTGTGTTCGCCGACGATGCAGAACTGGTGGATCAGGGTGTAGCCCGAAAGAATGGCATAGTTGCCAACCGTTACATGGCCAGCCAATGAAGCATTATTGGCCATGATGATATTGTCGCCCAGTATGCAATCGTGCGCGATATGCACACAAGCCATGATCCAGTTATCGTTGCCAATGATGGTTTTACCACCACCTTGCGCGGAACCACGACTGAAGGTGCACAGCTCCCGGACATAGTTGTTGTCACCGATAATCAGCTCGGTATCTTCACCTGCATACTTCTTGTCCTGTGGTTCTTCACCCATGGAAGCGAATTGGAATATGCGGTTCTTTTTGCCGATCGTGGTCCGGCCGGTGATAATCACGTGCGGGCCAATCCAGCTGCCCGAATCGATACGTACCTTGGGCCCGATTATGCTGAAAGGACCAACCTCCACATCATCGGCCAGCTCGGCTTTAGGGTCGATCAGCGCCTGCGGATGAATTCGACTCATTTGTCTATACCGTCGACTTTGCCAGCGCACATGATCTCGCAACTGGCTACTTTTTTACCTTCCACCCGGGCTTCGCAAATGTATTGGCCCATGCTGCGAATAAGGCGCCTTTGTATTACGTCCAACTCGAGCTGGTCACCGGGTTTTATCACCTGGGTAAAACGTGCATTGTCGATTTTTACCAGGTAATACAACTCTCCCCGCCGCCCTTCCAGCTCGGCATCCAGATGCGCCAGCATGCCGGCCGCCTGGGCCATGGATTCAATAATGAGTACGCCCGGCATCACCGGTTTGCCGGGGAAATGACCATTGAAAAAGTATTCATTGATGGTGATGTTCTTGATTGCCACCAGTCTTTTTTCGGGTTCCAGTTGCATGGAAATGACCCTGTCCACCAGCAGGAACGGGTAGCGATGGGGCAGGAAGTGCATGATACGATCGACTTCGACCGGCTCTGTCAGAATGTTATTGGTCATTTTCGGTTGGGTCCGTTCTGCTTCGTTCCAATTTAAATACTTTCCGAGCCAATTGATCCAGTTTACGCAATCGTGACAGGTTACGTTGCCACTCTGTTATGGGTTGGGCGGGAATCAATGCACTCCATGTGGAGCCGGCTTCAGTAATGGGGTAGTAGGCAATGCTTCTGGCGGCAATGGTGACGTGATCGGCAATCTCGATATGCCCCTGGATGCCGCAACCACCACCCAGCATACAATAACGCCCAACGCGCGTGCTTCCTGCAATGCCTGCTTTTGCAGCCATAGCTGTATGCGCCCCAACGTATACATTATGGCCAATTTGCACCTGGTTATCGGTACGAACATCCTCTTCCAGTACGGTATCGCCAATTGCACCACGATCAATGGTAGATCCTGCGCCAATTTCGCAATCATCGCCTATGCGAACCTTGCCCAATTGGGGAACTTTTTCCCAATGATCACCTGCGAATGCCAGGCCAAATCCATCAGAACCAATCACAACGCCGGAGTGAACGATGACCCTCTGGCCCAGATGGGATTGATGATAAAGAGTGACATTGGCGTAAATTTGGCAACCTGCCCCCAGTTTGCTGTCACGGCCAATGACACTGCCCGGGCCGATGGAACAGGCGTCGCCAATTTCGCAATCCCTTTCGATGACAGCGTTTGGGCCAACGGCAACGTTTTTTCCGAGGCGGGCGGAAGGATGGACGAAAGCTGCGGGGTGGATGCCAGCCTCTTGCCGCGTGCTGGGGGCAAAAAGCGTGGCAATACGGGCATAAGCCAGGTAAGGGTCCCGGGCAATCAAGCTGTTTGTGGGACAACAGTCTGCGTCACCTGCTTTGAGCACTACGGCCCCGGCTTGCGTTGCATCCAGTTCGGCACGGTAGGCAGGATTGGCCAGGAAACTGACTTGGGAGTTGTTGGCAGCCCGCAGCGTACCAACACCATCAACGAAGTGGTCGGGATTACCTTTCAGTTCAAGATCGAAGCGCTCAGCAAGTTGTAACAAGCTGTACTTGCTCTGGTGGGTCAGCATCCGTCAGTAGACCTCTGAGAGGGAGTGTCAGCGATTCAACTGCTCGAGTTGGTCCGCAGTGTATTCGGCTTCCAACTGATCGAGTATCAAGTCGGTGATATCCAGGTCTGGGTTAGCGTATACCACGGGGCTTGAAAGAATCAGGTCGAAACCGTTGCGTTCAGCGATTTCCTGAACAGCCAGGTTGATTTCCTCTTCCAGTGTTTGTACTTCTTCGGTGCGGCGGAAAGACAATTCGTCACGCAGATCTTCTTTGCGACGGTTGATACTACGTTGTAATTCGCGAAATTCCCGTTCAGTCTGTAAAGAAGCATCCTGAGTAAGGTCGCCACGGGCCAGTCTGTCTTCCAGAGTCTTGGCACGAAACTCGTCAACTTCAATGGCCTCGCTGCGTGAACGAAATTCCTGGTCCAGGGTTTGGCGGCCAGCAACTACCTGTGGCGCATTATCCAACACCTTCTTCATGTCCACATAGCCCACGCGCAATGACTGCCCGTAGGCGCTGCCACACAGCGCCAGACCACAACAGACAATAGCAATGAATCGGACCCATTTCCGCATACCCCGCATTGTACACGCGAAACAGCCAGGCGCGAAGCCAATAGGCCGATTGGGGCGGGAGGGGGGAGGCTTTGCCACACGGGAAGACCCCGTGTGGGCACACTGGAAACAGATTGATTAGAACGTAGTACCGAAGGAGAACTGCAGGTCTTCAGTGCGATCGCCTGGTAGATCCCAGAAGGGAAATGCGTAGCTGATTACGATGGGGCCAATGGGTGCTTCCCAGGTTACCGACAAGCCAAACGATCCACGCAGCTTGTCAGCGTCGAAAGCGTCAATGTTTTCATACACATAACCCGTATCCATGAATAAGGCAATGCGCGTTCCGCTCTGGCCGCCCAGGAATGGTGTGGGGAAAGCCAGTTCCATACCGCCGGCAACCTTCAGGTCACCGCCAACTGAACGACAGAATTTGTCTTTCGGGCCCAGCGTGTTGTCGTCGTAACCCCTCAGGTCACGCACACCACCACTGTAGAAATGCTCGTAGAAGGGCAAGCCAGTATCGATCAACACGACGTCAGTCGGGTCGCAGGTATCCGCTGATGGGAATGGTGGCTGGTCCCCCTCGAGGTTGTTACTGGCCAACGACTTGCTGTCGTAGTTGTCATAGGCATCGCCGTAGGCCACATTGCCGCGCAGCGAATACACCAGGCCACCCCAGATAGGCCAGTACTTGGCGCCTCGGTAAGTCAGCTTGTAAAACTCGCGGGTACTGCCCGGTGCTGAGACTTGCAGGACCAGGCTTTGCGAAGAACCTCTGGAGGGATTAAGGAAGTGATTACGGCTGTCGCGGGTCCAACTGGCGTTGAGGTCGTAGACATCGAACTCACGCTCTGCCTTGGTCAGCACGCCGTCACCATCAAAGTCCATGGAAGTAGACAATGGGTCGCCTGGGGTAGGCCGTATTTCAAAACCAGTGAAGACGTCATTCTCATCGAATTGCGGGACATTGGTACCGATGTTGATTTGCGAACTGCGATAGCCAAAACCAGAACGCAGATAGTCAACCTCAGTCACCGGAATACCGAAGTTCATGCCCACGGCGTATTCACTACTGGTGAAGGTAGAGATATTCGCTGCGCCCTGGTCAAATTCCTGGTAGCGGCCATAAAAGCCACGGCTGACACCGTCTTCGCTCCAGTAGGGGTTGTCGTAAGACAGGTTCAAGCTCTTGATGATCTTGCTGTAGGAAACACCTAATCCCAAGCGCTTACCGCTGCCTATGAAATTATCCTGTTGCACACTTAACGAGGCAATGAGCCCCTGCACCTGCGAAAAGCCCAGGCCCACGGTAAAGCTGCCTGCCGGTCGTTCGGTCACTTTGACCACCACATCAACCTGGTCGTCTGTACCCGCCACGGCCGGAGTTTCGACCTCGACCGACTCGAAATAAGTCAGGCGTTGCAAGCGCACCTTGGAGCGGTCGATGGCGGATTGTGAGAACCAGGCACCTTCCATTTGACGCATTTCGCGACGCAGGACTTCGTCCTTGGTCTTGGTGTTGCCGGTGAACAGGATGCGCCGTATGTAGACGCGTTTGCCCGGGTCGACAAAGAAATTGATGGAAACCAGGCGGCTGTCGCGATCCACTTCCGTGATGGGATTCACGTTGGCAAAGGCATAGCCGATGTTGGAAAGCACCGAAGTGATATTGTCTACGCTCTGCTCGATTTTCTTGCGTGAGAAAATTTCGTCAGGCTGGGCCACGATCAGGCGCTTCAGTGTACCCTCGTCTATTACCATTTCACCGGTGAGCTGAACATCATCGACACTGTAAACTTCACCCTCAACCACGTTGGCCGTGATGTAAATATCTTTCTTTTCTGGCCCGATGGAAACCTGGGTGGATTCGACGCTGAAATCCACGTAACCACGATCGAGGTAATAGGAGCGGAGTTTTTCCACGTCACCAGACAGTTTTTCACGGGAATACTGGCCATCTTTGGACCAGAATTTCCAGAACGGTACCACATCCGCCTCGAATTCCTCGCGGATGTCATCATCTTCAAAAGTTTCATTGCCGACGATGTTGATATGCCGGATCTTGGCCACTTTGCCTTCGTCGATGACGATGGCGATGCGAACGCGGTTACGCTCCAACTGGGTAACCCGGGCATCCACCGATACCGCATAACGCCCCTGGCTGAAATACTGCTTGATCAGTTCCTGCTGCAGGCGGTCGAGCACCAATTGGTCGAATACCTCGCCCTCCGACAGGCCGATATCAAACAGCACACGCAGCAGGTCTTCTTCTTTGATCGCCTTGTTGCCGGTAATGTTGATATTGGCTATGGCCGGGCGTTCCAGCACGGTGATTACCAGAATATTGCCTTCGCGACCGAACTGGATGTCTTTGAAAAAGCCGGTGCGGTACAACTCACGGATGGCTGAGCGGGTATTGGTAGGAGTGACTTCGTCACCCACGTTCAAAGGCAGGTAGTTGTAAACCGTACCCTCTGAAATACGCTGCAATCCATCCACGCGGATGTCGTAAATAATGAAGGGATCTGCGGCCAGCGCCGCGTTGGCAAACAGCATTAATCCCAGTACCCAGGCTATTTTTTTTAACATGCGATCAAAACCCGATACAGCTGCTTGCACAAAGCGAGGAGTCTATCCGACCAGCCGTAAAATATCGTTAATAAATGCAAGGCTCATCAAGCCAGCCAAAGCCACTAGGCCAAAATACTGGCCAGCCATTTGTGCCCTGTCGGAGACGGGGCTACCTTTGACCCATTCTATCAGGTAATACATCAGATGACCGCCGTCCAGAACCGGAATGGGCAGCAGGTTGAGTATTCCGAGGCTGAGACTGATGGCCCCGAGGAAAAACAAGAAATTGGAAAGCCCGCGTGATGCTGAAGAGTTGGCGAATTGCGCGATGGAAATGGGGCCGGACAGATTTTTCACCGAGGCGCTGCCGGTAATCATGCGGCCTAATAAACCGAATGTAGCCGCGGTCAACCGCCAGGTCTCGCTTACTGCAGACTGGAATCCCTGCACTGGCCCAAACTGCATGACGACCGAAGATCGTTCCCATTCGGTGTGTTGCTGTGCGGCGATGTCCTGGTTGCTGATGCCCAGCAGTAATCGGCTGGAAAACCAGCCAGTGCTTTCCTTGCGTGGCCGGATCTGCAGTTCGATCTCGGCTCCGTCACGTTCTATCGTTAGTGGCAAGGGTATGCCAGCCCGGCCATGTTGTTGCACCAGATAACCGACATAACTCCAGCTCGGCACGTCTTCACCGGCAATGTTGAGGATACGATCGCCGCTGTAAATACCCGCTTCTGCGGCTGCGCTATCGGCAGTAACTTCTCCAACCACGGCCGGCAAAACCAGGCGCCAGGGTTGTATGCCAATCGCTTCAAGTGCATTTTCTTCGCTGAAGTCGTCGGGGAGTTCAGACAATTTCAACACATGCTGCGATTCATCACCGCTTTGATTGGCCACCGTGATCTGCACGTCTTCCCGGTCCAGGGCAAAAGTAATCAGGCCGAGCAGGGTATGAGTCCAGGTTTTGGTTGCCTTGCCGTCCAGTGTGCGAATTTCATCTCCAGGCTGCAGCCCGGCTTCAGCAGCAATACCACTGACCTCACCGATGATGGGGCGGGTTTCGGGAATACCCACCATGAACATGATCCAAAAGGCCGCAATGGCAAAGATCAGGTTGAATGCAGGGCCGGCGATAACCACGGCGATTCGAGCCCAGATGGGTTTGCGATTGAAACACTGGTCCAGCTCGTTTTCTTCAACGCGACCTTCACGTTCGTCCAGCATTTTGACGTAGCCGCCCAGAGGTATGGCGGCAACGACGTATTCCACACCATCCTTAGCCTTGTGTTGCCACAATGCTGGGCCAAAACCAATGGAAAAACGCAACACCTTTACGCCAAGTCGACGCGCTACCCAATAGTGGCCAAATTCGTGAAACGTGATCAGCAGACCCAGTGCTACCAGCAACCACCAGATGGAACTCAGTACTTCACTCATATTTATTCCGTATTACGTCCATTGCCCGATCACTTCCTTTGCTTGTGCCCGCGCGTCCCGATCCAGTTCAAAGACATCCTCCAGACTGTTGACTGCGCTGCGCTCAGCCCGTTCCAGCACTTGGCCGACCAGAGCGGCAATTTGATCAAATCGAATCTGGCTGTCAAGAAAACACTGTACCGCAACTTCATTGGCAGCATTCAGCGTAATCGGTGCACTGGCTGAGTCGCTCATGGCAGCATAAGCCAAACCCAGGCAGGGGAAACGATCCAGGTCTGGCTCACGAAACGTCAGGTCGCTCATCTGTGCCAGATTGAGTCGTTGTACACCAGCTTCAATGCGTTCCGGCCAGGCCAGCGCATAAGCAATGGGTGTGCGCATATCCGGTGTGCCCAGTTGCGCCAGCACCGAGCCATCGCGATAGGCCACCATGGAGTGAATAATACTTTGGGGATGCACCACTACATCCAACTGGTCCGGCTGCGCGCTGAATAACCAATGTGCTTCAATCAATTCCAGACCCTTGTTCATCAAGGTGGCAGAATCGACCGAGATCTTTCGACCCATTTCCCAATTGGGATGTTTGCAGGCCTGTGTGGGCGTGATCTGTGCCATATCGGCTAATGGCGTGTTGAGGAACGGCCCGCCGGAAGCGGTCAGGATGATGCGCTCAACGCCGCAGTCTTCAAGCCCGGATTGCCAACCAAGCGGCAGTGACTGGAAGATGGCATTGTGTTCCGAATCCACCGGTAAAACGCAGGCACCAGCGTCTTTGGCCGCTTGCATGAACAGGCCACCGGCAATTACCAGCGACTCCTTGTTGGCCAGCAGTATTTTTTTACCCGCTTTTGCGGCTGCAAGGGTGGGTTTGAGTCCGGCTGCGCCGACAATCGCTGCCATAACGATATCGGCTTCTGCCAGTGTTGCTGCGGCAAGCAACCCCTCAGCTCCGGCCAGAACTTTCGCCGCGCTGCCTGCCTGGCTCAGGGCCAGTCTCAAATCAGCGGCGCGGGAGATATCAGAGATGATCGCATAGCGGGCATGGTGCTGGGCGCATTGTTCCGCCAGGAGCTGAACATTGCTGTGTGCGGTCAAAGCCAGAACATGAAAACGCTCGCGATGGCGTGCGATTACATCCAGTGTATTGACGCCTATGGACCCGGTAGAGCCCAGAATAGTGACCGCCTGGCTCATGCTCCGCTACCGATCAGAAAGATGCCCAGCGCGAAAAATGGCGCTCCGGCCAACAGGCTGTCAAAGCGATCGAGCACACCGCCATGTCCGGGAAATATATGGCCACTGTCTTTCACGCCAGCAGTGCGCTTATGAATACTGATAAACAGGTCACCGCCGGCTGATACCAGTGCCGTGATCAGCGTAATCAGAGCCAAAGGCCAGGACGGTGCCGAAAACGTGTCGCTGAAATGAGCCAACAACTGTGCGGCCAACAGGGCCAATAGCAGGCCACCCAACAAACCTTCGCGCGTTTTACCCGGGCTGATACTGGGTGCCAGCTTGTGGCGGCCAAACGCGCGCCCTGCAAAATAAGCGCCGACATCTGCAGCCCAGATGATGAACAGCAACAGCAGCACGAGCCATTCACCCATCGATTGATCGCGCAGCCAGCACAGAGCAAACCAGGCAAAGCTGATGGCAGCCAGCGCGCTGAAAAAACTCAACATACGGTAGTTCAATCCAGGGGTATTTTCCGGAGAAAAACTGATCAATCGTAACAACATCAGGCACCAACTCAGGCAAGCGGCGGCGAGCAGTGGCAGCGCCAGTGAAGCCAGCGCATCCCAGTTTATCATTGCCAGGGCAAGCAGCAGCGCCTGCCCTGCCACAAGAATCCAACCGGCAGTCTTTCCCAAAGAGGCCAAACGGGAAAATTCCCAGCTACCCAGTAAAAGCAATGCTGCCATACAAATCCGGAACGCGTTTGCACCGATAACAAACAGTACGATAAAGGCAACCAGGCCAATGCCCAGAGCCGTCATGATGCGGGTTTTAAGCATTCTGCGGCATCATGATGCCTGCCTTCTGACCTGCTTACCGGTGCGTCCGAAACGACGTTCGCGGCTCAGATAGTCTTCCAATGCAGCATCCAGGGCTTCCGGACTGAAGTCTGGCCAGAGAATAGGGCTGAAGTGAAACTCAGTATAAGCACTTTGCCATAGCAGGAAATTGCTGATGCGCATTTCACCCCCGGTTCGTATGAACAGATCAGGATCCCTGTGGCCGTTGAGCATAAGTCTGCCAGCCAGGGCTGTTTCATTGATTTCGGCTGGCTTCAGCTCGCCCCGCTCACAACTTTCAGCCAGTGAACGGGCAGCCTGGGCAATATCCCAGCGGCCTCCGTAGTTGACCGCAACATTCAGTTGCATGCGCTGGTTCTCGCAAGTTTGCTGCATAGCGCGCGCTATGCTTTGTTGCATTTCAGCAGAAAACGCAGACAAGTCGCCGATAAAATTCAGCTTGACGCCATTTTCCTGCAATTCCCTGGCCTCCTTGTCCAGCGCTTTCATGAACAGGTCCATCAGGCGATTGACTTCATTCGTTGGCCGGTTCCAGTTTTCGCTGGAAAAGGCAAAAATAGTGAGTTCAGGAATGTCGCGTCGACCGCAATGTTCGACGATGCGGCGGAGTGCTTTCAGGCCGGCCTGGTGGCCCAATGTACGCGGGCGGTTTCGGTTTTCGGCCCAACGCCCATTGCCATCCATGACGATGGCGATGTGGGCCGGGAGTTTACGTTCCTCGCTCATGAGAACAGGTCTGGCTGCGGGCGGATCCTAGATTTCATCACAAGCTCGGTCAGGCTGCTTCAGATTTCCATTAATTCTTTTTCTTTCTCAGCAACAATCTCGTCCACTTTCTTCACCGCATCATCGGTGAGCAGTTGAACCTCGCTTTCTGCTTTACGTTCCATGTCTTCGGAAATTTCTTTTTCCTTCAGCAGTTCTTTCAATGTTTGATTGGCATCACGGCGAATGTTCCGAATGGCAATTTTGGCGTTTTCACCTTCGTTATGCACCACTTTGCTGAGTTCGATGCGGCGTTGTTCGGTCAAGGGTGGCAGGGGAATACGAATGGTTTGACCCGATGTGTTGGGATTCAGACCCAGGTCGGAAGTCAGGATGGCTTTTTCTATAACCTGCACCATGGACTTGTCCCAGGGTGTGACGCTTAACGTGCGTGCGTCATCAATCGCGACATTGGCAGCCTGGCTGATCGGTACCATGCTGCCGTAAAAGTCTACTTGAACGTGTTCCAGCAAGCTGGGGTGGGCCCGGCCGGTGCGAATTTTAGCCAGTTCGTGGCGCAGGGTTTCGAGACTTTTTCCCATGCGGATTTGAGTGTCTTTTTTGGTTTCGGCAAGCATTAATGTCTCCTGTCTGGTTCTGGGGCTGGCAATAAACTCATGATTGCCGAGCACAGGGGGCAAATTCTATCAGCAACAACCGCGCAGCGGGATGTTGTGGCCCCGAGCCAAATTCTTGGCACAATTGGAAGCGCAGAGTTCAGGAAACCAATGTTCCCACGTTTTGTCCACTGACCAGTTTCATCAGGTTGCCTTCATCAAACACGTTGAAAACGCGGATCGGCATGGACTGGTCGCGACATAGCACGATGGCATTGGCATCCATTACGCCCAGTTTGTCTTCTATGACGCGGTCGTAGCCCAGGCTGTCGAATAATTCAGCTTCGGGATTTTTCACTGGATCGGCGGAGTAAACGCCACTGACCTTGGTGGCTTTGAGCAGGATGTCAGCGCCGATTTCAACAGCCCGCAGGGCAGCAGCGGTATCGGTTGTAAAAAAAGGATTGCCGGTTCCGCCAGCGCAGATCACCACGCGGCCTTTTTCAAGGTGCCTGATGGCGCGACGTCGAATGTAGTCTTCACATACATCGTGGACGGAAATAGCCGACATGACACGCGCTTCACAACCCACGCGTTCCAGGGCATCCTGCAATGCCAGGGCATTCACGACAGTTGCCAGCATGCCCATATGGTCACCGGTTACCCGGTCGATGCCCGATTTGGCCAAGCCGGCGCCGCGGAAAATGTTGCCGCCGCCAATGACGACCGCAACCCCCACTTTGGCTTTAACTACATCGGAGATTTCTGTGGCGATCCGATGAATCATCTTCGGATCGATACCGTAATCTTCATCACCCAGCAGCGCTTCGCCGCTGAGTTTCAAAAGGATACGTGAGTAGGCTTTATCAGCCACCTTTCACCTGTTGCATGACTTCTTCTGCAAAGTTTGATTCCTTTTTCTCGATGCCTTCACCCACTACCAGACGGCTGAAGCCCTTAACACTGGCCTTGTTCTGTTCCAGCAACGTCGCCACGGTGATATCACCGTCCTTGACAAAAGGCTGGCCCAGCAGTGTGATCTCGGCCAATTGCTTACGCAAGCGCCCACTGACCATCTTTTCGATGATTTCAGCGGGCTTGTCGCTGTCCTCAACCTGGGCCAACAGGATTTCTTTTTCCTTGGCCAGGAATTCAGCCGGAACATCGCTGGCAGAAACGAAAGCCGGGTTCAATGCTGCAACGTGCATGGCAATGTCTCTGGCCAGATCGGTGTTGCCACCTTCTAGATCAACCAACACGCCGATCTTGCCGCCGTGCAAATAGGCACCGAGGATGCCGTTCGTAGTGGTTCGTTCGAAACGTCGTACCTGGATGTTTTCACCGATCTTGGCGACCAGCGCCTGGCGTGCTTCTTCCAGGGTAGCGCCGTTGTGAGCAGTTTCCATCAGGCTGGCTAAATCGGCAGCATTGCTGGACAGTGCGTTGGCAGCAACAGCATCAGCAAAGGCGTTGAAATTGTCGTCTTTGGCTACGAAATCGGTCTCGCAATTGATTTCCACCATCACGGCTTGTTTGCCATCGTCAGACAAAGCCAGGGCAATTTTGCCTTCCGCAGCCACCCGGCCGGCTTTCTTGTCAGCCTGGGCCAGGCCAGATTTGCGCAAATGTTCGATGGCGGCTTCCAGGTCGGCGTTGGTTTCTACCAAGGCCTTTTTGCATTCCATCATGCCGGCGCCGGTGCGCTCGCGGAGTTCTTTTACCAATGCAGCAGTCACTGCCATGGGACTTACCTCTCTGTATTCGTATTGTGTTGCCGCAGGCGTGGCCTGCGGTTTGATCAGGGTTAGCTGACACCCAATTTAGCAGACAGGATTACTCAGCTGCTTTCTTGGCGACTTTCTTCTGGGCGGCTTTCTTCTTGGCTACCTTTTTCTTGGGAGTAGCTGCTTCGACCGCTTCAACCACTTGCTCATCTACCGCGTCTGACAATTTGACTGGCCCGGCATCTTCAGTGGATTCGGCCACGACAACGGCTTCCTCAGTTGCAGCTTCTGCCTCAACCACTTCTTCAGCCGCAGCTTCAATTTCCTCAGCAGCTTCCTCTGCAACGACTTCAGCCGCTTCAGCAACTGCCGGAGCTTTATGCGCTACAACTTTCTTGGCAACCTTCTTCTTGGTGGCTTTACGTGGGTCAGCCTTGGGCTTGTCTGCTTTGGCTTTGACGGGGTTACCGTCATCATCCAATTCTACGAATTCTTCGTTGGAATCGACCACCGGCGCTGATGCGCGGCCTTCGAGCACAGATTCGGCAGCGATCTGGGTGTACAGGCGAATTGAACGAATGGCATCGTCATTGCCAGGGATCATGTAATCAACACCTTCCGGGGAGCAATTGGTATCAACTACGGCAATAACCGGGATACCCAGTTTACGTGCTTCCTTGATGGCAATGTCTTCGTGGCTGACGTCGATTACAAACAACGCATCGGGCAGACCTTTCATGTCCTTGATGCCACCCAGGCTCTTTTCCAGTTTTTCTTTTTCGCGAGTGAGTTGCAGGATTTCTTTTTTCACCAGGTGAGTGAAGCCATCATTGGCGCTCATCTCTTCCAGCGTTTTGAGACGCTTAACCGATGCCTTGATGGTACGGAAGTTGGTGAGCATACCGCCCAACCAGCGATGGGATACGTAAGGCATGCCGCACTTGATGGCGGCCTCAGCAATGGCTGCGCCGGCAGCGCGTTTAGTACCAACGAACATGATGGTGCCGCGGCGTGAGGCAAGTTTGCTGATGAAATTCATTGCATCATTCAACAGCGGCAGAGTTTCTTCCAGGTTGATGATGTGGATCTTGCCGCGGGCTCCAAAAATGTAGGGAGCCATCTTGGGATTCCAATAACGGGTCTGGTGACCGAAGTGCACGCCTGCTTCGAGCATTTCACGCATTGTGACGTTTGCCATGTGTATTTCCTTAAGTATAAGGAACGCAGCAGCATGGGCCGCTGAATTCCGGGGTTGTTCCTCCACCCACCCGTTGCAGAGACCCCTTTGTGTAAGTGGGGCACCCCTCTGAACCGTTGCGGTGCGTGTGCGTATTTGACGTGATGTCAGGATTAAATGGGCAGAATTAATCTGCTTGAGCCCCGTCACGCCGGTTTATTTTCAGCCCACAAACCCATAGTTTGCTTGGGTCAAAAAAGCCGGCGAAATGTACCAGAAGCCTGCCGGCAGGGCAAGCTTTAAAGCCTTGTCCAAGACACATGCCATCAAAATAACGGCTTTGGAGCCTGGGGAAACCATTGTCATAACTGACAATTATTGGCACATTGTGCCGGTAACTAAAGCTGAATAATTAACGACCTCATCTATATTTATTAAAATAAAAATATTTGAAAACATATAGATATGAAGACTATATTAGAAATCACCACGCCTTGGTATGGAGTTTGCATAGTAATACACACTGGCAGACCGGCACATTCCGCTACCAGCATCTGCACCAATGGAATTGGTGCCAACAACAGTGATTTGACATGGAGGTCAACACGATGAATTGCGCTTCCCCGGTATCAGCCAGGTTCTCGGCTACACGAATCTCATTAACTTTTAACCAGCCATTGCTGCATTCGCTTTATATACGCGGCAGCGGTACGGGTTAGTTCCTTCCGGACTTCAGTTTCGCAGGCGGTCTGTAACCCATACACAGGCTCCTTTGGCTCGTCATCTCACACATCCCTGTGCCTACGAGCCTCCAGAGAGACGTCCTGGATACCCCTTCTTTCAGGACGTTGGGTCGGAAGTGCTGCTACTTCCGGCCCATTTTTTTGGTTTGCCAGAATTCATCTCAATATTTGTGCATAAAGCCTTGGGCTTGAAGTTCTTGCAGAATTTCAGCAGGTGCGCACGAAAGTCGGTCGACAGGGCGATGCTTTGGAAGCTTTCAGCTTTCCAGAGCGGTGTTTTCTGGTTCGATCGCTGAGTCCAGTCTGACGGCCGAGTTCTGCAATCGACTCAACAGGCTCACAAGGGTCTGAATTTCAAGTGCATCAAAGTCTGCCAATAATGCTTGCTCATACTTTCGGGCGCGAGGCACGATTGATTCGAAAGTCTTTCTGCCGCTGCTGTTCGTGAGCTCCAGAGTGCGACATCTGCGGTCGCTGCCATGTGTACGACGTTGCAACAACCCCCGCTCCAAAAGCCGCTTGACCGCCCGTGATACTGAGACTTTATCCATTACCGTGCGCTCGACCACCTGGCTGGCGGTGAGGCCCGGGTAGCGACCCAATACCGCAATAATGCGCCATTCAATCACCGTCAGGTCATGGTCCTGCTGATAGATATGAGCTATGCCCTGGCTGACCGTATTACTGACTACAGATAAGCGGTAGGGCAAAAAATGCTCAAGATCAAAATGGGCAAAAGCTTGCCCGGTTGTCTTATTATTTTCGCTCATTTGTTTTCGTTCATGGGTTTATGGTCATGGGTTTGCGTTCATGGCGCAGCAAAAACTTTCTTGAATATAGTTGCAAATGTAACTAATATGATCGGAATACGCAAATTCTTGCGCTATTCATTGTGCGCTTAAAGGAACCAGGCTCATGAACGATCAATCAGAAAATCCACTTGGAGTGGAAGGCTTCGAATTTGCTGAATTTGCCGCTCCCGATGCCCGGTTACTCCATACGCTTTTTCAACAGATGGGATTCAAAAACATCGGCAGTCATATCCGTCGCAAAATCACCTTCTACCGCCAGGGTGGGGTGAATTTCCTGGTCAACGAAGAGCCCGGTTCATTTGCCAGTGAATTTGCCGCGTTGCACGGACCTTGCTGTGCGGGTTTCGCCTTGCGGGTGAGTAATCGTCAGGAAGCATTTGATGCCGTGATGGCCAAGGGTGCCACAGCCATGACAGGGATTAAGGGCAGTGCCATGGATTGTCCTGTGATCAAGGGTGTTGGCGGTTCAGTTCTGTACCTGGTGGATACGCTTGAAGGCAGCCCCTTTAATGCCGACTATGTTCCGCCAGAAGGCGCAGATTTGAACCCGGTTGGACACGGTCTGGGTTACATTGACCATCTCACCCATAACGTATTTGAAGGCCAGATGGATGGATGGGCAGAGTTTTACAGCAAGTTGTTCAATTTTCACCAGGCCAAGTATTTTGATATCCGTGGCCAGCAGACTGGTTTGCGATCCCGAGCCATGACTGCTCCTAACGGCATGATCAGTATTCCCATTAACGAGTCATCCGAGCCCAAAAGTCAGATCAACGAATACCTGCAGCAGTACCAGGGAGAGGGTATCCAGCATATTGCGCTATACACCAATAATATTTATCAAAGTGTTGAAGCCATGAAGAAAGCTGGAATCAATTTCCTGGAAACTCCTGACACCTATTACGAGTTGATCAGTCATCGTGTTCCCGAGCACGATGAAGATCTGCCGCGCATGAAAATAAATGGCATTTTGCTCGATGCGGATTCTGATACCGGCAAGAAGCAGTTGTTGCAGATTTTCACCAGCTCTTGCATAGGTCCGATCTTTTTTGAAATCATCCAACGTAAAGGCAATACGGGATTCGGTGAAGGCAATTTCCAGGCTCTGTTCGACTCGATTGAACTCGATCAAACCAGGCGTGGTGTTCTTTAACCCGCATATTTCACAAGCACGTCGACCTTGGTGCAATATGCGGGTTAGTCAAATCATGCGGAGAAACTCATGAGTAAAAAGTGGATATCCCATCCGCGCATTGAAGGCCAGGCTTCGCGCCAGGCCCATTGCAATTTGCCGCAAGGCAGTTTCGAGCGCGAAATCGGTAAAGAAGGATTCTTTGGCCCGGCCACGCATATGTACCACCGTCATCCGCCCACGGGCTGGACGCGCATGGAAGGTGATTTGCGGCCACGTGCGTTCGATACCGCTCATTGGGCCAATTACGGTGCTTCTCCCTGGGATGCGCGTGGACTGTTGTCAAATGCACAGATGAAATTCCGCATCTGGGAAATGCCGGTCAGCATGGATCATTTGGCGCGCAATGCTGATGGTGATGAACTGCTATTCATCCACTCCGGCTCAGGCCACTTGTATTGCGATTATGGCCACCTGGAGTTCCGTGACGGCGATTACATCATGTTGCCACGCAGCACCTCCTGGCGCATGGAAAGCACAGCGCCGGTCAGCATGTTGCTGATCGAGGCGAGTAATTCATCGTACATGCTGCCGGATAAGGGTCTGTTGGGGCCAAATGCCATATTTGATGAAGCCATGCTGGATGTTCCACGCATTGATGATGCTTTTCTGGCCCAGCAGGATGAACAGGAGTGGGAGGTCCGGGTTAAAAGCCGCGGTAATATCAGCCGCATTACTTTCCCGTTCAATCCGCTGGATGCCATGGGCTGGAAGGGTGATTTATGCCCAGTGCGCATCAACTGGCGCGATATGCGGCCGTTGATGAGTCATCGTTACCACTTGCCACCTTCGGTTCACACCACCTTCGTGGCGAACCGTTTCGTGGTTTGCACCTTTGTTCCACGGCCGTTTGAGACTGACCCGGACGCGCTGAAAGTGCCGTTTTTTCATAATAACGATGATTTTGATGAAGTGATTTTTTATCACAAAGGCGAGTTTTTCAGCCGCGACAATATTCATCCGGGTATGGTGAGCTGGCATCCCATTGGATTTACCCACGGGCCACATCCCAAGGCATTAAAGAACGCCTTTACACCCAAGGCGTCGGCCACAGATGAAGTCGCCGTAATGATTGATACACGTGATTCGCTTGATCTGGACCCACTGGCTGAGCCCATCGAGTGGGACGGCTACGTGAACTCCTGGCAATCCAGGTAAGCCAGGCAAACAGAAAACAACAGACAGGCAACCACAGGAAAAACTATGAAATTGGCAAGCCTCAAAGCAGGTGGTCGGGATGGCACACTGATCGTAGTAAAACGCGATCTCAGCTCCTATGTGGCGGCGAGCGGAATCGCCCAGACCCTGCAACGGGCATTGGATAACTGGCAAACCGCGGCACCGCGGCTGAATGCTCTGTCAGCCGAGCTCAATGATGGCGCCCGGGATGATGCGCGGCCACTGAGTTTACTTGATCTGGCTGCACCGTTTCCCCGAGCTTATGAGTTTGTCGATGGCAGCGCTTATTTGCCGCATGTTGAGCGGGTTCGCAAAGCGCGTGGCGCGGAAGTCCCCGCGTCTTTTTATGCAGACCCGCTGATGTACCAGGCAACTTCAGCCGGATTTCTCGCCCCGCTTGACCCCGTCACGGTTGCCTCGGAAGAATACGGCATCGATTTTGAAGCCGAAGTGATCGTGGTAACAGACGATGTGGCCATGGGAGCGAGCGCAGAAGAAGCCGCTCAGCATATCCAGTTGATCGGCCTGATCAACGATGTCAGTTTGCGCAACCTGATACCGGGAGAACTGGCCAAAGGCTTTGGCTTCCTGCAATCCAAACCCCGTTCCGCACTGTCACCGGTTCTGGTTACAGCGGATGAGTTGGGCGATGCCTGGCAGGACAGCAAGCTGAGCTTGGCTCTGCACTCCAGCATCAACGGTGAACTTTTCGGCTGGCCTGAAGCCGGCAACGACATGCAATTCAACTTTGCCCAGTTGATTGCCCATGCCGCCCGCACCCGGCCTTTGGTAGCCGGCACGCTGGTCGGCTCAGGCACCATTGCCAACCAGGACAGATCGGTAGGTGCTTCCTGCCTGGCAGAGAAGCGTGTACTGGAAGTAGTAGAGAAAGGTGCTGCTGAAACACCTTTCCTGCAGTTTGGTGATACAGTCAGAATTGAGATGCTGGATGCTCGGGGAGTCAGTATTTTTGGACCGATTGAGCAGACCATCGTTAAAGCCGGCGTTAAAGCCGACATTAAACCCGGGGTTTAAACCTGCGGCGCGCTTCTTCATAATCAGCGCACTGTCCCCGTTTGCACGAGATTGATATGCGCCAATTGCCAATTGTGACCAGGACTTCCATGCCGAACCGGGTCCGGATACCTGTAGGTTTACTGTTCAGTACCATTCTGCTGGCAGCCTGTGCTACTCCCAAGCCGTCCGAGGATGCTTTCAACTCCGCTGAAAGGGGCATAGACGCTGCCATTCAGGCTGGAGCGGAGCAGCATGCACCGGTTGAATTGAGGTTTGCCCGCGAAAAGCTGGCTGAAGCCCGTAAAGGCATGGAGCAAAAGAGTTTCGAAAAGGCCTTCTACCTGGTCGATCAATCGGAAATTAACGCGGAGCTGGCGGTGGAAAAATCCCGTGAAGCCAGGGTTCGGGCTGATCTGGCCGAGCAGGAAAAATTAAACGAGGTGCTGACCGAGGACTTTGTCCGCACCTACGGAGCCAAGCCTTGATGAACATGCGTCAAATTGTGCTGACGTTGGGTTTACTTTCCTTATTGCTGTTGAGCGCGTGCCAGACAGCGCCGAAGAAAGACCTGGTGCTGGAGCAAATTCGAAATCGCCTGAGCGAACTGCAGTCCGATCAGGAATTATCCGGCTATGCACCACTGGCTCTTGGCGAGGCCGAACGTGCTACACGTGCTGCTGAAAACGCTACTGGCAACGATACCCAACGCCTCCACTTACTCTACATGGCAGATCGCCGTATCCAGATCGCCCGTGCCGCAGCGCAGCGCGAGAAAATGGAATCCGAACTGGAACAGTTGCGTCTGGAACACAGCCGTTTGCTGGTGCGCGCCAGCCAGTTGGAAACTGAGCAGGCACGGCAGGAAGCCGACCAGGCCCGCATGATGTCCCAGGCTGCGGCTGAGGATGCAGAGCGCGCTCGCATGGAAGCGGATTCTGCCATGACGCAGGAAGAGCAATCTGCAATGAACGCTCGCCAGGCTCGTGAAGAGGCAAATCAAGCCAAAGCCCTGGCGGAAAGCAGCGCATTGGCTGCCAGCCTGGCCAAGAAAGAGGCCAATCTGGCCAGCGAACAGGCCCAGTCGCTACGCCGGCAACTGGAAAACCTGCAGTTGCGTCAAACCGAAAGTGGTGTGGTGGTTACGCTGGGTGACGTGTTGTTCGAAACCGGCCAGGCGGAACTTAAAAGCGATGCGGTTTCCAGTCTTGCCGAAGTGGTTGATTTGTTGCAAAGCGAGCCGGAAAAGAAAATTCGTATCGAGGGACACACCGATGCCGTAGGCGAGGCCGGTACCAACATACAACTGTCGCAGCAGCGCGCCGATTCGGTGTTAAATACCCTGGTCGATCTGGGCGTAGATGCTGCTCGTGTCACCGCGGCTGGCATGGGTGAGGATTTCCCCATCGCCACTAATGAAACGGCCGATGGTCGCAGTAAGAATCGCCGCGTTGACGTTATCCTGCTGGATGATTAGGCAAAAGTCTTTCCAGAAAGCCGCTTTTTGCCGCTAAAGCACGAAGGGCTTTTCGCCTGTTAACAGGCGTTTTAAATCCCGGTTGCCGCCAATGAAAATTTGCGCTAGTGTTGTGCCACACCTATGGTTTTTCACTGCAAAAAAGGATTTCGCCCCTGATGGCTGAGCCAACAGCAAATTTCCGTTGGCCCAACCCAGAAATTCGTATCTACCTGTTTAACCCAAAATGCGTTAATTACATCTTTAGTTCCGCGAATCGTTTCCCGGCAACTGCCACCAAGGACCAGCGATTGGCGGCGTATTGTCACTGAATACGGAGGAATACTATGTTTGAACACCGTCAGCACCAAATGGAAAAAATGATGAAGGAAAATCCTGATTTCCTCAGGATATTCAACCGCCATCAGGAACTGGAAAGGCAGGTTACCGATGCAGAATATGGGACAGTGCCGATGGAAGACCTGGCGCTGGTTAAGCTGAAGAAAGAAAAGCTGATGGCCAAGGACAAGCTGGCCAGAATGATGGACAAAACCAGCAACTGAGTAAACTCCAACCATTGCAGACGACGGCCGGGTAGAATTACCCGGCCGTTTTTTCATCAACCGGCCGTTTGAACCATGGCTCAGCGGCTGGGAAACGTCATCATCCTGAACACAGCAGCCTCTTTAGCTGTGCCATGGAATTCGAATGCCCAGCGGAGAGCTTAGATTCATGGAAGTTTTTGCAAATGTCCTGGAGATGATAGGCAACACGCCCATCGTTCGTATCAATCACTTCGATACTGGTCCTTGTGAGCTGTATATGAAGCTGGAAAGCCAGAATCCCGGCGCTTCAATCAAGGATCGTATCGGTCTGCGCATGGTAGAAGAGGCCGAGCAGCAAGGGCTGATCAAGCCCGGGGACACCTTGGTTGAAGGTACTGCTGGCAATACTGGCCTTGGCCTGGCCTTGGTGGCCGCGCAGAAGGGCTACCGCCTGGTGCTGGTGATTCCGGACAAGATGAGTCGCGAGAAAATTTCCAACCTCAAGGCCATGGGTGCTGAGGTGGTGTTAACCCGCTCCGATGTGGCCAAAGGACATCCGGAGTACTACCAGGATCTGGCCAAGCGTCTGGCTGGAGAAATGGACAATGGGTACTTCATCAACCAGTTCGGCAATCCTGCCAACCCAAAAGCCCATGAAGAGGTAACCGGCCCTGAAATCTGGCGCCAGATGGATGGCCAACTGGACGCTATCGTACTGGGTGTGGGTTCCAGTGGCACGGTTACCGGTCTTTCGCGGTTTTTTGCCCACGAAGCACCATCACTGGAGCTGGTTCTGGCAGATCCGGTAGGCTCCATCCTGGCTGAATACATCAATGAAGGAAACCTGAGCACCAAGAGCAGCAGTTGGATGGTAGAAGGCATTGGTGAAGATTTTCTGCCGATAATCAGCGATTTCACCCGGGTCAAGAAAGCCTATGCCATCAGTGACAGGGAGAGTTTCAAAGCTGGCCGGGAGTTATTGATGAAGGAAGGCATACTGGGTGGATCATCCACCGGTACCTTGCTTGCTGCTGCATTGCGCTACTGCCAGGAACAAACTGAGCCGAAAAAGGTGCTCACCTTCTGTTGTGACACGGGTAACCGGTATTTGTCGAAAATGTATAACGACTACTGGCTGCGCGACCTGGGTTTTATGGAAACCATCCAACATGGCGATCTGCGGGATTTGATCGCGCGACCGTACGATACGCACGACACCATTACCGTCGGCCCGGACGAGCCATTGGCCAATGCATATGGTCGTTTGAAACTCTACGATGTTTCGCAATTGCCAGTGATCGAAAATGGCCAGATCGTCGGTATTCTGGATGAATCGGACTTATTGTTGGCCGTGGCTGAAGATCAAAAAGCCTTCGCCAAACCGGTGCGTACCGCGATGGTGACTGATCTAACTGAAATCGATGTGAAATCTCCGGTAGCAGATTTGATGCCCATCTTCAGCAAGGATTTTGTGGCCATCGTCAAACAGCAAGCAAAATTCCTCGGTTTGATCACGCGAGTGGATTTATTGAATTATTTACGCCGCAAGGCCGATCGGGCCTGAAGCTACCTGAGTAAAAAACTTATGAGTAACAAGAATAAAACCAAGAATAAAACCAAGAATAAAACATTGGCCCTGGCTACCCGTGCCATACACGCCGGGCAAAAACCCGATCCTTCCACTGGCGCCATCATGACGCCGATTTACGCCACCTCGACCTATGTGCAGCGTAGTCCGGGTGACCATCAGGGTTGGGAATATTCGCGCAGCCACAATCCCACCCGTGATGCCTACGAACAGTGTATTGCGGATCTGGAAAGTGGCATTCGTGGTTTTGCCTTCGCTTCCGGTATGGCCGCCACTGCCACGGTACTGGAACTGCTCGACAGTGGCGATCATGTAGTGGCTGGTGATGATCTTTATGGCGGCAGCTTCCGCCTGTTCCACCGCGTGCGTGAGCGTTCTGCCGGTTTGAAGTTCAGCTTTGCCGAACTGGAAAAGCCCGGCGCGCTGGAAGCAGCCATGCAACCCGGCACCAAAATGGTCTGGGTGGAAACGCCCACCAACCCCATGCTGCGCATCGTTGATATCGCTGCCGCAGCCAGGATCGCCCATCAACACGGTGCCTTGCTGGTGGTGGACAATACGTTTGCTTCACCCATGCTGCAGCGGCCACTAGAGCTGGGTGCGGACATCGTGGTGCATTCTGCCACCAAGTATTTGAATGGTCATTCCGACATGGTTGGTGGTATTGCTGTGGTGCGGGACGATACTGAATTGGCCCAGCAATTGTGGTTTCTGCTCAATTCCATTGGTGGTATTCAGGGACCATTTGACAGTTTCCTGGCCATGCGCGGTTTGAAAACCCTGGCTTTGCGCATGGATGCTCACAGCCGTAATTCCCTGGCTATTGCGCAATGGTTGCAGCAGCACCCTGCAGTCGAGGAGGTCATTTATCCCGGCCTGGAATCACATCCACAGCATGAGCTGGCGATGCGGCAAATGAACGGGCAGGGCGGAGGCATCATCAGCATCGTTGTCAAAGGTGGCCTGGCAGCGGCCCGGCGCATGCTGGAGCGCTGCGAATTATTTGCATTAGCAGAAAGCCTGGGTGGCGTAGAAAGCCTGATTAATCACCCGGCCATCATGACGCATGCTTCAGTGCCGCCCGAAAAGCGCGCACGCCTGGGCATCAGCGATAGTCTGGTGCGCTTGTCGGTAGGTGTGGAAGATGTGAATGATCTGATTGCGGAGCTGGATTTCGCATTGAGTTCAGACTAGCCCCTAAAAGCGGTTAACTCTTTAACTCAGGCAAATCACGGAACAGTTCCAGAGCCGCTGGGTTTGCCAACGCGTCCAAGTTGGTCACCGGTTTGTCATGAACCACGTTGCGCACCGCCAATTCCACAATTTTGCCACTGATGGTTCGGGGAATGTCTGCCACCTGAATGATCCGCGCAGGTACGTGCCTGGGCGTGGTGTTGCTGCGAATGGATTTGCGGATTTTATCTACCAGTGGTTGATCCAGGCTTATGCCTTCACGCAGCTTGATGAACAGGACGATGCGGACATCATCATCCCAGTCCTGGCCAATGCAAATACACTCCAGTACTTCGTCCAGTTTCTCCACCTGGCGGTAAATCTCGGCCGTGCCTATGCGCACGCCACCTGGGTTCAATGTGGCATCTGAACGACCATGGATAATGAATCCGCCGTGCTGCGTCCGTTCAGCAAAATCCCCGTGCGCCCAAATACCTTTGAAGCGTTCGAAATAGGCTGCCCGGTACTTGCTGCCATCCTCATCACCCCAGAAGAAAACCGGCATGGAAGGAAATGGTTGCAGACAACATAACTCGCCGGTTTCACCCATGTCGGCCTTGCTGCCATCATCCCGGCGTATCTCAACGGCCATACCCAAACCAGGACATTGCAGTTCCCCACGATAAACCGGCAGAATCGGACTGCCCAGAACAAAACAGGAAACGATATCCGTTCCACCCGATATGGAGGCCAGGCAAAGGTTCTGTTTGATGTCGCGGTAAACATAATCAAAATGCTCCGCAGCCAATGGTGAGCCGGTAGAAAGCAGTGTCAGCAAAGAGCTAAGCTGATGTGATTCACGTGGCTTTATACCGGATTTCTCCCAGGCAGCGATGGCTTTCGCGCCCGTACCCAGTACTGAAATATCCAACTCATCCACCAGGTCAAACATGGCGGTAGGCCCGGGATAGAAAGGTGAACCCTCATACAGCACGACGGTGGCACCTACGGCCAGACTGCTGACCATCCAGTTCCACATCATCCAGCCACAGGTGGTGAAATAACAGATGCTGTCGCTGCGCCGCAAATTGGCATGCAGCATCAATTCCTTCAGGTGCTGCAACAAAGTTCCACCAGCGCCGTGCACGATACACTTGGGTATGCCAGTAGTGCCCGAAGAATAGAGGATGTACAGCGGCTGATCGAAAGGCAGTTGGGCAAACTCCAGGGTGGTTGCCTGTTGGTCCTTGAAGTTCGCAAACCACTCTGCCTTTGGTACCGTGCCCAAGTTTGCATCGGGGTTCATGTAAGGCACCACGACCACTTTCTCGATGGAATCTACCGCACTGACGATGCCGGCCACTTTTTCCAGACAGTCGTGAATTTTGCCGCTGTAGCTGTAAGCCGCTGCGCAAAATAACACCTTGGGTTGAATCTGGCCAAAACGATCAACCACACCGGAGATGCCGAAATCGGGCGAACAGGAAGAGAAAATCGCCCCGATGCTGGAAGCTGCCAGCATGGCAATAATCGTTTCCGGCAGGTTGGGCATGTAGGCCGCAACACGGTCGCCCTGCTGTACACCCATGGACCGCATGGCAGCAGCAGTTTGCATCACTTCGCGATGCAATTCCGCATAACTGAATTGGCGCCTGGCGCCAGTCTCAGAACAGAAAACCAGCGCTGCCTGGTCATCACGAAAGCGCAGAAGGTTTTCGGCAAAATTCAACCGGGCATTCGGAAACCACTTTGCCCCTGGCATTTTATGGCCATCCTGCAGGGTCACCTCGCCGGGCTTACCCACTACCGCAGCAAAATCCCAGATAGCGCGCCAGAAGTTTTCCGGCTGCGCTATGGAGCAGCGGTACAGGTCCCAGTAATCCTGAATGGATGGGTCCAACTCAGTGCGCAGCAAGTCGATAAACCGCTTCACATTTGCGGTTTGTCGACGAACCGGCCCGGGGGACCAAATTGAATCAGCCATATTTTAAAATCCCGCAGGTGGAACCGGCCCCAAGACTAGCCCAGAAGGCGTTCCAACTCGGGAATGATGCTGAACAGATCACCTACCAGGCCAATATCAGCAATTTCAAAAATGGGCGCTTCGCCATCTTTGTTGACTGCGACTATCGTGCCTGCGTCCTTGATGCCGGTTATGTGCTGAATGGCCCCGGAAATACCAAACGCAAGGTAGAGGTCAGGGGAGATAATCTTACCGGTCTGGCCGACCTGCATATCATTGGGCACATAGCCCGCATCTACCGCTGCCCGTGAAGCACCCACAGCGGCGCCCATCTTGTCGGCCAGGCTATAGACGATGCTGAAATTCTCCGCACTGCCCAAAGCACGGCCACCGGAAACTACTTTGCTGGCACTTTGCAGGTCGGGGCGATCACCACCGCCGGCTTTCAGGCCTAGCCAGCGAGTCTGTGCACTGGCGCCGCCTGCAGCAGGGCGTGATTCAATTTTGGCTGAACCACCCTCAGCCGCAGCCTGCCAACTGGCGGAGCGCACTGTGGCTACCGTGATACTGCCCTCGGGAACACGCACATCGATAATGGCGTTACCGGCGTAGATGGGGCGGCGGAAGAAATTTGCGTCCAGCACTTCCATCACATCACTGAGTTGGTTCACACCCAGCATGGCAGCCGCCCGTGGCATCAGGTCTTTGCCAAAGGTGGTTGAAGGGCCCAACAGGTGCGTGTAGCCAGCCGCCAGTGCAACAACTTCCGGAGCCCAGGTCTCGGCCAATGGATGTTCGAGGTGATCTGCATCCACGCGAATCACGGTGTTAACATTGGCCAGAGAGGCCGCTTGTGCTGCAACGGTTTCAGTCGCCTTGCCAATTACGGCGATGTCGATCTCAGCGCCAATTGCTTGCGCGCAGGACACACATTTGGCCGTGCTCAGGTTCAGAGTTTGCCCGTCGTGTTCCGCAATAATCAGTATCTTGCTCATACCAGCCCCCGGTTTTTCAGTTCCTGCAACAATTGTTCGGCACTCTCTACCATGATGCCCTTCTGCCTTTGGGGCGGCGGGGTGAATTTTTCAATAGTGTAGACAGGCCCTGCGTCGATGCCCAGTTGCTCCATTTGCAATACATCCAGCGGTTTGCGCTTGGCTTTCATAATGTCCGGAAGCTTCACGAAACGTGGCTCATTCAACCGCAGATCAACTGTAATCACGGCCGGCAGATCGATGCTTATGGTTTCAAGGCCGGCATCCACTTCCCGCGTGACGGTGGCTTTGTCGCCCTCCACACTGAGTTTGGAAGCAAAAGTAGCCTGCGGCCGATTCCACAAGCCAGCCAGCATTTGGCCGGTTTGGTTGTTGTCGTCATCGATGGCCTGCTTGCCCAGCAAAACCAAACCAGGCTGCTCCTGCTCTATGACCTTCAATAAGGCGCGAGCGGCAGCCAGGGGCTGCACCGCAGCAGTGATGTTGACCTGAATGGCACGGTCTGCACCCATGGCCAGGCCAGTGCGCAGTTGTTGCTGGCACTCGTCGCCCCCAATGGAAACCACTACCACCTCGGTGGCTTTGCCGGCTTCTTTAAGGCGCAGCGCTTCCTCCAGAGCAATTTCATCAAAAGGATTGACGCTCATCTTGACGCCATCGGTATCCACGCCGCTGCCGTTGGGCAACACACGCACGCGGACGTTGTAATCAACCACGCGCTTTATTCCAACCAGTATTTTCATTAATAAAGTCCTGCTCGCTTAGTTCAAATTTGCTTCGGCCCAATCAAACTTACCCAATCAAACTCACCCAATCAAGCTCACCTAGGCAGATTCATTTGGGTAATCTAAAGGTTCTGGTAATTTGGCCCGCTGCCACCTTCTGGAGTAATCCAGTTGATAATCTGGTAAGGGTCTTTGATGTCGCAGGTCTTGCAGTGCACACAATTGGCGGAATTGATCTGCAATCGCTTGCCGCCGACCTGCTCAAACGCGGCGTCTTCGACCATTTCATAGACATGCGCCGGGCAGAAACGGGTGCAAGGATTGTCGTATTCTTCCACGCAACGGGTGGTGCAGATGTCTGGATCCAGTATCTGCAAATGGATCGGCTGATCTTCATCATGCACTGTGGCTGCAAGGTAAACCGAAGCGAGCCGGTCACGTGGAGCCAAATCGCGCGTCACCCAATGACGGTCGGGCGATGTGTATTCGTTGACTTTCTTCAAAGCCCTGTGATCGGCATGTAAGGATAAAGTCATGGGTAACTTGCCGGCCGTGATGGTTTCGATCGCAGCGCGCACAAAGCCGCGCCACAGGCCCTTGTAGAACGCCGGGCGGATGTTCCTGACCTTGTACAGTTCTTTGACGATGGCCGAGGAGCGCAACTTCTGGTCAAAGCCCTTGGCACTGGATGTTTCAGCAATGTGCTCGGCAGCCAACATGCCAGAGCGCAGGGCCTGGTGTGTGCCTTTCACCTTGGGGACATTCAATAATCCTGCAGCATCACCAATCAACAGGGCGCCGGGCATCTCGGTTTGTGGCAAGGCCTGGTAACCACCTTCAACCAGGGCCCGCGCACCGGAGGAAAGAATCTCGCCGCCCTCAAGCATGCTGCGCACCATGGGGTGGTGCTTCAATTGTTGGAAAGCTTCAAAAGGTTTGAATTCCGGGTCAGCGTAATCCAGGCCGGCAACGAAGCCCAGGGCAATGCGATCTTTATCCAGGTGGTAAATAAAGCTGCCACCGTAAATGGCCGGGTCCAGCGGCCAGCCCAGGGTATGTTGAACCAGACCGGGTGTAGATTTACCAGGCTGCACCCGCCACAGTTCTTTCATGCCGATGCCGTAGGTTTGCGCTTCAGATTCTTTATCGAGTTCGAATTTGGCGATCAGTTGTTTGCTCAGATGCCCGCGGCAACCCTCGGCCAGCACGGTAATCGGGGCATGGATCTCAATACCCTGCACATAACTGTCTTTGGGTTCGCCCGCGCGATCCACACCCATGTCGCCAATAATGACGCCAGCTACGCTGCCATCTTCAGCAAAATAAATGTCTGAGGCGGCATAACCTGGAAAAATGTCTACTCCAGCAGCTTCAGCCTGAGGTGCCAGCCAGGCGCATAACGCGCCCAAAGACACAATAAAATTACCATGATTGTTCTGTTGCGGCGGAGTGGGGAGCCTGGTTTGACCCTTGGGCGTCAGATACCAAAGCTGGTCTTTTTGTACCGGCACACAAATCGGTGGCGGATTGTCACGCCAGCCGGGTAGCAGTTGGTCCAGCGGTTGCGGTTCAATAACCGCACCGGAAAGGATGTGGGCACCCACCTCGGCCGCTTTCTCAATGACCGCAACTGCCAGATCTGACTTGAGTTGTTTCAGGCGCAGTGCGCATGCCAGACCTGCGGGACCAGCGCCCACAATGATGACATCGTATTCCATGATTTCGCGTTCAGACATGCATCAGACCATTTCAAACTCACCAAACCCTGCATTATATCGGCATTAGTTGTGATCGTCACCGCCAATATGGGCCAAAATACGCGTGATGATTGCAGCCAATTCCTCAGCGGCCAACGGGTAGTGCCAGATTTAACTTCAGCACTAACGCACTAGTGGCTGACCATCTGTTCCAGTGTTTCCAGAACCAGCCCAATCGATTCGAGGAATTCCTTGTAGCGCGCTTCGTCATGGTCATCAAAAGGTTGGCCGTCACGCCGGTTCAACAACTGCGCCACGGCGAACACCTTGCCTGCAGAGTTTTTCACCGGCAGGCACAATATGGATTTGGTGTGGTAGCCCAACTGTTTGTCTACCGCCGGATTGAAGCGTGCATCGGCGTACGCTTCGTCCACCCGGATGGCTTCGCCGCTGGCTGCCACGGCACCGGCGATACCGCTGCCCATCGGGATGCGTATTTCCTTGTCGGGCAGGTCTTCAGTAATCCGTAGCCACAGGGTTTGGGTTTTGTGGTCCACGATGAACAAGGATGAACGATCGGCATTCAGCAGCTTGCTCAGTTTGCGGGTAAATGCAAACAGGTCCCGCTCCAGCAGACTCTGGAAAGCCGCATCGTTGGACAAAGCTGTGGCGCGCAGAAAATGTTGCGACTGTTCGGTCATCTGGCTCAACATCTGGCGGAATTCCTGCTCGTCCAGTTCATCCACAACTTCACTGGCAGGCATTTTTTGCCCGCTTCGCGCCAGCGTACCCATCATCAATGCGTTATTGGCGATAACGGCATCGGTAAAAGTCGACAGGCGGCCATCTTCCAGATGGACGATACGGTCGGCGATATCGAGGATGCGGTTGTCATGCGTGACCAGCAATATGGTGGTGCCGTGTTCCTTAGCCAGAATTTTCATGCGATCCACCACTTCGCGGCCAGATTCCTTGTCCAGCGAGGCGGTGGGCTCGTCAGCCAGCAGGATCTGCGGCTCTGCAACCAGTGCGCGGGCAATGGCGACCCGCTGCCGTTGGCCACCCGACAGTTGTTCGGGACGATGATGCATACGTTCGGCAAGCCCAACTGCTGTGAGCATATCTTCCGCACGTTTTTTTAATCCGCCGGGGCTGATTTTCTGGCTGGCCCGCAGGCCCAGTTCAACATTCTGCAGTGCAGTCAGGGCACCGAGCAGGTTATGTTGCTGAAAGATAAAGCCGATTTTTCGGCGCACTTTTTCCAGTGTGGCTGCACGGGCATTCTGTAACTCTTCACCCAGTACACGGATGCTGCCTTGTTGGGCAGAACGCAGTGCCCCGACCAAGGTAAGCAGGGTGGTTTTGCCGGAACCTGAAGGTCCGGTAACAATGACGATTTCACCGGCCGGTATTTCGGTGGTGATATCGAACAATATTTGTTTGCGCAAATTGCTTTTGCCGAAAAAATGGCTTAGTCCTGCTACTTTTATGGGGGCCGTAGGACTCATGATATTTTGCCTGTGTTCCTTCCTTGATTGCGTGTTTGGCCAGACGGTTGCTGTGAGTATGCCATCAGAATTAATTTAATGCTTTCAGTCCAGCCGCTTCTTGAAACGTAAAATGGCAAAGCTCATCGCCAACACTATAAAACCACCTAGTATGAGCATTTCCCGGGTCAAATCGCTCAGGTCGGCACCACGCAAAACGACCCCTCTTATCAGGCGCATGAAGTGTGTCATGGGCAGGATTTCAGCAATCCACTGTGCCAGCTTGGGCATGCCTGCAAAAGGAAACATGAAGCCCGACAACAGTATGGAGGGCAGCAGTATAAACATGGTTAGTTGCATGGCCTGAAACTGGTTACGTGCGATAGTCGAAATCATCAAGCCCATGGCCAGGTTGGCAATAATGAACAGCAACGAAACCTGGTACACATCCCACAATGATCCGCGCAACGGCACCTGGAACAACCAGTGCCCGAGTAACAGCACCAGACTGACTTGCAGCAGGCCAATCAGGATATAGGGCAGTATCTTGGCCAGCATCAGTTCGGGTATGCCCACGGGGGTGGTAATCAGTAGCTCCAGGTTACCCCGTTCCCGCTCCCGCACAATGGCCACCGCAGTGAACAGGGTCATGGTCATGGTCAGGATGATGCCAATCAAACCTGGCACCGTGTTTACTGCCGAGCGACGCTCCGGGTTGTAGAAAGTGCGCATTTCTACCTTGCCTGGCTGGTCGTAGTAGGGTGACAGCCGACTGCTCTGTCCAAGGCGGCTGATGGCACCCTGAACCACGGTATCAGACCCATCAAGCAGCATTTGTACCGCCGCGCGGTCAGGCTGTTGCAAGCGGCGTTCAAAATCTTCAGGGACAAAGATGCCAACGCTGATTTGGCCCTTGCGCATCATGTCTTCCAGTTCTTCAGCGCTGTCGGCTTGGGCAATGATGTCTATCACCTGGCTTTGTGACAGGTCCATAACATACTGACGCGATGCGGCTGTGGCCGAAAGATCGGCAACAGCGGCCTGGATATGCCGTGGATCGTTGTTGATGGCGTAGCCAAACAACAACAACTGGACAACTGGCAAAACCACAATCATGCCGAAGGTCAGACGGTCACGACGCAGTTGCCGCAGTTCCTTCAGAAAGATGGCAAAGATACGTTGCAGCGCTTTCAAGGCCGTTTATTCCGGGCCAGTTTTCGAGCTTGGGTTGCGGCAACAAATACATCCTCCAGGCTGGCCGAGCTCAGGCGGCATTGCACCGGATTGAACCCGGCATTTGCTATGAGTTGGTTAACCGCTTTTTCCGGTTCAGCCAGATGTTTGTCGACCAGTACCCGCAGACTGTTGCCAATCTGCGCGGTGCTGTGTACAAAGCTTGCTGCTTCCAATACCTTGCTGACGCGGCGTGGCTGGTCGGCAATAACCAGCAGCACTTGGGCAGCGATATCCCTTGTAAGCTGTTCAGGGCTGCCCTGGGCAACCAGTATGCCCTGGTCCAGGATGGCCAATTCATGGCAGCGTTCTGCTTCGTCCATGTAGTGAGTAGAGACCAGTATCGTGGTGCCCTCGCTGACCAGGTCAAACAGCGTTTCCCAAAATGCGCGGCGATTTTCTGGGTCTACCGCACTGGTGGGCTCGTCAAGGAACAACAGTTCGGGTTCATGCAAGGTGGCGGCGGCCAAGGCCAAACGTTGTTTCTGCCCTCCGCTCAAAGAACCGGTCAGTTGTGACAGAAAGTGCGCCAGCCCAAAGCGTTCGGTAACCTCGTGGATGCGTCGTTTTTTGTGGCTGCGCGACAGGTTGTAGATGCCGGCAATAAAGTCCAGGTTCTGCTGTGCTGTGAGATCTTCGTACAAAGAGAACTTCTGCGTCATATAGCCTACTTTGCGGCGCAACTCTTCGGCTTGTTCCGGTATGGCATAACCCAGCACTTCTATTTCGCCGGCTGTTGGAATAATCAGGCCACACAACATGCGGATGGTGGTGGATTTGCCTGAACCGTTCGGGCCCAGAAAACCATAGATGGTTGAGCGTGGTACCTGCAGATCCAGATTCACCACTGCGTTGACTGGACCAAAGGATTTACTCAGACCGCGCACCTTGATGGCAGTAGCGTTCATGGCTATTGAGTCACTGGCTTGCAACTGGCGCATCCACCCAAACGCTCAATGGCAAACCGGAAGGAAATTCGGCCGCCTCTGCCGGTAAATCGATCTCAGCCAGATAACTCAGTCGTGAGCGGTCGTACTCGGTCAGCGCAAAGTAAGGCGTAAAAGTAGCATCAGCCGATACCCAGCGCACCACTCCCTCTAGCGGATGGCTTACGCCATCAACCTGCACCTGCAATGCTGTGCCGGGCATGATTTTCGCGCGTAACGGTTCGGGAACGTAAATCCGGGCGTAAACACGGGCATCCGCCAATATCACTGCAACAGTCGCACCCGCGGGTGGGCGTTCTCCCACCAGGTAAAGCAGTTTGTCGATACGTCCGTTGACCGGTGCGAGTATCTGGCTGCGCTGCAAATCAACTGCAGCCAGCGCCACCTGGGCATCGGCTGCCTGTACTGCCGCCCGGGCCTGTTGCAGTTCCTCAGCAGTCGTGCCATTTTGCAGGGCAGCCAACTCCTGACCTATGGCATTTTCTGCTGCGGCGCTGGCTTTCCAACTGCCAGCAGCATGATCCAGCACGGCCTGGTTGGATAGTTTCCGTTCAAACATTTCACGTGCACGTTGCAGGTCGTTGAGCGCGGTGAGGGTCTGCGCCTGGGCTGCAGCAAGTTTTGCCTCGGCTTCCATGATCTTTTCTGCGCGTGGTCCGCGTACCAGTTCGGCCAAGCGGGCGGTGGATTGGTCAAGTGCTGCCTGGTATTGGTCCAGCCTGGCCTGCAAGCGCGTCGTGTCCTGTTGCAGGATCAGATCACCCGACTCAACGATTTGCCCGTCTTGCACATGTCGCGATACGACGGGCTCATTGCTTTCTGCCAGCAGTTCGATCCGATCTCGTTCCAGTGTGCCCACCAGATGGTTCTGCTGTGTCTCTGTGCACGCGGCCAGCAGTGGTAAAAGCAAAGCGAAGCCACAGCCGATGGACACCCGCTGCCGGTAAGGCCATATTTTTGTCATGGGCTTTGCAAGCCTCCCTGGATAAAACGCATGATGTGTTGTTGCAGTTTTTTCTGACCGTTCTGAGCAAAGGAAATACCCAGCGCTGGCTGGGCCAATGGCTTGGAGAGTAGCGGGAACACACACAAAGACATGACCATGAGTGCCGCAATGGATGGATCCAGGCTGCGGGAAATGCACCCTGATTTTTGACCTTTGCGGATCAGTTCCGGTAAAGCTCCACCCAAGCGTGGCGCCAGCTTTTGCAAAAAGTGCTCTTGCATGGGACTGCCGGGTAGCAAAACCTGTCGAAAAAACAGCAGCGGCAGATTGGGGTGCAACTGCATGGTGGAAAACAACTGCTGTACAAATTCCTCGATGTCTGCATCCTGCTTTTGACCCAAAGCACCGACAGCAACAGCCATGGGCTCCAGTGCCTGCTCCAGCACACCTGCGAGCAAATCCTTTTTGCTGCCAAAATAATAGTGAATCATGGCCGGAGTGATGCCCACCGGCCTGGCTATGTCCTTGAGTGATACCGAATCGAAACTGGATTGGGCAAAGCTGTATTCGGCTGAGTCCAGAATCTGCTGCCGGTAATCCATATTCCCATCCGCAACCGGCCGGCCGCGACGAGGGCCTTCGGCTGTTGACTTTGTAACTCTGGCTTTGATCATGCAAACATATTAATTAAGCAATTAATTAATTACAAGACGACCTACAAATATGCCTTACTAACGACAGCATCGCTGTGGTCTGGCGCCGGCAGTTCAGACTGGTTTTCTTTCAGATCAGCATGGAGGCGCTTTATACTGGTTGCCCGCAGCCCAATCAAGGTGTGCGATTCAACTACAAAGGTCGTGAGCTCAACACATGGTTTTGCCAGCGATACAGGAATACATGCCTCATCCAGGACCACAAAACCGTCGCATTACTGTAGCCCCCATGATGGATTGGACTGATCGTCACTGCCGCTACTTCCACAGGTTGCTGGCACCTGAGGCCTTGCTGTATTCAGAAATGGTTACCAGCGGCGCGATACTGCATGGCGATCGGGATCATTTATTGACATTCAATCCGGAAGAACATCCGTTGGCGTTGCAATTAGGCGGCTCCGACCCGAAGGACCTGGCCCGTTGCACACAAATTGCCCAGGCCCGGGGTTACGACGAAGTCAATCTCAATGTAGGTTGCCCCTCTGATCGCGTCCAACGCGGACGATTTGGTGCCTGCCTGATGCTGGAGCCGAAACTGGTGCGTGATTGCATCAAAGCGATGCTCGATGTCGCCGATGTCCCGGTTACCGTAAAGTGCAGGCTGGGTGTTGATGAATACGACACCTATTCCTACTTCAGCAATTTCCTGCACACTGTGGCCGAATCGGGCTGCACACTGTTTGTGGTTCATGCCCGTAAAGCGTGGTTATCCGGTCTCAGTCCAAAGGAAAACCGGGAAGTGCCGGAGCTGCGCTACGACTGGGTTTACCGCATCAAACAAGAACGTCCGGATTGGACTATTCTGCTGAACGGCGGCGTCACCGAGGTTGCGGAGATTGAAGCTCATCTGCAGCGCGTGGACGGGGTCATGCTGGGCCGCGCGGCCTATCACAATCCGTGGATATTGGTGGAATGCCAGCGTTTGTTGAGCCCGCACGCACAACTGCCGCAACGAGCTGATATCGTTCGACAAATGCAGGAATATTGCCACCAGCAAACCAAGTTGGGCGTGCCAGTCAAACACATCAGCCGGCATATGCTGGGTTTGTTCCAGGGCTTACCCGGGGCGAGGGGCTGGCGTCGCTGGATATCCGAAAATGCCCATGTGCACGATTCGGATCATCAGCTGATCAGCAAAGCATTTGATCATTACAGAACTGGCCACCCCGAGCAGGATGCCGCTTGAATCGTGATTACGCGTAGTTTTGACCAGTTTATTGGAGCATGTGAAAAAGGCGCATTTGATCCGGATTCACCCGCTGTGCCGTTAGGCGTATTTATGGTTGAGCCGTTGGATTTCAGGGTGGACAGCGAATCAGCCCGTGACAATAAATACATGAATGTTGCCCGTCAGGCTGATGCAGACAGGGCTCTGGAACAATACATCGATCTCGTATCGCTGATACGCGAGAGTGGTGTGGCGGTAAAAAGTTTTGCTGGCAATGCCCACACACCGGACGACGTATTTCCCAATAATGTTTTTGCCACGATTCCGGGAAGACTGATCGTTGGTCATATGCTGCATCCAACCCGCCAACGGGAAGCAGGTCGGCAGGACATTCGCAATTATTTCACAGCGGGTGGTTATGAATTAGTCGATCTCACCAAATTGGATTGCGTTGCCGAATTGACCGGGCCTCTGGTGCTGGACAGAGCCCGGCGTATTGGCTACTGCGGGATGTCCAGCCGGGTGAATGAGTCTGGAGTTGTGGCCATGAATCAGGCTTTTGATCTGCGTTGCACACTGCAGTTTGATTTGGCTGAAGGCGAGTATCACAGCAATGTGGTGCTATCGGTTTTGGCCAGCCGGGCGTGTGTGCTACATGAAGAGTCCATTAAGGATGCGGGATTATCACGGGCACTGACAGCGGTTTACGAACGGCAGGTGCTGTTTCTGGATCAGGCAGAAAAGGAAGCTTTCGCCGGCAATTGTATTGCCTTGACCAAAAATGACTTATTCATGAGCCAAACCGCTGCTGATACCCTGCGGATCTCCAGCAGGCAATTACTCGAATCCTGGGGCTTCCGTATTCATTCAACGCCACTGGACGAAATCGAAAAAGCCGGCGGTAGTTTGCGCTGCATGCTGGCGGAAATCTTTTAGCGACGATTTGAACAGAAATAACAGCCCCTGGTCTTTCTGCCAGCCATACCGCGACCGTTTGTGCTTTTGGAGTTCAGTTTGAATTCATTCATCTGGCATACAATGCGCATCATTGGGGTCAGCTATCAAGGGAAGTCCCCCGTCGGGGCAGCAGGTCAATGAAAAAACTTGTACTCACATTATTACTGCTTGTATCGATGCCGCCTGATGCTTCAGCTCAGTCGCTGGACGAGGCCGCTCGCCAGGCAGCGCGACAATACGATGCAAAAGTACTATCGGCTCATACCGAGCAACAGGGCAATAAAAAAGTCCATGTGATCAAGTTGATCACCAAGGACAATGTGGTCAAAACCGTACGTGTAGTAACGGTTCGGGAGTAAGGAGAAATCATGCGTGCTTTAATCGTGGAAGATGATCCTGACCTGTTGCACAGCCTTGCAAGGTTGTTGCGCGAACAAGGATTTGCGGTAGACACTGCTGCGGATGGTCAGGAGGGTCTCTACCTGGCTACCGAATTCCCCATCGATGTTGCGATCATCGATCTGGGTTTGCCGCGAATGTCTGGCCTCGAACTGATCAAACGTTTACGTGCAGCGGGCCGGAAATTTCCCGTTTTGGTTCTGACTGCGCGGTCTGATTGGCAGGATAAAGTAGCGGGGCTGGAAACTGGTGCGGATGACTATCTCACCAAACCCTTCCATCAACCGGAACTGCTGGCCCGTTTGAATGCTCTGCTGCGCCGGTCAGCCGGCCATGCTCAGCCGCTGGTCAGGATGGGGCCAGTGCTTATGGACCTGACCTCACAGCGCGTGCTGTTGAACGAACAGGAACTGGATCTGACCAGTTACGAGTACAAGGTTTTGCAGTATCTGTTCATGCACCCGGATGCAGTGGTCACCAAAACCGAACTTTCTGAACATCTTTATGAAGAAGATACTGAGCGTGACAGCAATGTGATTGAAGTGTTTGTTGGCAGGCTCAGGCGCAAGCTTGACCCTGATGGCACTTTGAATCCGATAGAAACACTGCGCGGGCGTGGCTATCGCCTGAGTTTGTTGCCGGGTTTGTTCCCAGCAGAAACCCGCTAGGGCCTGAATCGCGAGTGGAGCCCGGCAAAACACCTGCAGCTTCAGCCCTGCTGAATACCAAACAGCCCTTTTCGTTACGCCTGCGCATGGGTCTGGCCGCTGCCCTGATCCTGCTACTGGCACTGAGTCTGGTTGGTTTGGCTTTGGCCGCGGCTGATAAACGCAGCGCCGAGGCCAATTTGCAGGATCGCATGCAGTCATGGGCCTATTTGATTCTGGCTGCGGCAGAGCCTGATGCCAGCGGTCATATACAAGTCAGTGAAGAGCTGGGTGATCCCCGATTGTCGCAACCGGGCTCAGGCATTTATGGACAATTGCACGGCAGTGACCAATATTGGATTTCACCCTCTACTCTGGGCGTCCAACTGCCCTGGCTTCCTTTGTTGCCATCGGGGCAGATTCGCTTTGATGTTCCGGTCACGGAGCAGTCTCCATATGTTTATCAACTGGGCCTGTCCTGGCATTTGGACAATGATGAAATCCTGCCATTGACCGTCAGCGTGTTGGTATCAGAAGATGAAATTAAACGTCAGACCACAGCTTTCCAGAAAGGCCTTTGGCGTGCCTTGGGTGCAGCGGGTTTGATTCTGCTGTTGGCACAGTCACTATTGATTTGGCTGGCGTTTCGACCGTTGCAGCGCATCGCAGGAGATGTTGCTGCGGTTGAGTCAGGGGTTGCAGAAGCATTGACGGGTCGCCATCCCGCTGAGCTGGATCCATTGGTACGCAATTTGAACAAATTGCTGGCCACTGAAAAGGCCAACCAACTGCGGTACCGCAATGCACTGGATTCATTGGCACACAGCCTCAAGACTCCCCTGGCGGTGATCAAATCCGGACTTGAGGATCCTGGTCCTGATTCTGCGGCGGCGATGCAACGAGCAACGGAGGAAATGAATCACTTGATCAGCACACGCCTGCAACGGGCGGCAGGTTCAACGCGTCGCACGATGGCGCAAGCTGTGGACATCGGCACTCAGGTACAGCGCGTATTACGCAGCCTGGAAAAAGTGTATTCGCACAAAATGATAACGGTTGATGTCACTATTCCTGCTGGCCTGGCATTTTACGGTGAGCAACGTGATCTGTTGGAAATACTCGGCAACCTGTTGGATAACGCTTTCAAATATGGCCGCCGAAAAGTCAGCTTTTCAGCCAATGCTATTGTGGAGGGAGGGCGTCAAGTGGGATTGCAGCTAAGGGTTGAAGATGATGGGCCAGGTATTGCCGGGGAGCAGTGGCCGCACCTGTTGCAACGCGGCATGCGCGGTGATGAAAGGGTAGAAGGTCACGGTTTGGGTCTGGCAATTGTGCTTGAACTGTTGAGCGCATATGGTGGCAGCATGGATATTGGACGCAGTGAACTGGGTGGTGCGCGGATAGAGCTGGAGATTCCGGTTACGTGAGTTATGGGTAAAAAGGTTACGAATGAGCAATGACATAGAACACCTTCTGTCCATCATGCAGAAGCTGAGAGACCCGCAGACAGGTTGCCCTTGGGATTTGCAGCAGGATTTCTCCACGATTGCGCCATATACCATTGAAGAAGCGTACGAAGTCGCGGATGCCATACAACGTGGCAGTTTGGTTGATTTAAAAGATGAGCTGGGAGATTTATTGCTGCAGGTAGTTTTCCACGCGCAAATGGCCCAGGAGCAGCAGGCCTTCGATTTTAATGATGTAGTGCAAGCGATTTGCGACAAAATGACTCGGCGCCATCCGCACGTATTTGGTCCTGCTAGTGTTTCGAATGCAGATACCGAGTCGGTGCGACAGAGTTGGGAGCACATCAAAGAAGCTGAACGTGGCGGGCAAGGCGATCTTGGGGTGCTGGACGGTGTCCCGCGCGGTATGGCCGAGCTGCAGCGGGCCCTCAAGTTGCAAAAAAGGGCAGCCTCGGTCGGCTTTGACTGGAGCACCGCGAAGCAAGTCATGCAAAAATTACATGAAGAAACCGCTGAGCTTGAGCAGGCTATCCAAAGCCAGCAGCAGGAACACATGCAGGAAGAGTTGGGTGACGTAATGTTTACACTGGTTAATGTCGCCAGAAAATTACGCATTGATCCGGCGCAGGCCTTGCGTGCAGCCAATGCGAAGTTTGAGAGTCGTTTTCGTGGGGTAGAGCAAATCGCTGGCGGAAAGTCCAAAATGCGAGCCATGGATATTGATGCCATGGAACAGATCTGGCAAAGGGTTAAAAATGCAGAAAAGAGGCCGGAAAATATGACTGAGACTGCCAGCAATGAATAAATGGCTTATGACTCAGGGCATCAGCACACCGCAGGCCGGCTTGTGGGCGGGTGTGTTGATTGGCCTGTTGCTGACAGTGATTTTTGCCTGGTTATTTTCGCGCCGGGCCAGCCAGGTTGAGCGCGATCGATTGGAACCTGAAATCCTGCAGTTGGAGCGGAAGCTCGAAGTAACGCGCACCAGGCTGGCCGAAACCAGCCAGGACACTGCCATGTTGCAGGCCCGCAGCGAGGAACGTGAGCGTAATTTCCAGCAACAGATCCAACAACTGGAACAGGCCGAGCTGCGGCTCTCTGAAAATTTTGAACGCCTGGCCGGGAAGATTTTCGAAGAGCGTTCGGAGAAATTTTCCGATCTCAATCGCAAGCAGCTGGACACGCTGTTGTCGCCACTGAACGAAAAACTGACAGAGTTTCGCAATACCGTCACTGAAACTCATCGGCAGGAAACCGCCCAACACCAGGTACTGCAATCCAAGCTGAAAGACCTGGAACAACTGAATGAACGCCTGCATGA
>Ga0163153_10001290_pt1 | contig 39745 bp, 27 predicted proteins | sample OliLakLV19MP6IB1_FD_148629 | JGI IMG/M metagenome (GOLD analysis project Ga0163153, IMG submission 148629) | Freshwater microbial mat bacterial communities from Lake Vanda, McMurdo Dry Valleys, Antarctica - Oligotrophic Lake LV.19.MP6.IB-1 | ecosystem: Environmental > Aquatic > Freshwater >... | reverse complement strand
GGGTATCACCTCCTCCGACCTCCTGAAATTCCAAATTGATTGACCTCATTGTCGAGTTATATAAAAAAACAAATCGGTTAAAGCGTTTTTTGACTTTTATATACATCCAAACGAACAAAAACTTTTTGACCAGTATCTGGAAAAAGTATTTGAAGCTATTTATCCATGGATTTGACCTTAAACTTAAAGAAGGCAACCAAGCAATTAGTGACTTCAGGAAACTTGGGCCTTCTTCCTATCTGGAGGCTAACCTCATGCTTTTTTGTGTGGAGACTGGTATTAAATTCATTAACCAATGTGGCGACCTGGGCGAAAGGTTCTATTCAAGTATACAAACCACTTATGCTACCGCTTTAAAACTTATGAAAAAGAAAAATATACTCCACGCGTTTGCTGAGCGTGCAAAAAAAATAATAATCGACACCGGTGACATTGGCTACGGTCTTGAGGATTATTTAGAAGAAGTTTATTCCGATTATTATACCTGACCACCGATCACTGTATAAGATCTAACTTAGCCTCAAAATATAATTTAAGCCCGAAAACCCAATTTAAGTGGACAAGCAAACCATAAACCGGGAAGGACTCTCCCGGAGCAAATCCAAAAATTCCTGAACTGGGATGCTGCTTAGAGTTCCTCGGGGCATCCCGGAGTATCTCGGAGTATCTCCGGCGCTGCCTATGGCGCTAAATGGCAGGATAAAATTGATTGCAAATGTTGAACTTTGAAAATTTGAATAATGACAGGAGTAGAACTCTAACCTAATGGATGAAATAGTAATTTATCAAACTCCCGATAATCAAACGCAGGTGGAAGTGCGATTTGAAGGTGAAACTTTTTGGTTGTCATTAAACCAGATTGCGGATTTATTTAATAGGGATAAGTCTGTGATATCCAGACATTTGAATAATATATTCCGTGTAGGTGAACTCAGCCGGGAGGCAACTGTTGCAAAAAATGCAACAGTTCAATTAGAAGCAGGCAGAGAGATTGTTAGGAATATAGATTATTATAGTTTGGATGCAATACTTTCTGTAGGTTATCGGGTAAACTCAAAACTGGGCACCCAGTTCCGGCAATGGGCTACTCAACGACTGAAAGAGTACTTGGTAAAAGGGTATACTATGAACCACCAACGGTTGGATCAATTGCAACAAACTATACAACTGATAGCTAAAAGCGGAAACATAGAAAACCTGCAATTGCAAGAAGCAAAAGGATTGCTGTCCATCATCGAAAACTATACCCGCAGCTTTGTTTTACTCAATCAATTCGACAACCATTCGCTTCAAGTTGGTCGACTTAGCGAAAATATCACTTACGAAATTCAATACGAAGAAGCCAAATCTGTTATTATTGAACTCAAAAATCAACTTATTACACAAAAAGAAGCTACCGAACTGTTTGGCAATGAAAAAGACGACACATTCAAAAGTTCGCTGGGTACTATTGTGCAAACATTTGGAGGGGAATATTTATATCCAAGCATTGAAGAGCAAGCGGCACACCTGTTGTATTTTGTTATTAAAAACCATTCCTTCAGCGATGGCAACAAACGCATTGGTGCTTTTTTATTTATTTGGTTCCTGGAGAAAAATAAACACCGGTTTAAAACAAACGGGGAATTGAAAATTAATGACAATGGACTAACTGCCATTGCCTTATTGGTAGCCCAAAGTCCACCGGAAGAAAAAGAAATGATGACTCAACTCATCATCAACCTTATAAGGCAATGAGTAAAGCGCCGAACCATTAAAATCACATCAAATTATCAAGCTACCTTAAGCGTCGCTCAGTTAATTTCCTGCGAGGCAGACACGACCGTAGGAGTCGTCAGACCTGACATGGAGTATGCCGAGAATTTCGGCTCGTCAATTCAGCATTCGGAATTTCTAATACTCATTGTAGCATAAAGAATTGGACGCAATAAAAAAATGCTCAGGCAACTCTACGTAATAGCAGACTGAGGTCAGCGGCCTGCTTTCAGAAATAAGAGGTAAGTTTCTAATCCGGCAAAACAAAAGCCATCAAATACCCCGATGGATTTTCTTTATCCCCACCCACCGAGGTAACCACATATTGTTTCCCCTCACTCCAATATGTGCATGGTGTGGCATTAGCTATACCAGGAAGATCGATTTCCCAAAGGAGTTTCCCATTGTCTTTATCGAATGCACGGAATTTTTTGTCGTGCGTACTGCCGAGAAAAACTAATCCGCCCGCCGTAACGATCGGCCCGGCATATCCTTCTGATCCGGTTATCGGAGCACCTGCCGTTTGAAGTTCAGGATGATTGCCGACCGGGATCTTCCAAAGATATTCTCCGGTGTTAAGGTCAATAGCATTGAGTTCTCCCCAGGGTGGAGTGAGGGCAGGGCGGCGTTCGGGGTCATTAAAATGTCCGTAAGCAGTGATGTTGAGGTAGATGGGCGTGGTATCTGTAGGTTGGGTTACGGCGGTGTCCTGGGCGGACTGCTGGTTTTCGCGGATCTCCAGCAGAAAAGATTCTTTGCGCGATATACGTTCACCTTTTTCAAATAAATAGGCGATGATGGCATCTTCATTACCCTTGAGCACAGCCGCAAAACCCGGCATCCGTCCGGTGCCTTGGGTTATCTTATTCAAAGCAACTTCCGAAGTCATTCGGCCGGATAAGCCGACCAGGGAGGGAAAGTTGGGTTCATCTCCGTTTTTATCACGCCCATGACAGGAGGAGCAATGTTTACTATACAGGGTCATCCCCTGATTGTATTTGTTCGGTGAGCCAGCACTTTTAGAAGTTTCTATTTTTTGGAGCAGGTCGATCTCGGGAGAGTCTGAGGATTTGATATAAATGACGCCGCTTTTGGGATCTACGGCTCCCCCTCCCCAATTGGATCCCCCTCTGGTACCGGGCAGCATTAAAATGCCTTTTAAATCCGGTGGGGTAAACAGTCCTTCATACCGGAAGCTTCTGAATCTTTTCACCAGGCTGTCGTGGGAGGCAGTTGAATAGTTCATCAGATCCGCCTCCGTCATAAGCTGACGGGAATATGGTTTGGGTTTTAAAGGAAATGGTTGAGTAGGCCATGCCTCTTCGCCCGGCACCAATGATGCGGGGACTGGTCTTTCTTCTATTGGGAAAATAGGTTCACCTGTTTCCCGGTTAAATACAAAAAGGAAACCGGATTTTGTTGTTTGCGCCACTGCATCGATTGTCTTACCGTCCTTTTTAATGGTGATGAGGTTAGGAGGGGCAGGTAGGTCATAATCCCAGAGATCGTGATGTACGGTCTGAAAATGCCATTTATAGGCCCCGGTCCGGGCATCCAGGGCAACCACACTGTTGCCGAATAAATTTTGTCCTTTCCGGTCTGCACCATAAAAATCATAAGTCGGAGAACCGAGGGCCAAAAACACCAAGCCTCGTTTTACATCCAGGCTCATACCCGCCCAGTCATTAGCTCCGCCTGCATATTTCCAGGCATCCCTGGGCCAGGTTTCATAACCCCATTCTCCCGGATGTGGTATGGTATGAAATGTCCACTCCAGTTTGCCGGTGCGGATATTATAAGCACGGATATAACCCGGTTCGGCCCCGTATAATTCGGATACTTCGGCGCCAATGATCAATAAATCATGGAATACTATGCCAGGAGATGTAGGAATCACGGATATAGCAGTGGGATCTCCTCTCAGTCCTTCATTCATACTCACTTTACCTTCCTTGCCAAAGCTGGTGATCAGTTTGCCGGTGAGGGCATCGTTGGCAAACAACTGGTCTCCGGCGGTATACAATATCCTTTTATCGTCCCCATCTTCCCAATAAGTCACTCCACGGTTTATCCCTCCACCTTCACCTCCGTTAAAAGGGTCATAGGACCAGATGGTCTCTCCGTTACTGGCGTTTAAAGCATATACTCTATGACGGGCCGAGGTCGCATAGAGGATGCCATCTATAATGATAGGGTTACATTCACTGCTCCCGATGCGGGTGTTACGGGAATCATTGGGTATAAATTTCCAGGCGGGTTTAAGCTTGCTTACGTTCTGTTTGTTGATTTGGTTTAGCGGGGAATAGCTGGTGCTTTCTGCATCGGCTTTATACACCATCCAGCTTCGGTTTTTATTGCTTTCCAGTTGACAGTCTGTAAAAAATAAAATAATCACTAAGGCATATACAAACTTAAACAAAAGGCGAAATCGAATAAATGCAGATGACCAGATCGTAGTAATGTAATAATGATGCATAGTTAGAGTCGATGTAATTCAGGAGTACCCGCAAAACTATATGAACCCTTGAAATTCATCAGAATTTTTTATGTCGATACAGATACTCGTAGCGGGGCGCTTCACCGAATTAGCCGCTGTTTTGCAAATAAAAAACCGATTTTTATATTTGTTAATCGAAAAGTGTAACGAACCCAGTAGGGGTGACATCTTGATACCCCAACGCTTTATATCTTTACCCCAATGCTTAAAAAATTCAAGGTAAAACCCATACTCTTCATTACCGCTTTGTTTTTAAACCTATGTACCGAGGCCCAGGTCAATGTGTCTGCAGGAGATCTCCAACTCAGCCTCAACCCCACCGGTCAATTTACCTCCATAAAAAGCATCGCCTCTGGTAAAAACTATCTCTTTACCGATACTCTTGCACCCCTCTTGACCCTGGTCACCGCTAATATCAAAAGTCTCCCTTCATCCCTGGTATACAACAAAAAATTATCCAGGCTCACCCTGGCTTTTAAACCTGTCGGTGTCACCATAGATATAAAGGTATCTTCCAAACCCACCCACCTCGTATTGGAAATTATAAAAGCCGAACCCGAAGCAAAGATCGACGCCATCATCTGGGGCCCCTTCCCAACCACTATCAAAAAAACAGTCGGTGAAGTCATCGGAGTAGTCCGGGATGGTGAGATCGCTCTGGGTATGCAGGTATTAAACATCAACACACTTGGTGGTGATCTGCCTAATAACGAAGGCAGCACCTGGGAAAGAGGCATAGCCGCCAAAACCACCCCCTGGGGTTCCACCCTTCAGGCCTATTCCATCAATCGAAATAAACTGCGATTCGTTGATGCCTGGGGAGGTCAGTTTGAAAATATGCCAGTGCCGCCAATACCGGGGGAAACGGTGATGGGTTCCAAAATCGCTTTATTTATATGTGCAGAACCAAAAACACTGGACATACTGGAACGCATCGAACTGGATGAAAAGCTCCCACACCCTACTATCAACGGAGTCTGGTTTAAACGCTCACCCCAGTTTGGCCGGTCATATCTCATATCTTCTTTCGGTGAAAAAGACATCGATGAAATGATTGGCTACACCCGTCGCGCGGGTTTGATGTCTTTATACCATGAAGGGCCATTCAAAAGCTGGGGGCATTTTGTCTTGGATGAGGCGCAGTTCCCCTTGGGCCGGGCTGGATTAAAAGCCTGTGTGGACAAAGCCAAGGCTGCGGGCCTCCATTTTGGCATCCATACCCTGACCAATTTTATCAATACCAACGATCAATATATCACCCCGGTACCCGATGAACGGTTAAGTATGACCGGCTCATCCAAATTGGTCAACTCAATCGATGCTCAACAAAAAACCATCGAAGTCTTCTCCCCCGAATATTTTAATGAACTCACCAATAACAACCTGCATACGATAAAAATCGGCAAAGAATTGATCCGGTATAAGGACATCAGCGCTACCCCTCCTTATATACTTATGGATTGCCAGCGTGGTTCATTTGGCACCGCCGCTTCTGCGCACCAGGCCGGTGCTCTGGTGGGTAAATTATTGGATCACTCCTACAAAGTGTTTTTCCCCAATCTCGACATGCAGCGAGAAGTCGCCAAAAACCTGGCTGACCTGATGAATGAAACCGGAGTCGATCACCTCGATTTTGATGGCCACGAGGGTGGTCTTGGCTCCGGGCAGGGCGATTATGCTGTGGAATTGTTTGCAAATGATGTGTACAAACAAGTAAACCATGAATTTATTTGCGGTACCAGCATCAGCAAAACCTTTTACTGGCACCAGGGATCGTATTACAACTGGGGAGAGCCATGGTATGGAGGTTTTAAAGAAAGTATGCAACAATACCGCATCGACAACCAGGGTTTGTTTGACCGCAATTATATGCCTCATATGTTGGGCTGGTATTTGTTGGGCGAGCATACCACGCTCGCTGAAATGGAATGGATGCTAGCCCGGGCTGCCGGATACAATGCAGGGTTTGCCATGGTGGCCCGACCCAAAGCATTGCGCTCCAATCCCCTTTCACCCGTCCTCCTCGATGCCATCCGTGAGTGGGAAAATGCCCGTACCACACAAGCATTCACCCCGGCTCAACAAGAACTTCTTAAAAATCCAGCCAATGAATTTCATTTGGAAAAAACCGAAGAAGGCACCTGGAACTTTTATCAATACACTCTTTCACCTGTATTCATTCGCGAAAAGCTGGAGCGACAGCCCGGTGAGCCGACACACACCACCTGGGAGTATCGGCAAGATTGGCCCTCACAAGCCTTGCAATTCCGGATTAATTTGACAGGCAAAGAAGGATTAGTTAAAAATTTCAAACTTCAAATTGATCAATACATAGAACTCCAGATACCGGTTTCATTATCTGCCGGAGAAAGCCTGGTATGCGATGGCACAAAAATGATAAGGATCTATGATAAGGATGGCAAACCCAAACAAACCTATGATCTGGCTGGGGATCCTCCTGTGATCCAATCAGGCGGGCATAAAATTATTGTTAATTCTGAATTTGAAGGAGATGAAACACCGAAAGTAGAATTGAGATTTAAGGGAAGGGAGAAAAAAGACTCTATTCACTCGAGGAAATAAAGATTTATTTTGGGTTTTCAGGTTTTGGGTTCGAATTGATTCAAATTTGAGGACTACCTCATCATCGAAATAATCCCGATAGCAATCGGGATCGATTTACATACAACCCCAAAATATTACTTTCAGAGATCAATGATTTAAAAGGAATACTCCATTGTCACCTGCTAAGTATTTCAAAAATTGATCTGATATGTCTTAGCAGACCATATTTAGTTGTTTGACGTTTGACGGCCCATCTCCGGAAGTTGTCCGGGAAGGGCCGCCTGAAACTATGCACCTTTAAGCGCAACTTAAGACACTGTTTGAGAAATTTGATATTGACCCAAAGGATGGATTAAAAATTCCACAACCTGGTAATATTAAAACCTAACAGAAACTGACTATCTCTAAAGTCGTTCTGGTTAAATAAATTGTTGCTTTGCGGCACAATACTGTAATAATTTCCAGCAAATAACTGAAACGCGTGCGCACTTGTAGTGAATTCGATACCAAAACTAATGTTCGGATGAGGATTGTTGGTAGTGTGCTGGGTCAATGGCTGATCATAGCCTGCAATAATGGAAGTGGTATTAGATATTTTATACCGGCCAAGAACAGAAACTGCGACATGTCCATTCTCCATTTTCTTCTGAATTATATTTTCACTGTCCACATAACCTTCAACATTATTAAACCAGGAAAAACTTGGAGCCACTTGTGCAGAAAATTTTGGAGTTATTTTTCTTGCAATAATCAGCTGATTAAAATAAGACAGCCGGTGGACAGCATACCTGAAATTGCTTTTGTTCCTTGTATCCAGGACTGCGTTTCCAAAATAAGTGATACTAACCGGTATTTTATTATTAGTCGTCTGTTTCAGCAGGGCGAATTTTGCATTCAAGTCAACTTGCATTTTCTCCTTAGTTAAACCGGCACCTACAAACAGTTTATTGACAGGGGAATAATTTAATCCCAACCTGATATTGGAAGGGGCAAAAAGGCCAAATAAATCTTTAGAGCCTTGGTTTACTGTTCCAAATCTATGTTGTATATCAAACTCTAATGTGCCTTTTATGGGTACCATGACTGTCTGATTATCCATTACCCATGCACTTTCAAAAGTATATTTTACCGGTTTGCTTTTAGCTTCATCGGCAGTTTCCATATTCTGAGCAGATACCTTTCCTAAAAACAAGCTGAGGAGCAGCATAAGAACAAAAGAACAGATCTGCAGGGAATAATTATTAATTAAACTTTTTTTCATGATGTAGCTATTTAATTGTTATTTGCACCTTGTTTTATCCAGGCAACAATGAGTGCATTATAATCTTTGTTGATACCACTGACAGGCATGGGAGTTCCCCGTTTACCCGTCATCCATTGAAATATTTCACTGTTTTGAGGTTCGGCGGTATTGATAAAATTTCCGCCCGACAATGCATTAAATGCATTCGATGCAGTTAGATCGGGTGATTTTCCTCCGGAGTTGTGACAACCGCTGCTGTTGCAACTGTTGTTAAAAATGGGAAGAATGTCATTTGTAAAACTAACGGTTCTTGTTATTTCATCAGAAGTATCAGAAAAAATTGATGTATCCTTATAACAACCGTCAAGCAATACCATTGAACAACCTGAAAAGACAAGCTGCATTAATGATTTATAAAGTGACATGATATGTTATTTAAAATTTATAGCAACAAGTATTATTTTTTAAATTTCAAAATCAGATTGGCTTTAATGGAATGAGCTATCTGAGCATTTTCGAATATTGCAAAACCAAAATACTGATCCGCCAATGTTGAAAAATCTATATCATATACATTATCTGTGGTTTTCAGAGCCCTTTTAAACTCCAGTATCCAGCCACTACCTGTAAAGCTAGCTTTGCAGGTAATGTTTCCCCGGCTTTCCGTATAAGAATTTACAGTAATACCTGGAATAGCTTTTGGACCTACTTTCGCGCCTGATCTTTGATAATCCGTTCCAATATTTGGGTCAATTTTGGTTCCATCACTTAAAGTAAGAACACCCGCTGCAGAGACTGCGGTAACTAATTTGGCGGTACCAGCCGTTACTTCAGAAGTTAAAATCCACCCATAATTATTTTTTTCAGGAATAACATATTTAGGTACGGTCAATGAAACAGGAGGTGATGATTCCATAATAACAAGACTTTGGGAATTATTAGCATAAACATCATTTCCGGGATCGCCTTTTCTTCCATTGGGATAGGTATTGTCCTGGTATTGATCGTCAAATTGGAAACCTCCATTCACGCCTCCTCGCACAGATTTCCAATGCCACATATCGATCTTCTCAGTAGGGAAATTCGTGAAATGACGGCTCGCTCCATCTGTCAGCGGCAACCCGGTGTGACAAGATTTGTAGCAGGTTCCATTGTTCCAGCCACTAACGGAATTGTTTATATTCCACAGCAACGCGATTTTGTCTTCATAAAACGGAGCCCTCGTTACAGCTCCGCTTGCACTGAACGTGAAATTTGCACTTTCTTGTGCCCATTTTTTCGTGGAAGGTTCAAAATACCAGGGTTGCCGGGCCAAAGATTCTGTCGGGTCAACCCATTCAGCCAGAAAGTAAATATTGTCGTTATCATAAACTGAACGAAGACTAACAGAAGGAATGATATTGTCCACATAGCCCCGGAATATATCACCGGTCACTTCAGGGACTTTAGTATTAAATTGCAGTTTGGGACTGTTTTCCCATGAAGCATCAATTACTCCGTCGATGGCAGGCGGCGACGAAGTTTTTATGGATACCAGGTCTGTTAAACTGTTTACCGGTTGGGCTGTATCCAACACCTGATCGTCTTTAGTACAGCTGATTATATATATACCAGTTATTACAAAAATAACAACTACCCATCCATATGTTGTTCTAAAGTTTTTCATTCTACGGAATTTATATTTAAAATAATCAAATTTTCATTTGTAAAATACTGTTTGTTTCCTTGTAACTATATGACTATGATCAGACAAGAAAATGATTTTGGTCACCAGAAAAGCATTACGATAAGAATGAAATTAATTTATGTAATAAAAAAACGAAGCATAAGTCTGTGAGACGTATTTAAGGAATCGCGACAACTATTTTTCAAAATTTGCAGCTGTATTCACCGATGACACCATTCAATACTGTTGGTATTCTTTTTTTTACCCTGTTAACAAGGTGGCTATATATAAACAATTATATGATCGAAGTAAATCAAGCAGCCAATAATCCAGCAAATTTATTACCTAAAGCAATAGAAAAAATCACGATCGAGTCTGGCCAATAATAATGTAATTCTATTCCCCTGATATATCCCAGAATTTTGCAGTCAACTGCAAAATCTGCCCGAAGGGCGGACTCTGACCGAAGCATCACGAACTGACGAAAACTGCTTTTGCAGTTTTCGTCAGGGTTAAACTGAACGACGCTTAAGGTCGAGCCGAGGTTTTGCTCCGATATGCTTCGCTTCATCAGCGGCAGCGGCACCCGACAAAATTTGGAAAATCAAATTATCGTCGGCACGAAGTGCAATTTTTACTGACTGCAAAAATTGGGTTTATTTTCATTCCGTGTGGTATTTTCAATGTCTGAAATAAAATTGTACTTCTTAATAGACCTCTTACTGTTGATGTCTATTTACACCACTCAATAAATAGATTAGAGTTTACTCCGCTTTTAACCATACTCTCGACCTGCCCGCTATCATCAAGTTCAACGTATTACCTTTCGTTTCTGTTTTTTTGCCTGAGATGATATCCACGTAAACACCGTCATGCTTCAACTCTAATTGAATAGAATCCGCCTGCTGATTATAATTCTGTACCATCATCTCCCCCTCCCCAAAAGGTTGAAGCGTTATCCTCGAAGGCCCATCCATTGCCACCCCCTTTTTTTCAATAAATACGGTTCTAATTTTATTAACCCATGATCTCGGGATTTCGAGTATCCCCAATGGGTTAGGACACAACAGCACCTCACCCACCGCTTTAAAATCTTCATCCGAAAACGTATGCACATTTAACACATAAATATTTCCTGCCGGGTTGTGAGATAAATAAGGAAAACGATGGCCATCGACCGAGACTTCCAGGTCTGTTACCGCAATGGTGGTTTTGAGCCGGGCCCCCAATTGCAGCATTGAATCCATTTGAGTAAGCTGATCATTTACAATAATAGATTGCGTAACCAGAGGGGTATGATCAATCGGCCATGCTACTCCAGCCATTTTCGCCAGTTGTTTTCCATCTTTAGCAATTGCCAGAAAACCCGAAGTCATAATTACCCGGCAACCGCGGTCAATGGATTGTTTTATTTTTTCTAAAATATTGGTATCGGCTGCTGCCTGGGTAGGCAGAAATACAGACTCCGCTTTGTCCGGATATTGTGAATACGGTATGAGCGGGATACCCAGCATACCTATAAAATCAAGGATATACATATCTCCACCGGGTTCACTGCTGGCGGGTTTGTAGCCGGCCGGTCCATCCACAGGTTGTTTCGCAACTGCTGCAGCCAGGTCAGCCAGGTGATGAAACTCATACCTTAACCGGTGCTGCCCCGGATGCCCTTCGATAAAATTGAAATAATTAAACAGGATCAATTCTTTCGCCCCAGCTAATACCGATTGATAAGCCTGATCGATAAAATCCTGTTCGTTGCAGTCGATATGGTCAAACCAGGCTGCCCTCATTTTATTACCGGACAAAGAAGCCATCCACCTGTAATTGATAAATCCTTCATAAGGTTGGACAAAACCAAATCGTTTGGTGTACTGACCCCGGGTTTCGGTACCGATCGCTACCTGGTCATATTGGGCCGGTTGCCTGGCCACATCATATCCAAACAAGTGATAGCGGTCATACCACTGAGGATATTTGATGATCATCCGGATATTGGGATTGGCTTTTTTGGCTGGTCCGATCAGGTGTTTTTCCGAAAAATCGACCAGCAAGTTTTGCCTGTATTGGGTCCAGCTCAGTTCTTTTTTAGCTGTTTTGGATTCTAAACTGGTATCGGCAGTACATAGAAAATCATCGACGATAAAAGCATCAAAAATCGGGGCTATGGAGTCCATCAGGTGTTCCAGATCATCCCGCGTTTTTTTATTTTCCCAGTTAAACCAACCCAATCTCCCTTCCTGGGCTTTACCGAATTTTCCTCCGGGTACCGTAGCTATACCGCCAATCACCTCAAAGCCGTTTGTTTTGAAAAATGTCGATACCGATTTCAGCAATTCATTGGGTACCACCATTCCCGACCGGTATACTTCGACATAGACGGAGGTAATGCCATTGGCTTTTAAAAGCGATAAGGCCTCCCGTCGCCCGGCTTCGGTGGATAATAATTGGTCGACGGCCTGAGCGGTGATGTAGATGCTGAGTTTGAGGTCGTTTTTTCGGGAGAGGGCGTAGGAAAAGACGTCGTCAGATGGTTTGGTATTGGGGTTACAGGATAGGATTGAAAGAAGAAGGAGGGAGAGGGAGAAATTGGTTTTGAAGAGGGACATAAAAAAAGATGCTTATTATTTGATTATATAACTCTTCGGTAAGTTAGGAATCTATTGGCAGTAATTCCTCCCCCTTTATCCCCCTCCGAAGGGGGAAACGCATCAGCTTGAGGATCTCGTAAGAGATTCCATACAAGCCATAGTTGGATTAAAAAGATTCAAGGAGTTCTATCAAACTGAAGCGCTTTCCCCCTCGGTAGGGGGTCAGGGGGAGGAATTTTATCTGCGCAGAATGTATAGATTCTATGATTTATTCCAATAATTTTATAGAATGAACACAGCCTCACCATCCAATAATTTCCATTACAATAAGAAATTACAACCCTTTGCAAACTCACTTAGAAAAACCATGACTAAATCCGAAGCATGTATGTGGAAATATTTGCTAAGGGCTAAAACAATGCATGGTTATCGCTTCCGAAGGCAAAGACCGGTATTAAACTATATTGCTGATTTCTGTTGTTTAGAACTCCTATTGATTATTGAAGTGGATGGTTTAAGCCATGAGGATGAAATTGCTGTTAAGAGGGATGCGATAAAAGATCAGGATTTAAGAGACATTGGTTTTGAAGTATTGCGTTTTTCTTCCTGGGAAGTATTAAATAGAATGGCAGATGTGGACATATTGAGTACAAATTGGATTAATAGTAAAATAAACACTTCTGAAATGGGAATAAGCGGAGGAATAATAAACAATGACAGCGGTGATTGAACTCAGCCATCTATCCCCAGGCAATAATTCCTCCTCCTTAAGCCCCCTCCGAAGGGGGAAACGCATAAGCTTAAGGATCTCGCAAGAGACTCCATTCAAGCAATAGCTGGATCAAAAAGATTCAAGGATTCTGCCAAACTGGAGCGCTTTCCCCCTCGGGAGGGGTCAGGGGGAGGAATTATATACCTGTGCAGAATGTATGGATTCTATGATTTATTTCAATAATTTTATAGAATATGAAAACAGGAAGATTCATCATCATATTATCCATATCCTTGCTGCAATCCATCCATGCACAGACAGTCAATCAAATTAAAATCTGGAACCCCTCCACTGACACCATCTACTGCCTCGAAGGCCAGGCCTGGCCTGGAACAGATCAAACTTTTTATAACCGCCTCCCCGCCAAAGCAGAATCCATCGTCAGAAAAGATGTCTGGAACTTATCGCGCCAGTCTGCAGGCCTGAGACTTAGGTTCAGGACCAATGCCACCCAATTGACCATACGGTATATGGTGACCGGGAACATACAAATGCCGCATATGCCGGCTATCGGAGTGAGTGGGGTAGACCTGTATTCCAAAACAATAGACGGTTTATGGACCTGGTGCGCGGGAAGGTTTTCTTTTGGAGATACCGTGATCTATCGCTTCACCAACCTGCCGGCTAAAGATCAGCATGTCGACAACCGGGAATATACTTTGTACCTGCCCTTGTATAATTCCATCAAGTGGTTGGTCATCGAAATGCCGGAAGAAAGTGTGTTTAAACCTATCCCTCCAAGAAAAGAAAAACCAATTGTGGTATATGGAACTTCCATTGCCCAGGGAGGCTGCGCCAGCCGGCCCGGACTGGCCTGGACCAATATCCTCGAACGGAAATTATCCACATCGGTGATCAACCTGGGCTTCTCCGGAAACGGAAGACTGGAAAAAGAGGTGATGGATCTGATCACTGAAATTGATGCGCAAGTGTATGTATTGGATTGCCTCCCCAATCTTATGCCCCAGGGTATTTCTTCACCAACATTAAAACAACGGTTGACGGAAGCTGTTATTCAACTGAGTAAAGCCAGACCTTCCACACCGATTTTATTAACCGAACACGACGGATATACCGATGGTGACATGAATGCACCCAGGCTCAAAGATTATACAGGTGTCAATCAAGCGCTGAAAGAAGTCATGGATTCTTTGGTTGCATCGGGGGTTAAAAATCTTTATAAACTCACTAAAACGGAGATTAATCAGGACATAGAGTCCATGGTCGATGGGGTCCATCCCAATGACATCGGCATGATGCGTTATGCGGATGCTTATGAAAAAAAATTAAGGGGGATCCTGCACAATACCAATGGAACGACCACCACTACTACAGCCATCACCCAACGAAGAGATGCAAAGATATACGACTGGGAAATCCGTCACCAAGAGATACTGGCATACAATAAAACACAATCTCCGGAGATTGCACTCATCGGAAACTCCATTACTCATTTTTGGGGAGGTACCCCGGCAAGTCCCATCAATAATGGCATGGAAGCCTGGAATAAACATTTTGGAAACAAGTCGATAGTCAATCTGGGTTTTGGCTGGGACCGGGTCGAAAATGTATTGTGGAGGGTACACCATGGAACCCTCGACGGTATTTCACCCAAACATATTGTACTAATGATCGGCACTAATAATCTCGGCCTCAATACCGATGAAGAAATTGTCCAGGGGTTACAATACCTGATCCAGGCCATTCAATTTCGGCAGCCCGCAGCCGGGATTTTACTCATGGGCCTGCTGCCCCGGCGAAAGTTGGAAGTTCGGATCAATACAATTAATCAAAAGATCGCCAAACTGGCCAAGGGAAAGAATATAAAATTCGCGGATGCAGACTCCCTGTTTCTGCAAAAGGATAAAAAAATAAATGAGGCCTTGTTTACTGATGGTTTACATCCGAATGAGGCGGGTTATGAAAGATTGGGGTCGTTTATTGTTAGGAAGTTGGAAATATTTTAGAAATAAGTAAAGTGGCCAGTGTAATACGAAGAAAGATGTATTGGGATTAAACTTTAATCATTTATTCTTTTACCTGGATATTTACGGCAAACTAATTCTGAATTCTTACAATCGTGCAATCAGTTCAACCGATGGATTTCGTATACTGTAACAGTAAATGAATATGGGGAAAAAAGAAGAAACTTACCTTGAATATTTTATCTCTTTAAATCTTAACGAATTTCGATGTCTTAATTTTGTTATCATTAAATATCGATAAATAGTAACTGCCGGCAGGCCATTGTTGCAGACTTATGGTATGTCCATTACTCATACCATTCGGTACGGTATTATCGATAAGAATTTTTCCCGACAGATCAGTAATCCTGAACGTGAATTTTTGACTGATATCCCGATCAAATTTAAAAGTGATATGGGAAGTAGACGGTACTGGAAATAATTCAAAATTCTTTAATATCAACTCCTGCAGGGACGTAGACACGGCATCTCCGATGTTTGCAAAATATGCTCCGTTGCCATGCGTTCCAACGACCATGGTATTGTCAGACAACCGGTGATCGATACTATTTACTACAGCAAATTCCATGGGTGAGTTTTTGATTTCTTTCATCCATACGGTGTTGGCTTTATTTAAACTGGTTGTGCTGTACAAGCCTACCGTAGTACCTACAAAATATTCAATACCTGATTTTTTAACTACAATTTCACCACTCCGGATACTTGGCTCTGAAAGATTTCCTTCCACGTTTGTCCAGGTGGGGGTCGGGGACTTTGCATTTCCGGTCCACCATATGCTTTTGACGTTGTAATTGCTGTATACCACGAGCATGGTGTCATCGTTTCTTGAATTTAATGCAATATCAACGATGGCACCCTTGGCTGCCACTCCGCTTTCAGCAGGTGTGATATTGACTGGTATGGTCATTACTCCCGAGGACCTGGGATTTTGAAGTCTGAATAATTTACTCAGGGAAGTGCCAAAAAATAAATTATGCAAATTATTGTAGGGTCCCCTGGTGGTGGCCAGAGATGTAATTATTTCTCCATCACTCACCTTGGTACCAGATAACATTTGCCAGTTGCTACTGGTCACTGAACTGGCCATTGTGGTCCGGTATAAAACATTTTGACCCGCATAATATACGTCCTCAGTATTATCCGGATCGACCAGGAAATTAGTTTTAAATGCGCTGGTACTTCCTGTTGGCATTAATGAGGTAGACCATGAAATGTGCGCGTTATTAGCCGGGTTTACAGTACGCCGGTAAAAATTGCCATTTTGTGTTGAAACCAGGAACCATTTATTATTATTTGTTGTCCTGGAAATACCCTGGCTCATTCCATCTCCATACACTACTAAGGACTGATTTTGAGGGTTAGCAACCATACCATTGTAAAATATAGCTCCATTATCCTGAGTACCACCAATAAAGGCGAGGGGACCCGGATTGGGATCTACTGTTATGGTATAATATTGTATAGTTTGCATACCTGAATTCAAATACTGATGTTTTACGATATCTTCAGCAATATTGGTGGTCAGCGACACGCCACCATCATGAAAATGTATCATTTCAGATGAACTTCCCGGCCTGAAAACAAAACCGTGGATATCCGGATGCGACCGGTCTCCATCGTATCCTTGTGTACGTTGCGGGGGTGTATTTAGATAATTAAATCCGCCAATCAGGCTGGTGGTGGCTTTTGAATTAAATCCATTTGTACTCCGGTAGGCTGATGACCCGCCAATCAACACAAAATTAGGATTATCCGGTTTGACCGCAATAGCAAGATTATATCCTCCCTGGCTATCAAACGCCCTGAAATTTTCATTGGCTGCACCGGAAGGTAAATTAATGCTCAGGTCAGTCAGTTTATAGCTGGCTGGCATAGTCATATCAAGTTTGAATAAATCTGCAGTGGGAAATATCTTTGTGGTTGCGTTCAACTGATTACTCATCAATGCATACAGGATGGACTCATTGGATGGGGCAAGGGCGATTACAATCCGTTCATATTGTTTTGGACCGGGCCATAGATTAAACAGCGTAGAGTCCACAATTTTTTTCCACGTAATCTTAGTTGCATTCTTTCCTTCCCATAATCCCTGGAAATTGGAAGCGGGATAATTTGCATGAAAAGAGGTGCCTAACCCATTCCAGGCCAGAAATATTTTTGAACCATCCTGGGTCATGGTAAAATCGTTCATGGCCGTTCCGAATTGAATATTAGCACCGAGTTCAAATGTTTGATTGACCGCAAAAACAGTTTTGCCTGTTCTGTTTAATTGAACAAACCCACCCCAATAGGATATCCAGATCGCACCATCGGCCAGATTAACCATGACTTTGTCTATGAAATCAAACCGATTGTCGAATAAAAATTCTTTACCTGTTTGTGTAATAGTCACATTCTGCCAGGTAAGCCCTTTGTCATCACTGACCATTAAACCGTAACCATGGTGGGAGTGACCATAGCTGCTGGCCGAATTTCCAATATATTCACCTGTCCCGGCAAACCAGGTGTCGCGGTAGGGATTTCCCGTAATGGCGCTATTTCCCATGCGGGGATCCTGAGCCAACGTGGTAATATTATTGAGGTTTGGCGTCGGTATCCAGGACCAGGGTTGTCCTCCGTCCATACTTCTGAATAAACCACCGGATACGCTTCCGGCAATAATCATCCTGTTTGAAGAGCCATTGTATCCAAGATCATAAGCACAGGCCCTTGCACGGCCACTGAAATTCATCGGTCCGGCTGAAACAAATGTTTGTGACCTGTAATGCCTTACCACCTGGGGTATTTGCATTACCGCCAATCGGTCATTATTTCTGGCGTTTAGGGGCACCAGGCCCGTAGCGGGGTCATGGGTGATCAACCATTCGTATTCAAGCCACTTTTTATTGTATTCCGGCCGGGAATTCATCAGGGGTTCCTGGGAATTTGATAACTTTTCGTCTGTGGGTACTCCCCTGTTTTTAAAGGGGTTAACCATTAAATAAATGACCAGCAAGGCGGATATATAAATCGTTATTCTGCCGTCTGAATGATTCTTTCTCATAATACAAAGGCACGTTGAGTGAAGGAATAATTTACGGCATAATCCAATCCGGAAGTTCAATCCATTTTTGTAATCTGGCTTTGCCAATATTCAATTTAATCCATAAGTCATATTTTTCACCAGGCGCTTTCTTGTTGACTTTTGTTCTATCGGGCTTCTTTACATTTATTTTATAGGCAGGCAAAAAATCAACGGGTGTCAAGGTATCCCTGCGCACCCAACCCGGATTCATTATTTGTTCCTGGATATACGGGCGTTCAAGCAAGACCAATTCTGCAGAGTGCCGTTGACCATTTAAACAAAGTTTCTTTATGTGTACAGGCCTGGAAGTTTTTTTAGGGGAAAGGAAAATGTAGTATTGATATTGCGCCGGAGAATTGGCCGAATAATTATTTGGAGCCACCCCGGAAATAATCTTCTGCCGGTAAGCCAGCAGGGTGAAATTTGTTGTATCTACCTGGGCACCTGCTCTGTGTAATAAGTTTAAAAACAATATTAAAATCAGAAAACGCATGGTTCTTGTAAGGCAACTAAAGTTAGTTTATTTCAGAATAAAAAGCAGAAAGGGTAAGTGAAAATTAATCAATTATACCAATTGGACACATTTGCGGACTACAGATCAGCTTATCTGATCGAATTATCTATGATCTTATTAAAAATGAAAAGTATTTCAATTTAAGATCCGTAATCTATCAGTATCTTCATTGGGCATACTTCCCCAGCCTTTAACACTTTCAAAAATATATTTTGCGCAGGTGACTAAAATCGATATATTTAACATAATATTAACCTTTTTTATGGATCAAAATATTTTGATAAAACACTTCTATTTTGACCATCAAAATGAATAGCGCCGTAAGGAGAAACGACCTGAGCAATCTGGTATCCAAGTGGTTTGCATTCTATGTGTTTCCGCACTGTGAAAAGAGTGTATATGCCGACCTGGTTCATTTGGGACTGGATGCGTACCTGCCTGTCCGTAAAGAGATCCATCAATGGAGTGACCGGAAAAAATCCATTGAAACGCCTTTGTTTACCTCTTATGTTTTTGCGAAAATATTCAGAGAGGACTTTTATGCCAAAATAAAATTCATTGAAAAAATCGTTAAAATCGTGGATATCGGTGGTGAAATCATCAGCATCCCGGAAGCCGAAATGAATTGGTTAAAACTGATCTGCGAATCCAGCAATGCAGTAGAATCAAGGCCAATAGACGATGTCCAGACCGGAGATCAGGTAAGATTAAACTCAGGACTCTTGAAAGGATTAGAAGGCAAATTGGTCTTGAATTTGGGTAAAAACAAATTTGCTTTTGAACTCAGCCTGATGAAGCGAATGTTGATCCTGGAGATCAACCGCAATGAAATAGTTAAAGTTTAGAGGCGAACGGAGTATTCGCTAAATTTAAAGAGTTTTAATCTGACGTTCACATATTTATATACTTGTGACCGATGTGGCGAAGGCATAAAATTTAAGATAAAATTTTTCCATTATTTGGTATTTAATAACTGGTTATGCGATTGATTTTCTTTGTGGTATGCTGTTGTATTTATTCTAATTCCAATGCAATCGTCAAGTACGATGAAGGGAATATCATGATTGATGGAATACAATTTTTACAGGACCGGGAAGACCCCAGGTTATATTATTACCTCCCTCAATACCCCAGGCTTGCCAGAAAAGAGGATGGCTCCCTGGAATTGTTGTGTATGAAATATATAGGTCAGGGCGGAGCTGAAACCAATGGTGGAATTTTTCATGCATTGATTGAGTTTACCCTTCCGCAAAAAATGATCGAGGATTTGGAAGGAAAGTTAAAAGCTAAGGTGGGTAATAGTGCACGCATCGAAGGCCCGGTAAACTTACAACAAGCGCTAAAAGACGGGGAATCCGGCTTAGCTAGTTTTCAGGTGATTTCTTCTATTTTAACCAATACTACAGGAGCCAATCCATTTACCAAAACGATCATTACTTCTGGCCACGCGCCATTCTTACCGGGATCCAAAGCGGCGATAGCAGCCAGGTTATCCCAGGAAGGGGCTACCTTATTATTTAAATCGTTGGAAGGTGGGACCTCGGATGTCTCGGTGACACTGAGCGGGTTTTACGAAGCCGCCGTAAGAGCATACAATGCGATAGTGGAAGCCGAAAGTTCAGTGGTTTATAAACACATCAGTTCGGTCTATAATAAACAGGAAGGGTTTAAAAAAGATGAAATCAGAAAAGTGACCGACGAATTGATTCGCAACCAAAGCATCAAGGTCGACGTGTTTGATCGAAGTGCTGCCCTGAGCATTAATGCCAAAGACATGGATGGTATCCTGAGCATTATTACGGACAAACTCATCGAAGTCATGTTTAACGCGGAAAAAGGATGGGCTAAAGACCCGGAACGAATTGTAGCGGTGGGCCAAAGCCAAATCCCACTCCGGCAGGAAAGGGGAGCGTTTGCCCAATTTTTTGCTGGCACCGGCAACCAGGAATACGTGTCCGATGATCAATTTAGCCTCAAAAACTATAAAGACATCCGCAGCAATAAAATCATGATCAATTTAAGTAAGTCCACCACCATTAAAGTGCCGGTATATGCATCGGGTAACCTGGCGGGCCTGTATAATGAATTGAAAAGTGAAAACCAATATTTTAAAACCGTCAATCTGGATGATCCTGATTTTCAGAAAAGGGAAATCGTATTCCAGGTAGATGGTCAGTTTGCAGAAACTTTTAATGATGTGTTTAATTCGGTGACGGTCAGTTTTAAAAAGAAATACAGTGAAGGGGGTGAGGAAGTCACCCGAGATCTGATTTTTGATAAAAAGTCCATTGAAGCCGGGAATAATATGCAACATGTGTTGTATCCCAGGTTGGGAATTAAATCTTCCGATTGGCTCAATTATCAATACAGGATCAGCTGGTCGCTCAAAGGTCAAAACACGACTATCGACGAACCCAAACAAGCGGACCAGTGGAAAACCGCCAAATCACCCGCCATCATCCTCAGTCCTCCTTTTACCAAAAGAATCATTGAAATAGATGCCGATCGAATCCTGTTTAAAGAAAGAAACGTGATCTCAGCAGCGATTCGTTTTCTTTCCGTCATCAATGGCAAACCTCAATACAATAAGACCCTGGTATTAAGAACGACCGATGCAGTAAGTACCAATAAAATCGCACTGTACGCGGATTACGATGGTTCATTTGCTTACCAGGTTACCTGGAATATAAAAGACAAAGAAATCAAAGATGAGGTAAAAATACTCGACACGGATTATTTGATCTTGAATCCTAAAGAGTAGAAGTTTATTTAACAAAGATTCCCACAGCGGGCAATGCGAAGCGAAGACACCAGGTTTTACAAAGAAATAAGTACGTTTTTAACAATCAATTCATCGCTATCGCCGCTTCTTTTGTGATTTTGTGGGATATTAACTCTACTCTTTAATCAGCCCCGATGTGCTCTGTCTTGTTGTACTGCTAAAATTTAACTCTTAAAGCATCTTATGCCAAACAGCTATAAAGTATATATTCTCCTTGCAGGCCTGATGCTGATCAACCAGCCTCCTATATCTGCCCAACAGGTATACATCGACAAAGGGGTATACCTTGAAGGCTTGTGGTGTTTTCCGCTGCACGCAGACAGTTTGAGTTATGTGTATATGCCTACGCGGGGCAGGCTGTCAATAGGTGAAGATAAAAAACCCAAATTTTCATACCTCCGCTATATTATCAACAAACCCAGTGAAAACAATACCAACCGGTCCATCACGGAGGCAGATGGAGGCGGCATTCTGCACTTTCTGGTTTTGTACGATACTCCGGAAGAAACAGTAACCAGTGCGGAAGAAGCACTGCAGAAAAAACTGGCTAATAAAAACATTAAAATAAAAGGACCAGTCATTTTTGAAAAAGGATCCTATGCCCTGATCTCTTCCATTCTTAATCCTTCTAATGGATCAGTTGAGAAAAAATTAATCACGTTGGGAGAGGCCCCTGTACTTGAAAACAGCAGCATCGCGCTTTCATTCAGCCTTAAACCACAGGAATCCAAACTATTGCTCGAGAGCTTCAAAATGAATACGCCGGATGTATCCATCATTTTTGACCTAACCTTTGGCGGATTGACCGATGCGTATGATGCCGAACTGGATATTGATTGGTCCGAAGTGAAACACAGCGATGCGTTCAAAGCCGGTGGTTCGGTTTATTTTGTTGGGGCTGATATAGAAGTTGCGTTTGAAAAAATGCGCCGGCAAAGTGCGATAAAACTCCGGGTTAATGGTTCAGGTGGAATTTTAGAAGGTTTGTTGAATACGGTCTATGACAAACTGCTCAACCTCATGTTTGTTCCGGCAAAACCTGAAAAAGTGGAGCAGGCCGGAGGACTGGGTGCTGCCTTAAATGCGTTGACCGATCCTAATGGCCCAATGGGTAGCCGGAAAACAACCGGTTTTGGGATCAATGTGGGTTATCAGATGAAGGACATGCAAAGTTCTGGAGTCAGTCATTTGTATTTTAAAGGACGCAGTCAGGTCACTCGCCACCATTATGTCACCTTTAATATCGGAAACTTGTATAAACAATACAAAGACGATCCATCCCTTTTTATTGACATCAATTTATGGGATCCGACCTTTCAGCAACGGGAGATTTTTGTTGGTGTCGACGGCGATCTTGAAAAAGAATTTAAGGATATGTTGAATAGTGTTACGATTATTCTCAATAAAAAACACCAAAACGGACAAACCACCCTGGAAAATGTCCTGATCAATAAAGGTACCTTTAAATCGTTAGACAAACCATTATCCATGTTATACGGTTATCAGTCTGATACCAACCGGCTGGCCTGGCTCAACTACGAGTATAAAGAAATATGGCAATTTCAGGGAGGAGTCAATTACGATACCGGTTTAAATAAATCGGATGCTTCCATGATCAATTTGTATGTACCGTTTTACCGGAAAACCATTCTGCTCGATGGCGATCTCAATCAGTTAAAAACAACTGGAATAAGGGCAGTATCGATCAAATTGTTATACGATTTTTTTGGACAAAAAAAGGAACACCGGATCACACTCCGGCCGGGGGATGATATCACGGAAAAGTTTTTTCAAGTGACCTTGCCAAATGCAATAGAGGAGATTACTTATGAATTGACCTGGATCAAAACGGACGGCACGAGTGTCAGCAAAACCGGAAAAGATAAATTCGGATTGATTTTCGTTGATGAGATGCCTAAATAAAGTTATTATTGAACTTTGTTTATCGATCAAACTAACCTCAGACGTTAAAACGTAATTTTAAAGTAATAATTATTGCCTTTTTTACACTATTTAGTTTACCCTTCAAAAGGCGGCCAGGATAAGAAGCGAAAAATTATGAACCAGGTTAATAATAGATCTTGGAATTTATGCAGCTCACCCAAGGGTTTGTTTAATCTTATTGCCTCCAGGGCATGGATTAGCTGGTATTTGTTTTTTTATGGTCCAGGTTTGACTTTTACCAATGGCCAATCCAACCCAATTCAATTATGGATTGGCAATAAAGATTCTTTACCGGTAGAATTAGTATCGAGGAATAATCCGGAAACCAAACATCGCGAATATTATTATCTTCCCAATCAATTACGTGTATCGAATAACCTGGAAAATCAACCGGAATTATTGTTCATGGCATGGGGAATCGGTAGCGGATCGGATCAAGCCCTTATGCATTGGATCCTGACCTGGGGATTGAATGCGGAGCAGGAAGAAGGGCTTCAGAAAAAATTGGTGTCGCAGATCGATAGCACCGGAATTCTAATGGGTTCAGTTCAGGTCCAGCCAGCTGTTCAGGAGATTAAAATTGTGGGTCAAAATGATACCATGATTCAATTATTATTAAAAAATCTGACTGGTGGAGGGACCATCCCTAATTCCCCAGGTGGTAAATCCGCTTCCGCTTTTAAATTTTCGGGAGCTGCTGCATTAACCATGCTGGAAGCAAATAAAAACATCAATAAATGGAAACAGGTTTTTATAGAAATGCCATTTCAGTATAACCATCCGGAAGGCGGTTTAAAATCGATAACCCTGAGGCTGGAGGTTAAAACCCTTTTTCAACAATTATTGAATTGCAAATCGTGTATTAAATTAATTTAAGATATCATGAAAAAATATTCATTGAGTCCTTTCCTTTTAATTCTTCTTTTTATCTGTCTATTTATTCAAGTAAAGGGGCAGATCCTGGATAGTGAAAATAAAATATCCCTCATTCTCAAAGATGGCACCAATGTCACTTTGTTTGGTCAGGCTTCCTCTTTATCGGATGATAAGACCAACACCTATTATTATCTCCCCTGTAATTTGAGGCTTTCGAAAAAAGCAGATGGTACACCGGAGTTTTTATTCCTGAAATACACCTCCGATGAAAAAGGAGCTACCGGCAATACTCAAGGTGGTTTATTGCATTTGCTGATGATACATGGTTTGACTAAAGCCCAGGAAACTGAAGTAAATAATTTATTAAAATCTAAATACAACGGCGCGACCCTGAAAGGGGCGGCAGACGTGGAAGCTCAGGCAGAAAATTCAGTAAAAATCATATCCGGAATCTTAAGTTCTAAAGAAATGACCCGCTCTTTGGTGTTTTCCGGGAAAGCTTCAACCCTCCCTGGTGGAAAAATAGCATTGGCGGCTTTATTAGATAAACAAGGTGCCCAGTTGTTTTCCGCCACACTTGAAAAGATCCGATCGATCACTGACCTCAGCGTCAATTTATCGTTTAATTATACGGTAAGGGTTCCTGCGGCTAAAGGATATGTCAAAGAAGATTGGTCCAAACTGGACAGTATGATGCAAAAGGATTCCGCAAATTTTTCAAAAAGCGAAGAAAAAGATTATGGCGAAAAAGTTGGGAATACTGCTGTGGGTTACCTTTTCGGAGGACCTATCGGCGGTTTGCTCGGTTGGTTTGGCTCGAGCCCGGAAGAACATTATTCTTATGATGAAATGCGGGATTTTTATAGAAAACTAGAAGAACAAAAAGTGGTGACCTTACGCTTTGAAGAAAATGTCGCTGATGAACGAGTCACTAAAATCAGGGAAGCTTTTTTTCAACATTTCCTGAATGCTTACACGGAAAAAGATGCAGCTAATCCGCGAGATCCCGGACCCAAAGAAAAAGAAGCGATGCCGGATATTAAAACCGGTGATTCCTATAAATACAAAAGGGAGATCCGCGAAGTAATCAAGCAACACAAAGTTCAAATATTTGATTTGTCTTATGCCCTGGCCGTCAAACGGGATCATCAATTGACGGAGAACCTGGCAGCCTGGTACGATCATGCCAAAGACAATCCTAAATGCATCGGCCTGGTCAACCTCAATGATCCATTTTTTCAATATCGCGATATCAATGTGATCCTCGACCTGGAAGCCGAGGAAATGATGAATAAAGAAGTCAATTTCGTTACAGTCAATTTGAGAAAAAAACGAAGCGGTGAAGGGGCCAACGATTTTAATGCGGATGTCACTTTTGACCGGAAATTTTTAGAACTCAATGGAAATCGAACCATCGTCACTTATTCCAAAGCGCAGGACGAAGGACCGGATACTTATGAATACAAAACCCAATGGAGCTTAAAAGGCGGAGAATCTTTTCCAGCCAATGATTCACTCTGGATAAAAGGCAGTTGGCAGGGTATCAACCTCGCTCCTCCTGTCAAGCCCAGGACGGTTCGGTTTGAAACAGATATGGCGGATATGAAAGAAGCGGGTATAAAAAATGTCACCTTACAGTTACGATATTTGAAATTTAAAAATGAAGTGGAAACCAATGTCAATATTAATGTATCCGGAACAGAGCCATTTGCAGAAAAAATGATATTCGTGGATCGCAATAGTCAGGGATATGCTTATCGCCTGGTCTTTCACGATAAGGATTTAGGCCCTTTAGCCACACCCTGGGAAGCAAAAATCAATACGGACTATATCTATGCTACACTACCTAAAGAATTAAGAGAAAAAAAACAAGACTGGATCAAAACCGCATTAAATGCAGCATCCGCTATGGTGGGTACGGGTGAAAATGGCAAGATATCCAAAGAACAACAAATACTGAATAAATTCAAACAAGTGCTGGAAATATCCGGGGCGACAAAAAATTAATTCAATTTATAATATGTCTTTTTATATGAAAACCTTTTTTTTATCCTGGATTACTACCCTTTTGATTATGGGTGCTAGTTGTCTCAATGCCCAAATTTTGGACTACAATAATAAAATCGGGTTGACACTCGGCGATGGCACCAATCTTTTACTGTATGGTAAGGCCGTTTCGCTGAGTGAACAGATATCGAGTGATTATTATTATCTACCCACTAATTTGCATTTGGGAAAAAAAACCGATGGAACACCTGAGTTTTTATTTATTAAATATACTACAGAAGAGCGAGTCGATGCAGGGGGGGCTCAGGGAGCCATCATGCATTTTCTCATGGAATGGGGACTTACACCCGAGCAGTTAAAAGAAGCTACCGTCAAATTGCAGCAACTACTAAGGTCGAATACCAAATCAGTTTATGCCCGAGTTGTAAATCCGCGTATCATGGGTCCTGTAGATGTAAGTGCGGCAGAAAATGGAAGTTTTAAAGTGATCTCTGCTACATTAAGTGATGATAAAAGCGCTAAACTCATCACCTCCGGCAGGGCATCCACAGTACCTGGCGGCAAGACAGCTGTCGCCTCTAAAATGGATAAAATAGCTGCACAATTATTTGCTGCTACTCTGGAAAAAAATCGTTCTATTACAGATTTATCGTTGGAATTACAATTTAAATACAATGTATTATTTCCTGCCGTGAAAGGTCGAATCGTCATGAATTGGGATAAAATTCATACTGTATTTGAAAACGCTTCAAAAGGTCTTGATAAAAACGATGAGGAAGTATTAAACAGATATAAGATATCACATATATTTGGAAAAGATGAGTTTTTTAATCAATGGGACAAGACAGGTAAAAAAATAATCTCGGAGACCGAAGCCCGTTCTGTTTATGATTATCTGCGTGAAATCAAAGCTATAGATATACAAATAGACAAAAATGTCACCGAAAGTGCGATTGCTGATCAGGTCATTGAAAGTTTTATGAATGTATTTATGCAGTCTATCTCCGATGCCAATAAAGAACAGCCCGAAGAATCTGAAGATAAAAAAGATATGGACTCCACTACTGATCCCGATTTAAAAAAACAAATCAATGACGCAGGCGAAGTGCACTATACATTTAATAAATCAAAATTCACATCTAAATCATCTAAAAAAAGGGAAGAATATAACCTCACTTTGCGCATCGCTATTCCTATGTTCCATTCACTCACTGGCAATCTGGCCAGTTGGTATGACGGAGTAAAAAACAATAAAAAATGTGTTAGCAGTGTCAACCTTAACGATAAATTTTTCCAACACCGTGATATCAATTTTATCATCGACAATAAAGTAAAAGACATCTTTGAGCAGGAAGTAAATTACGTAACTATTAATGTCCGTAAAAAAAGAAGTTCGGGCAATGACTTCCAGGAACAAGCTACTATTGATCTGGAGCACCTCAAATCGAAAGGAGCGATCGCAAGATTTACCTATGCGCGAAGTGATGATAATAATCCTGACATGTACGAATATAAAACCCAGTGGAGCCTTCGCGGCGGTACCTTATATCCGTCCAACCCCGATTGGCAACAAGGAGACTGGCAGGGAGTCACCCTCACTTGTCCTATGGTTCCCAGGAATATTCAGTTTGAAGCCGATCTGGAAGAAATGAAACAATTGGGTTTTGTAAGGGCTTCCTTACAATTAAGATATATGAAATACGGCAAGGAGGTAGAAAGCAATATTCCCATCACCGTTTCTCAGGGAGTAGCACTCGCCGAAAAGAAATTATTCATTGATGAAAACATCCCCGGATATGCCTATCGCATCATACTCACACATAAAGAAAAAGGCAAAATGGCATTGGATTGGGACAGTAAACTCAACGATGACTATGTATATGCCATCCTCCCTAAACAATTGAAGGATGGTGATCCCGGTTTTATTCAAAAACTTTCAGATGCCGCTAAATTGATGCTGGAGACCAGTAACGGTGAAGTAAAACCTGAGAATAAAATTCTCTTCAAATTTTTAGATGCTATAAAAATATTTGTCAAAGATAAATAACTAATAATCATGAAGACATTCAAATCAATTTGCGGTAGTATCTGTTTGATATTGGTGGTACACGGTACTTTCACTGCACAAAACATCTTCATTGACAAGCCAGTTACCGCCGGACCATTGACGGTTTTTCCGGATATGGCCAATCAGAATCAATACTATTACCTGCCCAATAAACTAAGGCTCGGTATAGGCAGTAATGGCAAACCGCAATTTTCTTTTTTGCGTTTTGTCGAAAATGAAAGGTCTGAAGCAGGTGAAGCCAGTGTTCGGGAAGGTAAAGGTGGTGGCATCGTCCATGCCCTGGTGGAATTGTATGTAAGCGAAGACATGATCAAAGAAGCGCAGCAAGAACTTAAACGGGCAACGCGCAATGAAAATGCCATTTTAACAGGGCCAATCATTTATAAAAGCGGTACCATGGCATTGGTATCTTCTATTGCCAACGAAAAAGGAGGATATGCAAAAATGGTGATCGGGCTTGGACCTGCACCTGTTTTGGCTGGCAATAAAGCAGCCGTTTCCGTCCTGTTGACCAAAGAAGGCGCTAAGATTTTATGGGAAACATTTAAGACGCCGACACCCGATCTCAGTTTTTCATTTGTGATGTCAGTGGTTGGATATCGCTCACCCATCAATGCCAAAATAGAGGTGGACTTTGAACGGGTATATTCCAGTGAAGCGCTTAATGTAGGTTTTGCATTAAACACAGGGGGAGGTTCCGGTAACGGCAATGGTTCCAACCCGACCTCTACATCTGCAGGCAACGGAAATCCTGCAAATTCAGAAGAGGTGACCAAAGCAGAAGCAGAACAAAAAACGGCGGAGGCTGAATTAAAAATTGCAGGAGATGCATTGAAAGAAAAAGAAAAGAATTTTGAAACAGCCAAAATCGCATTTGTAAATGCGAAAGCGGCAGTAAATGCGGAGGGTGTTAAGGCCACAGACCAAGCCACCTTAATTACAGCACAGGCAAATGAAACTAAAACCAAAAAAGAACTTGATGAAGCCCAGGTTAAAGTAAAATTGGCCGAAACCAAAGTAAATCAGAAAAAGCAATTGGTGGCAGATGCAAAAACTAAATCCAAACCATCAGCAGGCCCAACTGCAAAAGCTGCCGAAACCAATAATAACAACAAATCCACTGCTTTTGTACTTGATGCCCAACTAAAAATTGCCTATGAAGAAATGCGGCAGACCGGAGCCATCAAAGTAAGCGGAGCAGCTGGAGATGCCCAACTGGATAAAGTTTTGGAAATCGCGTATAATAAACTCACTGACATGTTGTTTGAAAAGGTAGATAACAGCAATTCACAGGTCAATCTGGGATCTATCACTGATGCTGCCAATAAAATGAATGCCAGAGAGGCTGAAAAGCCCAAAGCCGATGGATCGACTTCTATTAATTTAAGTGTAGCCTATCAATTAAAGACCGTTAGGAGGACCGGAAAATTTACGGTGGATCTCAATCGTTCATTATCCGATCAGGTTGATTTTCGTTTTGACGATAATTTTGGCAGACCGGCTTGCGATGAATGTTTCAGGCAAGTCAACCTCGATGATCCTATGTTCCGGCAACGTGAAATCCAGGTTTCGCTCGATGGCTTGAATTCAGATCAGTTTAAAAAGTATATCAACTTTGCCACCGTAAGTATGAAGAAAATCCATGGCAATGAGGACATCACCGCAGATGAAGTGCGCATTGGCCCCGCAGAGTTTGAAAAAAATGCTAACGTTTACCGCTTGTTGTACGGCTGGAAAGATGCGAAAGATGCAGATAAAAACAAATGGTTGCAATACGAATACCGGACGACCTGGAGTTTATTCGGAGATTATACCATACAGGATATTTGGAGACCCAGTGAAGCTTTTGGATTAAATATTGCTCCACCGGTGCGTCCGATCAAAGTGGATCTGGAAGCCAATGCAGATTTATTGAAAGCAGCAGAAGTGAGAATGGTCAACGTAAAGTTTTATTACAATTATGGAGGAGGTGAAAAAGTGCAGCAAGTCAATATCCGTGCTGATCAAGCCACCACTGCAGCCACCGCGGAATTATTGCTTCCCCAAAATGTATATGATTACGATTATGAAATCACCTGGCGACTTACGGGCAACCGGGAGGTGAAAAGCGGCCGGAAGAAATCAAATTATACGATGCTGTATGTAGATGAATTGCCAAAATAATCAATATTTATTTTAAAAAGACTAAGCATTATTATATGAAAACATTATTATACATGGTTCTGTCTGCACTATTGATAGTGAATGATTTATCTTCTCAGCAAATCATACTAGACAGTCCTGTAAAGGCAGGGGAGTTAACCCTTTTTCCAGAAATGGATAACCCCAATAACTATTATTATCTTTCTGATAAGCCCAAAATAGCTACTGGAGCAAATGGAAAGCCGCAATTTTCTTTCCTTAGGTATATAGAAAATACTAAAACAGCCACATCCACCACGACTGGAAGTAAATCCGAAGGTGAAGGTGGGGGAATAGTACATGCTGTCATATCCTTGGACGTCACACCCGCACAAGTAGCAACCGCAGAGCAGGGATTGAAAAGCTTAAATAGTGCTGGCAAAATCCAAGGGCCAATTATTTATACCGGTGGTATGATTGCCTTAATATCCTCTATAGCACAACCAAATGGAGAATTTACTAAAACCGTACTTGGCTTAGGTAAGGCGCCAATATTGGATGGTCAAAAGGCCTCTGTGTCGGTTTTATTAAATAAACAAGGAGCTAAAATACTTCGTGAGACATTTAATACACCTACACCCGATATGAGTATTTCCTTTGAAATGTCAGTTTCCGGTTTCAGAAAACCTAAGAAGGCTATCATTGAAGCTAATTTTGATCAAATCTATGAACATCGGGCTTTTCAAGCAGCCGTGGCTGCACCTGTATTACAAGCAGAAATAAACATGGCATTTACAGATCTGGTAAAATCAGGGGCCATCAAAGTAATAAATAAGGGTGCCGACGAGCAAATGGAAAAATTGATCGAAGATGCTTATACAAAATTAACCCGAATGATGTTTGAGTCGACTGGAGGTTCAGGCACACCAAGTTTGGAACAACTTATTGCAACTGCGGGGAATAAGCCTAGCATGTTAGATCGGGCTTCTGGTTTGCTTAATTCAGCTCGTGCTGAGCAAAGAGCCGAAAATCAAACAATCAGAGCCGAAAACGAAACTCGTCGAAATTCCAACATTTCTACAGCAGACCCAGAGTTTCAACCCCCAACACCTGAAGCAGAGAATGAATCTACTTCTGTCTCACCTCCACCACAAACATCGAATACCCCTCGTCCTCCATTACAAAAAGGAAAAGTAGGTCCGAGTGAACATGCAAAAGATCACATTAAAAAAAATCCATTACCTCCTCCTTCCAGGTTTAATGATGCTACTCCTACAAGACAAGAACAAGCACTGCCTTCGATAGCAATCGCGGCTTCATTTGAAATGAGAAAAGTGAGACAGCAGGGGATGTATAGAATAGATTTGGAAAAATGGTCTAAAGACAACTTGACTATGAGATTTGATGAAAACTTTGGCACTATCAATTGTTCGGAATGTTTTAAAGATGTCAATTTGGAGGGACCATATCGTCAACGTGAAATTACTACTTTCCTGGACGGATCTGATGCACAAGATTTTGGAAAGTATATCAATTTTGTAAATGTATTAATAAAGAAAAAACATGAATCTGGTGAACTGACTCAAGATGAATTACGGATTGATAAAAATAATTTTAATGCAGAAGGGAATAATTTTTCAATGGTATATGGATGGAAAAATGATAAGAATACTCAAAAGTGGGCAGAATATGAGTATAAAACGGTTTGGAATTTCTTTGGTGGTGGCTTGATAGATGCTCCGTGGCAAAAATCAAATATTAATACAATCCCTTTGGTGGCTCCATTTATCAGGAGCGAAATATTAATAGAATCTGATCCCGATATCATGTTACAAAAAGGAATCAGAATGGCAGAAATCAAATTGTTTTTTAAAATTGGTGACAAAGATCAAAGCAAACAAGTAAGGCTCAATATGAAACAGAATCAGTTTAGTACTTCTGCGGATATTTATCTTTCAAGATCAAATTCCGAATTCGAATATGAAATTACCTGGTTTACTAACGACGGAAAATCAAAAACATCAGGCATGCAAAAAAACAATAATTCAATAATATTTATAAACAATATTCCTGATTAATCATTCTCAAACATGTATAATATGTAAACTATACTAATAATTATCCTATCAATATTTATTTCTATGTATGCTTTTTCACAGGAGGCAAGAGCCTTTATAAGTGATAGACTACGGATATTTTATGTAATCAACGGAAACTTACCTGCCTCGACTGCAAATAATGTAATTCAATTAAATAACCAAGAAATATATAATCATCAATTTAATGGAAATTTTTGGACTAACAGTGCATTAGCAGGTTCCCAGGCAATGGCAAAAGCTCTTTTGTGTGAAAAATCTAATGGCGGGGACTTCTATTTACAAGTATGGGCAAGCAGGTTACTGAGTATTTCTGGTAAGATCGTTTATGTATATCTCATTGATGATTCTTCTAACCCTATAACCAATTGGAATAATGCATGGACACATTATGGAGCCTGTCAGGGTCCTAATGGTTGTTGGCCTTGTGCCATCGGTTATGCTGCGAATCCTTCATCTTCTGATGCCCAATTGGCATTGGCTGCCGGACAGCTGGCCATGGGAAACTTCTATTTTACTAAAGCTGATGACGGAGGCTCTGTAGGAATCAATGAATTCAAAAAAGGGGTATTTCTTCATGAGCTTACACATACTCAAGACAATAGTAATGCAAGGGATCATTTGTTTTTGATTGGTAGTAAATACTATAATTATGGATCGGATGGCACCCATTATTATGCAGAGGTATTACCAAATTTAGCATCTGGATTTAAAGAATCTCTTGCAAATTTCCCTCAAATGGGGTATAATAGATATGGAAAACATAGCCCATATGTGGTTTCATTCAATTCATTCGCATCGGATGGTGGATTATTGGTTGAAGCAGCACCTGTAGGAATTACAAGTGGGGATGTAGCATTTGCCAATGAACTCATTGCATTAAAGATACCAAAAAAGGATGTTACAATGAACGGAAATAAATATTTTCAATTTGATTATAAAAATTTACCTGTCAAATATATAATTAGAAATGAAATGGTAATGGGTATGATTTTTTATAACTGTAGATTCTATATGAAAGCCGATGTATTTTGGACTGCAATTAACTCTAGCAATCATCAATTTTATCGAGCCTCGTCTTGGCCAGTAGATATTACATTTTTGGAATTATGCAGAGCAGCTAAACCCTCCGAAATGGCTGAAACTGCTATAGGACTTGGAGTTTCTCGTTCAGAAGGTAATCCCTATTTTTTTCCGTTAGCGCTATGTGATTTTTTTACTAGTTTCAGGGCTAAAGATGAGGCAGAATTTGGTACTATATTCGAAAATACAAGTTTATTAAAGCCTTACATTGATGCCTATTGGGTATTGAGACCTACTATTAAAGAAAAGGTAGGGAATAAAAAAACACAAGCTGCTATAGAAAGCATTAAGCAAGAATTAGGGTTTAATTGAATATGTCTTCCTCTGTAACTATTTTTCCAAGGATTATAATAAAGTAAGCTGTTTTATGAAAGTAGATTTACTGATTGGTCTATATTTACTTATTTGCATGACTGCTAAAGCGCAACGCACTTTGAATCCCATTTCAGATTTAGCAGATGATATTGAGTCAATACTGGGTAAGAGTGCTAAAAGCAAAATGAAAGTCACTGTACAATCCGAGACAGGAGTCGGTATGGAACTAAACTGCGAATACGAAGGTTTCACCGAAAAAAAATACAGCATCAAATTTGAAGTGCTGAGCAAATTAAAAACCACGTTAAAAGAAATTACACCAGTGACCTTGGAATTAAATACAAGAGCTAAATCCATAGATGTTAATCTTCAGTTTAAACCTCTGGCTTCACAGATTTATCAAAACAATTTGGTGGAATCTTCTTTTTTAAGACTCACGGTAATCGAAGAAGGACTTTCCGAACTGGAGAAGCTATTGAGAGAAAACCGTTCGTATCTGTTCGATTGCAAAAAAGCATGGTCAGTAAAAACAATAGCAAACAATAATACTGTCGTGGAAATACGATTGATGCCCCTTCCGGCAGCAGCGGCACTTAAACCTTCCAATTAAATGAAATCAGGCATTTGTTTTTTCGTGGCTGTTTTGGGTTATTCTATCCTGATGGCTCAATCATCCAATCGAGGGACTCTTGTCACCATAGAACCCGAAGGGCCTTCCAATATTCGGATTGAATTGAATAGCCTGATTAAAAGTGAATTCGATTTCCAATTCGATTATTTTGATTTCCTCAATGTCACCGGCAGGGTATATGAAGATAAAAACCCCAAATCAGGCATATATTATTTTTTACCCAAACAATATTATCTCGAATGGACTCCTGAAAATGGATATAATTTTCATATCAATTATTTATCTACCGGTAAAGGTATTATCATCACTGGTCGTTTGCTTCCTAATATCAGCCAGCAACAACTTGATTTGGTGGAGATGCTGGTAGAAAATGAAGTAAGAAAAGATATAAAACTTCAATCCATGCCTGTCTCTACCGAATGCAAATTGATATTCTCCGGTGCCTGGGGTAGTTTGTTTGACCCTAAAAGTCTTGAAGTAAAAGTACCGGCCAATTTTTTAGAACCCCTCACCTTTGCCCTTCGGGCAAATGATGCCATCGATGTTGCCAATATCTGTAATTTTCTTTTCGGCGATAATGGAATAAAAGGTGAAATGATGATTACCCCAAGTGGGAGTGCACCCGCAGAACCTATCTCCGTTATCCTGAAACTCGATGACCGAAAAACTTTTGGTACGGCTGAATTAACAAAAGATAACTGGAGAAATAATACCTGGCAAAACATATACCCTTATCCCATCATTGTAAAAAATCTGCACTTGCTTCGAATAGTGAATAAAAAACCGACAGTATATACCTGGCAGATGGGAGATGTAGAAATAGCGGAAGCCACTAAAATAAAATTTGATGCAGGACTAGTGCCGGATTGGATCGATCGCGATTTAAAAACTAATAAAATCTGGATCGATTATGTAGTCAAAAAATGCAAGGAATGTGACAACGAAATCATCGAACGATTGACTAAAGGCACAGGCGGCTCTGTCCTTAAACCAATGACTATCGAAATTCTCGACCCCATCGCTTATACCGGCGCAGCTAAAATAAAAATCCAGGTTCAGTCTTTTCAATTGGATCCTAATGGCAGAACCAAAATATTAAAAGACCCCATCAATATCATTGAGGATGGGGGCACCATTAAAGACATCCAACTGTATGTACCGGTAGGAAAAAACCCTCAATTTGAATATACTATTTTACTCATCATGCCAGATGGTAAAAGTTATGATTCCGGATGGCAAAAAAACAATGGCGCTAACATCATTGTTTTTGGCAGGGAACAAATCAAGGCCATATTTCCAGATTTTCCTAAAAAATGAATTCGGATATTGTGTTAACTCCATGAAGTACAATCTAAAAAGCAACTCACTTGTCCTTCCTGTACTGCCATTTATTTTATGCGGTCTGCTTAGTGTAAGAAATTTTTCTTTCGGACAACCTGCATGGGAATCAAGAAGTATGAAAGAGGATTTTATACTCTTTGGAGATTTTCACAATCCCAACCTTAAATATTATGCACCCGGCAAATTAAAATTGAAAATGAAGGAGAATGGTAAACCGGATTTTGTGCTGACCCAATTGAGATATACCGGCGTTTCATTATCCGGCGATCAGGGAGATAAAAGGTTTACGAATATTCTCCAAATGAATATTGAAATGGAAAGCATGGATCAGGCAGGCCTCGATAATCTACGAGCCTTATTCCAACTGAGTCCACGGATAAAATTAGTGCCCCTCCCAATTCGCAATCTTGAATCGGCTTTGACGTATCTGGGAACATCCATGGAATCTTCAGCCGATCAAAATATAAAAAAATTAACCGGATATTTACAGGGAAATAGCAGTACGGGTGGCGTATATTGGACCGAACGCAATTTTACCCTTGCCCTGGACAACAACGAATCTCAACTCATCGAAAATCAACTTAAAAATAACCGGTTGGCCTTTAGTTTTTCCTATGCATTTTATGCCGATGTCATGGTCCGTTCATACCGTGAATTAATTTCGGGTGGTGATCCGCAATTTAAAAAATCATTTCAGGCAAATAATTCGGAGATCAATGAACCGGATACGTCCATATCTCAGTTGGTGGTTAGAGCCAATAGTTTTTCGGTATCCATTGATCTGATTCAATTTCCCAATTGCATCAAAAAAATAGATATCAATCAAAATAATACCCCGCCGGCTTATGCTTATGTAGAAATAAGATGCCATGACTTCAGTAATAAAATGCGTCCGGATCTTTATTTTAAAACTTTCCAACTCGAAGCACAGGGCGTGAGTGGCAACCCGGTCACCGGAGAGTTAAAATTTTCTGCAGCCAGACCGGACGAACATACCATGACGGTTAATTTTCCTTATGCCGTAAAAATGAATAAACCACCCAGATACCGGATTATTGAAACCAATGATTCCGGAGAACGAATTACCATGCCCTGGAATTACCTTACTGCCTGGAAGCCGATGATTGATATCACCAGTACCCTGGAGCAATTGGACCTCATTGAAAAAAGTCTGGATGTTGAACTGGATCCTGCCTGGCTGGAAAAAAATAAACCGGAACGTGTTGAAATCTGGACCCGGTACTCCTTTCTGCGTAATCCCCGTGTGCAACTGCTGGCGTTTAATAAAGATGATCTGAATGCACTCAAAAACATAATTCTGAAGTTGGATAAAAACTCGAAGATTCAATACCGGGTTATTTTATTGCCTTCAACGATTGACAATTCGGAATCCTGGCGTACAATGGATGAAGATTATTTGTTGATTAAATAATATGAAAATTAAGATGAAATATATTATGCTGTTCTGCTTGGGGGTCTGGATAAGTTGTAACCTGGAAAGGATAGAAGAAGGTACCAGTGTCGGGGGCTTAGGTGCAAAGTTTTCAGTGAAATTGGGTGGCGGCAAGGATGATATGGCACACGATATTCTGGTCACCAAAAACGGAGCTTATCTCATTACCGGTGAATCGGAAAGTTTTGTGACCAGCAATAAACAAGCTTATCTGGTAAAGATAGACGTCAATGGGAAATTTCTAAAGGAGAAAGCGTATGGCGGTGCTTTTAGTGATGAAGCGCATAGTGCTTTGGAAACATCCGACGGGGGATTTATTATATGCGGTTCTTATGGGAGGTCCAATGGAAGGAGTGATGTGTACATATTGCGTGTAAATTCGGATCTGGATACCCTTTGGACCAAAGTTGTAGGATCAGTCGATAGCACAGAAAGAGGTGTAGGGGTGGTTTTGTTTAACGATACCAGTTTTGTTCTTGGATATACCAGCCAACCTCCGACAGGCAGTAATACTGTAATTATAAATGCCCGGTATAGTATCAATGGCAAATTGCTCAGTACGAATCGCATCTTCAAAGTGGAATCCGTCTATTTATACCGGATGAAAAAAACAGTGGACAATAAAATTGTTTTTATTGGCGGTATATCGACCAATGATTATTGCAGTTATATTTTAAAATGCAAGGAAGATGGCAGTTATCAATGGGAGCAGAATTTTTGTACCGGTTCTAACTTTATTCCAGGCTATGGGGTGACCGAAATGAACAACGGTGATTTGATCCTTGCCGGAAGTACTTTGTTGAATAACGATAGCCATAATTTTAACCTGGCGGCATACAACGATATTGGAGGTAACCTGTGGAACTACAATTGGGGCGGAGCCAATGCAGATGAATTATGGTCAATAGTTAAAAGCAATGATAATGAAATTGTGGTTGCCGGATATACTCAAAGCTTTAGTGCCATGCCTGAAGTCTATATTTCAAAAAGAAGATTAAGCGATCGAAGCAAGATCTGGGAAAATCATTTTAGTAATATAACTGTCAATCTTCAGGATATGAAAGCTACTAAAGATGGCGGCTATATTATTGTAGCTGAAGAAAATTCATTTATCGGAAATAGTGAAATTCTTGTTTTTAAAATGGATTCGCAGGGTAATTATCAATAAATCTTAAGCACATGAAATTTTTTCTCCTATTCGTATTGATCATCTGGGGGGGCTCCTGCAGCCTGGAAAAAATAGACGACACTATTATTACTACTCTGCCCAATTTCGAAACTCATTTTGTCGCTGAAGCCAATAAAACCGTTTCCGTTGAAAGCGTGGTCGAAGCTATCGACGGAGGTTATATTATCAGCGGACAGATGTATGATGTCAATTTTTTTTCAACTATTTTTATAATCAAAACATCTAAAACAGGAAGTTTTGAAAAAAAAATTACCAGCTTTGGAAACAACTTTGGTGAAATCCTTGGAGGCAAATTAATTCGTATTTCAGATGGATATCTCATTGAAGGGTCTGAAGGAGGAGGAGGTGCTTCACAAATTTTTGCTGCAAAACTCCGGCCCGATCTGACGATTGCCTGGGCGAAGACCTATGGTATCGCCAGCAGAGACGAAAAAGGGGGCGATCTGATTTTAAGTTCAAAAGGAGAATTGATCGTAGCAGGAAACAATGGCACATTTACATCCAATTTCCCCTTCTTGTTGCGGATCAATACGGACAATGGTAACTTACTGGACAGTGCAACCATTACCAATCCAATTTTTGGCAGATATTTCCCGGTATCCATGATATTAAACGGGACATCCATTGGTATCATGGGTTACAATTTTGGTATCAGCATACCTATCCCTTTCTTTATGAAAATTGATGAAATGCTTAAACCCTTAATTGCTTATAAGCGCCTGGAGGATATCGGAGGAGGCACAGGTGTCTTAGTACCGGGTGCAGGAGATGGTTTTGTCATCATAGACGGAATAGTAACCCAACTAAAACGTCAAGCCTATGTGACCAGTATCAATGGCAATGGAGATAAGATCGGTAAATTTGATCAGTTCCCCTTGTTGGCTGAAAGTGGATTTTTGGGTGGGGCCAGGCATACTAATGGCAAATATATTGCCTGTGGATGGGGGGGTCAGACCCTCGGTGTAGACTATTTTGGTGAAGTCGCCCTATTAACGGCCTCCTTGTCCGTGGAAACTACTTATGAGTTTAAAGAATCAAATAAATCCATTGAATTCACAGCCGCAAATTCGGTTTCGGACGGTGGATACCTTTTGGCCGGAAGTTATAATAATGCCAAAGAGATAATTCTGGTAAAACTTAACAATCAATTTAAATTACAATGAGGAATATATAATTCACAACATTCTACT
>Ga0163153_10001289_pt1 | contig 39748 bp, 64 predicted proteins | sample OliLakLV19MP6IB1_FD_148629 | JGI IMG/M metagenome (GOLD analysis project Ga0163153, IMG submission 148629) | Freshwater microbial mat bacterial communities from Lake Vanda, McMurdo Dry Valleys, Antarctica - Oligotrophic Lake LV.19.MP6.IB-1 | ecosystem: Environmental > Aquatic > Freshwater >... | reverse complement strand
CGATAAGCATCTGCGCTCAGTCCTTTGCTAAAACCTGCTATTCGTTATAGTCAACCGGCTGCGTTGGTGTCAGCGTCGCCGGCGGTGGTGGTGGCTGGGTCTTTTTCACGTTGAAGGGAAACACGTTCTTGGTGTCCCCCTTTGGCCTGCTAGGTCGGTGGTAATCGTCTGCGGCCATTGGTAGGCTCCTGAAAAAACCAATAAAAAAAGCAACGAGGCCGACCCGTTAAGGTCGATCTCGCCGCTGTTAAACTTGTAGCCGTTTAAGTGGGGCTAGTGCAATATTTGGTTAGGTGTTAACTAGCCCTTTGGTACAATCACCGGCTTTTTGCCTTGCGCCTTGCGAATCTGATTCAGGAACGGAATCAACATGCGCTCTATCTGGAACAAGTCAAGTGGCGCACAAAGCTGATCCTGCTCTATTGTACATGAATTGCGAGACGTTTGCAATAGGTTGGCTTCTATCACTTCATACGGCGTCTTGCTCTCCACTTACACCCCCGCCATTGCTGCACGTATGCGCGCGTCTACGAACCGCTGAATCTGCGACGCGCGTGCAAGTAGCTCAGATACGGCGCGGGCGTCGATGGTGATGGTGATGTCAGCCATTAGCCCGTCACCCTTTTTTGCCACTTAAACGAACCACAGCCTGCGTGCAATTGTTGGTAAGGCAAAACGTCATGCTCTTGCAGGACATACGCCGATTGCATATAGCCGCCGTAAAACTCAGACCGCGCCTCGCAAATCGGCGTATGCACATTCGGCATAGGAAGCCCGTCTTTAGTTACTTTGCCGTCCCAAACCTCGCGAAAATGCGTACAGAAGGAGCATTTCTTGGGGTAGTGAGTTCCTTGTGATTCGATAAATACATACTCAACGGGTATCGCTTGCTCTGTTGGCATTTTCTATCTCCACTAGCATTTTCTCGGCATTATCCAGATAGGGCGGCACGTATTCTGGCATCCACAAAACGCTGAATTTGTGATTGGCTTTGCTCCGTTGCGGTTTCGGCTGTGACCCAGCGACCGCGGTGAATCCTAGCTTGCTCGCTTCGTTTCTGAACTGCTCTATTGTATGGAGCCATATTGCCATTGCTGCCAATGACAACACTCCATCCGCTTGCCGTGCGCGTAATCGGCTTGACTGACCAAGACCTGCCCAACGTACCCGTGCGTCTATAGCTGCTGTTTGGCGGCGGGGCCGGGTAGCGTTGCATCGTTGCACGAAATAGGGTAGACGAATCTTCGAGACTGCCGCGAATGGCAGTCTCTAACGCTTGCGGTGCGCGGTCGAGTAGTTGCTGTACGGCACGAGCGTCAATCGTTATGGTGATTTCAGCCATTATTGCCTCCAACGGTCACGGTTGCGAACGCGGGTGATTCCACCTCGACTGGTGCGGAACGCGCGCCGCGACTAGACGGCTGTGGATTATCGTTAATCAATCCCTGCGCTCGCAGTACGTCCAATGCACCTTGTGAAATGGAGGTGATAAATGATCTGCACCGAACATGGCGCGGTGGCGGCCCCAGCCCATCGGGAAACGTGTTTTGCCCCTTCATCATTACCGACTGATTCGCAGGACGGCACAAGTCGCTAACATAACTATCATTCGCCGTGTTGTATAGCCAGCCTTCGATGAACGGGTTCGCATGGCCCGCGGCAAGCTCGGCATAGGAAAACAGGCGCGTCGTCTCAGTGACGCCAATCGCCTCTGCCCGACTTGCGCCAAATATATTTTCTAAGCTGCGAATCAAATTCGGCAAGCCATCGGCAAAGCCCGCCGTTTCCAACTCGCCCCGTTGCCAATCGACAAAGGCGCGCGTAAAACGGGTTCTGCTCGTCTGGTTCAGGTTAGGTATGCTGCCAACGTCATCGGCGGCATCGCTCAGATAGTAGGTATCTGCGTACTCGACAACTTGCTCGTTGACAAGTTCCCACATCGAAACATCGCCCGCGCTGGCAGTGGCTAATACGGCGCGTTCGCTGGCTACGTCTAGCACCGTTTCACGCACGCTTGCCCATAGCCGCGCGTTTTCTCCCTGCCATAGCCTGTTCTGCTGTGCGATGCTCAACAGGCCATCGCCAGCGCGCACAGCGTCCACAAGGCGGTCACGTTGTGCCGATAGAGCACCACCAAAAGAAAGCAGCATTTGCTGCTCGGCATACTCACGCGCGGCGACGGTTGACAGTTGTCGGTTAAGGCGCGCCGCGTCTGCGGGGGATAGAAGTCCCGCGGCGACAAGTGCGCTCAAAAGCGGGTTCATTCGCTCGTGGTTCCCCGTGGCACTCCACGCTTACGTGTTGCGAGTACATCCTCAGTCGCCACAATCTCAACAGTTTCGACGGTCTGCAATTCTCCTTCCTTGACCGTTTCCACCGTCACTGGCGGCTGTTCCTCAACTTGCGCCTGTGACGCATTGTTGCCCGTCAGCTTGTTGACGACGCTGACACGCCCTTTTGTCGCACTTTCATAGGTGACAATTTCCTTGATGCGCTCAGGCGACAATCCCTTTGCTCTCTCTAGGACTTCTTCAACGCGCATGTCTTCGTAGCCATTCCAGGGTGATGGCGGCAAGTCGGCTAACTCGCGCTGTCGCTCAACAGGCAAGTCGCGCACGCGCTGCCAGCCGTCGGCTACAAGCGCGTCTGACTTCGGCTCACTATACACAGTGCATCGTTCCGAACCACGAATCATTTCAATTGGTTGGGACATTTGTATTAGCTCCGTTCTGCTCATTGGCATCAAACTGCTGCGGTTGTGTCTGCGGTTGCTGTCGCGCTTGATTCACGCGTAGGCTTTCCGCAATTGCTGCCATATCTTTGGCGCGGTCGGCGCGTGCGTTATCTTTGAAGGCGGCTATCATTTCCGGCTCTACGCCCGCCTTCGCCCACACGTATTCATCGCTCATGCCCAAGCCTTTATACAAGACCGCGGTTTCAGCGTCCACCTTCTCATTTCTTACTTCCGCCGACGCCCAGACGACGCCCACATCGGCATTGTCAAGTTCGGGTACATTCTCGCTGCCAAAGGTGCGCGCTACCTTGACACACATGCTCGTCACGTCCGCCCAGCTTTGTCCGTAAATCAATTGACGTTCCTGCGCGCGCTTGACAAGCCCTGATTCTAGCATTTTGAGTGCCTCGCCGCTTGGCACTTCGTTGCCGCCCGCCGGACGCAAGGTGTACTGTGGCACGCGCGCCACACCTGCCATTGCCGCTACCAACGCCCAGACAACCTCCAACATGGGCGATAGGCTAGCTGCTTCGATGCGATGCACGCGGGCGTTGTCTACCTCAATCATGCGCCCAGGAGCCATCCGCACTTCATCGGTGCCTTCAAGATTGTCATCATCATCAACCACAGGCATACCACCCTCACCCATGTACTCAGTGACAAGCAACGGAAAGCCGCTACTGTCAGCTCCTGCTATTACGTCGAGCCACGCTTTATTGATGGCGTTCTGCAAGCCGATCACCTGCGCCATTTCGCTCCCGCCTGGGTTCTCAAACTCAAACACAGGCACGCCAAGCGGCTGTCCGTTATTGTCGCGCCACGGCAAGGGCCAAATGTCTCCATCCTCTGGGTCTCTATACTGCTCCCAATCGCCGCTGCCGCGCTTCATGTATTTTCTAATCTCGTTCGCCAGGTAAACGGTCTTGCGCTCCATTCCCGTTGTGCCTGGTTTCAGCGGGTCATAGGTATAAAAATAGCGTGCGGCAAACAATACTTTATTGCTGTCGGTTGGGTCGCGATGGAAGGTGACACCCGTCTTGCCGTCATCTGCTTTGTGCAGGCTGATACGCGGCCTGCCCGTTTCCGTGCTGAAGTCCACAATGGCGTAGCTTTTTCCATCGCGCAACGTGCGGCGGTGCAACCTGATTTGCTGGCTGTCCATGCGGTTACTGTTCCACCAAGACCATTTCAGCGCGGCGAGTTGCGCCTCAGGTATCGGGTTGTCATCCTCCAAATCACCCGCCGCCGTGCCGTTGACAGTAAAGCCGATCACGTTCAGACGTTCGCGCAACGTATCAATAATGGTGCGAACAAGGTTGTGGCTGAAGCGAAACTGGTCAGGGTTGACAAGCGCGCCTAGAAATTCCTTTTGCCGAGTAGTAAGCAAAACAGGGTGCGCGCCGTAATAGTAGTTTCGCAACTCCTTCACCGTATCCTGCGCCTCTTTCTGCCTGTCGATAATGGCTTGAAGGTGCAAAAAGCGGTCAAGTTCCTGTGGTGATAAGCGGCTAATGTCAATCATTAATATTCTCTACTCCGTGTCCGTTGGCGTTCGCCAACCGTGCCATAAGCTGCCCAAATGAATCCTTCTAGCGCGTTAACGGCGTGGTCGTTTCCGTCCGCAGGATGCGTTTCAAAACCGTGCTTGCCTTCTGGATATTTGTAGCCCACGCTTATCTCGTCTATCAAATGCTTGCAACGACGATGTATTTTGATAGCCCTGTGGCCTTTGCCATCGCAGAACATCGAGCGTGTCAAAGTTATTGCCGCAAGGCGAGTGCTGGATGAACCCGTTACGCGATGTTCCATCCAATTCGTAGCGCGTATCTTTGCTTGCTTCAAGCGTTTGCGTAGGGCGACGGCCTCATGTGACACAGCCGCCACCGTGGGCAAGCCCATTTCGTAATGGGCATAGGTGGATTCAATGTTGCTAATCGTTTCTTCTTCCAGCTTTTGCGTTTCGTACAGTTCATCAAAGACCAGCAAATCACCGTTGCGTTGCGGCTGAATAAACAAAGTGGCACGCGGGTCAACATAGCCGTCATCAATTGCCAGCGCATAGGGACGGCTTCTGTCAGGTTCCTGATCGGTGATATTGTCGGCATTAAAATTGCTGTACACCAATCCCTCCACTGCTGCGTACCAATCTCCATAGCGCCAAGCCATGCGCAGTGCGCCGGAAAGCGTGTCTAGCATCTCCCAATAGCTTTGCGGCAAATGCGGATTGTCCTCAGGCAAGGCAGGCACAAAAGCGAACTCGTGTTCGTGACCTTCCATTTCTTCGGGTAGATTCTTTTCAATCCAATAGTCACGCACCCAATTGGCCTCAGGATTGCTGGCCGCAATCATCTTCACATCGTCAATGCCCGCCCAGCGCAAGGAGCCGCGCAAAATGTCAAAGGTACGGCGCGGGTTCTTGGTGATTTCGTCAATCGCCATCGCCGCAAATTCTGCGCTTTGATATTTGCTTGGATTGTCCAAGTTGCGAAAAGCAATCACGCCGCCGCCATATTGAGGCCGCAACTGGTACTCATTGCGTCCTACCATGTATTCGCCCAGCCATATCGGAAATTCAAGCTGAACCTTGCTTACCTGGCGTTCGTAGAGCGACGGGTAATCCTCGCAGCCCAGCATCACACGCACGCCCATGCGCCCAGCAGCGGCTTGACGCAGTAAATAGCGCACCAAATACCAGCGCAACCAGTAACTTTTTCCGGGGCCACGACTGCCACCGAACAGCGTATACCTATGAGCGTCGGCTGTATGCGTCGCCGCCCATTGCTTGTCAGAAAATCCGCATAGTTCAGAAAAGTTAATCTCGGTTGTCATTTGTCAAGCCTGATTAGCATTTCTATCTCGCCGCTGTGCTGTATTTCCGTGCGCTCCGTATACCCGCGGCGCTTGCCCTTCGCCTTGAGATACCACTTCGCCGTTTCGACGTTGCGATTCGTCACCATATCGCTGATGACCAAAGACTCGGCAACGTCAAGCGGCATCTCCGTCTCTTCGTCGTAGGCAGCTTGCGCCGTGGCATAGCGACGCAGGTAGTTGTCCACCGTGCTGCGGCTGCAATTGAGGCGACGCATGATGTTCGCCTTGATGCCGCTACTGCCTTTGATGGCGGTAACGATGTCGTCAATTTTATATTTCTCGTTTGCCTTCTGTTGTTCACCCATCGCGTAAAGTATCCAAAGTTATTCCACTAGTACGGGCGTTTTGCCTGTGGCGTCGCGCTTAACTAACTTCATGCCGAAATTGTTAGTACCTTCGGGCATCTCTATCCCAGGCTTAAATTTCAATCTGTTTTTCTTGAAGGGGCGATAGTCTACATGATGCTGCCAGCGTCCCCACTTCTGGACAATCTTGGTAACGTCGGGATGCTGCTGCTGTAGGGATTGCGCCATTAGAAGCCGCCCATCGTCGCCGTTGTTCAGCTTGTACAGTGACTCGGTGTTGCCGCCCTTTGCTGTCATGGTTTGTTGCTTGCGGGCGAGAAACGCATTAAATAGGACGGTACACCATCCGTCTTTTAAGGCGCGTAGCGACAGGTCAGTATCCTCGTTATATCGCCCGCGCCAACGATAAGGGATATTGTTCTGAATAAGAATGCAGGAATAGACACGCGTGTTAAATGCGAGAGGCGGCATCTTTGTCTTTTGACTAGCGAACATATAGTATTGCATCCCCGAAATCGCCACGTTTTCGTATCTATCCGAAAAATCCTCTGCCGCCTTAAAGATTGCCCCTGTGTCGGCGTGTAGCTTCCTGTTTTTGTGCAATCTGCAAAAGTAATAAATGTTATCGTCTAATATCCAATGCCGCGCCGCGCCGATACTTAAGGAATGCTCCCATACCCAATTACGCGCAGGGATTGAACCTTGTCCTAAGTTGCTAAATGGCAACACGAGAATCTTGGCAGGGGCGATCACCGCCGCGTATTGCTCATATTCTTGCGGCTCTATCACGATATGATACGGAACTCGCATTCTTTCAAGTGCCTTACTTGTTAGACGAGAATCCCACCGGCCTTTGGATATAATGTAAACAGGATAATCAGGATTCATCTACGTATAACTCACTATACATATCTATTTTTTCGGCCTCAGGATACCAAACCGAACGGGCTTTGTTGCCCAATTCCTGCCCAATCAATTGGGCGAATGCGTCTACATCTGCCTGTGTCTTGAAGTGAACATGCACCGAACGAAACGACGTTAAATCATCCTGCTCAAACTCTGGCATCCCCTGCCAATGTGCATTAGGGTCATCAAGCGGCTGCATCCCCGCCAGCAGCGCGTCTAGCTCGTCCTCGCGAAACATGCCCGACAGGTCAAGCCCCGCGCCCATGTCGGCAAACAGTTGCTCGACATTCCATTCAGCTAATTCGCCACTACGATTGTCAAAGTATTTAAGCCGCTGCTTTTGCCCGTCGGTTAAGCCACGACGCCGCACGGCAATAATGGTATTGCCATCGGCTTCTATCTCGATTACCTTTTCGATGCCTGCAATTGCAGCCGCTTCTGTGACGCCGTTGCCGGCCAGGATGTTATTGTCTTCGTCAATTACAATGGAGCGTGCAAAACCCACGTCGTGCAGGCTATCCACAATCGTCTTGAGGTTACGAGGGTTGTGCTTGCGCGGGTTGGTGCGGTCTTGTATCAAATCGCCAATCGTGCTTATCTTCTCGCTCATGCTCCCCTACTCCCCCACCGGCGGCGCGCTAAGAATGCACCAGTAGTGCAAATGCTTGCTTGTCGCCAGATAGTAATACGCAATGCCAACCTGAGTTTGCGCCTTGTAAAAACTGTCTGTCGCTAAAATGTGCATACGATGGCCAGTTGAGCCGAGCCACGAGTCCCACACGCCTTCGACGCTGCCGTCTCCTGAATCTGCGATGCTCTCAATGTTGTTCGCGTCGTTATCCTGCAAATACCAGTCAGGAAGTTGGTAGCCTACCATGCGACAGTAAGCATTAGGCCCACGCCCCTGTGGGTCTACATGCCCCGACCAGCCGTCGCGCGCTTGGCTCATCACGCGCGAATGGGCAATGTCGGCCAGACGTTCGTCAAAAATCATCCGCGTTCTTCCCTGGAGCGGATGATCTCTCATTAAAAGAAAAACTTCATGCGCAACAGAATTCTCCCCTTGGTTGCTAACTGCGGCATTGCCGAACGCCTGAGGCAAGTACAATTTATTCAACGGCCCGCCTTTGGCCAGTTAAGATTTGACCAATTCGACTCCTGGAGACTCCAAATTTCACGGCAATCTCTCTTTGCAGCAATCCTTGTTCGGCTAAATTGAATATCTCCTCAATATCGGATTTCTTGAGTTTCGTTGCCCGCTCGCGCTTGGTATATCCTGCGACAGCCTCGGTATCCGTCCATGTCTGTCGGTTTACGATGAGTCCGATATTCGAGCGGCTAATGCCAAATCTAAGCGCGAGTTGCTTTTGAGTCAGACCGGAATTGTACAAACGCAAAATTTCCAATATGTCTGATGACGCAATTTTGGCGGTGCCACTGCTTGCACCCTTTGCACTGCGACCTCTTCGTACCATATCTTCCGAGTTGTCCTTATGTGAGCCAATCTCCAAATGAAAGGGATTGCAACACAATTTCACGTCGCATTTGTGCCGCACCACCAACTCGGGGGGGATTGTTCCATAGTGCAACTCGTATGCAACACGATGGGCACTCAACGACTTGTATTCATTCCTTATATTTCCGTATCCTCCAGACGTGACCGCTCCTTGCCATATCCAACATTCTTCAGGTGAGAGCTTAGGCACACGCGCCCAAAAGACTTGCTCCAAAGGTAGCTTAGGGCTATGGTGTCCCCGAATGTAACGCATAGGCACACCTTTGACCCACCCGCTTTTGCGGTGATTGCTATTAGGGACGTGCGTCAGTTGACCACAGCCGCAATGACAGTAGCCGTAGGGGATATTTGATTGTTCGGTTGGGTTGGGAATAGAATAAGACATGGTACGTGCGCCTCTATCGCATGTACTGAAAGGGTAGCGGGGCGTTGACGCGCTTCCGCTACTTTTTATGTGGTTTGCTCCTTCATTATACCCGAAATCCAACATAAAAGCTAGCCCCCTAGCTGACAAAGCACATGCCATGCCGACGCGCCCTTGTTCGGGATGGGAGGCCATGAGGTCAAAGACGACGCGTTCGACAGACGCGCCGCCTTGCGAGGTGGGGCCGGTGCCAAACACCTGTGGCAAATAAACGTTTGGCATCAATCGAAGCTGCTTCCCGACACGATGAAATCTTCCTCGTTGGCGGCTTGGCCCGTGCCTGTCGAGTAAAAGCGGTATCGCCAGCGACCTTCTGAGGCGGCATTGATGTCCACGTGATAGTTGCCCACACTGTCGCGCACCAACGCCACGTCCACGCCATAGGTAAGCGTAGTTATGACGCCCGCCGGCGTCTTGTATTTGGCAAGAACGGCAGTGGGGTCTACCGCCGTACCCGCCGCGTTGGTGAAGATTCCCGCAATACGAACCAAATCGCCTATTTGATAACCGTTTGCCATGCTGCCCCCATTTACTTATCCGCCAGCCGATACAGTGAGCGAGTAGGTATAGGTGATCTGATCAGTATTTACCACGTTGATGGCCGTGAACACGGTGCGATCCATCAGCGTGCCTACCGTCAAGTCGTTGAACAAACCATGCTCGGTTATAGCCTTAGTAGTAGTGTAGGCGATGGTTCCGACACTTACGTAAACTGTTGCTCCGCTCTCTGTCTGCGTACCACTCACGCGCGCCTCGCCGTCTGTCGTTTCCATCGCCGTATTGCCGATGGCTTCAGCGGTTACACCCACGCCACTGTCATGAAATTTGAAATCGCCGAAGACGGCCGTTTCTGTTTGCAACTGATCCACCACGAAGGTGACAAAGGCCGTGGTCACGACGCGATAGCCCACCACGCCGTAGTTGACGCGGCTGCCGTCCTTGCGGCGCAGTTGTACTTCTAGCTGGCTGTGAAGGATGGGGAAGCCTGTCAGCGCACTAAAGGCTTTGGCCATTTGCACCGCCGCCCATCCACTCCAAAAGCTCGGACGCAGCGCGTTACGAATGCGCCAAGCGAGGGGAGCGCCCTGTGCGCGTTGCACCTTGAATCCCAAATTGCCCGCCATGTTGACTGTGCTGTTCATTATTATGTCCTCGTTGTATCTGATAAGGTCACGGCGTAGACCGCGCTGCTTTGTAACGTCGCGGCGTACACCGCGCTATCGACTAGGCTAATTGTGTTTACCAAACTATCTGCCAAACTTGCGGCGTACACCGCGCTATCACTTAGCGTCGCTAGGTTGACGGCACTGTCACTGAGCGCAACGTCCAGCAAGGCCGTACTGCTGCCCGCCAGCGTCCTGGTTAGTGTGCCGATAAAACTCAGCGCGCCCGCAACGGCTTTGCTGATGGCTCTAGCAATTGCGCCGCTGGGAGCAAGTGACCCCGTGAGCGTCTTGCCGGTATTGCGTGCCAGCGTGCCAGCCGTCGTCAATGTCCCGGCAAATAAGCGAATGTAGGTGCGCGCCGTTTGCAATGTGCCGCTGGGCGTCAACGTGCCAGCAAATGACTTAGCGATGGCGCGTAGGATGTTGCCTGCGCTTGAGAGCGTACCTGCTAGGCTCTTGCTAGTCTGTCGCGTGATTGCGCCTGCCAGCGTAAGCGTGCCGCCCACCGCTTGGGCAAAGCCGCCAGCCAACTCTGTACTTAGCGCACCCGCACTCGTTAACACGCCGCTCAGGAGTTTAGCGGTTTTACGAACAAGTGTTCCCGCGCTGGTAAGCGTCCCGCCAAATGCTTTACTTATGCTGCGGGCGATAGTGCCACTACTCGTTAACGTTCCTGCAAAGGAACGAATGTAACCGCGTGCGGTTGAGACAACGCCGCCGCTCGTTAGTGTTCCGGCAAGGCTCTTCGCGATTGCCCGCAGCAATGCGCCGGAAGTGGTGAGCGTACCCGCAAGAGAACGGGCATACGTTCGCGCTCTGCTCAGTACACCGCTGCTGGTGAGCGTGCCAGCAAGTGCCTTTGCTGCATTACGGCTTAGTGCGCCCGCGCTGGTGAGCGTCCCAGCGAGTGAGCGCACATAACCGCGCGCGGTAGTAAGCGCGCCACTACTCGTTAATGTGCCAGCGAGTGAACGGGCATAGACGACTGTCCTGGACAATGCGCCACTACTCGTAAGCGTTCCGGCAAGGGAGCGAAAATAACCGCGTACTCTTGTCACAACGCCGCTACTCGTTAGCGTGCCTGCCAAAGCCTTCGCCGTTGCCCGTACTAGGCTTCCCGCTGTCGTCAACGTGCCTGCAAAGGAGCGAACATAGCCGCGTGCGGTACTGAGTACCCCAGCACTTGTCAGCGTCCCCGCAAGTGAGCGTGCGTAGCCGCGTGCGGTCGTGATGGTTCCACTGGTTGTTAAAGTGCCTGCAAGCGTTTTGCCTGCGTTGCGAATGAGTGTGCCACTACTCGTTAGCGTCCCCGCGAATAACTTAGCGACTAGGCGAATCAGCGCACCGGCGGTCGTTAACGTTCCTGCAAATAACTTGGCGATACCTTTGCTAATCGCGCCTGCGGGGGTAACGGTTCCGCCCGCGCTCTGGTTGTAGCTCGCGCCCGTCGCTGTCTTGCTAAAGACAAAACGCCGTTGCCTACGTAATGACCTGCGGTAACGAATAAAGTGCGGCACGGTCTAGCTAGATTTCTTCTACGTAGGCGGTAATGGCAATCGTAATATCGTCAGCCACCGTCGTTTGGCAGCGCACAATCAACGCCTCCGCTTGATAGGCCATCGGTGCAAACTGCTCATCAGGCCACCAACGTTCAAGCGGGCTCATGCGGATGTTCCAGGCAAATTCCTCTATAATGGCGACGGCACCTGATGTCGTCGCGACCGTTGCGCCGTTGGATTCGGCTGTAAATGCAGCCGCCGCCTCATGCGAATCGAGCGCAACTGGCGTTACCGCCGTGCCGTTTCCACTCGTCACCGTGAGGGGTAGGCGGATAATGCTAATGCGTAGCGATTCCTCCGCCGCGTCTGCCACTTCGGTCGTTTGGCCCAGAATCAGGCCACGCAGACGAATTGGTTTATCGTCGGCTGGGTTAATCTCAAATAGATCGGCGTCACCGCCCGCCAATGTTAGCGTCCCTGTGTAGGGCAATGTATAAATTCGTGCCAATTGCTACCTCCGTTTTATCCACATACGTAAAGCTCGTGCTGCGAATGGTGGTGCTTTTCCAGCGGCCAACGTTGCCTTGAGTTCGGCGGCTATGCCCGCCCAGATAACACTGGTCGCCCATGTTGCCGAGGCGGTTGTCTCAAAGGCGTCACTACGGTACTGCGTCTCCAACGTCGCCGGTGGTGTGCCAAGCCTAAGGTCGTCGAGTTCTGTCCAGCTAGTGCGAGGCGTACTCTGCTCATTCGCCGTATGCCAGAAGCCAGCGATAGGGCGATTGTCAGCATGTCCGGCGGCTGCCAATGTCACGCTGCCACTTGTTGCAGCCGCGCCTGAGTTTGTAGGCTGTTGCACAAAAGCTGCCGCGACGCCGCCTGTTAGGTTAACACCTGTCGCTTGGGAAAATGACGCTCTGAAAGTGGTCTGCGTATTGCCCGCAAAAGCAAACGTTGTTGCGCCAGCCGTCGCGCCGGAAAGATTCGCCGCGAATAGGCTTATGCGGTTGATGTCGTTAATCACCGTCGCAATCTCTACGTAGGTAATCGAATTCCCCGAAACGGTTGGTGTGACAGCGGCAGCCGCCGATGCCGCCGAGTTCTGACAAAAGACAATCAGCAAATCGGCCGTCGGCGGCGTCCACGATGCGCTGGCGTAAGACGTTAGATTGGTCGTTAGATTGATATCTGGGTCTAACGACGCGCCCAGATTCGCAAACGCGATTGCCATTAATTTGGATTAGTTCCACAGTCGGTGCCTGGATTTATGCACTTGTTAATCAAGCTCTGCAATACGCCTGGCTCCCAGGCGTTAAAGAAATCTTGGTGGATCGTATAGTACGGGCCACTCGCCAGCGTGATTGTGCCGATGGGTGCCGTGCCGACGTTATAACGGAAGAACGATTCGATGCGTGGTAACACGACAGGATGTGTCGCGGGACAACTGCTGCCACTTGGATAGGCCATGTGCGAGCGATGGTCTGCGCTGTCCAGATTTGTTCCGTCCCAACAATTCGGGAACTGCAACGACACAACCATGATGCCGCTGCTACATTGCGTAGGCGGGGCGGCTAAATCCGTTCCGCTGCCAGGCCCACACTTCCAAATGATCTGGCTGCCGAGTTGCGGGTTCTCAGCGGGTGACGTGGCTTTTGCATTGCCGACAATGATTTTCAGCCCAAGCGGGAACGGCTGCACGGTTACACCGGCGGGTGCGCCCTTACGCCGGTAGTAGAACAAAGCGTTTTTGCTTGTCCCCTGTGGCAGAAGGCGTACCCCATTGCGGTAAAGTGCCGGAACCCAATAAGCCGACTTGTCACCCGGCACGAGGCACGTTGTGCCACCCGCCAAAAGAGATTCTCCTGTGGACGCGGCGTTGGTGGTGGTCGCGCCTACGAAGTCGTGTAGGTGAGAGCCGCCGGGTTGGCTGGGTGAAACGATGGGGTCGTCGGGCAACGAGTGTGAATAGTTGCATGAGACAATCCACCCGCTGTCAGCGGCACCGACGGTTTGCGTTGGCGCAATGCAAAGTGCCACGAACAAAAGAAAGGAAAGTACGATCTTCTTCATTTTTACAGCCTATTCTTCGATCAACATAAATCCGACGCTATTGAGCAAGTACGGCGCGCCATAATCTGGCTCGCAACGGTACACGATAATCGTTGCCGCGCTGTTAATCGGCTCGCAAAGCGGGAAAGTCTTGTTTGTTGCCGCTTGCGCTTCGTTCTGATTAAGGGCGAAGGCGATACTCATCGTCACAATCGCACCTATCGAGAGTGACGCCCAGAACCCACTGTTTTTCATCAAAACCTCCGTTCAATCCGTATAACCCACGGCGATAACCGTTTGCAGTTTGTCATAGTCCCCAGCGCGCAACAGGCTACGCGTCTGCACCCTGGCACTGCTGCGCTTATGCTCATTTGCCCGCTGCCTCGCGCAGCACATCGGCACATCGGCGCGCCCACGCAGCACTAAAATGCTTCCAGCCGTCTATCTTTGTGTACCACTCCAACGCGATTGCGTTATAGAGCAGAAAGTTACCGCCACTGTCAGCCAAAAACTGCATAGCGCGCCCAGGCCCAGCGTTGACGGCAATATTCATTTGCGCCAGGCACATAGGCCATGCAAGCGTGTTGGCTTTTGACTCATTCCAATACCACTCCCGGAAAATTTGCTCCACAATGGCGTCAGGGATGTTCCGCAAGTCATCTTTGCTCGGAGCGGGCTGCCCATGCGCCTCGCGCCAACGCGTGTATGTGCCGATGGTGATCCCACGCATCGTTGCACCACCTACATCATTGGGGTCGTCTGCCCAACCGCCCTCCCAGCGCAAAATGAAAGCTAGGCACCGTTGCCAGTTGTCACCCGGAGGCGGCTGAACGGGCGTTGGGCCGTCGCCTACCACTGTCGGCGCACTAGGCACGCTTGGCTCACGCGAACTGAGTAGCGCGGCCAGCACGTAGCCTTCGACGCCCTGCCAGCGCACATAGGCCCATTGACGCACGGCATCATAGCCGATGACAGAAACTTGTTCGCCAAACGGGATGGCCGTCACGATGCTGCCCGTTAGGGGTTGCGTGCGGACGTTCGCACCCAACTTTACCGACACGAAAAACGTAACAGGCGGCTGCATGATGGGCGGCGGCAGTGAGGTGTCCGGATTTTCCGGAGTGCTGCCAGTCGTGATCTGTGGCATTCGCACCAACCGAAACGTGACGGACGTTGACGTGTGGATGCCACTGTTGCCATCCGCGCCCATGCCGATACCCTTGAGCGTTTCGGAGGGAACGTCAATATCGGGCCGAATCATCACGCTAAACTCATTGAGTGATTTACTCATAGGATAATTGGCAGCGTCAAACCCCTCTCGAAGATTCGTGCGCCCCCGCGTTTCTCCAGAGGGCCACGTAACACGAAACGGCACATCAGCCATAGGATTGCCATTCGGATTGTACGTCTCAATGTAAATATGGTGTCGTCCCCCGGCTTCGTCCTCGTTATACCAGCGCGCCTTGACCACTCGCCAGAACTGTTGCCCTGGCGCAATAGGAGGCGTCTCGACAGTCACCCCGCGCTGCGTCAATCGCTCGTCCCAACCGCGCGGCGGCAAGCTCGGCTGTGGTGCGGGGGTTCCGGGGCTTACGACGGGGATATGTGTATTCACAGCGTTTGCTCCTGTTGGCGAGAGGTAGCCGCGCTCCACCGCCGCGCGAAAGTCGTCAATGACGCCGTTCTTACCGTCTATGTACCATCTGTCGAACTTGGGCCAGCGATAGAGGACAAGGCATTGGATTGGCAAGCGGTCTTCCCTATCCGACCGGCTGTTCCACTCGTTGACATTTTCGTATGCCGCCTGCACCACGCCTGTATTGCGGTCATCCCATCCACCGTCAAGCAACTCATTGAACTCAGTAATGTATACTGGCAAGTTGCCGAGTGCCATCGGCACAGCGTCCAGCGCATCCTCATAGGTGCGAAAGCCGCTGTATGTTTTTTCAAGCGGCGGCCCCATCTTGGCACTGCTGGCAATGTCCGCAGGGTTGCTCGACCGAGTATAGGCGTGCACGGCAATGCCATCACAGCCGCCATTCGCCGCGATATAGCCAAGCATGTCGCGCCAATAGTCTAGCCAACTCACGGGGCTGGCATGGTAGGGCGCGCACGGTGCCGGAACAACGCGAGCGTTGGGATTGCCGCGCTTGATAGCGTTGCGGCACTTGGCGAAACACTCTGCATACATTGCAGGCGTGATGTAAGTGCCGTGGGGCCTCTCGTTTTGATGATTCGCCTCATTACCGATGATCCAAATGTTTGCACCCTGGCTCTTCGCTACATAGTTGGCGCAGGCGTTCGCGAAGTTCTGATAGCCACTTGGCATCGGAATTGTGCCTGTCGAGCCGTAGCCCCACGACAATCTAACTATCCAATTCACATCGGCTCTTAGGGCTGTATAGTCAGTAGGTTGCGGATTCTCAGACATTGCAACCACGTCAACCACCCATCCCCCCGGCGGAACATGGGGGGCGGCTTGGATGTCATGCAGGCCGTAAAGCAGACTTTTCATGCTTACGGCTTGCTCCCGCCCGTTATCGGCTGCGTGGTTGTGGTGCTATCGCCTGTGCGTATCTGCACGCTATCACTCGGCGTACTCAACGTCGTGGTCGTCGCGTTGCGATTGCTCAAGCCATCCTCAAGCGCAGTTGCGGTCATAAATGCTGCAACGATGCCTAGAATGGCATTGACTAACGTGTCAGGGTCTACGCCGCCGCCGCTCTGCCATGCTGTGTAAAAGATAGCAACAAGGCCAATGACCGCCGCCCAGAATTTTCTGCTTTGTAAGACCCAAATTAGTTTGCTTTCATTCATGATCGCTTTTCTCCATTCCCCCCGGGGTAAATGTGCCGGTCGAAACTCGCGATAATCGTCGTCAGGCGCGCGTTGCTATCAGTATTGGCGCGCACCACGTCAAGCAGCGTACGCTTGTCCTCACGGTGAATTTCGGAGTTTTCGCGCTCGCGAGAAAGCGACTCCTCATGCCGCGCTAGTTCTCTGTTCATATCCTCAGTCCGTCGTACAACTGCCTGTTCATTCATCGTCTTCATGATCCACATCGAGAGTGCCGCAATTCCCGTTAGGCCTGTCTGGGCGACAAGCCATTGAATAAAACTCATATCATCCATTGTCTACAGCAATCCCGCTTGCCTGAGTAGGTACACCAACGCAATCAGCGCAATCACGCCGGTCACGACCACGCGCACCGGCTGCGGCATGGGAATCTGGCCGAGTATCCAAAAAAGGACGTAGCAGACGAGAACAAGTACCAGCAGATAAATGAGTAATGAAATAGGGTCGCCCAAGTTATGCTCCTTCGCGGCCTAACGGCCTCTACTGCCTGTACACCCATTGCGGCAAATCGTTCAGTTGCAAAAATTGCTGTACGACGATGATGAGGATGGCTAGGGCAAATATAAACAGCACGGCCAAGAGCCAAGCTTTTGTAGACTGGCTCATAATATGCGGCCCGTGTAGCCACCTGGCGGGATTCCACCCTGTTTGGTATGGTTTGAGCGCGTCAGATATGTGGCAAGAACGTAAGTAAAAGCGATGTCAACGGACGTATCGACTATTCCATATATCTTGCAATAGGCAAATAATAGCGTCAGCATTATTGTCAAAGCACTTTGAGTGAATTCCCAAGTGCGGTTAATCGTCCGCTGCCCCGCACTAACTAGGTCTTCGGCTTCCGTTGTCGTCGGCTGTAACGTCGTGCCTTGTCCCTTCGTCACGAGTGCGGGAGTCGGTGCCGTTGTCGAGGTTGTAACAGTCTGAAGCGGTGTTATCGCTGGCGTCGGCTCAGGCGTCATCACAGAAGTTTTCGGGTCAGGGATACCCCCCACGACTTCGACTTGCAGCGGTTCCGGCGCGGTGACGGGAATGGGTAGGGGTATAGCCGATGACAGTTCCGACAGAAGCGTCGTCGGTATTGTCGGCGGCGGCTCACCCTTTGGCGTCGCACCTGGCGTTGTCAGCGTCGCGGCAATGTCCGTCACCAATTCGGGTTCAATCGCGACGACTTTGACTTCGGGAATAGGTTTGGTTGCCAAAATGTTCTTTCGTTGTGCCAACAAAAAAAGGGGAGGTCGATTCGCGTTTTGCGAATTGACCTCCCCTTAAGGGCTGATCATTTATTTAGTTACTGCGCCGCCCTGCATCCTACTCTTGCCGTCACGGGCAAGCTACGACTGAAGTAATCCAGTAGTTTCGGAATGTAGTGGCGGCGTTACTTCCACGTTCTCACCGCACGGCCTTGCTCAATTACAATCGGCTCATCTTTACGCACAGGAGTAGTTTTGATGCTAATCCCCTCCTTGCCAACGTCCGTTGTGATTGCGCCAGCGTCGTCATCTGTGTACAGCCGCGTGAGTGCTGCTCTGTATTTGACTACTGCCATCTCTATGGCCTGCTTTACATCAGGTGACAACTGTGCCATGCGCGCTCTCTCCTCCATAGTACACGATAAATCCCGCTTTAGCAATAGGCTTGTCACTTCCCCCCCCCTCCATTGCATCCAGCCGCGCCCGCTGTCGCGCTACCTCTGCCTCAAGGCTGGCTACACTCTCGACAGGCGCATATTCGACCCGCGGATAAACATCAATACGCGTCGTTTGTTTTTCGCACAACTGGCAACGGTGCGGGTACTGTGGCGGATAGCTAGTCAATGCCAGGCCCGTGGGCAACATTTCGCCGCCGCAATCGCAGTAAAGCCTTGTTATCATCGTTCGCGCTTCAATAGACTTTTCAGTCGGCATCTCTCACCTCGTCACCTCAATGCCTTTTGCCGCCAGAATGACACGCATTGCATTCCAGTGTGCGCCGCTAACTGTGCCTGTGCTTGCCATGTTCTGTTCGGCGCGGTCGCACACCTCGTCATAAAATGCGGACAGGGTAGGCTTTTCCTCACCCAGTGGCACGAACACGCCATGATAGCGCGTGCGCGGCTTGCAATTCGGCTCGCCTACCTCGAAAACGTAATCATCAACGAGTAGGCAGAGGATAGGTCGCGCCGTAGCGTGGGAAAAATAGTTTGCGGGCTGGCTCATAGATCACCGTCAAACGTTATAAGTTCGGCTTCCAGCGCATCAATATATTCGGCTTGTGTGCCGATGGTGTGCCACAGCGTGACTCTCTCGGCGGCGGCATCGGCAAGTTGCTGCTCTAGTTCGGCAATGCGTGCGGCCATCGTGGGCGCGCTGGCAATCAGTTTGGCGTTAGCGATTTGTTCTGCGCGTCTCGGCACGAACTCTGGCCCTGTCTCGCAACCGTCGCCCGCGTGTGACGGCCCATAGACCACGCCTATCTGCGTGTTGCCGTCTGCTGCCCAAATCATGCCGCATATGCAATCCCCCTCTTTGCACGCGCGCCACGGGCCAGGTGTGATTGTGTCGCTCATGCGGCCTCCCACGGCGGGACGATTGGCCCCCACCAGTGGCCTTCTAGCCAGCCATCAGCGCACGCATCGTCCGCGTCCTCAGTTGCACCATACCAATATTTAGAACCTAGCTCATCATCCTCTCGTTCAACCAGAACGGGCCGTTTTATATATTCTTGCGGTGGAAATAATGTGACGCCGTCAAACCAATACCATCCTGCTACTTTTGGTTCGCCTGATTCACCATTTCTGTGGCTGTAAACAGTCATGTCACTCATGCGCTTGACCTCAATTCTTTTGCCAGGGCAACTACGTGGCGTACCTTCGTCAAGTGTCCATCCCTTATTTGTTTTGCCCACCATGTCGATGGAAATTGTACCCGTGTTGATAAAGTCAACATTCGCCAATCGTTTTCGAGTGCGAAAGCCACCACAGGCCAGGCACTCGCTAACGATTGTACCCATGAACATGTCGCCCTGGTTCCAACTGTGCCTCATGCGCTCACTTTCCCCCCTGTTGTAATCTCGCGCCAAGTCCCCTCAAATGTGTCCAGTCTCCATTTGGTGCCCCTTCCGAACATCGTCACCGCCAATTCTTTTTGTTTGCCACTCAGCACTTCGACAATTTGCACAGGCTCACAGACCATCTCGACATAGCCAGGTCGCGAGTGACGTACACCGCTGAACAAAAAATATCCCTCCGTGCGCGGGCGCAACATGGAAACGTCGCTCACGCCGACCTCTTTTGCAGTGGCGCGGCGTAGGCTTGGCCTGGAATGCCATACAGACTGCCCGACGACCCGCGCCCCAGTATCACGAAATGGTCTGGATGGTTGCGAACCAAGCCTTTGACGCGAGTCACCCTGCAACCTACGCGAGCCGCAATTTCGCCCACGTTTAACGGACGCTCGCGCAAGGCATCATGAACTTGCACCAAAAATAGTTCGGTGGCGGGATGCTTTACAGTGGCGCGCCTTTTGAACGGGCCATCGCTGTCTAGGAATGCCTCAGGGTCAACGGCGTCAACTTGCGCGGCTCTGCCTATGTCCACATAGCTGATTGTGTTCCGCACTTTCCAACCATCCATCGTCATGCCCGTGACGGTGTTCTGGTAGGTCACGCGGCCTGTCATGCCGTCGTAATCTGGGTGATTGGCAAATGCGCGTCCACTGGTGGTCTCGTAGATGCTCATCGGCTGTCCCCCAGATACCAAAGCACAGTTTCGATCACCACCGCGGGGTCGTCGCGATAAACGCCGACGTAATAGCCCTGCTCAATCAGCAGGCGCAAGATTCGCTCCTGTTCCGCACTCGGCTTGTTGCGTCCCGTCTTTAGCTCAAAAAATGCACCGTGGTAGGCGGGATGTTTGCCCTGTGCGGCGCGCGGTACGCACAGAATCAAGTCAGGCGCGCCAGCCGTAAGCCCCGGTTCCATGCGCTGCCCTGGTCGATACTGACCGTTGACAAAAGCCATTAGCAGCCCCCAGCGCGGGTCCTGGTTGGCGCGAATATCGCGCTCGGCAATGACGGATTTTTGCATTTGATGCTCAGTGAGTCTGCTCATGCGTTCACCTCGAATAGCATTGGCATTTGGGCTTGGCTAATACGGCGTTCGGCCAATGCGTAAAAGGCGGGATTTATTTCCCATCCGACAAAGTTGCGTCCTGACATTTGGCACGCCACTCCAGTTGTTCCCGACCCCATGAATGGGTCGGCCACAGTTGAACCAACAGGTATGCCAAGAGTGTCGAGACACCAGCGCATAACACGCAAAGGCTTCTGTGTTGGATGCCCAACTCTTTCTGCGTTTGTCGCGGCAATGGTCTGTGAGATCATGCGGGAGTTCATATCTTGATTTGTCCAGGCCAGTTCGACGTTCGCCATGCTTGGCGGCGCATCAGGCTTATGCCACACTAGCCATCCACGAGACGCGGGAAACGCGTGGTAATTCCCGCCCCAGACACAAACAATTGGCGCAAGCTCAAGCAGGAAAGCTATGTCTGGCAAAAAGTCCCACTCCGATACATTACCCCATCCCCCGCCGTTTAATTTCTTGCCGAGTCCATAGGGCGGGTCAGTCACGATGGCATCTATGTTGACTAGACATCCAATCTGTTTGCGACAGTCACCCAAATGTAGCGTGTAGCTCACGGCGTCACCTTGTCCCCGTCGCGCCGCGACGCCTCAAGCATGATGCTGGAAAACACAGACGCACGGTCAACCGACTCCGAATCAGGCGGCAACAGGCAGACCGTCGCCATGCCGCGCAAAAGCTGCACGATGGTCATTTTCGTCACAGGCGTACCCGTGAGCGCAGTAAGCGTTCTAATTTTTGTGTCGCTCACGACCACCTCCGCAGCGTGGGGCGAATGTCGGGCAACGTTACCTCAAACAAGCCGGGTAGCTCCATAACGCCGTTGGCACACTTGGGTAGCTTGGCGGCGTACTTCTCCGGCCATTGGCGGTAGAATCTGCCATCCTCTAGGCGGCTGGCAATATGCTCAACGTCCCCGGCATTCTGCCATTCGTGCGGCGGCTTGTTCATCGCCAGCAAGGTCACGCGGCAATCTACGTTGCGGTGACGATACTCGATCACTTCGCCAATTTGCTGCACTTGCCAAGCCGTCCATTTGATTTTGTCCACCTCGTCAATCGCCAAAACAGGTATCTTTTTCAGCAAGGCTTTGGCGGCCTCGTAGTTGCCAACCTTCTGGAAGCCGTCAATCGCCTTGTCCTCACCGTAGGAGATCAGGCTAACAACCTCGCTGGCGTTGAAGTAGACGGCTTGCCTCTTTTGGCGGCAGAACTCAGCCACAAGAGCCGTGAGCAGTAGCGACTTAGCCGCGCCCTTTTTGCCCCAAATGGACAGGAAGCCAAACGGGTCAGCGAGCATTTGCTTGCCCAGAAAGCGCAATGCCAACATTTCGCCGCGTGCGTCCTCTTTGCGGTCAATAATCTGGTCAAGGCTGTGCATTTGCTCCTCCGGCGTCAAGCGGCTTACCTTGAGCCAATCTGTGCAAGCGGGACAGCGCACCAAATGGCCCGTGTCGCGAGCATCGTCGGCGTTGACCGCCACTAGCCAGCCGTGGCCGCCACAGGTGCAAGCCGCGTCAGTAGGGGCGTCCGTCTGCGATTGTCTGGGCGTTGTGGGCCTGGTGTTCTGCCATGCTGTACTGTGTCGCTTCAGGTTTCTGATGGTCTGGCTGATTACTTCGGCTGTGGTTTCCATTGCTTGCTCCGTTTCGTGCTGCTTCATCACTACCGTCCAAAACTGTTCGCATATAGGCCATTGGAGAACTTATGCCCCGCGTCCCCGCTTTGATTTTTTCCAGGTGGCGTTTCTCTGCCACGTCTGCTGCTGCCATCACGCGAGTCCATCCATAGTCAGAAATGAGCGAGGTAGCTATGCGGCTGGCATCGCGGTCGAAGTACATGAAATTCCTGTTACGTAAATCAGCAATCAGTGCCTTTGGTCCCAAAATTTCGCATTGTGGCAATGAACTTGGCGGCGGCATCGCAGCGTTAGCTGCTGTTGATTGATCTTCATTTAAGTTAAGTTCTATTAAGTTAAGTTTATTTGTAGGTTCAGGTGGTGATCCAGGTGAATCTTCAGGTGATTGTCTCGGTGGTGACTCACCGTTGATGCCAGGCGGCTTTGGGTTTGACAGAAACGGCTTTTCAGGTGGTTTTGGAGGCAATAGCTTGCCGCGCTCATCGCATGTATCATCGACGGTGACGCCATTGGTGAGCGTCCAATTGTGGGTGGCGATAAATCCCTTTGTGGCGGTGCGGCGAATGCGATCTTTCCATTCGGGTGGTGCAGGGTAATCAGATGGGGCGGCATACTGTAGTGACTGGTACTCCCACCATTTGGTGAGTTGGGCGTATTGCTTGCCCTCGACAGAGTACAGAATGATTGTGCCGTTGATGGCTATCTGCTCTAGCCACTTCGTGACGTTGGTGGGCGTCACGCGGTCGTAAGGAAAGACTTCCTTCGATAAGAACATGGGGTTGGCCTTGACGCGCCCCTGATCGTCGGCATGATTGATCATCCCGATCTGTAGCAACCGTGCCATTGATGGCAATGCGGCGAAATTCTCATTGCTCCACATGCTGGAGTCAATCATGCGACGTGTCATGGTTATGTCCTTAGAATTCAATATCTTCGTCTGGGTTTTCTTCGTCATCGACTTGATCGGTGCCTGGATCGGGCAAATCCGAGGCGGAATCATCTTTCCTTGCGCCCGCGATCCACGCATCAAACTCGTCGCGCTTCTGAGCATAAAAGGCGTGAGCGGCCATCAAATCGTCATCGTCAGCCAGTCTGGTATAAGTCTCTTCTCTTTGCTCTTCAAATTCTAGCGTCCAACTTCGTCTCGATGTGTGCAGGGTAAGTTCAACATCGAATTGAACATATTCGACATAGCAGGCTTCGCATTCACGGAGTACTGTAGTGGATACACCTGGCCCCACTAGCACCTTTAGGCAGTGCGCTGGATATACAACTTGTGTAGCGTCTTGCAATTTCATGATTATTGCATCGAAGTCGTAGGCATATCTGCATACTTGCGCTATAGCCTTAGCCTCGATTTCCACATTTTTAATTTCAATCACTGCGTAGTTGCCGCTCGTGGTCTGCCCAACCAAGTCAATAATGCCGCTTGGGACCGTATACTGACGCTTGAGCCAGTGATCAATAACGCCGCCCTCGAATTTGACTGAGCGTGGGTTCTCCCAAAGATATTGCTCAATATCGGCTTCAGTTAGTGTTACTTTCCTGGGATCAATCTTCATCTTCCTGCCCCTCTTTCGTTGACAAGTGCTTGTCGTTGACGTACAATGCAATCAAATTGATTCCAGAATCATTATACAATCATTTTGATTGCATTGCAAGGGGAGATTATGACTGACACAAAACAGGTTGCACTTCGCATTGAACCGAGTTTCCACGATAAGCTATTTGGTCTAGCTAAGACCGAGAAGCGGTCACTTCATGCCCAGATCGTCTACATCCTTGACGCCTGGTTCGACGCCGACATGCTGCGTAAGCGTCTGGGCGAACTAGAGCGCAGCAGCTAGGCGGCTCTGCGCGTACTGTGCTAAAATGCGCTTGGGCTGGGCAGCCTAGCACGTGGCTCCTTCGTGAGTACACGACTAGGCAACATTGCCGCAAGTGCCGCGTGCTGAGAGCGGCAACCCTAGCTCGTTTACGGCTTGCGTTCTTCCCAGTTGTACGGGTCATGCACTTCACCCACCCGCCAAATCAGAGATTCGTTGTGGTAGATGGGTCGTTCAGACGCTACGAATATAAATTTGAATCCGCTCCAATTCAGAAGTGCCTGCCAAAAGCGCAGTTGGGGATGCGCCTCGCAATAGGCAACGAATGATTTGAGTTGTGCCGCGCTGCGGCTTTGTTCTTCGCTCATGGTTAGCTCCTGCGTGTCACGATTTGCTCTATGGCAAATCCAAGTGCCGACTCCTCAGTAGAGACAATCTTGCTTGTTTTGTGGTGGCGTCGCAGGGTGACTTCCATCAGCGTCAAAGGGTTCAATCGGAAAGCCAACACATCGACCAGTTGACCGATGCTTATCACTGATGGGATAAGCTCTCCGCTTTCGGAAAAGTGACACCATCTCACGGTATCGCCTATTTGTCCTGGATAGTCACCCGGCATAGACAGGACAAAATAGCCAAAGTGCCAAACCGAAACGCGCGGCCCGCCATCTGAATTTCTTAGTGGTAGCCGCTTGTCAAGTAATTGATGCTCGAAGAATAGAGTTTGGTGCTGTGATTTTGACGGCATTCCACCGCGTGTTTTTGCCTCTAAATTCAAAAACATGTGGACGCTGCGCGACCCCAAGCCATCAATATTTAACTTGTATTTGTGAAACTGAAAGTCAATATCGTTGACTGTTAAGCCGATTTGTTTTGAATCAAGATCGGGGTGGCGACGCACCCAATCGCCAAGAGGTGTATCCTCTCCATACATTCTCGCTCGCGTCACGCTGAAAGCCTCCTGGTTGCTTGCCGTACATGTTCACTATCAAGTTCAATACCCTGGTACTGTCGTCCCAAATTCTTTGCAGCCTTGAGTACCGTACCACTCCCGCAAAATGGGTCAACGACTATTTGACCCGGCAATGTCAGATGTTCAATAAAATAAGCGGCTTCGCTTTCGGCCTGTTGCCATTCGTGCAAATCTTTTTCCCTGCCGCCGCTTACTACATCTATGAAGCTGTCCCACCAAATAGACAACGGCGGCTTGTAGAGCGCGATGACTGGCTTCCATGCTGTATTGACATTCATCTTGAAAATGCGCTGATTGCCGCCACTGTGCCGAATGGCAAATGTCCATGCGTAGTCAAGTGCTGTGCATAGTCGGCTCATTACATCTGGCAAGAAGATTTGGCCGCTGTATACAAGGCATAGGCCACCAGGCTTCAGCACACGCGCAGCCAGCACAGACAATTCGGAGAATAGCGGAAGAAATTCGCCAGGGTATGGAGGGTCAGTCAGGATAAGGTCAACGGAGTTGCTCTCAATACGTGCGCCAAGCTCGCGCATATCGCCGTGCCATAGACCGCTATCAATTTCGACAGTAGACTCTTTTAGTTTCGACTGCTTTTCTTGTCGTCTAGCTTCATTCTTCTCTGCCTGAATAACCTTTAATGCGGCATTGAGCGTCACAGCTTTTGTCTCCTGCTCTGCCACCTTGACAACGAGGTCTTCAAGTTCGCCAACTTCGTCGTCATACTTCACGAGCTTGCGGTACTGATAAACGGTATTGCGTGTTACGCCTGTATCATCAAGGAACTTCGCCTTGCCGGTCAACTCGTCACTCGCGGTGGACGAGTTGACATTGCCGTTGTGGTGAACGGCTGCGCCCTGCGGGCCATCCGGCAGAGCGTCATACAGCCGCGCTACCTGTGCGCCTAGCTCTAATGACCACGTACTCAACTTGAGTTGCGTTTCGTCGCGCTGGCGTATGGCCTCAGCGGTGTCATCTGCTGCGAGGTCGATAGCCTTCGACATTAGGTTCAACTCCATGTACAACCGGCGCACGCGCTTGGGATCATCAATCTCGCGAATCGCTGCAATCCCTGACTCTAACGGCATCGCCAACATGGTGATTTTCTGCTTGACGGCCAGTTCTTCGCTCATTTGCTCGTTGCTCCCAAATGTCGCGCAGCACTCTCGCATCGGCGCGCAAACTCAGCGCGGTTGGCCCCGCACCGCCGCAAAACGAACGCGCGCACCTGTTCAGGTGTGGCACGCTTGCGAACGGTGATCTCTACCGCGTCGGCAATGGTCGGATGATTCTCCGACAGCCATTCCCAACTTTCCTTGTCAAGCTCTGTTGCTAATTCCGCAAATTGGTTGCTCATCCTTCCGCCCCGCTTCCGTTGCCTAGTGCCATCGCCGTGGCATAATCGTTGCACAGGCTGCTGATGCTGCCGGCCTGCGCTGTGAGGTAGGCTACGTAGCCAAGCCCCGACGGTGGCCCGTACTGCGCCAGGAATATGTCCACGCCGTCAGCCAAGTCATTCATGTCAGGCCAGAAGTCCTCTAGCTCGCGGAAGTCGTCAACGTGTTCGTCGCTCATGTACTGCCCACCCTTTCTGTCTACAATTTGCGTGCGACGGTGGCACACTCGCATATGCCACCGTCTTCACACACCCAAAGGAGTTCCCGCTGCTGCTGTTGACCCTTTCACCAGTCACTAATGAGGGGCAGCTTGCCGCTGATTTAACGAGGTACGAAAGGAGACCCCCGAACTGTGCGCGGCTGCGGAGCGGCTGAAGTGGCGCGCCAGCGTTGCGGCTGGCATCGGGCGTACCCTGCGCTGTGTGGTGCTTTTACGACTCTGCCATTGGTGCGTATTCGGCCGCAGACATGTCAAAGCTCCATGCAATCGCCTGGTGTGCCGTCTGCATGGTGGGCGGTACGCGTAACATATATTTTTTCAATTCGCCATCTGATTCGGGCGTGCTGTTGACCACGCGCACCATACACAGAGGCTCGTCGTCTGCAATTTCACGCCGAAACAATTCGCCATATGTGTCTGTCTGAACTGGCTTCATGCCGCTCTCAACAATGTATCTATCATGGCCAAAGAGTTCCAGCATCACGCGGCGAATTTCGGCATTACGCTCGCCATCAATGGCTGCCACATCAATGCGATTCGGATCGTCGATAATCCACGCTTTTTCGATGGGAATATGAACGCCATGCCAAGCCCAAACGCCCCATCCGTCGCGATAGAGTACGGCAGGGCCATTGGCATTGTGCAATCGACCCTCAGGGTCACGGTGCAACTCACAGTGGCGATGCTGGAGGATGCATACATTGGCGTATGGACTCCACCAGCCGCAATGCGAGGCCAGATCAATCAGCGGTTGCAACGGGGCGACTTGTTCAGCCAATCCGCAATTAGAGAGGAAGAAATCATAAAAGCCGAGCCAATGTGCATCATGCGCGCCATAAACGCTATCCCGAAGGCCAGCCCGAACGCTGTCCCGAACGCTGGCCCCAACGCTGTCCCACACGCCAGCCCGAACGCTGTCCCGAACGCTGGCCCCAACGCTGTCCCGAACGCTGTCCCACACGTTGGCCCGAACGCTGTCCCGAACGCTGGCCCCAACGCTGTCCCGAACGCTGGCCTGAACGCTGTCCCACACGTTGGCCCGAACGCTGTCCCACACGCTGGCCTGAACGCTGTCCCACACGCTGTCCAACACGCTGTCCCGAACGCTGGCCCCAACGCCGGCTGGGATACCCGTCATTAGAATTGCGGCGACAATTGCGCCACTAAAAGGCCCGTCGCACACGACAAAGCGTTCGGGTGCGGGGAGACTGGCGGCGGCATAAGCTCGTTTCGCCGCATCTACAGCGGCGTCATAATTCAACGGCTCGCATGATAGGCCAATGCTTGTCCATTTATCTGCCCACGCGGGCAACAACGACTCCTGCTCTGCGGTAAGTTTTGTGACCTTTTGCATAATTTTCTCCACTGGAAGGTGAATAACGGTGAGAGGTATTGCTACCTCTCACCGAGGCGGGCTAGTCGCGCACGGACAAAACACGCTCAGGTGTGTACTCTCGTTGACGTAGCACGCGCCACACGCCCGCGTCCAAAGAGATCGGCGCGTGTTCCTGGTGCGTCAAAACACTCGCTTCGTCCAGCACCACAAAAACGGGTACAGTGCCGTTGCCCAGCGCGAACTGATGCAAATCCTCAACCGTTGTTTCGGGTGCGACATACCATACGGCGTCCTGTATGGAGTGGTGGTGGCCCGTTACCTCGCCAAAGCCGACCGTCACCGCGCTGTCTTCGGTCGGCTTGCGAACGAGATTGGCGGGAACATTGTCCGTGCGAATCAAGCAAATATCGCCCTGTCGTACTACAAACTTATTTTTCATGAGTGCCCCTTTCTGAATGCAAAAATGAAAACCATACGACGCTGGCGGCTTTGCACCGCCCCGCACGCGTGAACGTAGCGTTGTGTGTGTGCCTACTCCACCTCTCCCGTCCCGCCACACTCGCCACACTCGCCAACCGTGCCATCAGTGTTATGTTTTACGCGACGGCCCTTGCAACCTGGACATGTTCGCCCCCACATGCCGACGACGGCCATTGCGCCGCCAAGCATCCCTACGCCGATGATGTACAGGGTGTCGGCTGTCATTGCGTCGGCTCCAAGCGGAACAGGATAATGCTTTCGTAAGGCATACGCGCCTCACTGTTGGCCCCGTAACGGTGCGACGGGGTGACAATCTGCTCGTGTTGCAGCAGGCGAAAGCCAAGCGATTCTAAACATTCGATATGCCAATCCGTAACTTCAACGCGTTTCCCATCCCGAATAAAATCTTTCACATTGAGAACAAACGCGCCGCTCGCGACCAGCACGCGCCGCGCTTCCGTCCATGCCCGCTCATGAAATTCGCGATACTTCAGCCCCCATTGCAGTTGCCCCGCATTATCAGGATGCAGTTTGCGCCCTAACAGCGCGGTATAGGTCATGCGCTTGGAACCATCCACAAAGGTGTCACTCATGCGGTTGCCATATACGGGACTGGTATTTACGGCGTCGAACGTGTCATCAGGCCACGGCAAGTGCAGTGCGTTGCCGAGCGTTGTGCGCGGGTTGATAAGACACCATTCCTCCTCGATCTCAACGCCAGAAACCACGCAATCAGGGAGGAATCTTTCAAGCAAAAAACATTTTCCCGTCCCTGCAAAGGGGTCAAGGATACGCGTGCTGCCGCGCAACATCTGCGCCATCGTGACGAGTAGGGCGTCCGTATACTTTGCAGGATGGGCGGGTGCAGGCACATCCAACTCAAACAAGGTCGCTATCGCGTTCATTCGTCCCCCCCCACGTACACGCACGCCCACAGCAGCAGCGTCGCGCAAAAGCTCACGGCCATCGCTATCCAAAAGAGTGTCATCGCGTCGCCTTTTCGTTCAGCTCGCGGTCGGTGGTGTCACGGTTCGGCAACCACACTACTGGCGGCTGATGCTGCGCGAAATAGTCCAGAGCCATCCGCACATAATCGCTCATGTTGTTGCAGCCGTACCGTTGTGCCATGCCAGACAGCGAGTTAAGCTTGTCTTTGCTCATCTTTACGCGAAGCATTGCGTCATTGCTCATCAAAACCTCCATGATATAAACTTATTTTCGCTATGGCATAATCGTAGCACATAAGAGGCGTTGTGTCAACAGGCAATAAGACTACGCAAGCTGTCTCCCCCGCTTCTTAGGGTGTGGTGTGGTAAGCCTCCACCCACCCCACTACCCAGGTACGGGGTGACACCCTATAGCAAATTCCTCAAAGCCTCGCGAGAGGGATAGTGCTTTAAGTTGAAACGGAATCCGCCAGTAACTTTTTGAATTGCGCCGTGATGCAACAAGAAAAGTCCAGCCTCACGCGAGCCGCCGCCCCTCTTTGAGCCGATGACCTTTATACGTAATCGCCCCAGGTCGTTCACCTCTCCGACGAGTTGCAGCTTCTTTGGATCGGGCAGCCCCGTATCGCTAAACAGTTGCGACGCCCACGCCACGGCCTCCTGTGCGCTTGCATCCACCTGTGGCCCCATGTCACTGTGCGCTGCCTCTGATACGTTGCTGTAAGCCGTGACAAACGTGTGTGGGGTGTGCATGGGGTCTACGGCTATGGCGCGTTGCAATAGCTCAGTTTCCAGTGCAGCGATGCGGCGCGTGAGTTGCATCGGCATGGCCTGCGCTTGCATCTCAATAGTGCGATTGCGCTCCACATCGCGCCGCCATTCGATAGCCAACGCGCCTAGCACCTCATACGACTCTATGCGCTGGCGTTCGGTGCGCTCATGCGCCGTTGATGCAACGATGGCAGATAGCGCACCCGTTACCACCAACGAAAAGCCCGTCATAGTCACGGCAAAGTAGATTGACCCGGCAATGATGGCATTCATGGCTTGCGTGCCATCTAACATCATGGCCGTGATGATGATGGCGGTGATCAGAAGATTGGCGATGGTGAGAACGAAGCCTAGATTGGTTTCGATGACGGGGTGTGGCGCAACGTGTTGCATTTCAACGTGCGCTGGCGGCGGTGCTAAATCTTCCAGCGCGGAAACGTAGTTGTACCTCGGTTTTGCTTCCATCATTCGCGCCCTCCACGACGCTCTGTTGCCAGCCGGCAACAGAGACGCAACAGAGACGCGTGCTATAATAGCGTCAGGCTGTTGGCACTCCACTGCCGATGGCTCAGTCTGTTGCCGGCATCCACACCGGCAACAGACGATCTACCCTCATAGACGATACCACACCACAGGCCGATACGCCACCCCTTAAAAACTCGTAGGTATTTAGCCTATTTTGCCTATTGACATGGTGCTACATACGTGCTACAATGGAACATAAGCAGCACACGAAGTCACCGACGCACACACGCCAGCCCGCTGGCACGAAGGAGTAGCACACAGATGAACGTCATCAGCGAGAAGCCACTGGTCAAAAAGGGGGAGCAATACAAAAACGAATACGGTGTCGTCTACACCGTCCTCTCTGTCTCGCTGAGGTGGGAGAAAGGGCGACACGGCAACCAGTACCGCCACATCGACGCCATCACGCGTGACTTCAGCGTAGACAACCAAAACGGCACATGGGACGGCGCAGGATGCCTCTGGGCAGAAGAAACGAACGAATGGAAGTTCATCGCAAAGTTTCAGAAATTAGCATAACGGAGGAGATACATCATGGGAACCAAAACAAAAGTCAACAAACACATTAAAAAGGTGCAACAACTTATCACTGCCGGACACAGCGTCTCTATCGTAGTTAGCTGGTGGAATCGCCTGGTTGCTAACGCCGAAATTAAAGATGGCAAGGCCATCTTCTACCTCCACGAATCAGTCAGAGACGGGTGCGGCGGCTATCGCTTCACGGGCAAGCAATTTGTGGCTCTGGAAATTTCAGCCGCTAACTTTCAGAAACTAGCATAACAAAGGAGTCACACAATGAACGCAGCATACGCCACCACCGACGCACCAACGCAGCGCGACTTCCACACCCGGCTTGCCACCGCGACGCGACGCCGACGCCAAGCATCTGGCATGTACGCCAGGCCGACGAAGGCACAAACCGAGGCACTGAGACGCAGCTATGCAATTGGCTGCTCACACATTGGAGCAGCCGACTTGCTGCTACTGTCCACACATCCACATCTGCATGAAATTCAGAGAGCCGACTATCTAGCTCGTTATCAGGCGGCGCAGGCGGCGTAAAACGAAGGGCCAGGAGTGCGCTAACACCCTGGCCCCCACTGCAACTACTTTTACCATTTACTCAGACAGGGAGAATTATACATCATGGACACATTCAGCACCACACAGGTCAACACCGAAACATACGCTATGCCCGAAGAAATGGACTTTGCTACGCCTGAGGAAATCGCAATGCTCGACGCGCGACTTGGCCTAGAATGCCAGCCGCTTGAATGGTTCTGGAAGACAGAGAACATCGAACGGTACATATGCGCGTGGAAGGACACCACCGAGGCAATTGTGCAGGCTGTTGAACTAGAAGAAGATATGCTCGACAGAGAGTTTTGGTCACGAGGAATGTACTGATGATGGAATTTATCACTTTGCCGCGACAGGCAAAAGACATAGAGAGAGCCTTAACAGAAAAGCCGCAAAGAGGAAAAGCAAAGGGAGAATGCCAATGGTGAACGAAGCCGAAGAACGAAATGAACGGATGTGTAACCTGTATGCCTGCGGTGAAGTCACCCGCAGGCAACTGGCAGAGAAGTTTGGCGTATCACGCTCGACTGTTGACCGCGCACTGGCCGGTGAAAACTGGGAAAAGGTTAAGTCGGGGCGTCGGGAGTGGGACAGTGACTACCACAATCAAATGATTTACGACATGGGGGGCTACTGATGGAAATCATATATGCTCTTTGGAGGCAGCACACGGCCTGGGCTAGGGTGCAGCCATGATCAACGAATCGAAGGACAAGCGCATTTTTTGCACGGGCAAAGTGTTTGCCGACTTCATAGCAATCAGGTTAGCACCGGCACCACGACCCGACACAGACAATCAAACGCAGGCAACCAAGCCGGCACCCAAAAAGGACAAGGAGAAGTAGACGATGAACACACTTATTGCAAAACTTGCCGCCGCCTCAACTGCCGTCGGTGCTTTGATGCCAGACAAGACAAATACGGCGCAAAACTACTCCTACATTTCGGCTGATAAGATTCTGCAACGTGCCGGGGACGCGTTGAGTAATCAGGGCATTGTCATACTGCCACGCATCGTTAATGAGTCGGTGACGGAAATCTCCTATACTGATGGCTATGGCAAGGCCAAGACGCGTTATGACGCCATCGTCAATTTCGAGATGCTTATCATGGACGGGGAAAGCGAACTCATGGCGTTTTGGGCAGGTCGTGGTTCAGACTTTTTTGTGCCTGACAAAGCGATGTACAAAGCTATTACCAGCGGCCATAAGTATTTCATCGCCAAGCTTCTCAATGTAGGGGTAGGCAATGAGGACGGCGAACACGAAACAGAAGCCGCGCAGGATGCTGCCAAGCCGCAACAGGCAAAGGCCGCGAGCAAGCCTATTGAGAATCCATTTGAGGAGCCAGCGTCAACGCGGGCGCGGGCCAACGCAGACCAGTTGAAGGAAATCAACCGGCTGGGGCCACTCGCATATCCGGGTGACGGCGAATGGGAAGCGAACAAAGCTAAGAGTGCCGAGTGGTGCAGCCAGGGAGCGCGAAACACAATAAACCAACTCTATGACGCGGAAGCCAAAAAACTCATCAAAGGGCTTGACAAGAAATTGCAAGACCGCCTCGTGCAAGTCGCGGACGACGCGCAGCCCATCGAAGCCTAATCACCCACCATAGCCGACTAGACGCCACGCACCCAGGCTTCGTATGGGTGCAGGGATTGACACAATGACCGAGCAACAGGAGTTGAATGATGCTCTCCACTATGAGCGGGGACTAGGCTACAGCGAGGGCTACAAGGCAGCACGCGAAGCGGTGGAGCCGTTGGTTTCGAGTGAACGTGTGCGTAGAGACATGATCAATTGCCAAACGCCAAAGGGCTACCTCAAAGAAAATGAGCCGTACATTGAAGTTCTGCAAGCGACCAGCCTTGCGGAGATGTATTGCAAAATTTACGAAGCCAAGCTCGACAGCCTGCGCGCACAGCTCGACGAGGCGCAACGCGGGCAGTGGCAACCAATGTGCGTCGATTGTTTGGATGGCACGGAAGAAAATGAGGGGGTGGCGTGATGGCAACAGTGACGACGTGGCAGCCAATCGAACAGGGCAGTTTCTCCGAAATCTCTGTCGAGAACTACACCGAAATCTCTATGTTTGTCAATGACGATTTTGGGGTTTGGGGAGACACTCTGCCTAGTGACGTGCGCCTCTGCCGCGCCACTGAGCGCGAGGTGGTGAGTGTGCCAAAAGACGCAGCCGATGCCATGGATCGCGTGCTGAATCGGTTGGCGGGGATGTTCGGCGACGATGCTGGCAACATGCCGGATCAACTGCTCGACGACTATTTGACGGTACGCACCTGGTTGGACGCGCTGCCGGCGGGATGGGAGGGGGTGGGCGATGGCTCTTGAGCGTGGATTTAGAGTAAGTTGCGACAAGTGCGGCGCGGTACACTTTGCCGCGCACGAGTTGTCGCCACGGGCGGCAAGGACAGAGGCGAAACGCACAGGATGGGTGCGGAGCATAGTGGGTGGCGGTTGGAAGGGTGCGGTACGGCGCGACTACTGCCCCAAGTGCGTAGAAGCGATGGACAAACAGGAGGTGAGCGATGCCCTCGCAGTCGCACAGCACGCGGCGACCCCTGTCGCGGCTGACTGGATGCACACGTTCCCGCCTGAATGGGAACGGCATCCGTGGGCTAACTACGCGCACCTGGTAGCGTCAAGCGGCATGGATGGCATCCACTTTGCGTGGTGCTACTACGAATGCGAACCCAAATGGGGGAAACTTAGCTACAATTGGGTGGGTGGCAAATGGGGCTACAACAACCCCGCGAAGCGTGCGCCACTGTCGCTATTTTTCGACACTCGCGCCACACTCACGCAGCGGCCAGGGCAGGGGACTAGCCGCAGATAGGGTTTGGCGTCGCCCAACGCACAGCAACGAATATTCAAAACTCGTCACTTTGCCTATTGCAATCGGGTCTTACTTGTGGTAGAATGGTATCAAGGCATAACAAACGAACCACTAGCCAAAAGGAGAAACAAAATGAACATCAACATCACCAACCGCAAGGGCTTAAAACTACAACTCACCGGCGACATGCTCACCGGCGAAACCTTCGCAATGAAGGACTACATCAAAAGCTACATGGATGGCAAGTGGGTCGCTGACAAAAAGGCTTGGCAGGTCAATATCGAAAAGGTCAACAAACTGATTGCATCCTACGCCCTCACCATTGACACCGAGGCAGTCGCACCCGTCGCCCAACCGTCAGGCATGACATACGCTCAATTTGTACGCAGCGCAGATGCTGCAAATAGCGATTTCTAAACCGATTTCTAAACCACATCACACCAAAAGGAGAAACAAAATGACCGCCACACAGAAGCAACTCGACTATATCAACAGCATGATTGACGGAATCGAATCGGCTCCCTATTTCGCTGGACTGGAAGTCACAATTGAGGAATTACGCCAGAACGGAGGGTCCGAAGTGAAAATCCAAATGCTTGAGGGCCAGGTCTCGCTGTGGTACGCTGAACTTCTGAACATTCGCCTTCGTCGCAATCCGATTACTCTTTCAACGCTGAAGGCTCAGGCCTTCGAGGCCATCCACAATTTGCGAGCGATGGTTGCTCGCGGACTCACCTCCGTCGAGGCGTCAAAATTGATTGACGACCTCAAGAACAAAAAACTGGTTTAGTTAAATCGACCTGAGCAAGTCGCAAAACTGCTCGGTGTCTGACCGGAAATTGACCGGCGCTGAATGAGGCCAGAAGGCCGAAACACCTAGCCAAAAGGAGAACCAAAATGAACATCATCATCACAGAAACCAACGAGCGCACAGACCTGACCATCATTAGCGACAACGGCGTCAATTGGGTCGCCGACCTCATTGGCAACACAGGCGCACTCAGAGACGGCCAGTTTGTCTGGTCGGAGGAAGAAAACGCCTACATCGCCAGCCAGCACACCTACGACTGGTGGGCCAGATATATCAGTGACAGCGAGGCCACCGACGACGAAGCAGAAGCGCTCGCCGCCAAGCTGGGGATTGACGAAGGCGACGTGCGCGAGCGCATTGCAGAGTACAGTGCGCGATGGGGCAATGACGCAGACTACGAGAGCCATCGCCGGGATGCCGTCGCAGCCATGCGCGAACTCGAAGGAGAATACAAATGAACGACGTAACCACCATCAAAGTACTGGACAGCACACGACGACGGCTCAAGGTACTAGCAGCACGCTACGAAGTCACGATGATAGAACTACTAGACGCACTTGTCACCCAAGAGGAGAACATGAACAACAATCAACCCCGCAGTATCACGCAATCGTGGCTCCAACAATGGGTTGCTGCCAACCGAAGCGACGTAGGATTACTGGAAACCAACGGCATCAAGGGATTCTACCGCTTAGACGCCGGCCCCGCCCATAGTTTCCGGGGCATCGGCACAACATGGCGACAGGTAGCTGACCACTTGGAAGCCATCGAGGTAGCCGACGAGTAATCAACTAGCGCAATCAACCACATGCACAAGAGGAGACAAAAACCATGAACGAGCAACAAGCACGCAGAATAGCAGAGGAATCTGTAGAGCGCGCCGACACAATAGGCCGTCTAATTGGCGGAGACTTGATGGTGGGGCTTGACCTGGAGGGTAAATTCTGGGTCGCCTGCAACGACGAGACGGTCAACTGCCTCACCGAGCAGGAGGCAATCGACATCATCGTCGAGAACCTCACTGGCGGTGAGGAATAGCACAGAACACAGCAACGCCCTGAGCATGGCAATAAACTGCTTAACGCAGGCTGTTAACGCACTTGAGAGATTGCTGGACTCATTGCCAGCAAATACCCGCCCATCAGGGCAAAGGGAGAATCGAAAAGCCCTGGCGGTTGTGCCAGGGCTTCTGTTTGCTAGGCAACCTCTGGTTGCTCCTATGTCGAAACCATCCAAACCCTACTCGTCGCGTGCCATACGATAGAATTACTGGCCGCGCCAGTTACCCTGGCTCTCACGGTCGCCCCAGGCCATTATTATATAGAAAGTCCAATTCGTCGCTTGTCGGAATATAGCCTTTCCCCATCATAACCGGGCCAATCCGACCATCAAAATATCGTGTCGTTATCGCACGACCTATGGTAAATGCAGATGTACCGTCCCGTACACCCGTACTGTAGGAAAGTGTTCTTGTTTGGCTGTTTAATCGGTATCCTGTCTGATTAGCGACACTATCATGCCAGCAGGCAAAGAAATGCCAGGTAGTGTTAGCAACCGTTTCTATATTGTCCAGATCGCCTGTTGCAGACGTTCCATTGCTAGAGACACCCCATCTGAAATGAACCTGAGATGCGGCTGTATAGAGTTCCAGGAAGTATTCTGAATTACTGGCGACATCCCATTTGCCTAAAATGTCGTACCCTGAGGTGTTTGGAGAGGAATTCAGATAAAACCAACCTGAAAACCAAAAGTCTATATCTCCTGTACTTAATGCGGCATTGTCGGCAATGTTCAGATATTCGCTACTCGCTGAAGCAAAACTTCTCGCCGTTGAATAGACGAGGCCAGTCGCGCTTGTGACCGTATTGGTGTCAGTTAGGGTGTTCGATCCAAGACTATCTAGGGCATTGCCACTAGCCTCGTCTAGTTTCCAGTAGCCAACGAGCGAATTGGAGAGAGGGGAACTATTACGCCACCACGGTAAATTTGGGGAGAGCAATGTTCGGCGCGTTGCCGCTAGTAAAGTCATGCTACCGCCACCGTGACAGCGCGAATGATTTGTTCCTCGTTGATTAATAGATAGGTGTCTTTGTATGCCATCGTTTAAATCCTTACGATCTTAGGAAGCCAAATTTACAAATTAAGCCTGAAGCTGTATGAGTAGGCGTGCCGCCTGTTATCGCGGTGAAAAAGATGCTCGTTGCATTCGGCTTCATCTCTAGCCCAATACCGCGAAGCGTTGCGACCGAAACGCCGCCTAAATCATCCCAGTCCCCCGCTAAAACATCGACATGCCCCATGTAGAAAGCCGCGTCTGCATCGCTAATAGTAGGCGCGGCGTTCTTTGTGCCAAACGTTACCGTGCGGTCAAAGAAGTAAAACGTCATTGCCGCCTTTTGATCATCCTTGTCTACTAACAATAGGCTTTGGAGAATAATCGTTGTACCCGTAGCCCGACCTGCACTTGCAATATCTGTCTCGCTAATCAGTACATCGCCACTTGCATAAGCCGATGTATCCATTGTTGGCGCCACCTCAATTAGTGTGTCGGATGAACCCACCGCGCCGATGTGGGCAGTTCCGGCTGCAATGTTACCAACAGTTACATGCAATCTGCCGCTCGCATCGGTGATCAACGGCTGATAGTCGCCGTCAGTGCCAGCTAGAGCAGTCGCCGTATCCTTGCGTACAGACAAATCCATCACACCAGTATCACCACTGGTGTGAACTGCATCTTCTGCTTTGCCCAATGAGGTTGCACTCGTTCCAGGGACAACGCTTAGCACATCAACATCACCGATGTCAACGCCAGTATTTGCCGCCAGTTTGCCAATCGCATTAGCCCCGGCTGCCAATACAACGTTAGCCACGAGGTCACGAGAAATTGAGCGCAATTTTGCGGAAATAGAACCCGTCGCTCCCGCAGTAACAGCCGCATCAGCCGTCGCGCCAAACGGGTCGGCGGGAACAGTAACAATGTCCACATTACCTATATTATTGTCGCCCGCCGCGATAGTCAGAATGTCAACGTCACCGATGTTGCTAGTTCCAGCGGGAAGAGCTGTAATAATCGCGGTAGGCAGAGGCTTGGTCGCAGACGCCACGCGTAGCGTATCTGAGGCATCCTCCCACATCACTGCCGTACCCGTAATCGTCGCGTCAATGTCGGCTTCGGTGTACTGCACGCCTGACGTGCCACCCGCCGCCACGTTGACATAAAGATTACTAGAGGCGTCTAGTTTCAGCGGCGTTAGCGTGTCACTCGGCCCCTCGCCGAGAATCGCCGTACCTGTAATCGTGGTGTCAATTGCGCCTTCGGTGTACTCAGTCCCAGCGCTTGAGCCAGCCTGAATGTTGACTTTGAGATTACCGCTTGCGTCGGTTTGCAACGTGTGAGTATCAACGCCATCATCCGCAGCCACAACTACGCGCAGAGATGGCAACGCCGTAGCCTCTGCCGCCGTACCTGGTAGCGTAAGAACATCTACATCACCGATATTATTCGTTCCGGCGGGGAGTGCAGGCAACGTGACAATGTCCACATTACCTATATTATTGTCACCCGCGGCAATGGTGAGAATGTCTACGTCACCGATATTGTTCGTTCCTGCCGCCAACGCAGGCAACGTTAACACATCCACGTCACCAATGTTATTGGTTCCCGCGGGGAGTGCGCTAACGCTAATTGTGCCATCTATGGTAATCGAGCCGCCGCCATCGCTAATGGTGACGGTAGGCATGGTGATAACGTCCACCTGCATTTCTGCACCCGCAATGGCGTTGTCAATTAGTTCAACTGCGGTTTTGATGGCCGCGCTATTGGTGTCGAGATGCTCGACTACGAAGCCATCCCCAATGCTGCCCGCGCCAGTACTTTTTAGATACTTCTGTGTAGCCGCGCCGTCTTTGATTTCTGTCGCCATAATTTACCCCTCAGACCAGCCCCAAATACATGCTGTTCGTATCAACGCTAAAATCGAGCGATTCTGTACCGAGTACAATGGCGGTCGTGGTAAACTCACGCACCGTACCATCGCTAAAACGAATGCGTACTGTGCCGCCGCTATCCACATAAATCTGACCAATGGCGGCTGCGGTTGTGGGCGTTGCAATCCCGTCTCGTAGCGCGAGCGTTTGCATGGCGGTATCGTCATGCTCCAGTTCGCTGATACGCTTACGCAGCGTCTGCACCTCCTTCCACAAATCCTTGAAATAAGCTAGGTCAGACATTCTTTGTCACCAGTTTAATTGTCTCGATTTGGTCGCTGCCTGGCTGCACGCTGACGGTCGTTTTGATAAATTGCTTGACGGCTTCTACTTCCTCGTAGCGTGCGGTAAAAATGTCGCCATGAAAATATTGTAGCCCATAGTTGTAGGCCTCAGTCTGCACCGGGTCAAAGTTTAGCTGAACACGGTTTTGCCGCTGTTCAGCGAGCCACAGATCACCGTGCG
>Ga0163153_10001288_pt1 | contig 39762 bp, 28 predicted proteins | sample OliLakLV19MP6IB1_FD_148629 | JGI IMG/M metagenome (GOLD analysis project Ga0163153, IMG submission 148629) | Freshwater microbial mat bacterial communities from Lake Vanda, McMurdo Dry Valleys, Antarctica - Oligotrophic Lake LV.19.MP6.IB-1 | ecosystem: Environmental > Aquatic > Freshwater >... | reverse complement strand
CCCCATCACCCCATCACCCCATGGGCTCATGGGCTCATGGGCTCATGGGCTCGCTCAACAACCCGCCGTCCCCCCTCGCGCGCGAGGAGCTTGTATGGGGAACAGCCCAGACCAAGTCGCGGAATCTGGTTGCGCTCTACGATACGCGGGGCACAGGAGGCTCCTGATGAATCGGCTTGCACCGTCGCTCTTGCTCGTCGCGATGTTCGCCCCAGGCGCAGCGGCGGCCGAACCCAGCGCTAGCAACTGGCCGCAGTTCCGTGGCCCGGGATGCCGTGGCATCGCACCGGATGACCCGCGGTTGCCCGACCGATGGACCCTCACCGAAGGCGAGCCGGGCTACGAGAACATCCGCTGGTTCAAGCCCCTCCCCGGCCGCGGTTGGTCGTCGCCCATCGTGTGGGGTAATCGTGCGTGGCTCACCACGGCTGTCGCAGCAGATGAGCTCGACGCCCCACGCCGCGGCCTCTACTTCGGCGGCAACCGCACCGAGACACCCGATACCCACATGCGATGGCTCGTTCTCTGCCTCGACACGACGACTGGGGAGATCGTCTGGGAGCAGGAGGTGGCCACTGGAAAAGCCCCGGAGGCGATTCATCTCAAGAACAGCTACGCCTCCGAGACACCGGTCACCGACGGGAAGCACGTCTGGGCCTGCTTCGGGAATGTCGGGCTCTTCTGCCTCGATGCGGCCACGGGCGAGACCGTCTGGAAACGAGACTTCGAGCCCCGCGTCACGCGGTTCGGCTGGGGCCCTGCCGCCTCGCCCGCGCTGCATGACGGCCGTCTCTATGTCGTTCGCGACAGCGAGGAGACCTCGACGCTGACTGCGTTCGATAGCGCCACGGGCGAGACGGTCTGGGAAGTCGAACGCGATGAGAAGAGCAACTGGTCGAGCCCCTTCGTGTGGCAGAACCGTCTCCGCACCGAGATCATCACGCCGGGCTCGGGCCTGTCGCGCGCGTACGACCTCGAGGGCAAGCTGCTCTACGAGTTCGGTGGGGCCTCCACCATCACAATCGCCACGCCCTACGCTGTCGACGACCTGCTCTACGTGAGCTCCGGGTATGTGATCGGCCGCCAAAAGCCCCTCTGGGCCATCCGCCCAGGCGCCGCAGGCGACATCACGCTCGGCGAGGATGAGACCTCGAACGACGCCGTCGCCTGGAGCCGGCCCGACATCGCGCCCTACAACCCAACGTCGCTCGTCTACGAAGGGCTGCTCTACGTTCTCACCGATCGTGGCATCGTCTCATGCTTCGATGCGATGACGGGCGCCGAGGTGTATGACCGGCAGCGGCTCCCCGAAGGCCGTGCCTTCACCGCCTCACCCTGGGCCGTCAACGACCGGATTTTCTGCGGGAACGAATATGGCGAGACGTTTGTCGTGCGGGCGGGACGCGAGTTTGAAATCCTCCATGTGAACCGGCTCACGGAGGACGACATGATCATGGCAAGCCCGGCCATCGCAGGCGGCAGGCTTCTCCTGCGGACATCCCGCGGGCTTTTCTGCATCGCGCGGCCTGAATGAGGGGCCTCTGGCATCGGGCTTGACCAGGACTCGCGACGCTGGGACTCTCCCGCCCCCCCGCTGGAGCCCGCCCGCCATGAGTCGTCTTGCCCTTTTTTCAATCCTTCTCGCTGGCTTTGCATCGGTCCGCATGGCGATGCCCACCGCCACGGCCGCCGAGCGTCCCGAGGGAAGCGTCGCGGACATCGCGGAGCGGCTCAAGACGGGGCTCCGTGTGAAAGCACCGCCGGACGTCGCGTTTTGTGATCGCGTCGCCAAAGCCGTTCGCGAAGGGCGGCTGCCAGAGCGGGTGGTGGACTCGACGTACAACTGGGCCATCGCCCGCGGCAAGAAGTATCCGTTCCCTGCGTTCGAGCATGTGATCACGCTGCAAGCCGCCAAGCTCGGCGTCTCACTCTGACCTCGCGGCACATCGGTCTCGCGACATAGAAGCCCCCGTTGATCAACGGGGGACTGCGGATGGAAGGCTGTCCCGTTTGCCACTACGAGCGGGCTCGCCCAACAACCCGCCGCCCCCCCGCTCTTCGCGAGGGGCTTCCATGACGGTGAACGGTCTGCGGCTCACTCGATGAGCTCGTACACGGCGTAGACGTCGTTGGCGTGCAGCCTTCGGTACGGAAGCTCGTCGATGCCGACGGTATCGAGCGGCACGATCGCGAGCGTCGCCCCATAGCGCGTGGCCACCTCGGCCACGCGCGCTGGCCCGAGCGTCGCCGTCGAGCGAACGCCATTGCTCATCGTGCCGTCGATGGAGAAGCAGTCGATGAGCCGCTTCCGCCAGGCGACGAGCGACAGGGCATCCTGCGGACTGTTCTTCCACGACACCACCTCGCGGCGACCCGTGCGCCACGTGAGCGTCGCCGCCCCGCGGGGGGTGAGCACGCAGGCATCGGGCGGCGCATAGTCACGGACCCACTCGCAGATATCGACCCAGGCAGGTGGATCCACCTTGGCGTCGGCCCGAGACGCCAGCTCGCGGCCAGGCAAGGGCCAGTGCAATGACTCGGCCGCCAGATCGGCCATGAGCAGAAGCGTGGCGATCACTCGCACGAGTGGCGGCGCGAGCGGCATGATCCGCCGACACGCAGCATCATCGGCAAGCACGACCGCAGCGATGATCGCAACCGCGAGGGGCACCACCACATCGCCAAGCCGAAACCAGTAATACCGAAGCAGGCCGTGGGCGAGTGAAGGAGCCCAGGGTTCAGCCAAGGCGATCAGCACGCCCCCAAGCGAGATGCCGAGGGCCGCGAGTGTGAAGGCGTCGAGCCTGCGTCGGGCCGGGCTTGGAGCGACCATCCCGCGAAGCAGCCACCACACGAGCAGCGCGAGCACATGCCGCGCCACAAACCCCGTGGCAAACGTTTGGACAAGGAGATGGTGCGGCAGTCGCTCGACGACGTAGATTCTGGCCGCCTCGTGCCGCATGGCGGCATCAACGCCCGCATTGAGAAGGACGGCGGGCACGACTCCTGCGGCCACACCCAGAATGCCGACGAGCCCGAGCCCCGCTGGCCACGCCCACGAAACGGGGCGTGCCGGCCACGGCCGCTGGACGACGACAGTCGCCGCTGCCGCGACCATCGCCCAGCCACCGACGAGTGGATGAAACGCCGTCGCCCCGCCCATGAGGCACCAGGCCAGCGCGAACCGCCCGCGGACCAATTCGCCAAGCCCGCCGTAGACGAGTGCCCAGGCAAAGACCTTGGCTTCGCAGCCGCCAATCACCCACTCCCCAGCAGCCGTCGTCTGCCGCAGCGCGAGCGAGAAGATCGCCGCCGCGGCAAGCGTGGCCCAGGTCCGCCGGATCTGCGACCACGTCGCCCCGGCGACGGTCGCGGCTGCCAGATGCCAGAAGCCAACCGCCAGCGCGAGCCAGCCCGCAACACGGCCGATCCATGCCGCCGTTTCGAGCGGCAGCCGCGCCGCGAGCGGACCGATCACCAGATAAAAAATGCCGTGAGCATCGGGCGTCTCGAGATAGAAGTCGCCCGCACACCAGCTCGGATCAGCGGCATGCCGCGCCTTCGTGAGATAAGCCGCCTCGTTCACATCGGGCACCGGCCACGCGCCGGCCGCCGCGAAGATTGCCGTGATCGCGATGACCTCGAGCACCGCGCGGAGCCACGACGGGCCACGCGTTGCACCAGTCGAGTTGCCGCTTTCGTCCTTCATTGCGCACGCCTATAAAGAACTGTTTCTTCTGCCCCGCCAGGATACCCGCCATGACCGATCCAGCTCCCGCCCCATTCGGTCCATCGACTGCTGCGGGAGGCAAAGCCCTTCGTGAGGCTGCCCAACACGAGACACTCGGCATCGTGGGCGCTCCGTTCGCCCTCGCAGCCAAGCTCGTGGAAGACGCCGGCTTCGATGCGGTCTATCTCTCGGGCGCCGCCTTCTCGGCCGGGACACTCGGCGTGCCAGACATCGGCCTCTTCACCCGCGACCAGCTCGTGGAGCAGACGCGGATTCTCGCGCGGGCCGTCACGATCCCCATCGTGGTCGATGCCGACACGGGTTTTGGCGACGCCGCGGAAGTCGAGCGGACCGTGCGGATGCTGGAAGAAGCCGGCGCGGCCGCGATCCAGATCGAGGACCAGCCCGGCGATTTCACCACCGGCGGGAAGCGCTGCGGCCACCTCGGCGGCAAGCAGGTCGTGGACCAGGCTGTGATGACCGATCGCATCGCCGCGGCGGTCGCAGGCCGCCGCGATGCTGGCACCGTCATCATCGCCCGCAGCGATGCCCGAAGTGTCACGAATCTCGACGACTTGCTCGCGCGGCTCCACGTCTACACGTCTGCCGGCGCCGACTGGCTCTTTCCTGAGGCGCTCTTGGCACGCAACGAGTTCGCCCGGCTCGGCCACGAATTCACCGGTGGCCCGCTCCTGCTTGCGAACATGACCGAGTTTGGCCGCAGCCCGCTCGTCTCGATTCCCGACCTCGCCGCCGCCGGCTTCGGTGCCGTGCTCTATCCGGTCACGCTCATGCGGCTGGCGATGAAGGCGATGGAGGCGGGCCTCGCCATGATCTCCGACGAAGGCACCCAAGAAAGCCTGCTCGACCTCATGCAGTCTCGCGAGGAGCTCTACGAGATGCTCGGTTATGATCCGTCCGATCCGGGCCGCCATCTCGCTGGCCCCGCCGCCGCCAGGGAAACACGACCATGACCGCACCGGCTCCATCCACCACCGATTTCGCCAAAGGCCTGGCTGGCGTCGTTGCTGGCCAGACGGCAATCTGCTCCCTCACCGACGGGCTTCGCTATCGCGGCTACGACATCGAGCCGCTCGCTCGTGCCGGTGATTTCGAAGAGGTGGCGTTCTTACTCCTTCATGGAGAGCTGCCGGATGCCGCGGCGCTTGCCGCGTTCCGCAGCCGCGTCGCAAACGCCGCCGCGCATCTGCCCTCGGCTGTCGTCGATGCCCTCGCTCTGCTGGCGACGGCCGAGCCTCACGCCTCGCCGATGGATGCCCTGCGAACCGGCGTGAGCATGCTTGGCCTCGTCGAGAAGGACGACGCGCCCGGTTCGCGGGAAGCGCTCATCGCCCAAGCCGAACGGCTGCTCGGTCAGGTGCCGTCACTCCTTGCCGCTTGGATCGACATGACGAGCGGCCGCCCCGTGGCTCCCTGGCCCGACGCGCCGCTCGCCGCGGCGCTGCTCGAGCGTCTCAGCGGCCACCGGCCAAGCCCAGCCGAAGCCGCGATTTTTGGCACGACGCTCGTGCTCTACGCCGAGCATGAGTTCAACGCATCGACGTTCGTGGCCCGCACGGTCACCTCAACCGGCTCCGACATGCACTCGGCGATCACGGCTGCCATCGGCGCCCTCAAGGGCCCGCTCCACGGCGGCGCCAATGAGAAAGTGCTCGAGATCCTGATGGCGATCGGCTCAGCCGAGCGAGCCAGGCCCTGGGTCGAGGAGCAGTTTGCGGCCAAGCGCGTGGTGATGGGCTTTGGGCACCGTGTGTACAAGGACGGCGACGTGCGGGCCAAGCTCCTCGGCACGATGTGCCGCGAGCTCGTGCAAGGCACGCCAGGCGAGCCGCTCGAGGCCCTGGCTGCCGAAGTCGAAAAGCTCATGCTCGACCGCAAGGGGCTCAAGCCCAACCTCGACTGGCCGGCCGCCCGCGTCTACCACGCGCTCTCACTTCCGGTGAAGGTCTTCACGCCCATCTTCGTCGTGGCCCGGGTGAGTGGCTGGGCCGCCCACGTCATCGAACAGGCCGGCGACAACCGCCTCATCCGCCCGCTCTCCCTCTACACCGGCCACCCGCCACGCGACTACGCCCCGCTTCCGACCAGAAAATAGCGAAAAGGGACTCGGCCCAGGCGGGGCCAGCCCCCTACAAGCCCCTCGCGATAGCGCGGGGGCTGCGGGACGTTGGGCCACCCCGCTGGTGATTGCAAACGGGATGGCCTTCCATCCGCAGCCCCCCGTTTGACAACGGGGGCTTCTATTCCCCAGGCCCCCCGCGCTCACCTACGGCACGCTGGCGGCCTGCTTCGCCGAGGGCTCAGCGACCGTCGGCTCTTGGAGAGGTGGCTCAACTTGCGCCTGCACCGTCACCACGGGCACCGCCCCTTCACCAAGATCGGTCTCGATCTTCAGCTCCTGTTCCACCTTCCCCGGAGCGTTGCCCGCCTGAAATGTGACGGGCAGGATGTGGACACGCGCGGCCGTCGTCTTCGGCTTGCAGGTGAGACAGCCATCGGAGCAGAAGACACCCGTGATCGTAAACTCTCTATTGGCCCGGATGACAACGTTCTTCGTCACCGTCTGCCCGGCCGGCACGGCGCCGAGCGTCAAGAGTTGCGGGCTCACCGTCACCTCCGCGACGACCCGTCCCTCGAAGTCCACGGGAATCTGTGTCGCCCGCGGATCGTTGGTGACGAGGATGAGCTGCCCCTTGATATAGCCCGCTGGCGTCGATGGCTTGAGCTTGGCAACGAGGTCGTAGAGCGTCTGCGATCCCGTGACCGTCGGCTTCGAGAGGGTCACTTCGAAGTTTGGATTGGCGCTGCGGATATCTTTGATCTCCCACGGCGAACTGCCGTTGCGAGCGATTCGAATCTGCCGCTCGCTTCCCTTGCCGAGATCGACATTGCCGAGGTCGATGAACGGTGGATCGAACGTGACGTCGCCGCGGATGTTGCCCGCCACGCGCACTTGCACCTCCGCGTAGAACGGCTTGTCGAACGTGACGGTGAGCGTCGCCGCGTGCTGGCCGAGGAACGTGCGGGTGTTGAACGACGCGACGACTTCGGCGGTCTCATGCGTCTTCACCGTATTCTTCGTCACCGAGGGTGACGTGCAGCCACAACTTGTGCGCACGCCCACGACGTGAACATCTTCTTCATAGATGTTGCGAAACTCGAAGCGATATTCCGTCTTCGAGCCCTTGGCCACCGTGCCAAAATTGTGGCTCGTGACGGGAAACATCTTGCGGGCCCACTCTTGAGCCGAGGCAGGGGCCGCGGCGAACCCGCACGCGAGCGCCACCGAAAGTGTCAGGAGGCAAGGCCGAGCAAACACGGTGATTCCTGGCATGGGGCCACGGCGACGAGAGGTGGATGGTGAGCGACGCAACAGTATCGAGCGTAGGGAAAACACTGGTGACAAGTCAATTTTTCGGGGGGGGCACGCCGGCCGAAGTCACCCTGGCACCGAAACCCAGACTCCACCAAGTATCCCACTGCGGAGGTGTCTGGACACCGGATGACAGGCCATTTTCACCGAGAAATTCAGGGGCTGTCGCGATACGACCGATACAGGCCTTGAAGTCTCGTACAATGCTCGAGTCATGGCCGCTCGCTCGGCTGTGTGGCCGAAGGGGCCACCAGGAGCGGGAGGGCGAGACACCCACCGGGGGCGTACTGGTATCGACCGAATGCTGGAGTTACGGATTGCGTGTCGTGGTTGGTCGGCAGGCCACGCTAAAAAGTCGACCAAGCTTCAATTGCAGAAGCACAGTTTTCTCTGGCTGCCTAATTAAGTAGCCCCGAGCGATGGCCCCAGTCGGAAGGGCCTCCCAATCGGTCGCCAAATCCGACTCGCCCCGGTTCACCGCCTAGCACGGCCGGGGTTAAAAAAGTTCCGGGCTGGCTGCCTCGACACCCTGTCGGCCGGGGGTCTGGTGGCGAGATTCAAATTGACCGGACACACACGTAGACGTTCGTAGCAAAACATCACGGGACGCGGGTTCGACTCCCGCCGCCTCCATTCTTTACGGCCGCAGGGGCATCCATGCCCCCTGCGGCCTTCGCGGCCCTCCGGCCGCTGCTCGCACCTCCGGATGCTTCACGGCCGGCGGGCCATCCATGGCCCCGGCGGCCTTCGCGGCCCTCCGGCCGCTGCTCGCACCTCCGGATGCTTCACGGCCGGCGGGCCATCCATGCCCCCTGCGGCCTTCGCGGCCCTCCGGCCGCTGCTCGCACCGGATGCTCGCTTGCTCGTACGCGTGGTGGTGTGGTGCGCCCGAGCAGCCGGGGCGCTCGCTGTTTGCGTCCGCTGTGCGGCGGGGTGCGCCCAACGCGACGAATCGCTGCCTGGGCACGCAGCGGCCGAAGCCCGCGCAGCGTGCCAAACTGCCTGGCACTGCAACCCCGAGCTGCGGCTCATCAGGCAACCGCAGCGAATGTGCATCACCCCATGGCGAGCACCACCGCAAGACTTGCGGCACTCAGGATCGTGCTCACCACGATGCCCGCCGCGGCAAGCGGCTCGTCGCCACCGAGCTGCGTCGCGAGCACGTACGACGCCACCGCCGTGGGCGTGGCGGCGTAGACGAGCACCACCTGCCGGTCGATACCGTGAATGCCCAGGAGCACGCAGCAGCCATACGCAATCACGGGAACCACGCCACACTTGATGATCGCCCCGCCGACGGCCAAGCCCAGTCGACCGTGCACCGGGTGAACCACCATCGCCCCGCCAAGGCTCAGAAGCGCGAGGGGCGCGGCGGGCTTGGCGAGCAGGCCGAGCGTGGCCATGGGCACCTGGCCGAGGGTGACACCGAACCACCACAGGGCGATCCCTCCGGCACTCGCGATGAGAAGGGGATTGGTCAGGAGTGACTTCCAGAGCATCCGACCCGTGGCCCCGATCTCTGCGTCGCCATGGCCGTAGTGCTTCGCGCCGACGAGCACAAACACGCCGACGACGTTAAAGAGCAGCATGGTCGGCGCGAGCACGATCGCGGCTTTCGCCATCGTGGTGGGCTCGCCGTTGACCACCAGATCGATCACCGGCAGACCGACAAACGCCAGGTTGCCACGCATCGCCGCCTGAGCAAACACGCCAGACACGTCCCGCGTCATGCGCACCGCTTGCGTGACAACCAGCGCGAGGGCCACGCCGCCGAGCGTGGCGATCGCCAGCGCCAGCGTCATCCATCCGGCGTCGCCCAGTCCACCGGTCTGCGGTTCCAGGAGCGAGTGGATGATCATCGCGGGCAGGCATACCCAATACGTCAGCCGGTCAAGCGATCGACGGACGGTGTCGTCATAGAGCCCGAAGTGCAAGAGTGCCGCGCCGATGGCAACCAGCAGGGCGAGCGGAACGAGGGAAGTGAGAATGACGTGCACGCGGGGATGATACTCGCTTGAAGTCGTTACGTCCGCGTTACTGCCATCCCCCCGCCGCCGCTGCTACCATCCCACTCGACCTTCACCTTCTGGAAACCATCTTCATGCCATCGCTTCGCTTCGCCGCCTTCGCACTTGCCATGACGTTCACGTCGGTCGCCACCGCAATGGCCGGTGACGCCAAAGCCATCACCCACGCTGGCACGGTCGATTCCGTGACGCTCTACCGCGGCCAGGCGATGGTCTCCCGAACCGTTCCGGTTGATGCGCCCAGTGGGGCCGTCGAGCTCGTCGTGCCTGACCTTCCGTCGGGAGTCGTGCCAGACAGCCTTTTTGCGGAGGGTACCCAGGGGCTTCAGGTGCGTGCGGTCCGTTTCCGCACCCGGGCGGTCGGCGCGGCTCCGCACGAGGAGGTCCGCAAGCTCGATGAGCAGGTCGAGGCTCTCCAGGCAGAGCGTCAACAGATCGCCGCTTCGCTCGCGCTGGTCGCGCAGCAACTTCAATACCTCGACAAGCTCGAGGGCTTCGTGGCTCCCACCGCCCAGGCGGAATTGACCAAGGGAGTGCTGGATGCCGAGCAGTTGATGAAAGTGACCGAGTTCACCTTCTCGCGACGTCTGGAGGCCACGAAACAGCGGCTCGCGCTCGACCAACGGCAACGCAAGCTCGCCGAGGAGATGAACCTTCTCGAGCGGAAACGCGCCGAGCTGACGACAAACTCCTCGAAGACGCTTCTCGAGGCGGTCGTGTTTCTCGACAAGAAGGTCAACGAACCGGTGGCCCTGAAGCTCAACTACCTTGCGGGAGGCTGCGGATGGAGCCCGTCGTACAATTTCCGCGCGGTGGCCGAGGCCAAGACCGTGGGGGTGGAATACAACGCCATCATTTCGCAGCGGAGTGGCGAGGATTGGGATGACGTCTCGCTCACGCTCTCAACCGCCTCACCGGTGCTCAGTGCGAGGGGCCCGGGCCTCGCGCCGTTCGAAGTCACGCTGGCGGCAGCCGCGCAGGTGATGCCAGGCGGGAAGGCGGGTGCCGACGCCCTTGCATCGCAGCAAAACGCGGCTGTCTCCCAGCAGTTCAAGGGCATTCAGCAGCAGAGGCAGGAAGCCCAGCAGGGGCAGGTTCAGGCATATGGAAACAGGGCCTCGCTCGACAACGCCTGGCGGTTCAACATGGCCGCCAACGGTGCCCAGGTGCTCGAGCTCGTGTGCCCCAGCGACGCGCTTCGCACCCTCGAGCAGGAGTCGCCTACGGTCGGTGAAGGGCCAAGCATCGACTATCGGCTGCCGAACCGGATCAGCATGGCCAGCCGCGACGACCAGCAGATCGTGCAGGTTATGCGTGCCGACCTGGAGGGCTCGCTCACCCACGTGGCCACGCCCGTCTTGACCACCTATGTCTACCGCGAGGCGGAGATCGTCAACACGAGCGACGAGGATTTGCTCGGCGGGCCGATCAGCGTCTACCTCGATGGCCGCTTCGTGGGCCGCGGCGAGATTGGCACGGTGGCCCGAGGCCAGACGTTTGTAGTGGGCTTTGGCGCCGACCCGCAGTTGCGGGCCCGTCGCGAGCTTGTCACGAAGGACGAGCTGGTGCAGGGTGGGAACCGTGTGCTCTCGTTCGACTACCGGCTCACGATCGACAACTTCAAGCGGGAGCCGGTGAAGGTTCGCGTGATCGACCGTCTGCCGTTCGCCCAGCGTGAGAACGAGATCAAGGTGACGCTCGACACCGGCAAGCGGAAGCTCTCGGACGACGCGTTCTATCTCCGTCGCGAGCGTCCCCGTGGCATCCTGCGATGGGATGTGGAAGTGCCCGCCGGTGCTGCTGGCGAGAAGGCGGCTGCAGTTGATTACGACTACACCCTCGAATTCGCCCGCAACCTTCAGATCACGAGCCCTGAAGCCGGCGACGAACAGGCCGGCGGGCTCCAGCGGGAGCTCGAGGAACTGGAAAACTTCCGGCAGTACCGGAAGTAAACGGGAGTGGTCATCGGTCGCTGCATTGTGGGTTCATTCGCTTTGATGCCACTCTGCCGTCCGCCGCAAATCGGATGCCGATCGTCCCGGGAGCGGCGGCTATGCGAGCGCGGCTTCGGTCGCGGCAAAGATCGTTTCGAACTCGGCGCGGGTGCGGGCGGTGATCTCCTGCACGTCGGCAACAAGCGCATCGGGGGCTTCGTACCCAAGCAGGTGGGCGAGCTTCCGCTGCTCCTCCGGGTCCGATGGGAAATCATGACGGCCCGCGGTATCGAGCAGCCGAAGCCGACCCTCGATCGCCCGCAATGTGCGGTAGGCACGTTTGAGAAACGTCATACGTTCTTCTGTGAGATGGCCCGCCGCGTGGAGCGCCACGAGGCCCGCGAGGGTCTCCGTGGTCCGCAGGGAGCGGTTCTTACCACCGTGCACGAGTTGGAGCATCTGCACGATGAACTCGATATCGACGACCCCTCCGGGGCCCCGCTTGAGGTTCGAGACCTTCGCCCCCTCCTCCATCCGATACCGCATCCGACGAATGCTCTCCACCTCGGCCGCCGTCCACGTGCGGTTGAAGGTCGCCCCATCGATGATCCTTCGAGCCTCCGCCGCAGCGTCTTCGGCACCGACCACCAACCGCGCCTTCACGAGCGCCTGCCGCTCCCACACCGCCGCGGGACCGTCGGGGGCGAAGTAGCGGGCAAACTCAGCGAGTGAGATGGCCGGTGGACCACTGCGACCCGACGGCCGGAGCCGCGAGTCCATCTCATAGAGCCGTCCCTGCGGGCCAAACTCGTTGAACGCCCGCGTCGTGCGTCCCGCGAGCTCGCCGAAGAAGTGGGCGTTGCTCGTGCCGGCTGCGGGACGACGCCGATGCCGCGACTCCCCGTCGTGGTCGTACAGAAACACGACGTCGATATCGCTGGCGTAGTTCATCTCGCGGCCGCCGAATTTTCCCATCGCGAGCACCACAGGAGCGGCGCGCGCTCCCGCTCGCGGCCCCTCCGCCACCTGCGGCTCGCCCAGCTTCTCCACGAGACGCTCCTCCTCGATCGCCACCACTCGGCGAACGAGCGTCTCGGCGATTGCCGTGAGGGCAGCCGTCGTCGTCTCGGCATCCTGGCGGCCAAGGACGTCCCGAACCCCCACGCGAAGCTGCTGTGAAGCCTTGAACGCATGGAGGATCGGCGCGGCATCCACCGCGCCGTAGCAGAGATCGGCGAGGCCGGCCTCGAGCTCGGCTGGGATCGGAAGCCGCGCGATGAGAAGGCTGTCGAGCAACTCGTCGATCATGCCCGGACTCGTCACGAGGAGCCTCGCGAGAAACGGACTCGACGCACACAACTGCACGACCATGTCGAGGGTTTGCGTGCTGGAGCTGAAGAGCTCCCAGAGCACGCCTTTGCCCCCGAGCGAATCGCTCACATCGCGGAGCGTGACGAGCGTCGCATCAGGGTCGGGCGTGCGGCCAATCGTCGCCAAAAGCCGCGGCGCGATCGCCGCCAGAAAATGTCGGCAGCGGCGGGTCGCGAGGAACCGTACCCGCTCCTCCGCGAGCGCCACGACCGATCGGTACGCGGTCAGCGGATCACGAAATCCGTGTCGGCCAAGCACGTCGCGGATCGTCTCCTCCGACGGCTCCGGGTCGAGCACGAGATCGACCTCCGGCTCCGGCGGCGCGTCGTCGGGAAACGCATCGTGGAGAAGGTGGTCGAGAATTCGACGGTTCAGGTCAGCTGCCTCGACGAGCGCCGTGCGAAGTCGGTCACGCCCCTCGGGGCCTGGCGGCTCACCGCACCGCACGGCCAGGCGGCCAAGCTCGACGGAGTCATCTGGCACGAGATGGGTCTGCCGGTCATAGAGCACCTGGAGGCGATGCTCGACCGTCCGCAGAAAGGTGTAGGTCCGCTCCAGAATCTCTCGCTCTTGGTCGGTGAGGCTTCCCGCAGCGGCGAGGCGGCGAATGGCCTCGAGCGTGTTGGGCGTGCGGACTGCTGGGGCATCGCCGCCGCCGAGCAACTGCAGGAACTGGATCGTGAACTCCACATCGCGAATCCCCCCGCGACCCTCCTTCACGTCAGCCGCGTCGGTGCCAGCGCGGATCGCCCGCCGCTCGATCCGCCGCTTGAGCGCCTTGATGCCGCTGATGTCGGCCCGCGTGAGCCAGCGGCGATAGACCCATGGCTGGAGCTCCGAAAGAACTCGTCCGCCGAGCACCTCGTCGCCCGCGATGCACCGCGCCTTCACCCAGGCCTGCCGCTCCCATGTGCGTCCGTAGCGGTCGTAGTAGTGGAGCATCGCATCGTGCGAGAGCGACGCCGAACCCGCCGAACCATGCGGCCGCAGACGCAGATCGACCCGGTACCCTGCCCCGTGCGGCGACGACGCTGAAACAAGCCGCACGGTCTCCTTCACAACACGGTCGAAAAACTCCTGCGTCGTACACGGCTTTGGACCATCCACGCGGCCGTCCGCGGAGTGAACGAAGACGAGATCGATGTCGCTCGAGTAGTTCAGCTCCGCACCGCCAAGCTTGCCCAGGGCGAGCACCGCGAGCGTGGCTCGGGCACCGTCGGGCCCACGCGGCACGCCCCGCTGCCGCTCAATGGTCGCCATCGCCGTGCGGACCGCCGCGGCGACGATGCAGTCGGCCACATGCGAGAGCTGGGCAACGACGGTCTCGAGTCGATTGCCGGAGACGATATCCCCGTACGCGATCCGCAGCGTCTGCCGCCGCCGGAATCGTCGCAGCGCCGCGAGCACCACCTCCGAATCATCGCTGCCGCCGATCTCGGCAGCGAGCATCGCGGCGAGCGCCTCCTTCGACTCGGGGCGACCGCGGCCAAGGCGGACATCCTCCCATGCCTCGGGATCGGCGATGACCGCGTCGGCGAGAAACGGACTCGCCGAGAAGAGCGACAGGAGCACGCCCAGGCTCCCGGGATCGCGCTCGAAAAGCGTGGCTGTGGAAAGCGGGCTGCGTACCGCTGCGATAAATCGGCCAAGCGTCACAAAAACGCGGTCGGGGTCGCTCACCGTCGGGAGGATGCTCGCGAACTGGTGGCAGACGCTGGTGATGAGGTCGAACGTGAGGCCGTGGTCCGCCAGCCCGGTGAGCACGCGGTGCGCGAGCGACGGATCGGCAAGCCCGGCGGAACGACCCCATGCTGCTGCAGCGTCGGGATCATCGAGCAGCGGACAGCCACCAGGAGGCGGCGGAGCAGAGGCGTGGGCGCGCAGCATGAACAGGTTCCCCGAGTGCAGCCGCCTCGCCGCTCGACGTAGTCTAGCCACTCGGGGGGCGATTGCTCCAATAGAAGCCCCTCGCGTAGAAGCCCCTCGCGTAGAAGCCCCTCGCGTAGAAGCCCCTCGCGGAGAGCGAGGGGACGGCGGGTTGTTGGGCGAGCCCGCACATGATGGCAAATGAGATGGCCTTCCACCCGCCGTCCCCCGGCTAGCGCCGAGGGCTTCTATTGTTCAGCGCGATTGAAGCAGCAGATGAGAATGGCCGCGACCGCCCGAGGATAGAGCGCCGAGGGCTTCTATTGCTGAGCGCGATTGAAGGCTGTTGAGGTCGCCGTAGAAGCCCCCCCGAGCGGCACTACCCGCGCGACGGCGGAGCGATCTGGTACACGACGGGAGTCGCTTCGTCCGTAAACGACAGCCCGTCGAGCGGCACCGCGTCTGCCAGGCCGTCAGCCACCGTGCCCGAGAGCGACCACGCTGCGACATCGTCGATATCCACGTCCACGAGCCGGCCAATGAGCCGCTGCGGGGCGTCGAACACGACAATGCGATCACACATCGTGCGGCCCGAAAGCTGGACCGTGTCGTCGGGCCCGACCACAATCTCCAGCCTCTCATGCCGCGCGGAGAACCCTTCGACGAGCACCTGCCGGCGGGTGCCGATGAACCGAAGATTGCCCGCGAGGCTCGCGTCGGTCTGCGCGTCGAGCAGAAGCTGGTTTCGCTCCTTCTTCACGTTTTCGGGCACATCGTCCGGCAGCCGCTCATAGGCCTTCGTGCCGGGCCGCGGACTGTACTTAAAGATATAGCTGTTCTTGAAGTCGGCGGTGCGGACGAGGTCGAGCGTGAGCTGGAATTCCGCGTCGGTCTCACCGCAGAACCCCACGATGAAATCGCTGGTCACCGCCGCTTCGGGGATGGCTTCCCGTACGCGGCCGAGCATCTCCATGTATTCCCCGATCGCGTAGCCCCGCTTCATCCGCGCCAGCACCGCGTCGGAGCCGTGCTGGGCCGGCACATGGAGATAATGAGACACCTTCGGCAGATCGCGGACCGCCGCGATGAGGTCGTCGGTCATGTCCCGCGGGTAGTTCGTGAGAAACTTGATCCGGTCGAGACCCTCGATCCCATCAAGGATCACGAGCAGGTCGGCAAGTCGCGTGGTGCGACCACCATCGACATACTTGTAGGAGTTCACGGTTTGGCCGATGAGCGTGATCTCACGGCAGCCGTCGGCCACGAGTTTCTGGGCTTCGGCCAGGATCGTCTGCGGGGCCCGTGCCTGCTCCGGCCCGCGCACATGCGGCACAACACAAAACGCGCAGAACTTGTCGCAGCCCGTCTGCGTGCGGATGAACGCCTGAAACGGCGTGGGCCGCATCGCCGGATCACGATCGGGGTCGTAGCTCTCGAAGGATCGTGCGATCACATCGCGGGCGGCCCCTTTGCGTTCGAGGCTCACCTCCATCCGCGGCCCGCTGCCGGCGAGCACGCCGTCCACGAGGGACGGCACCTGATGGAGCTGCCCCGGCCCCACAATGAGATCGACCCACGGGGCCCGGCGGCGGATCAGGTCTTGATCCTTCTGAGCCATGCAGCCCAGCACGCCCACGACGATCTTGGAGTTTTTTTCCTTGAGAACGCGGATGCGTCCGAGGGCCGAGTAGATCTTGTCTTCGGCATGCTGCCGCACCGAGCAGGTGTTGTAGAAGATCGCATCGGCGCCGCCTGGCCCCGTGGCCATTTCCCATCCCTGACGGCGCAGCGCCGCCACGACGAGCTCGCTATCGAGCACGTTCATCTGGCAGCCCACGGTTTCGATCCACAGTCGCTTCATAGGGATGGCAGTGTAGCAATGTCCCGCGGTCGTCTATTCGCCGTTGTGGATACGAACGAACCGACTGATGACGTCGCATATTACCGCGTAGCGCTGCAAGTCCGGCACGTTCAGAGCGGTGAGGAGCTGATCGACGCTCCGCACCTGATCCATGTCGGGCAGAAGGTATTGCCCCTCCTCCTCGGGCCGGCGCCGTGGACGGGCCGCACGGTCTCCCCGGTGCACGTCCTGCTGATTGGCAGACGTTTTTCCTCGGAAGCGATCAAAGTGGAAGATCCGGTATCGGCTGGCCGCATTCAGTGGGATTCTCCCCGTTCGCTTGATGCGTTCCGCGATCGCATTGTCGCAACCGAGTGTTCCGATTTCAAAATCGCAGTCGGGCACATCAAAGGGCGCCTGAAAAATCCAAGCGTCCTGCGAGTTGGCGCAGCCGATCCTCTCGAAGCCCGGATCTCTGAACACGCGGCCGTCGATGTCCCATTCGAATCGAGAGAGGCACAAGACGACACCGCTGGCGAGCAAGCCGAGGTCGCCCCAGTTGGATGAAGGATCAAGAAAAATATCCAGGTTCATGATGGCGACGACCTGATCCTTCAGATGCTCGTTGGCGTAGGCGAAGGCATCCTGGTACGTCATCCATCGATTCACGCGATGCTCCTGAACCTTCGCATGGGTCCGGAACTCATCGGGCACGATCGTGTGATGTTCGACCAGATTATGAATCGCGACGATGGCCGGATGAGCGAGATTTCGCCTCAGGCACTCGTCGAATTCCGCCTGTCGCTGCGGCCGCGGATCGTTGCAGTACTGAATGATCAGGTGAATGCCGGCCATGGGCTGAAAGACTAGGTCAATTCCCGGCCGTATGCGAGAGCGGACCCCTGGTGTGCGGCCCCTTGGGAATGAGTCGCCCCGGCAGAATGTGGATGGCTTTCCCAGCCGCCGATACACTCGCGACGCTGCTCGACCACCCGCGTGCCCCGAGCGGCGAAGGATCACCAGACCATGCCACCTCGTGCCAACCGGCCGCGCCGGATTTTGTGGATCCTCAACCACACCACTCTCATGGAGTGGGAGGTTCCCATGCTCCTGGCGGAGGGCTTCGAGGTGTTCGTGCCTAAGGTTCTTCCCGTTGGCCCCAATGGCCGCACGGCCACGGTCACCGACGTCTACGACGCATCGCTTACGATCCCGGCCGCCGACATCGCCCACCTGAACACGGTCAACTTCTACGACCAGCCCCTTTCCCGCCGCACCGCCGAGACGATCAACCGCCACTTCGACGTCGCCATCGCTGCATCGATCTATCCCGGCCTCTACTACCTCATGCGGTGCTTCGAAGGCAGGATTTTCATGCGGGCGTTTGGCCATGCCGGCGACTTCGACTACGAGTCGGCCACGGCAACGATTCCCTTCGACACGCTCGACGCCTCCTCATTCACTCAAGCGACAACCTGGCCCAGGCGCCTCCTCGCCCGCCTCAGAAACCGGCTGCCCATCGAAGACCGCCCTGTGTTTCGCAACGTCGTCATGACGGAAATGACGCGGGTCCGCAGCCGGCTTCACCTCGCCGCTGCCTACGAGCAGATCATCGATCATGAGCGGCCGTTCCTGCGGCGGCGATCCGTATTCATGCCGCTCGCCCTGCCCGACTCCCTCCTGGCCGGCGACGACTCGTGGACGGGGGGCGAGGACCGCATGCTCTTCATCTGTCCGAACATCGATCAGATCGACTACTACCGACGGATCTATCTGCGGTTCCGCGCGGAGCTTGGCGAGATTCCTTCCTGGATCGCCGGCAGGCAAGACCTTCATGGCGTGGATTCGCCACTCGCGACCCAAGATGAGAGGATTCTCGGCTACATCCCCCGCGAACGACTCGACGAGTTGCTCCGCCGCTGCTTCTGCATGTTCTATCACTCGCAGGAGCCGCGGCACCTTCACTATCACCCTCTGGAGGCGATCGCGACGGGGCAGCCGCTGGTATTCATGGCGGGCGGCTTACTCGAGGCGCTCGGCGGTGCCGACCAGCCAGGCCTGTGCCGCACCTATGCCGAGGCCCGCGAGAAGATCGGCCGGCTCCGCGATGACGACCACAGCCTGCGGAATGCGATTCGCTCGAAGCAGCAGGCCATCCTCGCCCATTTCGAGCCCGCATCCTGTGCCCGTGCGTGGCGAGAAAATTTCCTGCCCATCGTCCGGGGAACCACGTCGTGAGTGTTGATCCACTCCCTCCGGTCGATCTCGTCGCGTCAACGCCGGACGCGTTTCCCCGCATCCATCCCATGGTCAAACGTCCTTTATGAAACTGCTCGTGTGGCATCCGGTGTATGTGCTTGGCGGCGGCCTCGAGGTCCTGCGGCGGATGGTCGCCGCGCTCGGTCGCCACCCCGCCATCGACTCGATCACGCTCGCAGCCAATCGACGGTACTCGAACGCGGCTCTCGCCCCGCTCGCGCTCGGCCGCCGCGTACGGATCGTCCGCGTCGATGTCGGAACGCCGCTGGCAGCACATGCCGCCGGCCACGACGTGGCCTACATTCCCTGGCCGCATGGCACGCCACACATGCCCGCGGCGCTTCCGAAGGTCTGCGTCTTTCAAGACACCATCCTGATGGATGCCCTCGGTGGCCACGCCACGCGCGACTTTCTGGAGGGCATAGCCCGCGGTGTGCGGGAGACGATCGCCTATCACGACCACATGATCGTGACGTCGCACTACACGCGACGGCGCATTCTGGAAACCGCCGGCAGCGACCACGCCGATCGGATCAGCGTGCTGCCACACATGGCAACGGAACCGGATCTCGCGGCGGATGCCCCCACGGCCACCTTGCCGTGGAACATTCGCCCGCCCTTCATCGTCTATCCTGCGAATGCCTCGGAGCACAAGAATCACGAGACCCTCATGCTCGCCCTGGCCCGTCGTCGCCGCCGCGATGTGCCCGTGGTGTTGTATGGCTACGGCATCGAACAGATCGGGGCCGCGGCGCTCGCCGAGCAGGCCCATGTGAACCGGATCAACCGTCTCATTCGCGACCGTGGGCTGGTCGCGGGCCGCGACTTCAAGAGCCTCGGCTACGTTGACGACCCGACGGCCACGGCGCTCCTCCGGTCTGCTATGGCGCTCGTGATGCCGACGCGAGCCGAGGGCATGGGGCTGCCAATTCACGAAGCCATCGACTCTGGCGTGCCTGTCATCTGCTCCGACATCGAAGTGCTCCGCGAGCACTACGACCGCCGATCTCGCGCGATCCGCTGGATCGATCCTGAGTGCCCCGCGGCGATCGCCGACGCCCTCGACGACGCCTGCGACCATGCCGACGAACGCCGCGCTTTGGCAGCCGACAACAGCGGGTGCGGCCGCACCTGGGACGACCTGGCCGCTGCGACGGTCGCGATCCTGCGCGAGGCCATCACCGGCTACGACCCAGGAGCACCTGCGTTTGTGCCCCCGGTTGCGAGCCTGCCCCCAGCAGCGGAGCGACGCTTCGGAACCTGGCGCTTCCGCGGGCCGCGGCGATTCTTCGGGAAGATCGCCAGAAAAATCGGTCTGTCCCGCGACTAGCCGGGAACGCGGAGGCAGGACTCGATGCGGATCGGAATCTGGTGTGCCTACGGTCGCACGCTATCACCTACCGAAGGGATCGGCGTCTTCACCCACGGGCTCGCCCGCGGCTTGGCGACCCTGCCCGGCGTGGATGACGTTCAGTTAGTGATCCACGCCGGCGACGATCGGCTCGTGGCAACCACCGTTGACGCAGGTGGAGGCAGAATCCACGTCGCAGCGGTCGAGCGTCAGGCATGGCTCGACCGCTGGCGGTGGAAACTCACGCGCCGCCGCCACCGCCAGCTCTGTGACCGGATCGCCGCGGGTGCCAACGACCCCCGACTCACGGCCCAACGCGACGCGACCGAGCGGTCGATCGAGCGGCTCTTCGCGCGGCAGCGAATCGTGACGCCACCCGGCGCAGCGGCTCGCGATGTCTGGCTTCTGCCTCACGTCGCCGTCGATCGGATCCTCAGCGCACCGAGCGTTGTCGTGGTCCACGACATGGTGCCGTTTCACTTCGCTGGCGTGATCAAGGCCAGCGACATGGAGTCGTTCCGACGTCGTACGCAGCGCGTCGTGGAAAACGCGGCGTTGGTCGGCACGATGTCGCAGACAATTTGCGACGTCGACATCGTCGGCGTGCTCGGCTGCCCGCGCGAGAAAGTGCGGATCGTGGCTCCGGCGCCGCCAAACGACTTGGGAACACCCGTCGACGAAGCCACGCTTCTTGCCGTCATCCCGGCTGCGAGTCGGCCGTTTCTGCTCTACCCCGCGGCCTACCGGACGTACAAGAATCACGCCCGCCTGATCGAGGCCCTCGCGATCATCCGGCGCAGTGGCCACCCTCACCTCGAACTTGTCTTCACCGGCTTTGGACCGCTCCCCCCCGAGCTTGACGAGCTTGCGTCGACACTCGGTGTCGCGGGTGTGGTGCATGCTGTCGGATCGGTGGAGCGTGCCGTGCTCTCGGCCCTGTATCGAGCCGCGATGGTCACGGTCGTGCCTTCGCTCTACGAGCAGGGATCGTTTCCGGTGATGGAGGCAATCCGGTGCGGCTGCCCCGCAACGGCGAGCGACATCCCGGCGATTCGGGAGGCGTTCGCCGATTTCGGCGAGGCGGTTCCGTTCTTCGATCCGCGATCGCCCGAGGCGATGGCAGCCGCCGTGACGGCGGTGCTTGCCGATCGCGAGGGCGTGCGGCGGCGGCAGCAGGATGCGGTCGCGTCGCTGCCGCAGCGATCGTGGACCGACGTGGCGGCCGACTGGCTCGCCGTGCTCCGGGAGGCCGTCGCGAGAGAGAAATGAGGGACGGGAGCGATTTTCTCGCGCACATCGGCGAGCCGGTTGAGCCACCGCCGGTATCGCCCGCCAGAGGCCCGCCCACTGAATGGAATGAGCTTGTGCAGGGCCACTTTCGACCGCGACGTCGTCCAGGTCTCGCCTGACGAGCTGCCAGTCATCGACATCCATTCACTCTGAACCGCCCGCCAAGGGCTGCGGCGGAAGTGGCCTGCGCCGAGCCTCGACAACCGTGCTTCAACAGCGGATTCCACGGGCGTCTGAGGCCGTCCTTCGCCTCGCAAGACAGCCTCCAGACACGCTCAAGCCCCATCGGCTACGCTCAGGAGCCAACCAGCCGACAGCGCCACGATGCGGAAGTACCGTTGACCGTCCTATCCTTCATCTTCATCGCCAGGAACTCAGCTCGCGAGTAACCATATTTCGCAATCGCGGCATCGTTCACGGCCAGGTATTGAAACGGCTCGCGATCATAAACAAACATCGGATCGGGAATGCTATGAAACAACGGTCGATACCGTTCCTCACTGGCCCGCAACGCGACTTCGGCCCGTTTGTGATCTTGGATATCGGTACACGTGCCATACCACTGGACGATCTGTCCGTTGGAGTCGCGGCTACCGACTTGCTGCGTACTATGCCAGCGCTATTCGCCGTCGATCCGCCGAATGAGAAACTCCATCAGCCGAGGAATACCGGTCTGGAGAATAGCCGACCAGTCCCCCAACGTGACGGCCAGATCGTCTGGATGAATGACCTGCTCCCACGACCAGCCTGTCAGTTGCTCCAACTGCACGCCGGTATACTCGGTCGTGCGGGCGTTGAGATGCACAAGGCCGCCATCCGGTCCCGCAATCCATGCAATCTGCGGATTGGGTCGGCCAGTTCCCGGAACCGGCGTTCACTGTTTAGCAGTTCTTGAAACAGCCGCCGTTGGGCCGCCTCAGACGATCGTTCGCTCTCATTCATGCGGAACCTCTGTTAACAAGTGGCGCATGGTGTCGCACAACCGCCATCGCCGAGCGCAGGCCATCGACCGCGGCGCTAATGATTCCGCCCGCATAGCCAGCGCCTTCACCCACTGGATACACACCAGCGAATCCGGGCGTTTGCCGCGAAGTATTATCGCGGGCTATTCGCACCGGCGCACTGCCGCGCATTTCGGGACCGACCAGAATGGCATTCTTCAAGAATTCCCCCCGCCATTGTTGATCGAGCAGCGGCAAGCCGGCGCGAATGGCCTTCACCACCGGCGAAGGCAAAACGTTATCGAGCGCTGCCGGAATCAAGCCGCGGGGATAGGAGCATGCGAGAGCTTGATTGGCTGACGGTGACTTGCCTGCTAGAAAATCGCTCGCTCGCTGAATCGGCGAGAAATAACTGCCGCGTCCTAATTCATAAGCAATCGCCTCGTACCTCCGTTGTATCTCTACGCCGGCCAGCGGATGATCGCTGCCGAACTCATGCGGTTCGAGCGTGACCATCAGGCCGCTGTTGGCGAAGGGAGTATCCCGCCGCGAGTTGCTCATGCCATTGGTGCAAAACATTTCTGGTTCGGAGATGCTCGGAATGATGTGGCCGCCGGCGCACATGCAAAACGTGAACACATCTCGCTGGCCCCGCGCAACGAGCGTGTAGTCGGCAGCGCCCAACTGATCGAGATAACTGCTCCGGCCGTACTTGTGCCGGTTCACTTGCTCTTGCGGCTGCTCGATCCGCAGGCCCAGTTGAAACGCCTTGGCCTGCATCGGCACGCCCAGCGCGTGGAGCATGGTGTAGGTATCGCGAGCGCTATGCCCGATTGCCAGGACGACGATCGACGTGGGGAGATATCCGCTCGAAGTCTGCACGCCGCGGATCTGGCCATCGTTTATGTCCAGCCCTTCCAGCCGGCAACGAAAGCGATATTCGCCGCCCCAAGCTTCAATCTGCCGGCGCAGGTTGCGCACAATCAGCGGCAGGCGATTGCTGCCCAAGTGGGGCCGATGTTCGTAGCGGATCTCCGGCTTGCCGCCACAGGCGACTAGTTGCTCCAGCACCCAGTCGACATCCGGCCCGCTCATCCGGCAGGTCAGTTTGCCATCGCTGAAGGTCCCCGCGCCACCCTCGCCAAACAGATAGTTGTTCTCGGCATCGAGGGCCCCACCGCTATCGAACGTGCGGATAGCAGGAACGCGATCTTTCACCGCGTCGCCGCGCTCGATGATGACTGGCTGATAGCCACGCTTGGCCAGATAGTAGGCAGCGAGCAGTCCCCCTGGACCCGAACCGACGACAACCGGCCGTTGCGGCAGCGGTTCAGCTCCGGCCACGGGTTCCTCAAACTGAGTCGGTTCAAACCGTTCCACGCCCGGCGTTCGTTGCCAGCGGGCAAGCTGCGCCGCCTCGTCCGCTGGCTGCGCCATCAGCGTATAGACGAATTTGATGGCCTCCCGCGAACGGGCATCGAGGCTCTTGCGGAGGATTCGCCATTGCTGCAAGTCGCTGGGTAAGATCCCCAGCCGCCGCGCGATCTCGCCCGGCAGCGTGTCTTCGGGCTGCTCGACGGGCAACGCAAGTTGAGTGAGGCGGAGGGGCATGATGGCATTTTGTACCATAGTGCCGCCTTTTGCCGATCAAATGACGACACAAGGTTGTATGGTGAGGCACAGACACTGCAAACTAACAGCCGCCCGCCTAGGACTGATTCCCACTCTCTCGCCGCAAGGCGAGACCGCTTGCAGAGGAGCCTCCTGCAAGTCGCCCGCTGTTGTTCGCTGGATGCGATTGTTCATGGCTTGCTTTTTCACGTGCGCTCTCTCGTGCGCCGTGAACTCGCTACGAGCAGACGATGCCCAGGAACGTCTCGCCAAGGAAGCCGATTTTTTGAACAACAGATTCGCCCTTCGCTCGCTTCGCATTGCCTGGAATGCCACGGGGATCGCAAACAAGAGGCTTACTTTAGGCTCGATAGTCGGGAGGCCTTGCTCGCCGGCGGAGAATCGGGCCCCGCGCTGGTGCCCGGCGATGCCGAGACGAGTCTGTTAATCGGCGCCTTGCACTACAAAGCTGATGCCGTGCAGATGCCGCCTGACGATGGCGAGCTTCTCAGGGCCGGAGAGCCGCTTGCGCTTCTGAATTGGCTGGGACATGGGATGGAATCCTCTGAGGGAAAGGGTAGGCTAACCCCTCACCGCGACAATTCCAGTTTCGACGGGAGCAAGACACTTCGGGCTTGCACATTTCTCTCTCCGCGGAGCAAGGCACGATGCGTCTGTACTTCCTAGCCCGCCTGATGTTTATCTCTCTGACAATGGCATCTGTCATCAGATGCGGTGGTGACGGTGGTGACGGCGGGCCCGTAAAGCTATGGATGCTTCGCACACCTTCGGGCGGGCGGCCGGTTGTTTGGGTCGAGCCTTGCGACCAAAAGCTCAAACCGAGCAAAGCTCCTTACGGCCATTACGCGCTGCTCGTGCGGTGTGACAACGAACCCCACTATCTGAGGACTCTTGAGCCAGACGAAATAATTGGGGGCTGCGAAAAGGACTTGAATATCCCCAAGGCTGAACCCGGGGAAACAATGTCTGTGGCTGTGGAGCGAGTGATTCGGGAGACCGAGATGGCTGCGATCTCGAATCGCATATTCTTTGATCCCGCTGATACCAGCGCGGTTGCAATCCAGCGCCCCCCGATGCCAGTCGCACTCCAGGATTGGGTCGTTGACGTTCGTGGAAACTCGATTTCCATCAACAATCAACTCAAACTCTCGCTGCCGTTGTCCGCAGAGGATCGCGATGCGTTTTTGAAATTTGTTGGGCCGCCCAGTCGTCAGGGAAAAGACGCGTTCCGAACAATGACTTGGGACAAGCTGGGAATGTTTGCCCGGGGGTGATGAGACCAAGATTGACCAGATCGGGTTCCTGGTTGCCAAGTCCGACTTCTCCATCAACTTTCATCCGAATCATTTATTTGGCGGGAGGTTTTCGGTGGATGGCAAGCCGATCGACACAAGCGTCGGCACATCGGCTCCCGAAGCTTCCCTGGCGCGAAGTGGACGAGTGCATCTCATGTACCGTCGCGATGAAAAACTGGCGGTGGTTGAGTTGGAGAACTGAGACGGCTGTCGGGGTTTTGTGCGGTGCGAATAATTGCGAGCTCGCACTTCCAGCATGGCGTGATTGCACTGGGCCGGTGCCGCCGGGCACAGAAAGATACGCGGGAGGCAGACCGTGGTGGATAGGCTTTTTTAGGCAGCTCGTGGCAGGCGCAGGTCGGCGCGGTCGCTTCCGGTTGCCACTCGCTTGATCGCTGCCCTGCGGCGGCGGCTGAGGTTTGCCTCGCTGATGTCGCGGATCGCCGCGCAGATGAACCGCACATCGTCGTCGGTCATCTGCGGATACGTGGGGAGCATGATCCCGGTCGCCCCGAGCCTGTCGGTCAGGGGCAGATCCGTCCGCCGCTTCTTCGCGGCATCGCGGTACGGTGGCATTCGATGGATGGGGATGAACATCGGCCGCGTCTCGATCCCTCGGGTGGCGAGGCCCTCGGCGAGATCGTCGCGACGGCAGCCGAAGAGGCCTGGATCGACGAGGCACGACGCCATCCACGGCGCGGTGTCGGCCCAGTCGGCATCCTGCCTCAGGCCGATCCCCGGCACGCCGGCGAGCTCTCCCGCGTATGCGGCCACAATCTCGCGCCGCCGCGCCACGATCGCCTCGCGACGCTCCATCTGACCGCAGAGGATCGCAGCAGCCACGTTCGTCAGCCGGTAGTTGAAGCCCACGATGGGGAAGTGATAGCGAACGGCGGGGTCCATCCCCTGCCCGCGCAGCATCCGCATGCGGCGTTCGAGACCGGCGTCGTCGAATGTCACCGCGCCCCCTTCGCCGCAGGAGATGATCTTGTTGCCAAAGAAGGAGAACGTGGCGGCCCGCGCGAGCGACCCGACCGGCCGGCCTTTGTATGTGGCGAAGGTCGCCTCGGCTGCATCCTCCACGACCCAGAGGCCATGGGTTGCTGCGATCGCGTTGATGGCGTCCATGTCGGCGGGATGACCGAGCAGGTGAACGGGCACGACGCCGCGCGTCCGACGGGTGATCGCCTCTTCGAGCTTCTGGGGGTCGAGGCACCAGGTGTCAGGATCAATGTCGATAAAGACGGGTGTCGCACCGCAGTAGGTGACGGCATTGGCGGTGGCGATGTAGGTCATCGACGGCACGATCACTTCGTCACCGGGGCCCACACCGAGCGTGGCGAGTGCGAGATGCAGCGCGGTGGTGCCATTCGATGTGGCGATGGCATGCGCGGTTCCGCACGCCTCGGCAAACTCCCGCTCGAAGCGATCGAGAAACTGGCCGCTGGACGAGATCCAGGTGCTGGCGACCGCTTCGGCGGCATAGGCCTGTTCATTGCCGGAGAGGTCAGGCATCGAAATGGGGATGGTGCGGAACTGCATGGTCATCGCATCCACGGGCGAAGGGGCTCAGGCGGCAGGAACGGCGAGTGAGAGCAGGCCGAGGAGCTCGGTTTCGGAGTGAGGACGAAGGTCGTAGCCGAGCGACTCGTACAGATGGATCGCCGCGGTGTTGTGGATGTAGACCTTGAGGCGAACCGTGTCGGCCCCGCGGGCGGCGGCCACCGCATGGAGGTGTTCCATGAATTTTCGAGCGATGCCGCAGCCGCGATGATCGGGATGGACGGCGATGCCGAGGCTGGGAATGGCGAACCCCTCGGACCAGCCGCGGAGGATGCCATAGGCCACGATACATGGTTCGGCGTGGCCGTCGTGGTCGATGGCAACGTGGTACTCGTCGGCGGGCCGGTCACCGTGCTGCGACATGGCGCGGCAGATGTCGCTCGCTGCGGCTTGAGTCAGCGGGTGGGGATGAAACAGCCGGTCGTCACCCGCCGTGGCGAGCGCTGCAAAAACTTCCCCGAGTCCGGTCGCGTCGGTCGGGCGTGCGGAACGAAATTTGAGTGCCACGGGCGAAGGCTCTCTGGGGGAATCGGGGCGACTGGAGAGGCCGCGGGAAAATAGCTTCCGCGCCGCGGCCTCGCGAGGTCATTTTGAGCGGCCCCAAGCGTGCCCCCAGCCCCATCCAAATCTGTGAAAGGGCCAGCGGAAGGCCCTCGATCCCTTGAGCCAGGGGGCTCTGGGAACCATCATGCTCTCGGGTGCGAGACCGTCTTTGCGCCTCGTCGCCCCTCGTGCAGAGCCATCGTCTAGCCATGTCCACCCAGCAAGGTCCGGTTCCCGTCCCGTCGCCAGCACCCGCCGGCCCGCCCAGCGGCAGCGCCCCGGCGACGAATCCGCTGTTGAGCTTCGATCCCCGCCGCGTGGACCTGGCCTATCGCAAGCAAGACTGGGACGACGTCTGCGGCCAGTTTCTCGCGGTGCTCGCCCACCTCCGCGAATGCACCTACTACCACACCGACGACCCCACCTCCCAGGCGCTCAACAGCTTCGTCCGAAGCTTTCTCTACTTCATGACCCAGGACGACTTCGTCCTCCCTGAGCGATTCGCGATCGCCTTCATCGAGCTCAACACGGTGATCGCCAACGCAGTCGCGATCAGCGCCTTCCGCACCACCGATCCGTTTGTGGAGATCCTCCTGCGGCAGCCGCGGAACTACACCCGGCTGCTCGCTCTCTACTCTGCGCGAAACCGGGTGAAGATCGACCGGCATCTCTTGTTCGCGACGAGCCCCCAGCTCGCCACCCATTGGTACTACTGCTTCCTCGAGCTCTACCGCACCGGTGGGGCCGATCCCGAAACTCTCGCCCACCTCCGCGAACACATCACGTTCGAGGATGACCGGCTCATCGGCATCAACGCCTTCACCCATCACGCTTATTTCGGGGCGACCTACATCGATCACGAGCAGGACTACCTGGTCAAGCAGCGGATCAACCGGCTGTTCCAGGCAACCCCGCTGTGCACGCGATCGATCGCCAACCGGCCGAAGCCTCGGAAGATCGCCGTCGTTTCGTCGATGTGGTTCCGGCGGCAGAGTGTGTACCGCTCGCAGCAGCCGTTCCTCGAGGCGCTGGCCAAGGACCATGAGCTGGTGCTCGTCCACCTCGGGCCTCCGCGCAATGACCTCGACACGTCGATCTTCAAGGAGGTGCGCGGCTACGACGCATCGCAGCGGCCCGACGACCTTTCCGGTCTCGATCCGAACGACTTCGCGATGGCCTACTTCCCCGACATCGGGATGAGCATCGAGAGCATCATTCTGGCGAACATGCGGATCGCCCCGATCCAGGTGACCAACTACGGCCACCCCGTGAGCACCTTTGGGGCGAAGATCGACTACTGGATCGGCGGGAAAGAGACGGAGGTGGCCGCCCTGGCGCGGGAACATTACTCAGAGCGACTCGTCTTGATCCCGGGCTGCGGCCAGGTGCCGGTACCGCTCGAGTATGGCCTCGAGTATCCGCGACTTCCCGACGGGCCGATCATCGTCAACTGCACGTGGAGCGGCCAGAAGATCAACAGCGATCATCTGCGGCGGCTGAAGACCATCGCCGATCGCGTGAAGACGCCGGTACGGTTCCATTTCTTTCCGGGCGGTGCGGTTCTTGGCAACGGCTACATTCCGCTGCGCCGCGCCATCGAAAACATCCTCGGCGCCGAGCGGGCCGTCGTGATGCCGAGCTTCGATTTTCAGCCCTACATGCAGGCGCTCGAGCGGGCCCACTTCGCCATCGATGCCCATCCGTTCGGGGGCTATAACACGGCGGTTGACCTCCTCACCCTTCGGCTGCCGATTGTCACACTCGCGGGCGACCGGTTCTACAACCTCTCCACCGCGTATCTCCTGCGAACGCTCGGCCTCGACGAGTTGATCGCGGAGACCGAGGGCGAGTTTGTAGATCTTTCCTGCCGGATGATCGACGACGCCGACTTCCGAGAGCGGATGCGTCGCAGGATCAAGCTCGCCGACCTCGCGACGACGGTGCTCAGCCACGAGCACGTGCCGGCCTTCGTCCGGGCCATCGATCACCTTCTCGAGCATCACGAAACGCTCACGGCGAGCCGATCCCGCGAGCCGATTCTCATCGACTGACGGCGGCGAGCGCGGCGGGGAGGGAGGCGTAGCACAGGCACCAGCTCGTGCCGCTGAGGGAACCCAGACGGGCGGACATTCCGCGGTTTGCCGGGCCCTTCCGGCCGCAGTATGCTCGCGTCGCCGGGAGGAGTGCGCCCCGCATTGCTTCCGCCCTCGGACTCTTGGCTCCACGGCGACTGTTTGGATAGAAGGATCTGATCATGGCGAGTTCTCCGATCATGGCGAATACTCTGCGTCGTCTGTTCACCGGCCGCGTGAAGGCCCGTGAGTCCACGAGCCGCCCCCACCTCCGCCGACGGGAATACGGAGTCGAACCCCTCGAGATCCGGCGCCTCGCCGCTCAGCTCGACAGTTTTTCATTCGATGGTGTGCCGATCACGGGCTGGCCTGTCATCGGCTCGGGCAACCTGACGCTCGAGTTCGCTTCAGCCTTCAATACGAGTGTGTCCACGGCACTCGTCTTCACGTCGCCGAGCAATGCAACGGTGAATGTGAATTTCGGTGCCAACGCCAATGCGACCAACGGGACGGCAACCATCCCGCCCGGAGCCCTTCAGCCGCTCTGGAACGGCACCGCCTTCAACGCGACCCTGTCGCTTATAGGAAACAACCTCACCGGCAATACGACGCTGCCGATCAATCCCTCGAACATCGCCACCATCTCGCCCAACGTGCTGACGGTCAACGACAGTGCGAACCTCACGCTGGTGGCCACCGACACCGAGCATGGCTTCGGCAATCTCGCCACCCACAACTTCTTTCTCGTCGGCGGCCCGAACAACTCGGTCTCTGCGTCGCTCGTCGGAAGCGCCACGGACGCAACACACCTTACGGTCACGGTGCCGGCCGGCGTCCTGAGCCAGGTCGGAAACTACACCCTCCAAACGACGCCCGCTGGCACGGCGCCGTCGAGCTTCAACGACACTGCCAATTTCGCGCTCGTCGGCAATCTCAATTTCGCCGTGAACGCGATTAACTACAACATCGCGTCGATCACCTACCAGAGCCAGCCTATCTCTGGCTGGTCGTATCTCGGCAGCGGCACCGACACGATCAACATCACCTTGGCGAATGGCAGCACGCCATTTTCGGCACACACGACGGTCTTTTTTCAGAATTCGAGCAACCTCAGCCAGACCCTGGTCAGCGTTCCAAATCTGACGCCTGCGAACGGCAGCATGACGCTCAGCCTCTCGGTGCCGTATTTGGGTAGTTATGCCGGGTCGCCGATGAATGCGACCCTGGTGTTCGGACAGCCGACTGCCGCCAACGACACCACCAATGGCGGCTTCCAGTTCCACGATGTCGGCCTCCTGAGCCTCGCCCCGGCTCAGAGCTATGTCGCTGGCGGGAGCACCCTCACATTGACAGCCAACTCGGCGGCATACGGTTTCGGGAATCTGTCAGAAAGCGTGACGGTGGTCTTCGACGGCCCACATAGGCTTCCCGTGACGGGCATGCCCACGAGCAGCACTGAGCTCACGGTCGTCGTGCCAAACTTCGGCAACGTCGCCGCTGCTGGCAACTACTCGGTCTTCCTCGGCGCCCCTACCGACACGAACATCCCATCCTCGAATGCCCTGAACCTCGAGGTGCTCCCCAATCCCGTGATCGGCAACCTGTCGATCACGTTCCAGGACAACACGAATCTCACGTCCAACACCACCCCGGCCATCAATAGCCTCTACCTGTACGTCTACGGCACGGTCAACAACAACCAGGGGTTCTTTGACATCAATGCGACCACGGGTCTGGTGGGGCAATCCGCTTATGCCCCACCATCCAATGGCTCCTTCCCGCAGGATGGCTTGGCCTTTACCAGCCTGAACAACCGCACGTTGTTTCTCAACCTTGCAGGCGGTGCATACGACGGGACGCGGGTTTATCTTTCGACCGACATCAATCTTACGAACCAGCCAACCGCAGACTTTTCCACGTCGTACTACGACTTCATCGAGATTGCGGCCAGCAATGCCTCGGTCTTCGCAGACACGAGCCAAGTCGATCAGTTCGGGATGCCGTTCACGATCAACCTCTCGCTCGCCGGAAGCAACCAGACCTACACGGCCGGTATTTCCGACGGCCTGACGCGGCAGGACATCCTGACCGGCTACAACACCGCCTTCTCGAATGTCGCGGGCTACAACCTGGCGATCGTCCCGATCGGTGGGCTCGGCAACGAGGCATCCCCCACCTACCGCGTCCTGGCGCCCAATGACCTCCTCAACGCCATCACGGCGGCGGGTTCGGCCTTCCAGCAAACCTCGACCCAGAACTTCTCCATCACGCCTCAGAACACCAGCCTGCCTGGCTACACCAACTGGGCGTACCTGAACATCACGGGCGGCAACATCAATGGCACCTTCTACCCCCTGGGCTCGCCCGTGTCAGGGCCGTTTATTCCCGCGGGAACTGTGATCGCCGAAACGAATACCGCGGGCAACGCGACCAGTTTCAAGATTGCGACGAACCAGACCATCGCCAACGCCACGCCCTTTCAAAACGCCACGATCATCGGGGTGAACAACGGCACCGGCGGCGTGATGATCCAGCAGGTGACGAGCAACATGACGTCGGTGGGTTATCAGGCACTGAGCAACGCCTTCGGCCCGAGTGTCTTCAACTACGCGGCCAATGGCACGCCGCTTCCGTGGAGCAACGTCACGCTCAACCAAAACAACGCCATCGACCTGATGTTCAACCGATACAAGACCACTGCCTGGTGGCAGGAGGACAATCAGCCGGCAGCCGTGCTGAGCAACACGACCCTGTATCCCCAGACGGTAGCGCTCTACAAAGGCACGGTCACGACGGCCAACACCACGAGCATCGAGGGCACGAACGCCACCTACACCGTCCTGCAATTCGTCGATTACTCGAGCGGCTCGGCCAATAGCAATCTCACGTTCGACATTTACTATCCGTACTTCACGACCAATTCTCCTGCCGGGAAGGTCGATCCGTTCGGCAATCCGGTGCCCGCGCCTCCGGTTTGGTTTAACCAGGGCGAGGGCAATTTCAAGTCGCCTTCGCTCCAGGTCTTCGGCGGCGCCGGGATCTTCCAGTCCGGTGGAAATAGCACGGCTGGCAGTGCCGTTGCCCTCAACGACCTCGGCCGGGACGTTGCCGTGGCACTTTCTCGGGGCTACTCATCGACGCTGCTGTCAACCGGCGAGCCGATCAACAATGCCTCCAATCCGAATCTGCCCGTGTTTCAACACACGAACCCTGCCAACACCACCGGGACATGGACGCTGCCCACATCGGTGTTTACCGCCGCGAACCCCGGGGGTGAGGATATCACCGGATGGGTTGCCGCGTCCTACCTGAATTTCGGCAGCCCCATGACCATCACGGGCGTGTCGACGGCGGGGCCGAACACCGTGATCGACGTGACGGCGTTCGTCAGCGGTGCCTCAATTGTCATCGCCGCTGGCAAGAACCGCGACAACCTGCAGTTTGTCGAGTTCGCGGACAGCAGCACGGTGTATCCAAACGGCGCCGGCCCGATTCCCTACAACATGTACGAATCGTTCATCCAGAGCCGCGGCGACTTTGCGGCGGGGGTCTGGGACGGGTCTGGCTTCGAGAAGGTGAACATCGACGGCCTGGGCTACGGCTATGCCTTCAGCGATTTCATGGGGCTGAGCTCGACGATTTCGGTCAACGCCGCCACGACCGCCAGCGCCCCTGCCACGCAAGCGGCGACGCTCGTGGTGACGATGCAGCCGTGGTTCAACTCGGCCCCGGTCGCCGTGACCTACGATATCGCTTCGGTGACGTTCAGCGGCCAGAGCATCGCCGGCTGGTCGCTCTTCGGCAGCGGTACCGACCAGATCACGATCACCACGACCAACAACAGCACCGCGTTCAATCAGAATGCGTCGTACGCCTTGTCGTTCGGCGGCGTGAACGCGACGGGCACCGCGTGGGGAAACAACACGCTGAACGTCTCGGTGCCGTCGCTTGTCTCTCTCTGGGCAGGGTACGGCAACACCAGTTTCGCGAATCTCAGCTTCTTAAGCACGAACACCACGACGACTGGCAACACGTCGTTTGATGTCCTGGCCGTGAACCTTTCGAGCGTGGCGCCGGCCAACGGGCCCGTGGAGGGAAACACCAGCCTCACCCTCACCGCGTCGGATAAGCAGCACGGTTTTGGCAACGCCACGAACGTGAGCGTCTTCTTCAGCCGAAGCGGGGTGACCGTGGGGGCCTCGAATGTAGCGGTCGTCAACGGCACCACGCTCTCGTTGTCGACGCCAACGGTTGGGGCGCCCGGTGACTGGACGCTCGGGGTCTACAAGACCACGGGGGCCACGGCGGCCAATCTCGCGTCCAACAATCTCACCTTCGCGTACACCGAATCGAGCCTCACGTTTCTCTCGGGCGACTTCAACGCCGACGGGCTCACCGATGTGGCCACGCTCCTTGATGACGGCAACTGGCAGGTGTCCTTCACGCAGGCCGCCGGCAACGCCAGCCTCGTCGCCTTGAACGCCGCGAATCATTGGGCGACGACCGTGATCTGGCAGGAGTGGTCCGTCTTGCGGAGCGGAGACCGCGACATGATCGTGGCTCGGGCCGACACGCCGGGCACCGTAGGAAGCTGGTGGAAGCTGTCGTACGACGGGCCCGCCAACGGGACGGCCGCCAGCAACTTCAGCACGAACTTCGTGGGCTCATGGGACTTTTCCAACGGAAGTCAGTGGCTTGACGTGGTACACGGCGACTTCGACGGCGACAGCAACGTTGACATCGCCGGACGCAATTCCCTCAACGGCCAATGGTGGATGCTCGCCAACGCCACGCAGACCGCGAATCTGGCGACCTACGGGGCCAAGAACGTCTATCTCGGGGCGTGGAGCAGCGAGCCGGGGATCCAGTGGGATCAGACGCTGGCAGGCAATTTCTTGGATGATCCGAGCGGCAAGGCCCAGATCGCCGGCCTCCAGAACTCGACCTGGTGGATCTCCGAATACAACGGAACGCCGGGATCGATGATCCACTCGGAGATGACGACCCTGTGGGGGCGGCATCAACCCTACACCGACTACCGCGTCGGCAACTTCGACGGGGTTCCGAACGGCCCCGACCTGATCGCCGCGAAGACTGGGAATAATGCCTGGTACAGCATCGGATACAACGCCTCGATCAGTCCCCAAAACAACACGCCGAGCCTCATGGGGACGTGGCCCGACCACACATCGACCTACTCCAATGTTCTGACCGGCGACTTCTTCGGTTCCGGCAACGGCACGGTGGGCATCGCCGGCCTCAAGGAGTCGAACGGAACGCTCTCGTGGTCGGTGCTCGAGCGCTTGCCAAACGGAGGCAGCTACGCCGTGCGGAACTTCGGGACCTGGCCGCAGTCAACTGTGGCCCAGGCCTTCGCGGGGCTTTATTCGGCGAGTGATATCACGTCTGGGAGAACCGGCGTCCTCACGCGTACCCAGCAGGGTGGCAGCTTGGTGTGGGAACGGGGCGTCTCGAATGGCACGGCCTTCACGGTCTCGCCAGTCACCGGGTATCCCACTTAACGGGTCCTGTCGGCCGCAACGACAGGCCGAGCGCTGTATCTCCCTCCATAAAAGCCCATGGCGAAAAGCCCATGGCGAAAAGCCGTGGGACGGCGGGTGGCCCCTCGTCCCGTCTGACATCGTGAACGGTCTCGCCCAATGACCCGCCGTCCCCTCACTATCGTGAGGGGCTTGTATGGCGTTCGCCTCCCAACGATGCGCGCCGTCGATGTGCATGTCACCGAGTAAAAATCGAGCAACAACTTTCGGTGACGTGCCGAGTCCTCCGTGCGGCGGGGACGCGTCACCCGAGCATCGCACCGACGCGCAAGGGGCTGCCTCTCAAAAACTCGCCAGCCTTCATGGGGCGTTTGCCTTCGGGGACGAGCTGAGTGATGGAAAGCAACGTGCCGTCGCCGCAGGCCACGACGATGCGGCCGGGGTCGGGGCTCTGCTCGGCAGCAACGACAGTGCCGGGCGCAGGGGCCAGCGTCGGCACCAAGAATTCTTCGGGCAGGGCCACATCGGCTTCGGCAACAACGAGCCGCTGTCGCACGCCGTCGGCTCTTACAAAAAAGGTTGCCGCCCGCGGCCAGGGCTCGAGCGCCCGGCGCATCCGCTCGATGCGCATGGCGGTGCGCGACCAGTCGATGAGCCCATCGGCCTTCGCAAGCCGTGGCGCACGCGTGGCTTTTGCGTCGTCTTGCGGGATGCCCACTTCAAAAGGCGAGTGCCCGGCAGCGACCGCGGCCTGGAGCCGATCGATGGCGTCGAGCACGGCAGGGGCGCCAATGTCGGCGAGGCGGGCCTCGAGCTCGGGGGTTGTCTCCCGCTGGCCGATCGGTGTCTCACGAGCGGTGATGACATGGCCCGCATCGAGGCTCGGCGTCATCCGAATCACACTCACACCGGTGATGGCATCGCCTTCGAGAATCGCCCACTGCACGGGCGCCGCGCCGCGGTGCCTCGGCAGGAGTGAACCGTGGAGATTGATGCCGCCGAGCGGCGGAATCGCGAGCACATCGCGGGACAGAATTTGCCCGTAGTCGCAGACGACGAAGAGATCAGCCGCGAGGCCGCGAAGGACCGCGATCGCCTCTGGCGCTGAAGTCTTCTCGGGGTCCACAATCAATAGCCCGGCTGCCGCTGCGGCATCACGGACGGGATTGGGTGGCGGCTTGCGGCCCGGCGGTGCATGGTCGGGCCGCGTGACCACTGCCACGACCCCGTGCTGCGATGCCACGAGAGCCCGAAGCATCGGCCCGGCAAACGGCCCCGTGCCCATCACCACGATTCGCAGCGGCTTCACGCTCGGCACCGCGCCGCCTCCAGCCGGTCGAGCTCGGCAACGAGTGCGGTGTCGACCGGCACTTCGCCACGGGACTGCTTCCCGGCAAAGACCTCGCGAAACTCGTCGAGCGCGCTTCGCACCTCGAGCGCGGCGGCCTCGGGGAGACGGTCGGTGAAGAGGCGTCCTTCGAGGTGATCGAACTCATGCTGCACGACTCGGGCCATGAGACCGTCGATGTCAAAGTGGATCGGCTCACCGTCGAGCGTCCAGGCATCGACAACGACCTTCGACGGCCGCCGCACATCCATCCGCACGCCCGGCAGGCTGAGGCAGCCCTCCTCGTGAATGGCGGTGCCACGCGGGCGGCTCAGGACCGGATTGATGAAGACATGCTCTTCGCCCTCGCCCCGTCGCCCCGAGCAATTGACGATGAAAATCCGGTAGGGCAGGGCCACCTGATTGGCCGCCAGACCGATGCCCTCGGCGGTGTACATGATCTCAAACATCCGCTCGACCGCGTCGGCGATGGCGTCGTCGAGCCGAGCGAGCGGCTTGGCGCGACGCAGGAGCGCCGGGTGCGGGTACTCGACGAGGTCGAGCGGTCCGATGGCGTGGGCGTCGGGCGGGGCGGAGGCGTCGGGCATGGGATAGAAATGGGGGCTCGCGGGACCGGAATTATGATACCCCAGCCAATCGGTGCGCGACACGGCGAACCTCTATAGTTGCCTCCTCGGAAATGCTGGCGATCCATGTCCACGCGAAGAAACCACCTAGACCCCTCGCTCGTCGTAGCCACCTGCGGCGGCATCGGCTGGGCTCCCTGGGCACCCGGCACGTTTGGGTCACTCGTGGGCGTGCCGCTCGCGGTGGCGACTGGGGCGATGGCCACATGGCTTGCCGACGCAGCCGGCCTCCCGATCTCTGCCGGCGTGGCTGGCATTGAGGTCACCATCATCGCCTTGCTTTTCATGGTGAGCGTGCCGATCGCGACCCGCGCGGCGAGGCTGCTGGCAACAAAAGATCCTGGGCCGGTGGTGATCGACGAGGTGATTGCCGTGCCGCTGGTGCTGGTCGTTGTGGCACCAGCCGACCGCAGTTGGCTCGTCCTCGGAGCGGCGTTTGTGCTCTTTCGCGTTTTCGACATTCTGAAGCCGCCCCCTTGCCGGCAGCTCGAACGGCTCCCCGACGGCCTCGGGATCATGGCCGACGACATGGCCGCGGCGATCTACGGGGCCGCCTGCCTTGCGTTCGCCCGCTGGAATGATTGGCTATGACAGCGCATGCTGAGAGTCGCCTTGGCGGACGGCCTATGCGGATACTCATCATCGACCACGGCTGCTGCGACCACCCGCACACCCGCATCCATCGCCTTCGAAAAGGGCTCGAGGCGGAGGGCTGCACGGTTGCGGTATGCGGACCATCGAGCCGACATCGCCTCGACGAACAGCCTGCGGGCATGTTCGGCATCCATCTTCATGACGTTGCAGCCGGATCGCGATCATTCTTTGCAGCGGTCCAATCCGGCTCTCCCGACGCGTTCCTCGCCGCGGTGGCGACGGTGCCCTCGCGGCTCCTCGGCTTGGCCCGTGAAGCGGCTCGACAAACCATCGCGGAAGCTGCCGACTCGCTCAATCCCGACGTCATCTTCGTGTTGCACGCCGGCATCCTCACCGACCTCGCCGTGGAGACGGGTGCGCCGGTGGTCGTGCATGTTTCTGCCAACGACCTCCTGGCGGCCGAACAACGCGCGTCGCTGCGACGGCTCGTGTCAGCAGCAATCGGTTCGAGCACGGGCATCGTCGCGGCTGATTCACAGGTAGCGGAGCGGCTCTGCGACACCTGGACCGGTGGTGACCCCGACGCGCTCACCCGATTCGAAACATGGCCCGCGGATGCAGCCGACGCCCCATCTCGCATCGCCTCCATCTGCCGCGCCGCCCTCACCCGCCGCGGCGAGTGACCCGCCAGGAATAGCCTGGCGGGTCACTCACGCACGCAGTCGTTACAGCGAAGACGCCGAGACCTTCCGCTCTGAGCCGCCGCCGTTCCGGGTCGTCAGCGCGGAGATCACCTCCATGCCGGCGGCCTCGTCGAGGAACTTCACGGAGCCGTCTCCGAAGGTCACTTGCACGCCACCCGGATGAAACGAGTATGGCTGGCTCGAACCCTCGGTTCCCCAGACGGCGAAGCCCTGGCCACTATAGGTTTCCTGCGCGTGGTTATGACCGTTCGTCTTGTTCAGAAACGGACCTGGAATCGCAAGGCCGTCCGCCGACGAACCAGCGAGGATGACATCGCTTGCGGGCCGGCACCACCCACCACCGTTCGTGTGCGCACTGTCAGCTCCAACGAGCTTGGCACTGACCTGACTTCCCTTGCGGTAGACATAGGGCCTGCCACCCGACTCCCAGATCGCGATCGTGTTCGACAAGCCGTCCGTCACGTCCTGGAGACGGATCGCCGCATTCTTCGGCAGCATCCCGTTGGTGAGCGGGTTGGTTCCGCCGGACTGAAGAGAAGCACTGGGAACGATCAGCGTGCTGCTGGCAACAGAAGTACCCGGCGAGATTTCCACCGTGCCCGGCACGACCGCGGGCAAGCCGGGATGCACTCCCAGCGAAGCGCCGTAGTCGCCCACCGCCACGATGCCCTGTTTTTCAGCTGCATTCGCGCCCGACGGATTCCAGTCCGAGCCGCCGCCGCTGAAGCTGTCTGGGTTGTGGTCGAGCTGGCCGCCGTGCTTGGGCGACGAAGCACATTCATAGGTAGGAATCCTCACGGTCACGACGGGAAGATTTTTCGAATGGCTCCACGACTCGCTCGTGTCATAGGCATCCCAGAGATCTTTCCGTTCGAGCCACGGAAGGAGATAGACAAAAACACCGCAGCGCACGGTCGAGGCATTCGGGGGCCGGCCACCACTGGGCAGGCGGCCCTTCGTGTCGTGGTAGCCCTGAATGGCCAATCCCTGTTGCTTGAGATTGTTCTGGCACGACGATCGCCGTGCCGCCTCGCGTGCTGATTGCACGGCTGGAAGGAGAATGCCCACGAGCGTCGCAACGATCGAGATGGTGACGAGGAGTTCGACGAGCGTGAAGCCATGACCAACCGTCAGGCCCCGCGAAGCTTCGAGACGTCGCGCATGCTGCCAGGCAGCAACCCGACGACGAATCAATAACACCGAGTGATAACGCATGGGAAGAATCTCCGTGGAAACGAGGAAACTGAACAAGAACGAAACACCTGAAGACGTTGCCGCGACAAGCTGGCGCTCATCGCGCGATGACCAATGGCTCCAATTGATTGCGACCAGGCTGGACCGCGACGCGGAGCGGCGAGGACGCGGGAGCCGAATACGTGCGAGGCAGGACGTTCGGGCCGGGAGCGCCGTCCTTGCTCATCCGAAACCACTGGATCGTGACGATGTATTCGCCTTCGGGTGCGCCATCGTGAGCACCAAAGGTCGAGACCGTAAACGACCCGTCATCCTTGACGGTGGCCCGCGGGACTGCCATGTCTGGCAACTCGCCGTTGACGGGATGAAACACAAGCTGTGCCCCGGCCGGAATGGTCTTGCCCACGGCAACGTGGCCGACCACGGCATGCACTGGGCACGGCGGTCCCACCTGCAAGAGCCACGGTCCGAGCACCACCATCACTCCAGCGGCAACCATGCCACACGCGCTCGCGACCACCACCCACGTCGACACTCCAGCCTGCTTCCGCAAGCCGTCGAAAACGGACGCGAGGCCAGACACGGCTGACGCGATTGGAGACGGCCCGGATTGAGCCGGCTTGCCGCGGCCCTCGCGGCGAATGGCTCGCCGCTCGCGTACGGCGAGCAGGGCAGCGCCGGCCGCGG
>Ga0163153_10001286_pt1 | contig 39823 bp, 37 predicted proteins | sample OliLakLV19MP6IB1_FD_148629 | JGI IMG/M metagenome (GOLD analysis project Ga0163153, IMG submission 148629) | Freshwater microbial mat bacterial communities from Lake Vanda, McMurdo Dry Valleys, Antarctica - Oligotrophic Lake LV.19.MP6.IB-1 | ecosystem: Environmental > Aquatic > Freshwater >... | reverse complement strand
GTTTGAGAGCCAAAATAAATACCTGATTTTGCATGGATTAAATTTAACTCCTTTAGATAAATAATCCGTCTGAAGGCCTGTTTAAAATAGCCTTCACCGGCATATCCAGGCAGATTAGCCTGGGAAAAGTCACCTAAGGGATAAAGCTGACAACCCATAGGGACGTTCCAGGCATTTTCAGTGGATTTTTACCTGGTGTCAAGTTAAGCTTGTTATGGCGGACAAATTATCTCACAGCGAGAGAAGCGAGCGACGAGAGAAGCGAGCGGCGAGAGAAGCGAGCGACGAGAGAAGCGAGCGACGACAGCGATAGCGCAACGGACAGCACAGCGCGGCGTTTGGCCGAAGCTGCGAATTAACACGGTGTCGTACAACTCCAATCCGATTTTTCGTTTGCTTCCCTGTGGTTTTCGCTCGTTGTGCTCGCAGCGCTATCGCGGTCGCGGTGGGAAATTGGACAAATTAAACATAACATAGCACTAGATGGATGCACCTCATTTCCTTCAAACCAGACGACCAACGCCACTTCATCGTACCAGTCAGGGACTTCGTCTAAAGGCCAGGGTTGCTTTGGCCATAAATCTTATCTTTGCGCTCTTTGATCAATTAACCTAATCCGTATGCTTGTTTTTTTATTACTGGGCTTTATCATTTACAGCATAGGTATGTATTTTGTATTTCCCAAAGCCGGAGTGGAAGCATGGAAAGGTTTGGTCCCCGGACTTAACCTCGCAGAGATGGCGGCTTTGGTAGGTCGTAAAAAAAGCCATGCCTGGTGGATGCTTTTCCCCATCGTCAACATTTTCATTTTTGCCGCCCTGATCGTAGACCTGGCGAGGTCATTTGGTAAACACGGTTATTGGGACAGCGTCCTGGCGGTGGTATTTGCACCGTTTTATTCCCTGTATATCGGCCTGGATAAAAAGCTGAAATACCAGGGCCCCGTGTTGGTCCAGGAACTGGAATTTATGAATAAACTGCATGAAGCCAGAGCCAAAAACGATACCAAGACTATCAGTAAAATGCAGGCTTCCAATCCTTACAAAAAAGGAGCCTTGAGAGAATGGGCTGAATCTATCGTCTTTGCCGTCTTCGCTGCCGCATTTATCCGGATGTTCCTGATTGAAGCCTATATGATCCCTACTTCATCGATGGAAGGCAGTTTAAAAGTCGGAGACTTTTTATTTGTAAGCAAAGCTCATTACGGTATCCGTCTGCCCATGACCTTTGTCATGATCCCCTTGCTGCATAACCAGATTCCTTATCTCGGGACTGAATCCTATCTTAAAAAACCCAGTTTTAAATACACCCGCTTACCAAAACTTCAGTCGGTAAAACGATACGAACCTTTCGTATTTAACTGGCCGGTAGGCGACAGCGTATACCTTGCCCCGGACAGAGCTTTTACGGTCGATCAATACCGGAGGGAACCCTATGTCAAACAAGCTGTACAAAATGGAAAACTGATCACCCGCCCGGTGGATAAAAAAGATCATTATATCAAACGCTGTGTCGCAGTCCCCGGAGACAGTTTGAAAATAATAAACCGCCAATTGTACATCAACAATCAGCCGGCATTCAACCCTGAACATATGCAATTTATGTACCGGATCATATCTCCACAAAACCAATTGAATCAAAGAAAACTGGATGAACTGGGATTAAACCTCACAGAAGCTATGCCCCAGATGGGCATCTATTTTTTGGATAGCCTGCAAAAAGCAAAAATACAGGGTATGGATTCTTCGATCATTATCCAGGTAGTGCCTCAGGAAGTCAGGCCAATGTTTCCCTATGATACGCCGATTTCCAAAGGATGGACCGTGGATAATTACGGGCCGATCTATATCCCCAAAGCAGGGACCACCACCACACTGGATCTGGAAACTCTTCCGTTATACAACAGGGTGATTGCGGTCTATGAAAACAATAAACTGGAAGTGAAAGACGGTAAAATCTATATCAATGGTGAGGAATCCAATTCATATACTTTCAAACAGGACTATTATTGGGCGATGGGGGACAACCGTCACAATTCTGAAGATTCCCGGGCCTGGGGTTATGTACCGGCTGACCACGTCGTTGGGAAACCACTGTTTATCTGGTTTTCCACCAAAAATGGTAAAATCGCCAACGGGATCAACTGGAACAGGTTATTTACTTCAGCAAATAAAAAATGAGACCCTGGTACCGGATAGTAGTAATTATTTTATTGGCCGTCCCGCTTTGGGGGCAGGCTCCGATATCCCAATTATACCTGTTTAAAATACAACGTCCGACAAATACCCAATGGGTTGTCCATTCCCCAAAATACCTGAGTGGCTTTAATCGAGGGGGGTATAACAACCAGCCTTTTTTTATTAACGATCAGGAAATCCTGCTCGCCGTCCAGGAATCAGGGTCCATTCAAACGGAGATTTATCAACTGCACCTGGAACAACGCAGTTTTCACCGACTGACCCAGACCACTTATAGCGAATATTCGCCCAATTTAACACCAGATGGTAAATATATTTCCTGTGTACGGGTTGATGATCCTGTGACCAGCCTGCAACGGCTTTATCGATATGAACGCAATAGCGTGGGCCGGCTGAATTCTCCTCTTCCTGAAATTAAAAACGTTGGATATCATACCTGGCTGGACAACAATACTGTGGCCTTGTTTTTAGTAAATAAACCCAATCAACTTGCCCTGGTGGATATTACGTCTAAAGATCCATTAATATTTACTTCTGATGTGGGACGGTGTATGACTAAAAACGGAGCAGGACATTTAATCTTTGTCCATAAGATTTCGGACGCGTATTGGTACATCAAGGAATATGATCCCTTGCTGCAAAAATCCACTATTCTCTGTGAGACCCTTTCCGGCAGTGAAGACTTTGTGCAAACACCTGAAGGACAATTCATTATGGCCAAAGGCTCAAAACTCTACAAAACTGACCCCAGGACAGAAAAAGCCTGGACGGAAATCGCCGATCTCCGCTATTTTGGACTTCAGTCTATCTCCAGACTGGCTTTGCGTGGTGAAAATCTGATCCTGGTCAATCAACCTTCCAAATGAGGTTTAGTTTTATCGTGTTTTGGTGTTTTATTGTTATTCATGTAGCTGCACAGCCAGTTTCTTACAAGGATGAAATCAAAGGATATCGCTCCAGAAACTGGGTCGGATTGATTACGGATCCCCGCACTACCCTACAGCCTGGAGACAGTATTTATCTGCACTTTTTTCCGGTAAAAGAATCCAGCAAAGTTTTTTGTGAGGTGGAACAGTTGAAAGATCAGCAGCCGCTCGAAATGCCCACTTACAGCGGCCAGGTAAAAGTTTTTAAACGTTATGCCCGCTTACATTTTACCTGGAAAGGAAAACCAATGACGCTAAGTGCCTATCAAAACCTTCAGCTGACTTCACCCTTGTACAGCAACCATTTATTCTTGCCAGTCAAAGATTTGACCAGTGGTAAACAAACCTATGAGGGCGGGAGATACCTGGATATAAGAACCACATCGATTCAAAACAACAAATTATTGCTGGATCTGAATCAGTTGTACAACCCCTGGTGCGCATATAGCGACGGGTACAATTGTCCAATCCCCCCTCCAGAAAACCACCTTCCGGTATTCCTTAAGGCAGGCGAAAAAAAATTTAGAAAACCTCACTAAAACCAAACGAAAACGGCCAAGGTCAGCCCTCAGACCCATCAAAAATTAACCTACCTTTATACTGCCCAAAGCAGAATTTTCGTTTTCTATCGTCACCCATGAAAAAGATTCTTGCCTTTCTGATTATCCTTCCGTGCTGGTATCCCGGTTTGCTGACCGCTCAATCGGAATGGATTGTCCAATTAAAAGAAGGCCAGGACGAAACCCTTCTATCAACCGGATGGGCTAAATCAAATTACCGGACCAATCCTGTACTGGATATAAAAAACATTGCACCCCACTTTAATATTCTGCGGCTGAGATCATCTGGCGCCATTCAAAAAAAAGATATTCTCTCTAATCCTGCCGTAGCTTTTGCCGAACTCAATCTACCTTTGGAAACAAGGGCCACTCCTAATGATCCTTTCGTCCCCCAACAATGGCATCTGAACAATATCTCCGCAAATAAAGCCTGGGATTCCTCCCAGGGAGGTCTGAGTTTTAATAAGGATACCATTGTCATCGGGGTGATTGATCATGGTTTTTTGACCAGCCATGAAGACTTAAAAAACCGCATCTGGCAAAACCGGGCTGAAATACCAGGCAACAACATCGATGATGACAACAACGGACACAAAGATGATGTCTATGGACTAAGTCTTAAATATAAAAATGAAAACCATCAGATCGACAATGGTATTGATGGGCCCAGCAATCACGGGACCAGTGTGGCCGGGTTAATCGGGGGGGAGGTTAATAATCAAAAAGGAATAGCAGGCATGATGTGGACCACTAAGCTGATGCTGGGCAGTTTCAGCGCAAATGCCACCATATCCGACCTGATCGAACAATTTAATTATATGTTGGATCAAAGGATTAAATACAATCAGTCCAATGGCAAACAAGGAGCCTACGTCGTAGCCATCAATTACAGTGGGGGGGTAAGTTTTGCATTTGCCAAAGATTATCCGATCTGGTGCGGTATGTATGATATTATGGGAGCGGCTGGTATTGTGAATTGCGGGGCAACGGCCAACAGATATGTAGATGTAGATGATGAAGGGGATATGCCCTCGACCTGCCCCAGCGATTTTCTGGTTACCGTGACCAATACGGGTAAAGACAATAAACGGATATACAATGCAGGTTTTGGGCTGGAACATATCGATTTAGGGGCTCCCGGTGATGGGTTATATTCGACACACTCTTCATCACTCAATGGTTATGGAATTTTATCCGGCACTTCAGCAGCTACCCCCGTGGTAGCCGGAGCAATGGGTTTGATCTACAGTTATCCCTGTAAGGAATGGGCCGATTATCAAAAAGCGAATCCGGCCGATGCTGCCCGGCTGGCCAAACGTGCATTGTTGGCAGGAGTGGATAAAAACAGTGATCTGGCAGGTAAAACAGTAAGTGGCGGCCGCTTAAATATCGCCCGTAGTCTGGATACCCTTAAAAAATATGCCTGCAATCGCATCATTACATCTATCAAGGATAATATCCGGATCAACTCCATCCATCCCAACCCGGCCATTTCTCATTTAAATATTATCCTGGAATCGGCAACAGCACATCCTTACAACATAGAGATAGTTGATCCTGTGGGAAGGCTATTGTACCGGCAGGAAAAAGTGCAGATTAATGGTCAATACCAGTTAACCTTACCTGAACTCCATAATGGATTGTACATTATTAAGCTGACACAAAAGAACGCTCAGGCTTCGAAAAGATTTGTGATTCAAAATTAGCAGGGATAATTACCCGGGCCTTAACAATTGGGGTAACTAAGAAAATTATTTAATCCCAGAATTCAGATACAAACAACTTGTAGAGTTTACCTCTACTAACTTTACGCATTGCTCCTGATACAGCCCTTGCAAAGTATACAACCCGTATAGTATCTAAAAAAATTTCTCAAGCCTTTGAGGCCTATACATAGGCAGTTCTGAATACTGGCTTACAAACTTCGGCTATATAATGTAATAATCCTTCTATCTCCTAGGGATTTACTATGGGTAAAAACGGCGTGCTGTAGGTACGCCCTGTTATACATAAGTCATCGTCAGACAAGAAGTGCAATTTTTACCAACTGCAAAAATTGGGTTAACCTTAGAGTCAACTTAATTTCCCTTCTCAAATAAAGACTCGACAAAGGCTTTTTTATTGAAAATTTGTAATTTGCTTATTCCCTCTCCTACTCCGATGTATTTGATGGGTATTTTAAACTGATCCGAAATAGCCAGGACGATTCCACCTTTGGCGGTACCATCCAATTTAGTCAAGGCGATCCCGGTCACATCAGTGGCCCCTGAAAAATGTTTGGCTTGTTCGATGGCGTTTTGCCCCGTGGTGGCATCCAATACCAAAAGGACCTCATGTGGGGCGCTTTCCATTCTTTTAGAAATAGAGCGTTTGATTTTACCCAATTCATTCATCAGGTTAAGTTTGGTATGCAGCCGTCCGGCGGTGTCAATGATCGCCATATCACATTTATTTTGGATGGCATAATCCACGGTTTCGTAGGCTACAGCAGCAGGATCGACATTCATTCCTTTGCTGAAAAACTGGCAACCGGCCCTTTCGGACCAGATTTTCAATTGATCCACTGCGGCAGCACGAAAAGTGTCACCTGCGCCCAATACGACTTTCTTATCTCTTATCGTATGTTGAAAAGCAATTTTACCGATGGTCGTCGTTTTACCTACCCCATTTACTCCGACAACCAGCATGATATACGGCCGGGGCCCCTGCGGCAGGTCATAATCTTCGGCATCGATGGTATTGTTTTCGCTTAAAAGCTGGATGATCTCATCCCGCAGCAAATTATTTAATTCCGCCGTATTGATGTATTTGTCCCTGGCTACCCGGGCTTCAATTCTTTTGATGATTTTGACGGTGGTCTGCAATCCCACATCAGAGGTGATGAGGATATTTTCCAATTCGTCCAATACTTCTTCGTCAACCTGATCTTTGCCGGCGATGGCCTTGCTGATTTTATCAAAAAAAGAGGATTTGGTTTTTTCCAATCCCTGGTTGAGATCATCTTTTTTCTCTTTGGTAAAAAACTTGCTGAAAAAACTCATAGCCTGTAAATTTCTATAAATAAATAAAAAAGGCTCTTGTTACCAGGCCTTTAAATTGATCCTGAAGTAGTTGAAATTACAAGGCCAAAAGCCCTTTTATGTTTTTAGATACCCGGTAAGGTGATCACTTATTGGCGAAAAATTCTTTCACCTTGTCTTTGTGAACGATCATTTCTTTGAAAGAATATTTGCCGGAAACCGGATCTTTCACACTTTTGATGACTTTGACAAAATCCTTACCAGAGCCTGCATTGGCTGCACGCTGTGCTACTTTTGCGTTTTTACTGACTTTAGCCATGATTATTTAATTTCTTTGTGGATAGTATATTTTTTCATGAGCGGATTGTATTTTTTAATTTCCAACCGGTCAGGAGTATTTTTTTTATTCTTTTGGGTCACATAACGTGAGGTCCCGGGCAAGCCACTGTTTTTGTGTTCGGTACATTCCAGGATAATTTGTTGACGATTGCCTTTGCTTCTTTTTGCCATGGAGAATCAATTATGAATTACGAATTATGAATTACGAATGAAGAATTACGATTAAAGGACGACTGATTTTGCTAAGCCTTTGGCTTTTTGGTCCTTGATAAATTGGTAGATACCAACTTTGTCAATGGTGCGGATAGCCGAAGTAGACACCCTGACTTCTATCCACTTTTTTAACTCAGGCACAAAAAATCGTTTGTCCTGGAGATTAGGATAAAAGTGGCGCTTGGTCTTCCGGTTGGAATGCGACACCGAGTTGCCTTTGACGGGCCTTTTTCCGGTAAGATCACATGTTTTTGACATATCGTATTTTTTTTATATTTGTATTATCTAAGTTTTCAGTGACTTCGGCGGGATTCGAACCTGCAACCTTCTGATTCGTAGTCAGATGCTCTATCCAATTAAGCTACGAAGCCGAAAACGGTCGGCAAAGATAAGATTTGTTGTTGATTTAGGCAAATGTATTTCTATGACCAATTTTAAGGGGGTGGACAGCAGTTTTTAAGGGGTTTTCGCCTGCCAGACCAATCCCTTGACCCCTTCGAATTCTCAACAACATTTCAGATTGTCCGGGATTTCCGGGTACAATATGGATAACCGCCCTAAACTCGTCCTACTTGAAAATCCTATCGTTTTGAGGCAGATTTTGTCCTGGTTTCCGAATTCCATAAAATCCCGGCCGCTGCAACAAAAACAAGATTTTTAACAATATACTGACCCAATAAAGTAAATCCATAGGGAAAAGACCGGAACGACAGAGACGGAAATAAGACGAGCGGACTGAAAGTACCTATTAGATGAATAAGTAATATAAAGACCAAAAAGCGGTGGCGAAAGCCCATTATAAAGGCAAGGCCTAGCAATACCTCCCAAGAGGCAAGTAAAATGAGGCCCGTAGAACCGGAGAGGAGTTGGAAGCTTAAGCTTTCTATGGTATTCATGGCAATTTGCTGAGCCGGACTGAGATCCGGAAAAAATTTCAAGGCGCCAAACCAGAAGTATATAATACCCAGGCTGAACCTGAGCAATTTTACATCCAGGCTATTGATTTTGTTTGTATTGTCCATATTTATGGGCGTCTTTTTCCAGGTCAGGTTTAAGTTTATATGAGGGGTCGGATCAAATGTATATTGTGCTCTGACCATGATTTTATGATCCTGATCAGGTAATAACCTGATTTTCATGAGAAATCCTCGATTTTATTTGTTAACTCCCTTGGATTAAGTCAATCCTTTGCCTTTGATATTCAAGTAAATAGAACTAGTTCCCCGGTTAAAAAATAACCTTCAGATCATCGGGGTATTGAACATCAAAAAACCTGTTCACTATTAGGTTTTCAGGAAACCTCTGTCAGTGGCTATTCCTCCGAATGTTATTTCCTTTACAGCGTAATTATAAAATTTAAATATGAAAATTGTTGCTTCATCTATTTTGATCCTCCTCTTCCTCCCTTTTTGGGTTACAGGGCAGGAAACTTACCGAATCACCGTATCCAGTCTGGTGATCAAAGGCACCTCCAATGTCCACAAGTGGGAAGCCAAAGTAAATCAATTGAGTGGATCTACTGAATTGATCTTTGAAGGAGATCAATTAAAAAGATTAGCAGAATCCAAATTTGATATCCCGGTAAAAGGAATTAAAAGTTCCAAAGGCAATACCATGGATAATAAAATGTATCAGGCCCTTAAATCTGATGCCTGTGCCAATATTAGTTTTAACCTTTCCAGTGCTACCCTGGATGCCACCGGGTCCACCTTAAAATCTACCGGAACGCTCACTGTAGCCTGCGCATCCAAAAAAATCGACCTGGTCAGCACCCTGAAAAGTACTGGATCCGGTCAATATTTACTGAGCGGCAGTGTAAAAATGAAAATGACTGATTTCGGGATTAAGCCTCCTACCGCCCTGCTTGGCGCGATGGTAACCGGTGACGACATCACCATTGAATACGAAGTCAACTTAATTAAAGACAAATCCAATTTTTAATCAATAAACTACCTATTATGAAAAATTCAACTAAACTGTTGTTTTTTGCCCTGGTCCTCGCCACTGCAAACCTATTCAGTCAGACCAGTGATATCCAATATTCACGGCCCTGGAACAAAGATGGTATCAATATATTTGAACCAGCTAAACACGCTGAACAATCTGAGTTTTCGGGATTTAAACTGAGAATAGGCGGATCATTTACCCAGGATTATCAAAACCTGACCCATTCCAACAAACCTTCTAAAACGGCAAATTTGTTGTATGGGGTAGCAAAAAAAGAAGACTCCACTAAAGTAACCCTCGAAGGCTTTAACCTGGCCATGGCTAATCTGAATTTTGATTTTCAAATTGAAGATGGTATCCGGGTTTCCCTTGAAAACTATATGTCAAGCCGGCACCACTCTGAATTCTGGGTAAAAGGCGGATATATACAAATTGACAAGCTGCCTATGTTTGGAAATCCCCAATGGTTTACAGATTATGTCCGCGTTAAAATCGGGCATTTTACCCCAAATTTCGGCGATATGCATTTCCGTAGAACAGACGGGGGCAACTCCATGTTTAATCCTTATGTAGAGAACTACATCCTGGATGCTTTCTCTACTGAAATAGGTGGTGAAGTATATCTCTTCCCAACCAAAAACCTGATGGGTATGGTTGGTATGACTTCCGGTTATATCAATGGCAACATCGAATATTTCCCTCAAGTTGTCAATGGATCAGGTGTGGTACCTACCAAAAAATCCCCATCGATATATGCCAAACTGGCTTTTGATAAAAACGTTGATGATCTCCGTTTCAGATTATCCGCTTCGGTGTACAATAATCCTAACATTTCAAGAAATACATTATATGCCGGTGACCGTACGGGTTCTCATTATTTCCTGGTCATGGAACCTGCGATTACCGGTAGTGCAGCCACCACTGCTTCAGCCCAGTTTTCATCAGGGAGGTTTAGTCCTGATGTCCCCAACAGAGTGACCGCGATGATGATTAATCCATTCGTGAAATACAAAGGCTTAGAATTTATCGGATCTTACGAAACGGTTTCCGGTAGCAACTACGCCGATGTCAAAGAAGGCAAATGGCTGAAAAGGCAATTCACTCAATATGCTGCAGAGGTAAACTACCGATTTTTAAATCAAGAACAAGCTTATGTCGGAATCCGTCAGACAGGAATGTCCGGTGAACCCCGCGGAATTTTAAACAATGGAGCGCAGGCAAAAGTCAATGTCAGCCGGACAGCCATAGCAGCCGGCTGGTTTCCAACCAAAAACCTGTTACTGAAAACCGAGTATGTAAATCAAACCTATAAAGATTTCCCAACAACAGATTACCGGTTTGGTGGCAAATTTAGTGGATTTGTAATTGAAGCCGTCGTAGGTTTCTGATTTTTTAAATAAAGGGTAAGGTGTGACTACCTTACCCTCATTTTTTTAATATGATTGTTTTCCTTTTAATACTGAATTTAATTTCCCTTTCCTCCGATTCCATATCAACGGGTGAAGGGAAATTTAAAATCCTCCCGGCCAGCAGGGTCTATCTGGAAGGCACGACGAACGTGAATAAATTCAAGTGTGATTGTGGAAACAATTTTGAAAGCAGTAGCTATCACCTCCGGAACATCGAAGGCAATAAAATGGAATTTTCCAACACCCTGTTGTCTTTGACTATTGAATTCTTTGATTGTAAAAACAGGAAGATGGACCGCGATTTACAAAAAGCGTTAAAAGCAGACCAATTCCCTACCGTTCGAATTCAATTGGAAAACATCACCCTCGCTAAGGGTCATCTGACCGGTATCGAAACAGGCAATTGGACCCTGGCCAACGCCCTGGTCAATATTTCCCTGGCTGGTGTCACCCGCCAACATTTAATTCCGGTTAAGGCTAAAAAAGGGGTACACCATCAATTCCATTTTACCGGCCATCAAACTATGAATATGACGGATTTTAATGTCACACCCCCGGATGCTTTGTTTGGTATGATCAAGGCAAATGATCCCATCACTTTCTATTTTGACCTGGTGTTAGAGTTAGAACAACACCCTGGCCTGTTACAATAAATAATTCAAGCATTAAATAATTAATTAGACTTATGAAAAAAATAATACTAAAAGGATTGACCGCTGGTACGGTGCTGCTCATAGTAAGTTATCTGGCGCTTTACCTTCTGGTCCTGCTTTTCCCCGGGATTGCTGAACAATATTATGACCCTATTTTCAGTCTGGAAGGGAACAAAACATGGATGTTTTTTTTACATCCATTTATAATAAGTTTTGCCCTGGCCTGGTTTTGGAGCCGGTTTAAAACGTTGTTCAATGGCAGTTACTGGTTTCGGGGTCTGGAAGTGGGCTTGGTGTATGGTCTCATCGCTATACTACCCAGTATGTGGATGATCTACAGTGCCCTCTCTGTTTCTCTAACCATGGTAATTTCCTGGGGCATATATGGCCTAATGCAGGCCGTGATCGCTGGAATCATTTCCGCCAGGTTAAGTCCTTAGTTTGACATTGGGATTCCCGAAATAAATGACGTTTCCGGTAATCTCTTTAGAATTTATTCCAAAGGGACTTCCGGACGAAGTGAAATCGGTTGAAATCCAATGGGTGTCTTCGTCGGCTGGTCATCGTCATAATCTTCCCATTCGGTAATATTCTTCATAAAAATTTCCAGGTGGCGCAAAATAAATCCCGGTCGCAATTCTTCAGGCCTCAATATCTCCAGGGTTATTGGGGCCTTCGGTTCACCGTACCCTTCAATGGATGGGTTGAGCACCATGACCATGATCTTTCCATTAAACAATTGCTGATAAATCAGGGCCCCATTGGATTTGATCATCGTACGTTTGATATCCGTATCGTCCAGACTCTCGCTAATTCCGCTGTGGCTTTTACCCAGGTCCAGCATGACTGATTCGAGGTTTTCGATTTTATCCTGAACCCTTACTTCGGCTTTCAAACCCATATGGGTAATAAACTCATTGAGCACCGATTGAATCATGGGTTTCATTTGCAGCGGCCAGGCGTTGCGGTATTCTATGGTATTGTTGAGTATCCGCTGGTATTGACCGACTTTTGTCAACAAGGAGCCAAAATCAATAGTTGATTTCACTTCGGACATAAGGTATTTATTTAGAAGGTAAGCTACACAAAATACAAAGCTTAAGTTTTTAAACTATCCCGGATGATTTTTTTTCTTCAAGAATCACCACAGAATTTTAAAACTGTTAAAAACCTTAATAGTTCCGGATCAGAATCCGGGATTTATTTTATATAATTTTGAGCATTCAATTTTATTCTATTTCCAAATGAAAAGAGTCCTCTTGTTTTTATTGATCGGTTCTTCATTCGCCGGAATGGCCCAATCTCCCAAAAAAGTTACCTCCGCCGATATCCATCAATCCATAAAAAAGCTGAATGTATTGGCTTCTGCTTTTTATGTAGCGGCCCATCCTGATGACGAAAACACCCGTTTGATTTCTTTGCTGGCCAATCAATACAAAGCCAATGTTTATTACTTATCCATGACCCGGGGTGATGGAGGACAAAATCTTATCGGTGCTGAAATCGAAGAACTGTTGGGAGTTATCCGTACCAATGAACTGTTACAAGCGAGAAATCTGGATGGCGGCAACCAGTTATTTACCCGGGCCAACGATTTTGGCTATTCAAAAAAGCCGGATGAAACTATGAGGACCTGGAACAGAAATGAAGTCCTCAGTGATATTGTCTGGCAAATCAGACGGCTCAAACCGGATATCATCATCAATCGGTTTAAAAACGATACCAGCCGCGAAAATCATGGCCACCATACCTCTTCAGCCATCTTATCTGCGGAGGCATTTGACCTGACCAATCGCAATGATATATTTCCGGAACAATTAAGCCTGGTGTCCCCCTGGCAGGCAAGGCGTTTGTATTTTAATACCATCTGGTGGTTTTATGGAAGTGAAGAAGCTTTTAATAAAATGGATAAATCCAAAATGGTCACCATGGATGCCGGAGTTTATTATCCCTGGCTTGGGAAATCAAACGGGGAAATCGCGGCAGAAAGCAGGAGTATGCATCGCTGTCAGGGGATGGGGGCTCTCGGAAGCAGGGGCAGCTCACTCGAATACCTGGACCTGCTCAAAGGAGACAAGGCTGCATCCCAGGATAATCCGTTCGCAGGCATAGATATCACCTGGAACAGAGTAAAAGGCGGAGCCCCGTTAATCCCGTTGATCAATGATATCGATAAAACTTTTCAACATGACAACCCTGCAGCGTCCATTCCAAAATTGAATAAAATATATCAGTTTATACAAAATTTGCCGGACGGCCATTGGAAAAGCATCAAATCTGAAGAAATAAAAAACCTTATTGTTCAATGCGCCGGTTTGTATATCGAAGCGGTGAGCACTATCCATATGGTAGCTCCTGGCGAAAAAACAACCATTACGGCAGAATTGACCAACCGAAGTACCGCACATGTGGTTTTAAAATCAATTGATTTCTTACCGATGGAAGGTGCTGATACCACCGGATCGATTACCTTGTCGACCAATAAAGTTTGGAAATACAGCCGCCATGTGACCCTACCGGATCAGGTGGAAAACACCGGAGCATATTGGCTGAGTGAGCCCTGGAAAACCGGGATGTATACGGTCGATGACCAGTCTAAAAGAGGATTGCCCCTGACACCCAGGGAATGTAAGGTCAGCCTGGAATTGAACATCGAGGGCTATAAGTTTACCCTGGAAAAAGATATCGTCTATAAATGGGTGGATCCGGCAAAAGGGGAATTATACCGTCCATTTGAAATCACCACACCTGCCTTTGTCAATCTGGATAGTAAGGTCTATGTATTTGCAGATGATGCCCCTAAAAAAGTAACTGTTCAGGTCAAGTCAGGCATTGATAACCTTGCGGCATCCGTATCCTTAAACCTTCCCGCGGGCTGGAGATCTGAACCTGAATCTTTGCCGGTAACCATGAAGTCCAAGGGGAGTGAGCAGGCATATTCTTTTTTATTGTATCCGTCTCAACAAACTTCGGAGGGGACCGTAAATGCCCAAATTCTGATTAATGGAAAGTCGTACTCCAAAGAACTCATTACTATCAATTATGACCACATCCCTTTTCAAACCGTGCAAAAACCAAGCGAAGCCCGCCTGTTAAAACTGGATATCAAAAAAGGGGGTACCCATATTGCCTATATCAATGGGGCGGGTGATGATGTTGCTAAGTCATTGGAGCAGGTGGGTTATCAGGTGACCATCCTGGCCGATAGGGACCTGACCATCGATCAATTGGCCAAATTCGATGCGATTGTATTGGGTATACGGGCTTTTAATACCGTGGAAAGATTAAAATACAACCAACCCGTCCTGATGGATTATGTAAAGAACGGAGGAACCGTGGTAGTCCAATACAACACCAATTTCAGGCTGGTGAGCCAGGATATTGCACCCTATTCACTTAAGTTGGGCAGGGAACGTGTATCCGAAGAAGATGCTGAAGTTCGTTTCCTCAAACCAGATCATGCCGTATTGAATATCCCCAATAAACTGACACCAAAGGATTTTGATGGCTGGGTACAGGAAAGAGGTTTATATTACCCTTCAGAATGGGATAAAGAGCATTTCGAAGCTATATTGTCCTCCAATGATGCCGGTGAATCGCCCAAAGACGGCGGATTATTGGTGGCTAAATACGGAGATGGAAACTTTGTTTATACCGGTTTGGCTTTTTTCAGGCAATTGCCTTCGGGTGTTCCGGGAGCATACCGCTTATTTGCCAATCTACTTTCACTCAAAAAGGATCCTAAATCTTAATGGAATGAAAGAATCCGAAACTCAGATTAATTGGAAGTTTTGGTATTTGCTCATGATGGGTGTATTGGCACTCATCATCCTCCTGTTGCTGCTCTTATCAAAGAAATATTCCTGAAAAAAATATACCTCCGGTACTGTAAATGAGTTAAACCCTTGTTTGTCGTAAGTGCTGGGCTCAACGATCGAGCCGGGAGCGTTTTTCTATCCATTCGATTACCTGACGGGCCCGCTCCCGGGTGGAGCCTGAAACTTCCAGCATTTCAACGCCAAATTCTTCCAGGGTATCCCTCAGGACAATATCCCGGAGAATTCGATCTACATTAATTCTCCACGCAGTATAAGCAAGTTCAGGCACAGTGATTCTATCCGGATCTTCAATAGGAACAAAGACGATAAGATCAAGCCATTCCATACCCTTCATTGCCAGTGCCATCCATTGATGATAATCGGAACTCCCTGGGTCCATCTCAGGGAGTAAATAGGCTATAAAGTCAGCCGGACAGCGGTCAAAGATTTGATCTTCCTCACTTTCTTGTATAGATTGAACGGATCGTTGAAGTTGAATTTCAAAATCTTCGCGGCCAGGTAGCTCCACAAATTCATGGCCTTCTTCTTCCAAAAGATAATAGGGTTCATCCACCGAAAAATAAGCTGGAAGCATCTTGCTCAACTCCTCAACGAGGGATGTCTTTCCGGTTTGATGAGATCCGGAGACTGCAATCTTCATATTGACAATCGGTGGTTGGAATGTTGAATAAAATCCATTTCAGGATTGGAAAATTAATAATATACACCAGATAACTGCACAAGTATAAGAGAAATAATTTAGGCTTTCAATCCTTAACAAAAGTGGTCCTTGCACTTGTCTCAGGCGATTAACTTTGTATCACTTTTCGAATTGACGTTAATGTCAAAATTCAGTCTACCCTTGCTTTGTATCCTTCCAATTTATTAGAATACCCTGAGTCAATAAAATCCTCCGTTTATGGACTATGTATCGACCGCACTTGCCAAGTTTTATACACCCGGGAAAGGCCCGGGGAGCAGACTTCGGCTAAAGTTCTATACTAATCCACCAATGTATAAATAATAGAGTTCATAAAACAGAGGAGTTCGAAGATCTGTGCATAGGCTTCCTATCAAAATTAATCAGCTGCTTGAAAACCAATATCTTAAGTTTTCGATAACAACCTCACTTACACAATTTCCTTATCAGAAATTTATCTTTGCCTCATCCATGAGTTATTTAGATTGGGCAATCCTGATTTTCTCCTTAGTAGGCATAGTGGTGTATGGAGTTTACAAAACCAGGGGCCAGCACGATAAAGATTCATTTCTCAGGGGCAGTTCTGAAGGGAGGTGGTGGGCTGTATGTTTTGGGGTCATGGCCACCCAGGCCAGCGGTATCACGTTTTTATCTACTCCGGGGCAGGGATACAGTGACGGATTGCGATTCGTACAGTTTTATTTCGGTTTACCGATAGCTATGCTGATCATTTGCCTGACTTTTATACCTGCCTTCTATAAATCAGGCGTCTATACTGCCTATGAATACTTAGAAAAACGATTTGACCTTAAGACCAGATTACTCACTTCTTTTTTATTTCTGATCCAAAGGGGATTGTCTGCCGGTATTACCCTATATGCTCCGGCCATTATTCTCAGTGCATTATTTGGATGGAACTTTAAACTGGTCATTTTATTAACCGGCATTTCAGTTATTTTATACACCGTCAGCGGTGGTGCAAAAGCCGTAAGTAAAACACAGACTATTCAGATGGTAGTCATGCTGGGTGGTTTGTTATTTATATTTTGTCTGGTATTGGCCAGACTCAAACACCTTTCCCTTGACCAGGCTTTACAGGTGGCTGGCTGGTCGGGCAAAATGGATGCGATCAATTTTAAATTTGATCTCAAAGACCGTTACAACTTTTGGTCTGGAATCATTGGTGGGACTTTTGTGGCCCTGGCTTATTTCGGCACCGATCAATCTCAGGTACAGCGTTATATCAGCGGCCAGTCCATCGCTCAAAGCAGGCTGGGCCTAATTGCAAACGGATTGGTCAAAATACCCATGCAGTTCTTTATCTTATTGACCGGGGTTATGGTGTTTGTGTTTTATCAGACTCAAAGCAGCCCTTTGTTTTTTAATGCCCAGGTAGAGGATAAAGTCATACAAAGCAGTTATGCTCCTGCTTATCTTGAAAAACAGAATGTCCTGAGAACAATTGAAGGGGAGAAAAAAGAAGTGCATCAAAAATTATTACAACCCAATAGCGCTTCTGCAGAATTAAAAACCCAGCTTCAAGACCTGATCCAGCGGGAAAATTCGGTACGCATCGAAGCTAAAACTATTATCAAACAAGCCTTACCCGATATCGAAACCAATGACCGGGATTATATTTTTCTGCATTTTGTACTCCATCAATTGCCAATTGGTTTGATTGGATTGTTGCTGGCTGTTGCCTTTTCAGCTACCATGTCTTCTACATCTGCTGAAATCACAGCTCTGGCCGGTACGACCACCGTGGACTGGATGTTCAGACTATTTAAAAAAAGGGTATTAGAAGATCATTCCATCGTATTATTTACGAGGATATTTACCGTGTTTTGGGGATTATTTGCTATTGCTTTTGCCATGTATGCCACCCTATTTGAAAACCTGATCCAGTTTGTCAATTTGATTGGTTCCTTATTTTATGGCACTATCCTTGGGGTGTTTTTATGTGCATTTTATATCCGTTACACGATTGGGCATGCCGTGTTCATAGCTGCCATTGTTTCTGAGATCGTGGTCATCACCTTATACAAGACCAGTGATATTGGGTTCCTTTGGTTTAACCTGATCGGATGCGGATTGGTGACCTCTCTGGCGGTGATATTAACCCCGTTTCTGCTTAATTACAAACCTGTACTTAAATAACACCCCCCCCGGGGTATTTATTATCCATTTTACCAAAAGACTCCATTCATCCTGAGGCTTGCCTGCATGTTTTTAATATATTATCGGATCATCAGTACATTGAGGCAAATTTTCAGGATATGACGTCGAACGCTCCTATTGGTAAATGCACGATTCTATTAGCATGCTGTTTAACCTGGTTGTCTATCCATTTCCTTACAGGCCAATCCAATCCAAAAATTAAAATTGGACTCCGTGACTTTCTAAAAGAATACCTCAATCTAAATTCATTGCCTGTATATCATCAGGACACCTATATTGCCCAAACTTCTTCGTACGACACTTCCGGAGGAAATGACGATGGTTTCAGTGGAAAGTACTCTTATTTATACCACAACCTGGATAGTACCCTGACTATTTTTGAAACGAAAGGACCGGGAGTAATCCAACGGATATGGACCCCTACCCCTTCAGAAGATAGTCTTGAATTTTTTATTGATGACTTAGCCAAGCCCGCTTTTACCATTCGATATAAGGATTTGTTTTCCGGCCAGGTATATCCTTTTGTCGCTCCACTCTGTAACAATCAATTGGGTGGATATTATTGTTATCTGCCCATTCCGTTTAACCAGGCTTGTAAAATAGTCTATAAAGGGAAAAAGACCCAGTTTCATCAAATACAATACCGCACTTACCCTGCTCACTATGAATTACAATCTTTTTCATTAAAACTTCAATCCGCAGAGAAAAAATCACTGTTGGATATCAAAGATTTATGGTCCCAATCCATTCACAACCCCGCTTCATTTTATTTGCCATCAGTTATTTCCATTAAAGAGTCAAAGAAAAATCTGACCCTTAACCCCGGTCAGGTGCTAAACCTATTTAATTCCACCATGGGGGGACGCATCCTTGGTATAGAACTGGGCCCTGCCGGGGCTTTTAGCGGTTTGGATAAAAATGTCGATATCAAAATCACCTGGGATGACGAAACGCAACCTGCTGTTTATTGTCCGGTCTCTGAATTTTTTGGTTATGCTTTTGACAAACCCTCCATGAAGAGCCTGTTATTGGGAAGTGACGGGGATAAGAATTTTTGTTATTTTCCCATGCCCTATGATCGAAAAGCCAGGATTGATCTGATTTATAGAAAACGGGGCACCTCCTCCTTACCTGCCCTTACTATCCATTCTAAAATTTTTTACCTTCTGAAACCCCGGGAACCGGCCAAAGAAGGCAAATTTTATACCTTCCGTTCCAGTCAACACACCACATTAAACAAACCACATACCTTGCTGGACATCACAGGTAAAGGACATTATGTGGGCACCATATTATTGGCTCAGGGTTTAAAACCCGGTATGACTTTGTTTTTTGAGGGAGATGATTCCACTGCTGTCGATGGACAATACCGGATGCATGGTACAGGATCTGAAGACTATTTTAATGGCGGCTGGTACGCTTTGCTGGATCGATGGGATGGATCTTATAGTTTACCCTTATCCGGTTCACTTGATTATTCTCTCCCTTTTTGCAGGACCGGAGGCTATCGTTTATTTTTAGCGGATAAAATTTCTTTTAAAAAATCGTTTTTTCATTCCATCGAACATGGTCCGGTGGGCAATGCCTTCCCGGCCATTTACACTTCTATAGCGTATTATTATGCAGACCGGCCACCCAAACATACCCTGCCACCACAATCCAATGACACCAGGGGATACCAACCGGATACGTTGATCGTATACCCACAACTGTTGCCATTCAATATCGAAGGAGATATACAATCGGTGACCAAATGGGCTTACCCTACCGGAGGGCTTACGTATTATTTCACCGTGACCAGCGGTTCTTTATTACGAACAACCTTTGCTGAAATTCCGGAAGGACATTATCAACTGGCCTTGGATTATATACAAAGCCCGGAATCCTGTGAATTTTCTATTTGGCAAAGACAAACTCCGCTTACCGGATGGAACCATGCTGACCATGATCAGATCAGACGAATACCGTTTCAAAATTTTACCCCTATCCACTTTGACCGATTAAATCAAACCCTAACTTTTCAATTTAAAACGGAGGGCGAAAAAAACAAATTTATATTAAACCGCATTTTCCTGATAAAGGTCCACCCTTGATTGTTGGGTCTTTATTCCTTCAGCTGAGGTATGTACCAACGATAGAAATTTTTTCCTGTTTTCATGGTAGACGTACTTTTTAGTAATCAGTTCATTTAAGGTATCCTCTATTTCGGTAGGTGCGGTGTCCCGAATTAATTGAAACAGGGAAATTAATTTTGTAGGTTGATCCAGGGCTACCAATAATCGTTGCTCCAATTCCGATATCGGTTGGATTTTTAATGCTCCGGATCGTGTATCGTACACACAACCAGTTTGTGGTTCCATAAAAAGTAAGGGGCGCAATAATTGATCTTCACCGTTAAACCGTGCAACCCAGCGGGCAACTTTCTTATTGATGCCCGGGAGCCAGCGGGCCGTAAGTTTTTTATATTCAGCTTCAGAATTTGCATCCTCAAAATAATAAGCCAGGTTAAAAAGTTTTTCAAACGGCCAATCCGGATAGAGATAAAAGTAAAAATCAGCCGGTACCAGCATTAATCCATGTTCGCCTGGTTTCATAAAATAAGGACTATACCGGTCAAACCGCACAGTATAGACGGATTTGGGAGGTTGCAAATGATATAAGGCATCAAAATCACCGGCATACACCTCATACGACGATTCCGGATCACCGGGAAAACCAAGGAGCAGATTCCACGCCATCCGGATCCCGGCTTCTGTTGAATTTTTTAACAAAGAAATATTACCTGCCGCCGTTTCTCCTTTCTTCATCAATTTTAACGTGGAGGTATTCAGTGATTCAATACCGGGTTGCATTGTCCTGATTCTTGCCTTCGAGAGTATTGCTAACTCGGCTTTCGAAAGGTCGGCTTTCACTTCATAAAATATAGAAAGGTCATTCGGTAATTCCAGTTTCGGGAATACCGACTCCAGGTATTCCCGCGGCATGATGTTATCAACACTGGAATAATATTTTACCTTTTTACCGAATTTTTTAAAAAACCGGGTCAGGTAAAGCACTGCCATTTCCGGGTTCATGGCCCGATAACCCATACTGTTGGTATTTAATCCACAAAATGTACAATGTGACCTGGCGCCCCACCAACAACCCCGGGACGTTTCAAATAATAAAACCGGCACAATGTGCAAGGCCTTCCATTTCACCTTGATCAAATGGATAAAATCATCATAGTCCAGGTCAATCCAGGTATTGATATTAAGTTCAGCCCCTCGTCGATGCACCACGGAATCAACTTTTGATGCCAATAAATTAGTTTTAGAGAATACGCCGTCTATGGCATGGCACAATTCAAGTCGACGATCCAATAAATATTGAATGAAACAAGGAAAACTAAGGAGAGCAGGGCCGGAAAAAACAAAATCGATGCTGGGTATTTGTCTGGCAATTTCTTCTCCCATCGGTGATTCACAATTGGCCCCTCCCATTACGATGACCAGGTTTGGATTCCTGGCTTTGAGTTTCCGGGCCAGGGCAAAGGCAGGGAGATTTTGAGTAAACATGGAGGTGAGGCCAAGCAGATCACATTGATCCAATTGATATTTTTCAATCAGCTCATCCAGAAATTCATTGAGTTTTTCCCTTTTCTCCAGCAGGATATTAACGAAAAACTTTAATGCGATTTGGTCTTTGGAAATCGGTGTTTTAATTCCGTCGGAATGTTCATTGATATGGTCAGCCCATTCGGTATGGAGATCAAAATGGCTCAGGTAATCATTTGTATTATCGGGCGCTTCCGGGAATGCCACAGCACGGAAAAACCATTCGCCGATATTGCAGTGCATGGCGGCTGGGTTTTCTGCAATAAAATCATATAAACCGGTACCGATGAAAGCCCCAAAATCCAGGTTCAGGTAATGAATAGTGGTAACGACCTGGTCATTAAATTGATTTTGAATTACTGCTTTGAGTTGCGTCAGGGCTATGGATGGCAACCTTAAATAACCAAAGGGCATATTGATCAAATGGATCTTCATGACCGCTGCCCGATGGAATTAAGTACTTTAGAAACAATCCGTAGCCTTGCCCATTTACTTGCCGGTGGATGGACAGGCTTTAATTGATGTAACCCCGGATTATTTATAATCAATAAAGTGGATGAATGTTTTTCGGTTTTAATTTTAGCTTAAACGGAAAAATGGGCATCCCTTTATTGGTCCGGTAGACTGCCAGTTGCTGATATGCTTTGACATCCGAAACTTTAAAGGTCGGATCTATTTTTCCGTGCATAATATTTTCAATATCCTTTTGCACCAGGGGTTTGGCCGATTTAATGAGGGCTAGTTGTTCTGCTTTGATCGCAGGAGTCAGGCTCGCATGTTCTTCTTGTGCAATGGCTTGTTTAAGGGTTAATTTTGGCATACAATTAGTTTTAGTTGATATGGAATATGATCCAAGTCGGTTCGAATTTACAAAATATTAAATTATAAAAGTTTATTCTGAGCTGAAACTTAGGAAGGACCGGAAGTTCCGTAGTGACCTGAAAATCCATTCCGAAGGCACAACCCGTTTATAAAATGAAAGGATTGGGAGCGTCGGGTCATCCACCTGAATTGGTCAAAAAACATCCGTAGAATCGTTAGATTTGGTTCGGAAATTGTTGTATTCGAATTACCTAATTAAATTTATTTTGGAATTCAGAAGAGTCTTTAGGACTTATATTTTTTTCTACCTGATCCTGGCCGTAACCGCCGGCAGCTTAAGGGCTCAGGAAATTGTGCTGGATGCAGCGCTCACGGAAATAACTATAAATTCCTGCCTGTCCTTCTATGATTCTTTATCGACCGTCCCGTTTAGCGAATTGGCTGAAGATAGCAGGGAAAGTCGATTCACTCAACAAACCCTTGCCCCAGTTAAATTGGTTAAACCGGGCAATACGTATTGGCTTAAATTCAGGTTGTTTAATGCGGATTCCCGGGATAAAGAATTTGTCCTGTCATTTGATTATTGGTCTTATGTCGATATTTATTATAAGGATACCGCACAAAACACGTTTCAATCGAAAAAAACCGGAATATTATTGCCTTTTAGATCCCGTGATTATCCCAAAGGCAATAATAATTATATCCTGTTGCCCATAAAGCCCAATCAGGTCATCGATTGTTTTGTCCGTTTAAATGTGAAATATATCAAAAGTGACCTGCCACCGGAAACACTGCACTTTATGGTTTATGAGCGGACGTACCTGGATCGTTATGAAAGTTGGGTCAGACAATATATCAGCTTGTTCATGGGAATCTTTATGGTAATGTTCCTCTTTAATCTATTCGTTTATATATCTACCCGGGACCTCAATTACCTCTATTATCTCGTCATCGTGCTGATGTTTATGTTTCTTACAGCAGATCTATCGGGATACAATGTGTCGATCCTGCAGTTTATACCTTCCTTTCCATTTTATAAGGATTACTTCAATATTGTTTGTATCACCACCATCAGCATTTTCAGCATACTTTTTATCCGAAGGTTTTTATTGGTCCCACAGCGTTATCCATTTTGGGAAAAAGTGTTCAAAGGATTGCTTGCCCTTATCCTCGTCGATGCATTCATCTTATGGTATGACTTCCGCACAGGGACTGATATTGCCAATCTGGTGAGTTTATTATTCATCACCGTTCTGGGTATTGTCATTGTCAAAAGTGTAAAAGACCGGTACCCCACTGCGGGATATTTGTTGGCCGCATTGATCTTTTCCATCCTGGGTTCGTTCATCAGCATATTTGCCCAGCTGGCCTGGATACCTAAAAATGATTTTAACCTCAAATTTGCGATGCCTTTGGGCAATTGCCTGGAGATGGTCTTGTTTTCCTTTGCCCTGGGTTACCGGATCAATCTGCTCAAAAAAGAAAATGAACAAAAACAACTTAAGATCATAGAACAACTAAAGGAAAATGAAATTCTCCAGAATAGGACTACGGCGGAGCTGGAAAACAAAGTGATAGAACGAACCAACGAGATTAAAATTCAAAAGGACATCATAGAGGCTGAAAAAGAAAAATCAGAAAACTTGTTGCTCAACATTCTACCAAAATTTACGACGGAAGAATTAAAATTAACCGGGAAAGCCACCCCACGGTATTACGAGTCGGCCACCGTAATGTTTACGGATTTTGTTTTATTCACGGAGATCGCCTCTAAAATGAGTCCGGCAGAATTAGTAGAAGACCTGGATTATTGTTTCAGTTGTTTTGATGACATCATCAATAAATACGGATTAGAAAAAATAAAAACCATTGGAGATGCGTATATGTGCGCCGGTGGCATCCCGGTACCCAATACTACCCATGCTCTGGACACGGTAAAAGCCGGACTGGAAATTCAACAATTTGTTCAATCCTGGAAATTCCGTAAACTGGAAAAAAATCAAACTCCCTACGAATTAAGGGTAGGTATTCATACCGGCCCTTTGACCGCCGGAGTGGTTGGTAAAAAGAAATTTGCTTTTGATATCTGGGGAAGTACGGTAAACCTGGCCAGCAGACTCGAAGCAGGTGGAGCAGCCGACCGGGTCAATATTTCGGGCACAACCTACGAATTGGTCAAATCCGTTTTTAAATGCCAGTACAGAGGCAAAATTCCAATTAAAAACAAAGGGGAAATGGATATGTATTTTGTGGAAACTCCGGAAACTCCTTAACCTATAAAATCATTTTCTCAGGGATGATCCAAAATAACATTTAGCTTCAATAGGTTTGCCGGGTTCGTACACCAATTTAAAATGATTGATCCACTGGTTTAGGCGCTGAACAGGCACCTGATGCGCCGGTGGATCTTCGGTCGAAACCGCTCTGCAAATCCATTCGTTCACTTTATGAGCCTTGGATGGATCGCATACCTCAAGGCCTATCATAAACTTAAGCAGTTGATCCACATGGTGTATAGCATTATCCTGTTGGATCAGCATTTCAATTCCAACTTTAGCAAGGAGTTCACCGTTCGAAAAGTCCAATAATAAGCCCAGCTTATTACAAAGTGCACAGCCTGGGCCCAATTTACTGGCCAAGTCCACCAGGTCTCCGGGCCATTGGATGTTTTTGAGAAAGATCAGGATTTGCCCGAAGGTCATTCCACAAATTACCACCCTGAATGTCCTTTGACTGGCCTGTGTGGGTATAGCCACACCCAATAAATAAGCATGATCAGGAAGTGCCTTCACCACATCCTCCATTCGATCCAGCGTGGGCTGATCGTAATTGAGGTCTACGGAAAGAAAGGTTTTTTTGAGCAGGGTGGCGTAAAAAGCAGCACCCAATTTTATTTCCCTGAATACCAGGTAAATCCATGGCAGCGGAATGGTGTTGCCTTCGGAAAGATCAAAATTGAGCCAAAACCCCTGAATACTTTCTTTTAAAAACTGTTGTGATTGAGATGGTGCAATAAAAAACTGTAAAATATTGTCCAACCGGTTGTCATTTCCTGAAATCTTACCGATTTCATTTTTTGGGTTTTGAAAAAAAATTCCAAACCGGTCCATAGGTACATCCGTTTCAAACCCGATAGCCAAATCAACACCATCATCCTCTTTTGACAACCTGCATTCAATAGATACCACAGCAACAGTTTTAAACAAGGAAGCTATTGCAGTGATTCGCAATTTATACGGATCACTCACCAATGCTGGTGGAAACATTGGTTTGATGTGATCAAAACCTGCTTTAAAATCCATAGGTTGAAACTAGCTCAGTCTGGCTACAATTAATTTGCTCAGGAAATCAGGAGATTTAAAATGATTAGGTGGGTTTGGGGCAGATCACGCCTATTGATTTGTTTCCTTCCGCTTATTGATCTCATCCCTGATCTTGGCGGCTTTTTCATAATCTTCATCGGCCAATACTTCTTCGAGCATTTTATTGAGGGCCTCCATAGAATATTGGTTAAATGAATTGCCTGATTTTTCTTTTTTTGAAGTGGTCGTTGTGGCCTTCTCTTCGGTTTCTTCGAGGATCACTCCGGCAGATTCCAGAATAAAATCAAAAGTAAATATGGGACAATTGGCCCTGACGGCCATAGCTATCGCATCCGAAGTACGGGAATCTATTTCTATCGTCTCCCCGTTTCTGGAGCAGATCAGCCGGGCATAAAATATACCATCGAGTAAATTGTTGATGACCACTTCTTTGATTTCAATATCAAAAGTATCCATGGTGTTTTTAAATAAATCATGGGTAAGCGGCCGGTTGGGGTTCATTTTTTCCATAGCTACCGCAATAGCCTGGGCTTCGAAACTGCCAATGACGATCGGCAATTTGCGGTTCCCTTCCATTTCACCCAGGACCACTGCGTAATTATGCGACTGGGAGATGCTGTGAGATAAGGTGACTATTTCGAGTTCGATTTTTTTCATTTCGATACTGCAAATATGCGCAAAATTGGTTTAATACGTTTTCAATATATCCCTTTACAGGTCAGGAATGGGCTTGTTTAAATTTCTTAATCGCTTCCGTCAACCGGGGAACTACCTCAAATAAATCCCCACATACCCCATAATCCGCAGCTTTAAAAAAGGGAGCTTCCAGGTCTTTGTTTATTACTACGATGACTCTGGAATTATTGACACCGGCGAGGTGTTGGATTGCACCGGAAATACCAATCGCGATATAGAGGTTTGGTTTTATAGCTAGTCCGGTCTGTCCCACATGTTCATGATGGGGCCTCCATCCGGAATCGGCGACCGGTCTTGAACAAGCTGTCGTGGCGTTCAATTCCTTTGCAAGTTCTTCTATAATTCCCCAGTTGGAAGGGTCTTTCAACCCCCTGCCCGCGGATACCACCCTTTCGGCCTCCGGTAAAGGTATGTGACCTGTTTCCCGCTGTGTTTCCAGCAACTTCACCTTACCGGTTGAATGTGGTTTTTCCATGACTTCGACCGCAGCGACCACACCATCTTTTTTGAGGGGCACGACATTGCCGGCCAGGCTAAGAATTTTGCAATCACCTCCCAGGGCTAACCGGACTGTTGCTTTACCGGCAAACACGGATCGGGTCACTTCAAATTGATCCCCGGAAATTTCAGGCAAGCCCGTCACCCCGGAAGCACAACCCCCTTTCATCCTGATGGCCAATCTGCCGACTATACTTTTACTCGTACTGTTATGGGGCGTGACGATCACATGGGCAGCATTTTTTACCGCCACCTCCGAGATTAATGTGGATAACCAGGCTGAATCACTATGCACTTCATCGGTTCCACAAAAAATGACCTTATGTGCACCCTGCATACCAAGTGAACCGGCCTGATCCGTTTTACCAATCACTAACGCCACACATTGCACCGCCAGTTTTTTTGCCACTTCGTGACCATAACTGACCGCTTCAAGGGCAGATTTTTTAAACCCTGCATTAAACGTCTCTACCACTACCAATACTGACATCGTTATAATTTAAATATTAAAATACTTTGGCTTCTTCATGGAGTAACCTTACCAATTCATCCATATCCTCCGGACTGACCATTTTTACCCCTTGTTTTGGCGGAGGCAGGGTATAACCTAAGGTTTTAACCAACGGGTCGAAGGCCACCGGCTCCAGAACCTGGAAGGGCTTGGACTTGGCCATCATGATGCCCTTCATATTGGGGATGCGTTGTTCTGCCATGCCTTTGGCCGCACTCACCACTGCAGGTAGTTGTACTTCCAGGATCTCAACCCCCCCTTCTATATCGCGGTGGATCCGGGTTACAGACCCATCGGAGTCCAGTTTGCTGGCAAAAGAAACGAAGGGGTAACCCAGTATTTCTGCCAGCATAGCGCCCGTCTCACCTTCCTGATAATCAATGGTTTCTTTACCCAACAGGACCAAATCAAACGATAATCCTTTGATGACATGTGCTATCTGGACAGCCGTTTCGAGGCTTGAACCCGGTTGGAAATTAATGCGGATAGCATCATCAGCACCTATAGCCAGTGCTTTTCGGATCATGGCTTCATGCTGCGGCGGCCCTGCGTGGATCACTGTCACTGTTCCACCCCATTTTTCTTTAAGCTCCAATGCCCTCACCAGGGCATACCATTCATCATAAGGATTTAAGATAAACTGAACCCCATCCGTATTGAATTCGCTATCCTGATTTTTAAAGCTGATACGGCTGGTTGTATCGGGGGTGACTGAGATACAAACTACTATTTTCATGCGTCAAAATTAATTAAAATCAGGTAGTACTTTCAATATCCTATGAAATTGAAACTGTAAATTGGATGTGGTTGTAGCTAACTTTGTGATAAATGGACAGAAAAAAAAATTTATTGGAATTTTTAGAAAAAGACCCCACTTCTTCATTTTTAAAATTTGCTTTAGCCAAAGAATATGAAAACGAAAATAATCCCATTCAAAGTATAGAGATTTTTGAGGCTCTTCTCCTGGCGGATCCGGCTTATACCGGAGCTTATTACCATCTGGGTAAACAATACGTAAAAATCAAAGAAATCCAGCAAGCAATCCGGGTCTACCACGCTGGGATTGCCGCCTGCAAATTGCACCAGGCCTGGCATGATGGCAATGAACTGCGATCAGCACTGGAAGAACTGGAGGAAGAAACGGATTAGACAAAATTTGTTGCGGTGAGAAGCCTCATTAATGGGCTTTAAAACAGCCATCTAAAATTGACCTCCTGGTCATTTTTTTTGTAAAAATCGACAGGAATTTTCCTTTAACTTGCAGAAGCTAATTTCCTCCTATGAAGCCATTTATTTATATCCTGCTAAGTGCACTGGTCAGTTCGATATTTACTATTTTCATTTATAGTAAACAGTTTCCACAGAGGATATTAGTCCGGGAGCCGAAGGCTATATTTTCCGATTCCAGGTCCACCACCAACGAACAAGTTAATTCATTGGAATATCCTCAACCGGATGCTGCTCCATCGAATAACTATAATCTACCCAATACTGCACCTGATGAATATCCGAGTTTTAGAGAAGCAGCTAAAAAGTCAACCCCTGCAGTGGTTTTTATCCGATCAACTGAAATCCGCACCAATCGATGGGGTTATGAATATCTTGACCATAGCTCAGGTTCCGGGGTTATTATTTCGGATGATGGTTATATCGTGACCAACCACCATGTAATCGAGACAGGAGGCGTTGATCTGTCCGCCAACATTGAGGTTACACTCAACAATAAACAAAAATATATAGCCAGGATAATCGGCGATGATCCCAGTACCGATATTGCTTTGTTAAAAATTGATTCAAAAGACCTGAATTATCTCAGCTTTGGTAATTCAGACGAGTTGGAAACCGGCGACTGGGTACTGGCTATTGGCAACCCTGAGAAGTTAAGGTCAACCGTGACTGCCGGAATAGTCAGTGCCAAAGGCAGGAATATCAATATTCTGGAAGACCGGGATTTTTCCATAGAGTCGTTTATTCAAACGGACGCTGTAGTCAATCCGGGCAACAGCGGAGGTGCCCTGGTCGAAGCGAATGGATTATTGGTCGGCATCAATACTGCCATCCTGACCCATACCGGTAATTATGAAGGTTATTCTTTTGCTGTCCCGAGTAACCTGGTCAAAAAAGTCATCCAGGACCTCAAAGAATACGGCAAATCACAACGCGCTTTTCTGGGGATCACCCTCAACGATGATATAGACAATCAAAAAGTAGCCGACCTCAAATTACCGGATCATTCCGGCGTATTGGTAGAAAAAGTCCATCAACAATCGGCAGCCGAAGATGCAGGTTTAAAAGCCGGAGATGTGTTGCTGCGTGTTGATCAGAACCTGATTACTTCAAATAATGATGTCCACGAAAAAATAGGTAGTAAACGACCTGGGGATGAGGTCAGCATTACCTTTTACCGGGCTGGTAAAACCCTGCAGACTACGGTCAAACTTAAAGATATCAACAACAAAGCCAGCATTGAACATGTCAGTGTACATTCCGAGAAAATCCTGAGTGATCAGGGTTTTGAGATCCGTGATTTAAACCCTTATGAAAAAAGCAGGTTCAAAATCAACGGGGTGAGAGTGGTCGGGATTTATAAAGGTTCTGTGGTCGATATGACCAATATGCAGACCGGGTATATTATCACTCAGATAAACGGGCAAACCGTGAAAGACGCCGCAGACTTTATTTCAAAAGTCAAACGGCTCAGCGGGTTTGTTGACCTTACCGGTTTTTATGATTTTGATCGTTCACAATCGATCTACCCGTACAAATTCAAAAAAGTGTCCTGATCTTTTTCCTATTTTTGATTAATCCGGCTGGCCAACTCAAAACCCAGGCTATGCTTTAATACGTTTCCTGATGAACGAATCGATGTTGTTTTCCCAAAATGAGGATGCCTATAAATTATTAATCTCCAGATTGGATAGAAAGCTGGGAGAAATTTATGAAGGCGGGGGGAAAAAAAAACTGGCTAAACAACATGACGAAGGGAAAATGGGTGCCCGGGAAAGAATCGAGGCTTTGCTGGATCCCGGAAGTCCTTTTTTCGAAATAGGTGCGTTAGCGGCCCTGGATATGTATGAAGAAGAAGGGGGGTGTCCTGCTGCCGGCGTGATCTGTGGAGTTGGTAGGATACACAACAGGTTGTGTATGGTGATAGCCAATGATGCCACTGTAAAAGCCGGAGCCTGGTTTCCGATGTCCGGCAAAAAAAATCTTCGGGCCCAGGAAATCTGTATTGAAAACCGGCTGCCAGTGATTTATCTCGTCGACAGCGCAGGTGTTTATTTACCCTTGCAAGACGAAATTTTTCCGGATAAAGAACATTTTGGGCGCATTTTCAGAAACAATGCCCGTATGTCCAGTATGGGAATACCCCAAATAGCAGCTGTTATGGGTTCCTGTGTGGCAGGAGGTGCCTATCTGCCCATCATGTCCGACGAAGCGCTGATCGTGGACAAAACTGGATCGATATTTCTTGCCGGGCCATACCTGGTGAAAGCAGCTATAGGTGAGGTCGTGGACAAAGAAACCCTGGGTGGAGCCAAAACACATAGCGAAATCTCCGGGATTATTGATTATAATGTCCCGGATGACAGGACCTGTTTGTCTACCATCCGATCCCTGGTGCAACATGTCGGGCAACCCTATTCGGCCGGTTTCGACCGCATTATACCGGTTTTTTCGGCTCAACCGTCGAATCACATCCTGGGCATCTATCCTTCGGTCCAAAACAAACCCTACGATATCAAAAGTATACTGGAATGTATTGTGGATGAAGGTAGTTTAATTGCCTACAAAGAAAATTACGGTAAAACGATTTATACCGCCTACGCCCGCGTGGAAGGTTGGAGTGTGGGTATAGTAGCCAACAGCAGGGAAATGGCCAAGACGGGAAAAGGGGAAATGCAGGTAGGTGGTGTAATTTATTCCGACAGTGCCGATAAAGCCACCCGGTTTATCCTGAATTGTAATCAAAAAAAAATACCCCTGGTCTTTTTTCAGGATGTGACTGGATTTATGGTAGGCTCGAGGTCTGAACATGGTGGGATCATCAAGGACGGGGCTAAAATGGTCAATGCAGTAGCTAATTCTACCGTACCCAAGTTTACTGTTATTATGGGCAATTCCTACGGGGCGGGTAATTATGCGATGTGTGGCAAGGCTTATGATCCGCGCTTTATTGTCGCCTGGCCTACTGCTAAAATCGCCGTCATGGGGGGACATCAGGCAGCCAGAGTACTTACCGATATTCAAATCAATAAAATCAAAAGTTCCGGTCATATCCCCGGTCAGGCGGAAGAACAGGAACTCTATAATAAGATTAAAAACAAATACGAGGAACAGGAATCCCCTTATTATGCGGCAGCCAGGTTATGGGTCGACCAGATCATTCATCCGGGAAAAACCAGGGAATTTATTGCCATGGGGATAGAAGTTGCCAACCAGGCTCCGATAGAAAAATTTAATGTCGGGGTGATCCAGGTCTGAGGTGATGTCCACCCTGTTATTTTTGTTTTCTTCCAAAAATTCTACGCCCGAGTTTAGCTACATATTTCCGGAAAAAAACAAATTGTCCTGTAAATAAACTGATGAATATTACACAAAGAGGCCATAAAGCAGTGACCAGGATTAAATAAAGAATGACCCATTCAACGCCTTTTTCGACATTGGTCCATCCCATCATTTTTTTTGCGAGATAACCGCAAAGACTCCCCCCTGCTGCAAATGTGATCAGGATCAATGCTAATCCCCATCCAGTGACCCCCCATTTATCTCTGAGCCTTTCAAACATGGGTTGAATATAATAGAAAAAGTGAAAAGTGATTGTTGGATGGAGGGGGGGGTGCCTGGCCGGTGTTACACGGGGTAAGCTCACTGCTCGAATATCGCTGCTCGTACCTCTTTGCCCTTTGCTCGCTGGTCCCTACTCGTGGCTGAATTAACCTACCTTTGCCCGCTAAATGAAATTCATTGCAAAAACTTTTTTCGGCCTGGAAAAAGTGTTGGAGGCTGAACTTAAAAAACTGGGGGCCAAAGAAATCAAACGACTCAACCGCGGGGTTGAATTTGAAGGCGACCAGGCCTTATTGTACAAATGTAATCTTTGCCTGCGCACAGCCCTCGAGGTATTGGTGCCGATTTATTCATTTAAGTTTGACACCCAAAACCAATATTATACCCGGCTGTATGAGTTTGACTGGAGCAAATATTTAAATTATACCAAGACGTTTGCAATCAATTTCAGTATTTTCTCTACGATATTCACTCACTCCCAATATGCTTCCCTGGTATGTAAGGATGCGATTGTGGACCATTTGAGGAAATTACACACCAAGCGGCCCAGTGTGGACGCCAATGACCCGGATGTAAGGATTGACCTGCACATCAATGAAGATCAATGTCATATTTCCCTGGACAGTTCGTGGCCCTCTTTGTTTAAACGAGGTTATCGCAAAGCCGGTTTCGACTCTCCGATTAATGAAGTATTGGCTGCCGGCCTGATCGACCTGAGTGGTTGGGATGGATCGGTACCTTTTTATGATCCATTTTGTGGTTCAGGCACTTTTTCGACGGAGGCGTATATCAAAACAACGGGCATACATGCCCAATACTGGCGAAATGGGTTTGGTTTTCAGCGATGGTTTGATTACGACGAAACGTTATTCAATAAAATCCTGAAAAAAATAAGCAAACCGATCGTCGACCCACCCTATCCTATCCATGCTTCAGACTTGGAATTGTATGCCATGGATGCCTGTAAGATCAACCTGAGGTATGCCAAAATCAGCCGCCGCATTGATGCCAAAATGGGTGACTTTTTTAAATCAAAACCAAAAGGAGATCATGGACTGTTGATGATGAACCCACCGTACGATCAACGGATCCCTTTGCACAACACCGAACAATTTTACCGGGATATCGGAAACAAATTAAAGGATGATTACCGCGGTTTCCAGGCCTGGATCATATCGCCTTACACAGATCTGGTCGAGCATGTCAAATTGAGAAGGATAAAAAGTTACCGGGTATTGAACGGAGCTTTGGAGTGTAAATTTATTGGGTTTGAGTGTTGATTGGTGGGTAGTGATTGGTGATTAGAACAACTCAACCTCAACCCGCCTTCCTTAAACGAAATTCGGGCAGGCTTCAACCTCAACCTCAACCTCAACCTCAACCTCAACCTCAATCTCCACCTCAACCTCAATTCTTATCCATCACAGGATTGACAAATTTAAATCAGGTGAAATCAAAAATGCCCTCTGCATTTTGATTTTAGTCATTAAGCCGGTTGAAATGAATTTGAAAGCCCGCACCCAAGCTGAATATTCCTTTGGACGCACCGGCCCTGAGATATTGTGTTCCAAAATCGACGGAAATGCTGGTATTGAGAAATTTGGCATACCCCGCCCCAAAGCTATATCCTGTGTCAAAATCGGAGCCCGCACCACTGCCAATATTGAGGCCCACACTGCCATACCATCTTCCTCGTTCATCACCATAAAAATAATATTTGGCAAAAGGTCCCAGGGACCAGGAAGTGGATCCGGTGATGGCCACCAGGTTTAATTGAGCCCCTCCTGCCACATGCTTCAATAAAAAATAACCTACAGAAGGATTCAGGATCAGGGAGCCATTACCATTGGATCGAAGATAGGCAGCGCTGCCACCAAGTAACCACGTGCCTCTATCGGTCTGCCCAGATACCATATTAACCGTAAATAACACAAAAACGAATAGGTAAAATTTTTTCTTCATAGCCTGCATTTAAATAAAGCCTTAAAGTTAAAGAAATTAATTTTTTAAAGACCAGGATGCCTTTTAGCCTTGGATTTGATCGATCTTTACACCCAATTCAAATTCTAAATTTATTCATGAATATAAATGATAAATACGATCCCGGTATGTATAGGGCCCGAGAAAACAGATATGAGGAAATGAGCTACCGCAGGTGCGGTCAGAGCGGTATACTGTTGCCGATGATTTCAATAGGTCTATGGCACAACTTCGGACATACGGATGACCTGGAAAATGGGCGAAATATTTTACGGACAGCTTTTGACCATGGCATTACCCATTTTGACCTTGCCAATAATTATGGTCCACCCTATGGTGCCGCAGAAGAAAACTTTGGAAAACTTTATAAACAAGATTGGGCTGGTTACCGCGATCAGCTGATCATCTCGAGTAAAGCGGGATGGGATATGTGGCCGGGACCTTATGGCAACCTGGGTTCCAGAAAATACCTGATCGCCAGTTGCGACCAAAGCCTTCAACGGATGGGGCTCAATTACGTCGATATATTTTATTCACATCGCCGTGACCCGGATACCCCGTTGGAAGAAACCATGGGAGCTCTGGATCATCTGGTGAGACAAGGGAAAGCGCTATATGCAGGGGTATCACAGTACAATGCCAAAGACACCGCTAAAGCTTACGATATATTAAAGTCAATGGGTACCCCTTTATTGATCCATCAACCCCGGTATAGTATGATGGACCGATGGGTAGAATCCGGCTTGCTCGATGAAATTGGAAAAAAAGGAATCGGCTCTATTGCATTCTCTCCGCTGGAACAAGGCATCCTTACAGACAAGTATTTAAAGGGATTTCCGAAAGATTCAAGGGCGGTAAAAGATGCGCGCTATCTGAATACAGAAAAAATTACGCCTGATATTTTATCCAAAGTTACCGCGCTGAATATCCTGGCTGGCAGAAGAGATCAGACACTGGCCCAAATGGCTGTGGCATGGTTATTAAAAGATCCCCGCATCACCTCAGTCCTCGTAGGAGCCAGTCATCCTGGACAATTAAAGGATAGTATAGGCGCTATTAAAAATTTAAGCTTTACGAAACCAGAACTTAAAGAAATAGAGGGTATATTGAAAAACAAACCGACCTCTAAATGAGGAATTATATTCTTTTAATTACTTTTCTATCAATAGCCCATGCCGGTATCGGTCAAGGCCTTACTGCCCGGGCATTCAAAGGCATGGATACGGTGGCGACGAGGCCAGCACGGCATTTTATTTATTCACCTTTACCCGTTCAAGCTATTGAAACGCGCTCAAGCCTGGTATTTAAATCGCCTTACAGGCATTGGGATCACCTCGGATTTTTTTGCAAATGGGAATTAAAGCTGGATAAGCAGGTAAGTCACCCGGTGAGGTTCCGTCTCGGTTCGGTGGATTATGTCAATAGGATGGAAGGGAAGTAAGGTTACGAGGTTACTTCAGGCGACTCGCCTGAAGTTTTGTTGCCTCCCATCTTTAGGCGAGGACGCCTAAAGCAACACAAAAAAAGGGTGCCTACTGTTAGGCACCCACCTCTTTTTAAATGCTACATTGATATGAAAAATTCTTATTGTTATACGATGTTATGCTTAGCGGTCAACAACCCTCCCGGAGGGTTTTAAGTGCTTCTTTGGATCCCACGGATATAGTACTGCCATCAGATTTAAGGACTGATATTGGAAAGACCAGGCTGAGTTGATTGCGTAAACCATGTTTATGACCATGGCCTCTGCCTTTACGGTGTTCTCCCTGGGTTAAGGTTTTAAGTTCTTCTTTAGTGTTTACAGTTAGTATTGTTCCTTCATCTTTAGTTACCTGGATTGGGAATACCAGGGTGAAACATAAGGTATCGTGTCTTGGGAACCCATGATGGTGCAAGGAGTCACGACGATGTAATGAATCGAGGTGGTTTTTTCGGCAGGCCTTTTTCAAGGTAATTAAAGCAGCCTGGTCGGCCACTTCGATTACAGAACCATCTTCGGCTATCACCTGAATGGGAAATACAAAATCAGGCTTTTCATGCCTTGAGCCGCCATGGCTCACATGCCAGGCCTTAATGGCTTTCCGCAATGAATCCTGACTGGTAACGGCGACCACCGAACCGTCAGAAAAACGGATGCTCAACGGGAATACCAGATCGTAGCAGCCGTGTTTGCCGAGATTGCCTCGCTGTTCTAAAGCAAAACTGGATTCATCCGTAAGTGCTTCCGTAACATCCTGTGCAGTATTGTTCACATCTTCTTTGTTGCATGCAACAAAGCCGTACATAGTGATCATAGCCAAAGTGGCTATCATAACGTTTCTAAAAATCAGCTTATTCATGTTATTTAAATATTAAGTACAATCTCTCCAATAATCGGTGTTGATTTAATTTATACTATATTGGTGTACCAGAACGGAAAGAGTTGCATCCATTATCTGTTAATGGATGTTAATAAAAATTATAAAGAGCTTAAGGTATAATGTAAACCAAATTGCACACTATAAATTTTGGAATCAACTTGTAAATCCCTGTTTAATTCGCGTTGGCTGAACGGCAGTATAAGTCCGGGGCTCAGGCTTATACTCCACAAAGAACCTATTTGATATTTGATCCCGGCAGATAAGGCCGCATTCAATATTATAGGATTGGAGTTTTTAAAATTCACTTTCGGTTTATTCGGACGGTCCTGCCTAAGCTTTAGCTGTGGATGAGAAAGGGTAATTTGGGGTTCATCCACAGTACGGCTTAAAAAAATATCGGCTTGAAAACCTGTTTTGGCAAATACTGACCACCTTCCTTTATTAACCTGAAAAGCCATAGAAAGAGGAAGTGTCAGGTAATTGAGTCTGCTCTGGTTTTTGATCGCAATTTTTATCTGCTCTGCATCACTGATCGATGCCCGGCTATCCAATTGTTCTGAATTGATAATGATGTCCGATGTACCGGAGGGCCCGGGCAATTTGCACCTGAAATCGTGTTGAAACGGCTGATTACCCGGACTAGGTTGTTCCCTGTTTCTGAATGCGAGAGATTGAGTGAATTCATTAATAAATTCAAAATGTTTGACTCCTATTCCTCCTGACACTGAAAAGTTGCGGTTGATCGGTTTATTCCATTCAAGCCCTGCCTGCCAGGAATTGCTGGAAGTATATTCATTTTTAGGAAAATCATTTACCCTGGGATCGAACAATCGTTTGGGGGTGATTTCACCGTTTTCGTTTAATATCCCGCCTAATAAACTCAATTCGCTGGCAACCGACCGCTCCGATTTTGAATTAACTGCTATGGGATGCATGAGTCCACCTGAATAATAAAACCTATCCTCTTGCATCGATTCAATAGCCTCTGTTTTTTTGTACAAATAAGCCACGGAATAGATATTACGTGCTGGCTGATTGATTTTTACAACTTCATGATTGCCGGATATAATATCGGACGAATCAATTCTGATAAGTTTATGTTCGTCGACCAACAATTTGACCTTTTGAGCTTCGACCACCTCTACCGGATTGACTTTTTTATCGGATGATTGTTTTATAACCTGATCTCCTGTTGCCTTGATTCTAGTGTTAACGGATGCCTTTTCTGATCCCTGAATTTGGGCATTGGAATGGATTGTTGATGTTTCAGAAGAATTCCGGGTCCGCGAAGTCCCGCTGGCCAACTCTTTTTTATTCTTTTGACTTTTTAATTTATCCACGGAGATTGTGGTGTTATCACCAGATAATAATCTGTTTTCAGTTGCCAGCATACTTGTTTCTTTTTCCCGGATCGTATTGTTTCTTAAATCAGAGCCTTTTGTTTCATTGTTGTGGGAAGTAATAGAGTCCATGGTTGACGCTGCCAGGTTGCCTTCTTTAAGATTTGAAATTGGGCCAGCAACCGGCTCACTGATTGCAGATCCTGCCAGGGAATCGGTTTTTTCAACGGGAAGCTGATTGGACAATAGTTGATTTTGTTGAATAACTTGTTCCAGCTTATTATTCAATGATTGATTGGAAATAAACTGAAACAATATAATTGCCCCTAAAACAGATGCAGCTGCACTCCAGTACATCCAAGGTTTGATCTTTTGAGACGGCCCAGGGTTTGACTCCAAACCCGCTTCGATACGGCCCCATACGTTGTCCGTGGGTTCTTGTTTATAGTCTTCAAAGGAAGATCGTAAAAACCGCTCCAGATTATCTTCCGGTAATTTTTTTTCCATACTAATCGTTTACATGAAGTGTCTGCGCCAGGGCCTTGCGCAAATATTCTTTGGCCCTGTTCAGTTGGGATTTAGACGTCCCTTTACTGATACCCAATAAATTGGCGATTTGTTCATGGCTATGTCCTTCCAGAATATAGAGGTTAAGTACAGTCCGGAATCCGGTAGGCATGGTTTGTATGGTTTGCAGCATGGATTTGATCAGGATCTCTTTGTCAAAATGATCTTGTTCATTCCAGTCATCCGGTAAATAAGTTTCATTCTCTTCGGTGTATATAAATATATTTTTAGACAGTTTTCTTAAATGTTGCAGGGCCGTATTTAATATAACCCTTCTCACCCAGGCTTCTACCGGTCCATCCCCTTTAAACTGTTTGAAATCCCGGAACACGGCTATAAATCCATCTTGCAGGATGTCTTCAGCATCCTCTTTGGTGCGGGCATACCGCAAACACATTCCAAATAACTTATCCTTCAGCATCAAATACAATTTGTGCTGATCCGCCCGTACGCCCTGACGGCACCCCTCTATGATATGATCGGATATAATGGCTTTGTCTTTCTTACTAAATGGTATTAGCAAGCCAAAATGGTTGCATCACGCGTTAAAAATAATTTAAATTATTTCAGCACCAGCAGGCTGGATACCCCGATCGGCCTGGTTATGTTAAATGCCTCTGCAAAATCGACCTGGATATATCTGCCAAAAACCCTGGCCTTGGCTAGTTGAAATTCGAGAAATTCCGAGGAGCTGATCGGCGATTCGGGTTCGCGGGAATTGGGATCATAAAACTGGGATCTAAACGTTTTGATCAACTCCATTTTCTGTTCTACAAATCCAGAAATATCGACCACTACATCGGGGGTAAGGGCATAATCCTGGATATAATGATAAACCGCCACCGGCCTCCAGGCATCTTGTTTTTTGCTTTTATACCGGGTTTCGATTTTACGCAGGCCGGACAGATAAGCGGCTCTTGATATTAAAGTGGCAGCACGGCTATGATCCGGATGCCGGTCTTCCAAGGCATTGGCCAATAAAATATCGGGCTGCCATCTACGAATTTGAGTTATAATAACCCGGATGGCCTTTTCGCTATTTTCAAAAAAACCATCTCCCAGGTCGAGTAATTCCCGGTTGACCGCACCCATTTTATGACCAGATTCCAGGGCTTCTTTTTTTCGGATTTTAGCATTGCCACGGGTACCCAATTCCCCCAGGGTAAGGTCAAGCAGGGCAACTGTTTTGCCGGCCTTGATTTCTTTCAACAGATAACCGCTGCAGGACAATTCGATATCATCCGGGTGCACACCGATAGCCAGGATATCCGCTTTCATAGAATTACCATTTTAATAAAGCAGATGCCCAGGTAAATCCACTACCAAAAGCAGCCAGGCAAACGAGATCGGATTTTTTAACTTTATTTTCCTGAACGGC